>Ga0207952_1000042_pt1 | contig 164922 bp, 129 predicted proteins | sample SubbioR12Aug_8Ca_FD_184831 | JGI IMG/M metagenome (GOLD analysis project Ga0207952, IMG submission 184831) | Serpentinite rock and fluid subsurface biosphere microbial communities from McLaughlin Reserve, California, USA - CR12Aug_8Ca (SPAdes) | ecosystem: Environmental > Terrestrial > Deep...
CCCCCCGCCTGCCATCAGCAGCGCATCGCAGGCAATCTTTTGCTGGAGCGCACCATCGGCGCGGGCGACCGCGATGCCTTTGACTGCATGGCGTCCGGAAACACCGAAGACAGCCGAACCGAGAATGACCCGCAGGCCCAGTTCACGCGCCTCATCCATCAGCGCCCGATCGACCGTTTCGCGCAAGTCGATGATTGCCGCCACACCCACTCCGGCACGCGCCAGTGCGAAGACATCGCGCCACCCGCTGTCGTGGACCGCCATCAGCGCGACATTGCTGCCCACCGCCACGCCGAAGCGGTGCAGATAGGTCCGCGCCGCGGAGGCCAGCATTACGCCAGGAACATCGTTGCCTTCGAACACCAGCGGACGCTCGATCGCGCCTTGCGCCAGCACCACTTCGCCAGCGCGGATCCGCCACAGTTTTTCGCGCGCGCTGTGGCCTGGGTCGGGCAGGTGCTCGGTCAGCCGCTCAACCGCGCCGATGAAATTGTCGTGATAATAGCCGAACGCCGTGGTGCGCGGCAGCAGGGTGACATTGGGCAGCTTGGCCAGATCCTTGAGGCTCTCTGCCAGCCAAGGCCACAGCAAGGGATCGGCCAAAGCTCCGCCGCCCAGTTCGTCTTGTTCGTCGAGCAGGAAGACCTTCTTCTTTGAGGCCGAAGCCGCCAATGCGGCATCGATTCCGGCAGGGCCTGCCCCGACGATCAGCACATCGCAGTGGGCGTAAGTCGCATCATAAACATCGGGATCGGCGTCGGCCGGGGCATCGCCCAGCCCGGCCATGCCGCGGATCGCCGGTTCGTAGAGCTTCTCCCAGAACGAGCGCGGCCACATGAAGGTCTTGTTGTAGAACCCGGCCGGGAAGAACATGCCGAGCCGGTCGTTGATCGCCCCGAAATCGGTCTGAAGCGAGGGCCAGCGGTTCTGGCTGCGGGCGTTGAGGCCCTCGTACAATTCAACCGCTGTGGCGCGCAGGTTGGGCGTGAAGCGCCCTGCCCCGCGATCGACCGAGACCAGCGCGTTGGGCTCTTCCGCCCCCGCCCCCAACAGCCCGCGCGGGCGGTGGTACTTGAAGCTGCGGCCCATCAGCACCACGCCATTGGCGAGCAACGCAGAGGCCAGGCTGTCCCCGACATGGCCGCGATAGGCCTTGCCATCGAAAGTGAAGTTCACCGTCGCGGCGCGGTCCACCCGGCCACCATTGGCTATCCGATGCGCGCTCATTTGCGGGGCTCTCCCGCCTTGTAGGTCAGCTCGAAATTGTCGGTCGCCGTATCGCGGACCGCGTTGAAGAACCGCCCGCAGCCGTGGACATGCCGCCAGCGCTCGTTGTGCCGCCCGCGCGGATTGGCGCGGATGAACAGGTACTTCTCCCACTCTTCGTCAGACAGCGCAGAGGGATCGGCGGGCCGCGCGATATGCGCTTCGCCAGCATAGGCAAATTCAAGCTCGGGGAGCGTCTGCTCGCAGTAAGGGCAATGGATCAGGATCATGCGAACACACCCACGCAAAAGTCATCGTCATGCTGAACTTGTTTCAGCATCCATCGTGCCCCACTCTCCAGGGTCTGGGTCAAAAGCATGGCGGTGCCGTCTCGCTGCCCAACAAAGCTCCGGCTCGTGGGGAGAAATGGACCCTGAAACAAGTTCAGGGTGACGATCCCTTTTTTGGCTGGGCTTGTCTTCATGTCAGTGTGCCACCGCCGCTGCTGCGGCTTCGTCGATCAAGCGTCCGTTGCGGAACCGGTCGAGGTTGAAGGGCGCGTTGATCTGGTGCGGTTCGTCCTTGGCCATGGTGTAGGCGAGCAGGTCGCCCGCGCCCGGGGTGGCCTTGAATCCGCCGGTGCCCCAACCACAGTTGACGTAGAGTCCCGGGACCGGGGTCTTGCCCAGGATCGGCGAGCGATCGGGCGTCACATCCACGATCCCGCCCCAGTTGCGCAGCATCCGCATCCGGCGGAACAGCGGGAAGATTTCGCAGATCGCGGCCACGGTATGCTCGACGATGTGGAGCGCGCCGCGCTGTGAGTAGCTAACGTACTGGTCGGTCCCCGCGCCGATCACCAGCTCGCCCTTGTCCGACTGGCTGATATAGGCGTGGACGGTGTTCGACATGACCACGCAGGGGAACACCGGCTTGACCGGTTCCGAAACCAGCGCTTGCAGCGGATAGCTTTCCAGCGGGAAGTCGAGCCCGGCCATCTTCATGATGACTGAGCTGTTGCCCGCAGCGGATACGCCGACCTTCTTCGAAGCGATGTAGCCGCGGGTGGTTTCCACCCCTTCAATCGCACCGTCAACGCCGCGGCGGATGCCGGTGACTGCGCAGTTCTGGATGATATCGACGCCCAGCGCCGCCGCCGCACGGGCATAGCCCCAGGCAACGCTATCGTGCCGCGCGGTGCCGCCGCGTCGCTGCAAAGCCGCGCCCAGCACCGGGTAACGGGCACCGGGATCGATGCTCAGCGGCGGGCAGTATTCCTTGGCCTCTTCGGGCGTCAGCCATTCGTTGTCGACGCCGTTCAGCCGGTTGGCGTGGATGTGGCGCTGAAAGCTCTGCAGGTCATAGACATTGTGCGCGAGCATCATCACCCCGCGCTTCGAATACATCACGTTGAAGTTGAGTTCCTGGCTGAGCCCGTCCCACAGCTTGACCGCGTGATCGTAAAGGTGCGCGCTTTCATCATAGAGATAGTTCGAACGCACGATCGTGGTGTTGCGCCCGGTGTTGCCGCCGCCCAGCCAGCCCTTCTCGATCACCGCGACATTGGTGATCCCGTACTTCTTGGCGAGGTAGTAAGCCGCGCCCAGCCCGTGCCCGCCGCCGCCAACGATGATCGCGTCATAGGCAGGTTTAGGGCTGGCATCGGGCCACAGTTCAGGCCATGTCTTGTGCGCGCCCAGCGCCTTGGCGAACAGGCTCATCGCGGAAAAGCGGGTCACCAAAGATCCTCCACAACTGCTTGATTCAGCATACGAGTCCCCCTCCCCGGCGGGGAGGGGTTAGGGGTGGGGGAGCGAGGCCGCCAGGCCTTGCGTCGGCGCAGGCGTCGAGCCCCCACCCCCGACCCCTCCCCAACGGGGAGGGGGGAAAGGCGACTCAAACTCGAATCCAAAACCACCGCCTCAGCCCTTCAGCGCAGTGTTCTCAGGGTCGAACGGGCTGTCAGGAATCACCACTGCCTTGTAGCGCAGGCCCAGGATCGAGATCTCCAATTCGGTGCCCAGAGCGGCGTGCTGCGGGCGCAGCATGGCGAGCGCCAGGCTCTTGCCCACGCGCCAGCCATAGCCGCCCGAGGTGGCGCGGCCGACAAGTTCGTCGCCCAGATAGATCGCCTCGCTGCCGCGTGCATCGGCATCGGTTACGCCCAGGACTTCCATCGTCACCAGCTGCCAGCCCAGGCCTGCTTCCTTGCCCGCCAGCAGTCCGTCCTTGCCGTGGAAGCCGGGCTTCTTGAGGCTGATGAAGCGGTCGAGCCCGCTTTCGTAGGCGTTGTATTCGATCGACAGTTCGCGCGGGATCAGCTTGTAGCTCTTTTCCATCGCCATCAGGGTCATCGCCTTGATCCCGAACGGCTTGATGTCGAATTCCGCACCGGCCTCCATCAGCTTGTCGAAGATGTAGTTCTGCATCTCGATCGGGTGGTGGATTTCCCAGCCCAGCTCACCGATGAAGTTGACCCGCAGTGCATCGGCCGGGGCCGCGCCGATGGAGATCCGCTGGCCGGTCAGCCAGGGAAACGCTTCGTTCGACAGGTCGGCGCGGGTCAGCTTGGCGAGAACGTCGCGGCTGCGGGGGCCGGCCAGGACCAGCACGCCCATCGAAGTGGTCAGCCGTTCGAAAGTGACCGAACCGTCGGTGGGAAGTGCCTTCTTGAGGTAGTCCTGATCGTGGCGTTCATAGGCGCCCGCCGAGACCAGATAGTACTCCTGCGGCGCGGTCTTGTAGACGGTGAATTCGGCGCGGACCCCACCTTTGGCTGTCAGCAGGTAGGACAGTGTGACCCGGCCGACCTTCTTGGGCACGGCATTGGTCAGCAGGCCATCAAGCCAGGCTTCCGCGCCCGGGCCGCTGATCCGGCACTTGGCAAAGGCGCTCATGTCCTGCAGCCCGACCTTTTCGGTCACGTGGCGGCATTCATTGCCGACGTGCCCGAAATAGTTGGAGCGGCGGAACGACCACTTTTCGCGGATCGGCGAACCTTCAACATCGGGGTGATTGTGGTTCAAGAGCACATCGGGCCGGTCGAGATCGGCATCGCTGAGCTCGTAACCCTTGGGCGCGAACCAGTTGGGGCGCTCCCACCCGAAGACCGATCCGAATACCGCACCCAGATCCTTCATCCGGCTGTAGCACGGGGTCTGGCGCAAGGGCCGCGCGGCTTCGCGTTCCTCGTCGGGATAGTGGACGGTGAAGACCTTGGCATAGGCTTCCTCGTTCTTCTGGGTCAGGTATCCTTCACCCGCATAGTCACCGAAGCGGCGCGGATCGACGCCCATCATATCGACGCTGGGTTCGCCCTCGACAATCCAGTGCGCCAGCTGCCACCCGGCCCCGCCTGCGGCGGTGATTCCGAAGCTATGGCCTTCGTTGAGCCAGAAGTTCTTCTTGTCCCAGGCCGGACCGACAATCGGCGAGCCATCGGGGGTATAGGCGATCGCGCCGTTATAGACCTTCTTGACGCCGACTTCGCCGAACGCCGGAACGCGGGCGATCGCGGTTTCGATGTAGGGCATCAGCCGGTCGAGCGCGTCGGGGAACAGCTCGTACTCGCTGTTCGCCGCCGGACCATCGACGTAGCAGGCAGGCGCGCCGATCTCATAAGGGCCGAGCAGCAGGCCGCCGGCTTCCTCGCGCATGTACCAGCTGGAATCGCTCTCGCGCAGCACGCCCATTTCGGGCAAGCCAGCTGCGCGGCGTTCCATGATCGCGGGGTGCTGGTCGGTGACGATGTACTGGTGCTCGACCGGGATCACCGGAATATCGAGCCCGACCATGCGGCCGGTCTGGCGGGCGAAGTTGCCGGTGCAGGACACCACGTGTTCGCAGGTGATGTCTCCCTTGTCGGTCGAGACGACCCACTCCCCATTCGGCTTCTGGGTAATGCCGGTAACGGTGGTATTGCGCTCGATGCTCGCGCCGCGCTGACGGGCCCCCTTGGCCAGTGCCTGGGTCAAGTCGGCGGGCTGGATATAGCCATCGGCCGGATGCTGGATCGCGCCGATCACGCCATCGACATTGCAAAGCGGCCAGATTGCCTTGACCTGGTCGGGGGTCAGGAAGTTGACCTCCACCCCGATCGTCTCGGCGACACCAGCGTAGTACTTGTATTCATCAAACCGGTCATCGGTGCGCGCGAGGCGGATGTTGCTGACCTGGGAGAAGCCGACGTTGAGCTCAGTCTCAGCCTCGAGGCTCGGGTAGAAATCGACCGAATACTGGTGCAGCTTGCCGACCGAGTAGGACAGGTTGAACAAGGGCAACAGCCCCGCAGCGTGCCAGGTGCTGCCGCTGGTCAGCTCCTTGCGCTCGATCAGGACGCAGTCGCTCCAGCCCATCTTGGCGAGGTGGTACAGGGTCGAAACCCCCACCACGCCGCCGCCGATAACCACTACCCGTGCGCTCGATTTCATTGCCAAAGCCTGCCTGTATTGTTCCGAGCCGATCCCATGCCAGCTTGGGGGCCGCGCCGACAACATTAGCGCGCGTTATGGCGCTTTCTAATGGTTTGGATAAGCGCTGTCAGGCCGCCGGATCGATGGTCAGCACGATCTTGCCGACGTGGCGCTTTTCCAGAAACACCCGCTGCGCCGCTTCGATCCGTTCAAGCGGGAAAGTGGCGCAAACCAGCGGCCTCACCTCGCCGCGTTCGATATGGCCGACCAGCTGCGCAAAGACTCCATCGTCCAGCGCGGTGCAACCGTAAAGCGTCAGGTCCTTGAGGTAGAGGGTGCGCAGATCAAGGTCGACCACTGGTCCAGCAATCCCCCGGATACCGCATAGCGCCCGCCCGGCTTCAGCGCGCTGAGCAAGCTGCCAAACCCGGGGCCACCGACGACGTCGATCACTGCGTCGAAGAAATCCGCTTCGAGCGGGGCATGCCGGTCGAGGACTTCATCCGCACCCAGGTCCTCAACCGCGCGGTGCTTCGAAGTGCCCGCCAGGGCTGTCACGAATGCCCCGCGCCGCCGCGCGAGCTGCACCGCGGCCGATCCGACCCCGCCCGAGGCCCCGGTCACCAGCACCCGCTCGCCTTCGCTCACGCGGCTGCGGTGCAGCAGGTTTTCGGCGGTAGAATAGGCACATGGGAACGAGGCCAGTTCGATGTCCGACAAGTCAGAAATGATGGCATGGGTGTGGGCCGATGGTGCCACGGCATATTCGGCAAAAGCCCCGTCGCGCTCTGACCCGAAGAAATCGACCCCGCCATCGGCGCGGCGCAAGGCGGGTTCAACCAGCACCCGCTCGCCGATCCGCTCCGCGCTGACCCCCTCGCCCACCGCGACGATCCGCCCGGCCGCGTCGATTCCCTGAATGCGTGGAAAAGTGAACTGCTCGCCGCTCCAGCCCTCGCCTGCGGTTTCCTCAAACCCGCTGGCCCCGCCGGCCGCGGTCGAGCCTTCGACTGCGGGCGAATACCAGCCGATCCGGGTATTGATATCGGTATTGTTGACCCCTGCCGCGCCGACTTTGACCAGCACTTCCCCCGGTCCCGGCTGCGGCACGGGCACGTCGATCCGGTATTCCAGCTTGTCGAACCCGCCAAACCCGGTGAGGACCATGGCGCGCATCGTGGCTGGAATCCGATCAGGCATGGTCATGGTGTCTGAGGTACCATTGCTGGAAGGTAACAAGGGCGCGTTCCTGGGTGGAATAACAGCCTGGCTGATAGCGACTGGACAGAACTCCGGCCTGATTGTCTTCGGTGATCTTCTGATCCTGCAGAGTCGTGGTGTGCCAGGCCCAGGTCATCTTCTCAACATCGTAGTCCACCGCCGCGCCGTCAACCAGCCAGGTTACATCGACATCGGTCTGCATGGCCCCGCGCGGGGTAAACCGGAACAGCATCGCGAAATCGCTGTCGGCTACCACGTGGCTGAACGGGCTGAAACTGACATGCATCCGGCCCTTGTCCCAGTCGGTCCGTTTGCCCATCAGGCTTGAAGCGGGCTGGCCGTCCTGCGTCTCGGTCAGGAAACCCTCGCGGATCGTGCGCTGGATCATCGCGCGCAAATGCGTGCTCTCCGGCCCATCGTCGATCGAATAGATCGGGCGGCCCAGTGCCTCGGCTTGCTCTTCCCATGCCGCCAGCACCGGAGCGTACTTCTCGACCGCTTCCTGCGGACCCGAGCTGGGCCCGCCGCCCACTGCCAGCAAGGCCTCGGGCGGATGCATCGAACAGAATTCCGGATGCGCCGGGGTGCAGTGGTAGCATTCAAGGAAATTCTCGACCACCAGCTTCCAGTTCGCCGCGGTGGGATAGCGCCCGACATGCGCGACCTTGGCTCCGGTAAAGCCGTGATAGTCCAGAATCGGATCGAGCTCTCCAAAAGTGGTGTCGAAATCGTCGGGCTCGTCTTCGCTCAGGTTGACGAAGATGAACCCGTGGAACACGCGCACATGGCACGGATGCAGGCCGTTTGCGGCCTTGTCAAAATCCTCGGGCATCAGCCGCGCAGAGAGCAGCGACCCGTCGAGATTGAAGCTCCAGGCGTGGTAGGGGCAGACCAGCACGCGGGCATTGCCGCTTTCGGCCGAACATAGCGTCGAACCACGGTGGCGGCAGACGTTGTAGAATGCGCGAACGCTGTCGGCGTTTTCGCGCACGACCAGGATCTGCTCGCCCGCCACCTTGAACAGGAAGTAGTCGCCCTTGTTGGCAACCTGCGAGACATGCCCAGCCACCAGCCACTTGCGGCTGACGATCCGGTCGATATCGGCGCCGAAGACTTCGCTGCTGGTATAGAAGGCCTGGGGAAGACTGTAACCCTCCCGCGTCTGCGCCAGCAGGTCGCGGAACAAGGCAACGCGGTTCATCAGCATCGAATTCTCTCATTCTTGGGGTCGTAAAGCGGCTTCAGCGAAGCCGTGGCCGGATAGCGCACACCGGCTACTTCGATTTCATAGTCATCGGCTCCGATAGGCCCTACAACGCCGCCGTCAGCGGCCGTCACGTAACCCAGTCCGCCAGCACCGCCCAGCGTGTGGCAATACATCCCTGAGCGGATGTAACCGGCGATCCGCTCGCCCTGCCAGATCGGCTCGTTGTGGTAGAGCATCGGCGCGGGGTCCTTCAGCAGGAACTGCACCAGCTTCTGCTTCACGCCCTCGGCCTTCTGCTTGCGCAGCGCCTCCTGGCCGATGAAGCCGCCCGGCTTGTCGAGCTTGACCGCAAAGCCAAGGCCCGCTTCCAGCGGTGTATCCTCGTCGGTCACGTCATGGCCCCAGTGGCGATAGGCCTTCTCCATCCGCATCGCATTGAGCGCATGATAGCCGCAGTGCTTGAGGCCATAGGCAGCGCCCGCCGCAACAATCGCGTCATAGACCCCGGCCATGAACTCGCTGGGCACGTAGAGCTCCCAGCCCAGTTCGCCGACGAAGGTGATCCGGCTGGCGCGGACGATCCCGTAACCCAGCTCGATCTCGCGGCTGGTCGCGAAGGGGAAGTGCTCGTTCGACAAGTCATCCGGCGTCAGGCTTTGCAGCAAGGCGCGCGAATTGGGCCCCATGATCGAAAGCACGCCCATGCCTGAGGTGACATCGGTCAGAACCGCATGGGCATCTGCCGGAATATGGCCTTTCAGCCAGGCGAAGTCCTTGGTCGCGGTTTCGGCCCCGCCGACGACCAGGTAAGCATCCTTGGCCAGGCGGGTGACGGTCAGGTCAGCCTCGATCCCGCCGTGGTCATTGAGCCATTGGGTATAGACCATCCGGCCCGGTTCGACATCGACTTGGTTGGCGCAGACCCGGTTGAGCACCGCGCAGGCGTCGCGTCCTTCGAGGCGGAACTTGGCGAAGCTCGACTGGTCAAAGATTCCCACTGCTTCGCGAACGGCTTTGCATTCGGCGGCAGTATTCTCGAACCAGTTCTGGCGGCCGTAGGAGTATTCGTACTTCGGCGTGGTGCCCGGCTCGCCATACCAGTTGGCGCGTTCCCAGCCGAATGCCTCGCCAAAGCATGCGCCCTGCGCGGCCAGTCGGTCATGGATCACCGATTTGCGCACGCCGCGCGCAGTTTCGTACTGCTTGAAGGGATAGTGCGTGGCGTAAAGCAGCCCCAGGCTCTCGCCGACCCGCTCCTGCAGATATTTGCGGTTGATCTGGAACGGCATGTTGCGGCGCACGTCTACCGTCCACAGGTCCGCCGGCGGTTTGCCGTCACGGATCCATTCGGCCATGACCTTGCCGACCCCGCCTGCCGATTGCAGGCCAATCGAATTGAGCCCGGCAGCAACGAAGCAGCCCTTCAATTCCGGCGCCTCGCCGATGTGATAGCGCACGTCGGGGGTGAAGCTTTCCGGCCCGCAGAAAAACTTCTGGATGCCCGCATTTTCCAGCGCCGGAACGCGCTTCATCGCATCCAGCAGCAGCGGTTCGAAATGTTCGAAGCTCCCGGCGATCTCATCAAAGCAGAAGTCTTCGGAAATCCCTTCCATCCCCCAGGGGCGGGCATTGGGTTCGAACGCGCCGACCAGCAGCTTGCCGGCGTCGTATTTGTAGTAGCCGCAGTGGTCATAGTCGCGCAGCACCGGCAGGCTGGGATCGATCCCGGCCACGCCTTCGAACATCACGTAGTAGTGCTCGCAGGCATGCAGCGGAACGGCAACGCCAATGCTCGCGCCCAGATCGCGGGTCCACATGCCGCCCGCCAGCACCACGTAATCGGCGTCGATCGAGCCGTGTTCGGTATCGACCCCGGTGATCCGCTCGCCATCGTGGCGGATGCGGGTGACCTTGCAGTTCTCGACAATCTTGGCCCCGCCCGCGCGGGCGCCTTTGGCCAGGGCCTGGGTGATATCGACCGCATTGGCATAGCCGTCCGAGGGGATATGGATCCCACCGACCAGGTCACCCACCTCAAGGATTGGGGCCATCGCCTTGATCTCTTCTGGGGTCACCACGTGGACCGGCAGATCGAACACCTTGGCCATCGAGGCGCTGCGTTTCAGCTCCTCGAACCGCTCATGATTGGTCGCCATCGAGATCGAGCCGCATTGGCGATAGCCGGTGGCCTGCCCGGTCTCAGCCTCAAGCCCGCGGTACAGTTCGCCGGTGTACTTGGCGAGTTGGGTCATGTTGATCGAGGGCCGAAGCTGCCCGACCAGGCCAGCGGCGTGCCAGGTGGTGCCGCAAGTAAGCTGCTTGCGCTCGCACAGCACAACGTCCTGCCAGCCCAGCTTGGTCAGGTGATAGGCAATCGAGGTGCCAATCACTCCGCCGCCGACGATGACCACGCGGGCGCGGGTGGGAAGGTTTGGTGCTCCGCTCATACTCTAAATCCACTCCAGAAACCCAAAAAGCCGACTACCCTGAGCTTGTCGAAGGGCTGCACTTTTCTTTTGCGAGGTTGCGAGAAGAAAGGACGGTCCTTCGACAAGCTCAGGACAGTCGGGGTTGGGGTGAGCGTGCGCGCGCATTCAGACCCTCATCAGCGAGCTGTCAGCGTCATAAGCCGGTTCGGCCAGCACAACCGCCTTGCGGCGTTCGCCCTGAAGTTCGATCTCGAAAGTGGAACCAGGCTCCGCATGTTCAACTGGCACGCAGGCAAAGAACAGGCTCTTGCCGGTCCGGTGGCCAAAGCCGCCCGAAGTGACGAGGCCGATGCATTCATCACCAACCAGGCACGGCTCGGTTCCGCGCGGATCGACGTTCGCAGCGTCAACCTCGCCATAGACGATCTTGAACCGCACCGGGGCGTCAAGCGTGGCCTGCTTGCCGGTGAAGCTGTCCTTCTTGAACTGAATGAAGCGCGGCATGTCGGCTTCGATCATGGTCAGCTCGTTGGTCAGCTCGCTGCCCCAGGCCTTGTAGCCCTTTTCCATCCGCATCGCGTTGGAAGCGTAGAGGCCGTAATCGACGATCCCGAACTCCTCGCCCGCAGCCCAGATCGCATCGTAGATGGTCACCAGATCGGCGTTCAGCGGGTGCAGTTCCCAGCCCAGCTCACCGGCGTAGGACACGCGCAATGCTCGCACCGGACAGCCCGCAATCATGATTTCCTGCCCGCTCAGCCACCGGAAACCTTCGTTGGAAAGATCCGCGTCAGTGACCTTGCTCAGCACATCGCGGCTGCGCGGGCCATTCATCACCAGCACGCTGCGATCCATCGTGACATTGCTGAGTTCGACCTGCTCTCCGGGCAACCTGTGCTGCACCAGCCAGTCCCAGTCGCGCTGCTCGGCTGCGGCGGCAGAGAGGCAGTAGAAGTGATCGTCGGCAAACCGCGTCACGGTCATTTCGCCCTGGATCATGCCGCCCTCGGACAGGATGTGCACCAGGCCGATCCCGCCCTGCTTGAGCGGCATGCGGTTGGCGCAGAGCCGGTTCAAATAGCTCTCTGCATCAGCGCCTTTGACCTCATACTTGGCAAAACCTGAGAGGTCGAGCACGCCCACGCCCTTGGCCACGGCCTGGCATTCCGCTGCAACCACGTCGAACACATTGGTGCGGTGGTATCCGCCCTCTTCCTCGCGCCCGTCGAGCGAAAACCACTTGGGCCGTTCCCAGCCATAGGTCGGGGCATAGACTGCGCCCTTGGCCGCCAGCTTGTCATACAGCGGGCTGACTTTCTTGGGCCGCCCATCCGGCTCTTCCTCGCCCGGCAGGCGGGTGGTGAAAGTCATCCGGTAGTCGAGGAACACCATTTCGCGGCTGTAGGCCTCGTCGGCATAGGGGCCGTAACGGCGCGGGTCGAACTCGACCATGTTGATCTCAGCATCACCGTGAACCATCCACTGCGCCATGTATTTGCCCGCACCGCCGCCTTGCGCGATGCCAAAGCTGGTGCCGCAGCAGTGCCAGAAATTGGTGAGGCCAGCAGCCGGCCCCAACAGCGGCCCGCCATCGGGGGTATGCGGGATTGCGCCGTTGACCACCCGGCGGATGCCGACCTCGCCAAACACCGGAATCCGCTCGATCGCGCGCTCCAGCCACTTGGAAATGCGGTCGAGGTCGTCGGGAAACAGCTCGCTGGTCGAATGCCATTCGGGGTGCCCGCCACGCGGGGCCCAGGCTTCGGCCAGACCGATATTCTCATAGACCCCGATCAGCCCGCTCTTCTGCTCCTGGCGCATGTATCCCGACATCCAGGAATCGCGCATCACCGGCATTTCCTCATCGCGCTCCTGGAACGCGGGGATCGGATCGGTGACGAGGTAGTGGTGCTCCATGTTGGTCACCGGAATGTCGGTCCCGGCCATCTGCGCCACCTGGCGGGCATAACAACCCGCCGCGTTGACCACGATCCCGGCGCGGATGGTGCCCTTCTCGGACTCAACGTCCCATTCGCCGCTGGGCAGCTGGGTGAGGCCCGTGACGCGGTTCTGGCGGACGATCTTGGCACCCATCTGCTTGCCGCCAATCGCCATCGCGTTGCAAATGCCGGACGGGTCGGCATGGCCGTCGTCGGTGGTCCAGGCCCCGGCCAGCACGCCTTCGGTGGTGGCGAAAGGATTGATCTGCTTGATCTTCTCCGGATCGATCAGCTCCATGTTAAAGCCGACCACCTTGGAAAAGCCCTTGATGTATTTCAGCCAGGCCAGCTCGCGCTCGTTGTTGGCAAAGCGGATCCCGCCAGACTTGTGCCAGCTGACATATTGCCCGGTGAGCCCTTCCAGCTGCGGATAGAGCCAGTTCGAATAGGCGTGCATCTTGGCCAGGTTGAAGCTGCCGGTGATGTTGGGGCACTGCCCGGCGGCGTGCCAGGTCGAGCCGCTGGTCAGCTCGTCCTTCTCGATCAGGACCACGTCGGTCCAGCCTTCCAGGGCGAGGTGGTAGAGCAGGCTTGCCCCCATGATCCCGCCCCCGATAATCACGACCCGTGCCTGACTTTGCATCGAAACTGCCTCTCCCAATCTTCCGGCCAGCTTAGGGGTGGCAACACCAGTAAGACAAATGTGCAATTCGCGGTGATCGGTACAAAAAACTTACGCGTCACGGCCAGTCGCGGCGGCAATAAATTTGACCCATCTGGCCAAAGAATTCAGTTGTGAAGCGCCCTCCCCGGCGGGCAAATTTGCGCCAACTAGGGGATCATTCCGGGCGGAGTTTGCATGAAAATCGGATTTATCGGCCTGGGCAATGTCGGCGGCAAACTGGCCGGCAGCCTGGTGCGCAATGGCCATGACGTCTGGGTCCGTGATCTTGACGCCGCGCTGGTGGACGAATTCGTCGCGCGCGGGGCAACCGCCGCCACCTCGCCGCGCGCGATCGGTGAAAGCTGCGACGTGATCGTCACTTGCCTGCCCTCGCCCGCTGCCAGCGCTGCGGTGGCCGAAGGCGAAGACGGGTTCCTTGCGGTGCTGCGTCCGGGCCAGGTCTGGATGGAAATGAGCACCACCGATTACGAAGAAGTGATCCGGCTGGGCGCGCTGGTTGAAGCCAGGGGCGCGCTGTTCATGGAATGCCCGGTTTCGGGCGGGTGCCACCGCGCCGATACCGGCAACATCTCGATCTTCGCGGGCGGCCCGCGCGAAGGCTTTGACAAAGTCCTGCCGCTGCTCAAATCGATGGGCCGCCGCATCCTCCACACCGGCGATCTGGGCACTGCGTCCAAGCTCAAGGTGATGACCAATTACCTCTGCACCGTGCACCTGGTGGCGCTGGCCGAAGCGCTGACCACCTGCAAGGCCGCAGGGCTGGACATGAACACCACGTATGAGGCGATCCGCATCTCCTCGGGCAACTCTTTCGTGCACGAAACCGAAAGCCAGGTGATCCTCAACGGCAGCCGTGATATCAACTTCACCATGGACCTGGTCAGCAAAGACGTCGGCTTGTTTGACGATATCGCGCAAGAGGCCGGCGTGCCGGTCGAACTGTCGCCGCTGATCGTGCGCCTGTTCAAGGAAGCCCGCGCCCAATATGGCGACCGCGAATTCTCCCCCAACATCATCCGCCGCTACGAAGAGCCGCTGGGTCTCAAAGTGCTGGGCACCGGCTTCCCCGCCGACATGGTCGATGATGAGCCCGAAGAGCCCGGCTACGAAGTGGTGCCCAAACGTTGAAAAGCCGGGCCGACTGGCAAGCGCTGGCGGCCGGGCTGCGCCCCGAAACCGGCCTGGTGATCGATGGCATCTGCGTTCAGTCGGGTGATGGCCGCACGCTCGCCGTGATCAACCCAGCCAACGGCAAGGTTGTGGCCGAAGCGGCTTGCGGCGGTGAACGCGAAATTGATCTGGCGGTCGCTTCTGCGAAGGCAGCCTGGGATGACGGCCGCTGGCGGCACATGTACCCGCGCGAGCGGATGGCGATCATGCGCCGCTGGGCCGACTTGGTCGAAGCCCAAGCCGAAGAACTGGCCCTGCTCGAAACGCTGTCGATGGGCAAGCCGATCACCGACGCGCTGACCATCGACCTGCCCGAAGTGGTGGTGACGATCCGCTATTTCGGCGAAGCGATCGACAAGGTTGCGGGCCTGACCACCACCAGCGCGCACGATGCCGTGCATATGGTGACGCACGAGCCGCTGGGCGTGGTCGGCGCGATCAGCCCGTGGAACTATCCCTTGCTGATGGCGACCTGGAAAGTCGCCCCGGCGCTCGCTGCGGGCAACTGCGTGGTGCTCAAGCCTTCGGAGCTGGCCCCGCTGAGCTCAATCCGGCTCGCCCAGCTGTTCCTCGAAGCTGGCGGCCCGGCGGGCGTGTTCAACGTGGTCAACGGCACCGGGATCGAGGCTGGCAAGGCGCTGGCGTTACATCAGGACGTCGCCAAGATCACCTTCACCGGCTCGACCGCAGTCGGCAAGCAGCTGATGGGCTATGCCGGGCAAAGCAACATGAAGCGGGTGTCGCTGGAAACCGGCGGAAAGAGCCCGCAGATCTTCATGCCCGACCTGCCCGATCTGGACCGCGCGGTCGAATATGCCGTGCGCGGGATTTTCGACAACGGCGGGCAGGTCTGCAACGCCGGCTCGCGGCTGCTGGTCCACGAAGCGATCGCGGAAGAGTTCACCGCGCGCTTCATCGCCAAGGCGGCTGAGCTCTATGCCCCCGGCGACCCGCTCGATCCCGCCACCACGCTGGGGCCGCTGGTCTCCAAAGCGCACCAGACCAAAGTGCTCGGCTGGATCGAGACCGGCCGCAGCGAAGGCGCCACAGTTGCGCTGGGCGGCAACGCCGATGCCGCGCGCGCCGACGGTGCCTTTGTCCTGCCCAGCCTCCTCACCGGCGTTGCCCCCGGCATGGCTATCGCCCGCGAAGAAGTGTTCGGCCCGGTCGCCAGCCTGCTGACTTTCGCGAGCGAAGCCGAAGCAATCCGCCTCGCCAACGACAGCATCTACGGCCTCGCCGCCTCGGTCTGGACCAGCGACCTCGCCACCGCCCACCGCATGATCAAGGCGCTGGAAGCAGGCGTGGTCTGGGTCAACTGCTTCGGCGATGGCGACATGACCCAGCCCTTCGGCGGCTTCAAACAATCGGGAAACAGCCGCGACAAGTCGCTGGAAAGCCTGACGGGGTATATGCAGTCAAAGTCGAGCTGGATCAGCCTGAGCTAAATTTCCGCGTGAAGTACGAACCGATTCTGTGCGGATGGCTTGATGGATGCTTTAGTTGGAATGGCAATGGATCAGAAATTCGACTTTAAGTTAAGTTAAACGAGCTGGCATTCTGACTCTTGGTAAGTTAACTCTCTCTTTGTGGGTGTTTTCAGCGATATCAGTCCATACAGTATGGGAAAGCGGTTCACGATCGCTATCGCCATAGGTACGCCCATAATAATGTGGGGTATTCCACTCCTGTTCATGGCTTTAGGACTGCACAACCAAAACCTCATAGCTCTGGTGATCCCCTTGGGCATCACGTGGTTCATCGTTGGCAGTATCGGAAGTTTACTAATCGCCTGCCGCAAATGCGGCAGGTCAGTATTCATACGCCGCTTTATGATTAGCACCCCGTGGCCCGCAAGAACGTGCAGCAAGTGTGGCTCGGACCTGACAGCAAGATAAGAAGACTCCCATCACGGACCAGTCCGAAGCTTGCCCAAACGCCCTAACCCATCGCCGCCGCATGCCCCTCAACCCAATCAATAAAAGTCCGCACCCGGACATTGTCCTTCAGGTCCTTGCGGCAGACCAGGCCCCATCCGCCGGGGCAGACCTCGCGGTGCTCCACCGGGGTCACCAGACGCCCGTCGGCAAGTTCCTTGTCCACGAACGGCCCGTTGATCAGCGCGACGCCCTGCCCGGCGATCGCCATCTCAATCGCCACGGCGCAGGTATCGACCAGGATGTAGGGGACGTGCGGATCGTAGGCGACCCCGGCCGAGCGGAACCAGCCTTCCCAGTTCTGCTGCTCGGTATAGATCGCCACCAGGGGCAGATCCATCAGCCCCCTGGCATCGACAGCCTCGCCATGCTCCGCTTGGAATGAAGGGCTGCACACCGGGAACAGCGCATAGTCGAACAGCGGCACCCAGTGGAACTTCGCCGGATCGGGCGGGCTCTCGCAATAGACCAGACCAACATCGGCGTGCTTGTCGTCGAATTCCCAATCGGTCCCGCTGGTCGATAGCGTCAGCTTGACTTCGGGATGTTCGGCCAGAAACTGCGGCACGCGCTTGGCCAGCCAGCGGATCGAGGCGGTGATATAGGTCTGGACGCGCAGCGGCTTGTCGAGCGCGTTGCGCTGCGCCGCTTCCACGCCTTCGAGCAGCGATTCAAATGCGCTGCGCACGTACGGGTAGAGCACCCGCCCTTCCTCGGTCGAAACGATGTGGCGGCCTTGCTGCACGAACAGCGGCACGCCCAGCGCCTCCTCGATCAGCTGGACCTGATGGCTGACCGCCGGGTGGGTCAGGCACAGCTCCTCAGCGGCATCGCGGATCGACTGGTGGCGCGTCGCCGCCTCAAACCCGCGCAGTGCCTTTAGCGGAGGGAGCCTCCGTAGGTCGATCTTGCCAGCCATCATTATCCCAATTGTCGAGTCGTTGCGCTCGTTCGCGCCGACTAGCACACTGGGCTTGACTGGTAAATTTTTCTTATCTGTGAATTTCGCCTAGGCGGCGTCTTCGCCCAGCATCTGCGCGGCCTTTTCCCCCACCATCACCGTTGGCGCATTGGTATTGCCCGAGGTAACCGTAGGGAAAATCGAACTGTCGGCCACCCGCAGACCTTCCAGTCCGTGAACCCTGAGGCGGTGATCAACCACCGCCCGCGCCGGGTCTGGCCCCATCATGCAGGTGCTGCTGGGGTGATAGACCGTATCGGCGCGCTGGCGGAAATCTTCGATCCAGTCATCTGTGCTGGTGACTTCTGGCCCCGGCACCAGGCGACCGGTGGTGATATCGACCAGCGGCGCGGCCACAGCGATCCGGTTCAGCATTTCGATCCCTTGCCGGGCCTCGGCAATGTCGTGCTCGGTATCGAGGTAGTTGGGCTGGATCTGCGGCTGAACCGCCGCGTCCTTGCTTCGAATTTTCAGCCAGCCCCGGCTGGTCGGGCGGCAAGCATTGAACGAGAGCAGGAAGGCCGAAAACGGATCGGGATTGGCCAGACGCCGCTCGCTCAGCGGGGTCTTGGTATAGCTGACCGGCGAGAAATAGAGCTGCAAGTTGACCCGCCTGGCATCCGGCGTTCCGCGCACGAAGCCGCCCGCCTGGTTGACGCTCATCGACAAAGGCCCGCCGCGGTTCCAGGCGTAGTTGAGCGCGGCCCTGGCCTTGCCCAACAAGGGGCCAAGCTCGTCATTGAGCGTTGGCACAGAGCTGCCGTAGAAATAGCTGACCGCCAGGTGATCCTGCATGTTCGCCCCGACGCCGGCTAGCTGGTGCAACGGATCGATCCCCAGTCCGCTCAGATGCGCGCCGTCGCCTATGCCGGACAGCTGCAATAGCTGCGGCGAGGCTATCGATCCGCCGCATAGCACCACTTCGGCGCGGGCCTTGGCGGTCTTGGTCCGGCCATGCTGGCGATATTCGATGCCGACCGCACGCTTGCCTTCAAACAGCACGCGGGTCGCCTGGGCATGGGTCTGCAAATCGATCCCGCCGCGCCGGATTGCCGGGCGCAGATACTCGTTGGCGGTCGAGGCGCGGCGGCCGTCACGAGTGGTGATCTGGAAGATCCCCAGCCCTTCACCCTTGCTGCCGTTGAAATCGGGGCTGGCGGGCAAGCCCAGCGATTGCCCGGCTGCAATGAAGCGGTGGCACAGCGGGTGGACCTTGTCGGAAATGTCCGTAACGTGCTGCGGCCCGCCCTGCCCGCGCCAGCCCGGCTCGACAATGTCACTATCCTCGGCCCGGATGAACATCGGCAAGACATCGTCCCAGCCCCAGCCGGGATTGCCCGCATCCCGCCAGTCGTCGAAATCGTGGGCGAAGCCGCGGACGTGGACCATCGCGTTGATCGAACCCGATCCGCCGACCACTTTGCCGCGCGGCCAATAGCTGCTGCGCCCGCCCAGCCCCGGCACCGGATCGGTATCATACATCCAGTTGACGCTGGAATCGAAAAACGTCCGGCCATAACCGATCGGCAGCTGGATCATCAGCCGCATGTCGCTGCCGCCGGCTTCCAGCAGCAGCACCCGCGTGCCTGGCTGCTCGGCCAGGCGGCTTGCCACCACACAGCCGGCAGTGCCCGCGCCGACCACGATATAGTCGTACTCGCCGCTCATTGGCTGACGGGATGCTGGGTCATGTCCAGGTGCAGCATGTCACCTGTGTAGGGATGCGCCCGCGCAACCTCTTCGTTCAGTTCCACCCCCAGCCCCGGCGCCGTCGGCGGGATCACGTGGCCTTGCTCGAAGTGCATCGGGGTCTTGAGGATCTGGCTGTGGAAACCGCCCCAGTCCTCGATGCTTTCAAGGATCAGGAAGTTGGGCGAGCAGGTTGCGAGCTGCACGTTGGCCGCGCCAACTACCGGCCCGCAATAGAGGTGCGGGGCGATCTGGACGTGGCGCACTTCGGCCATTCCGGCGATCTTCTTGGCTTCGAGCAGTCCGCCGACCCGCCCCAGGTTCATCTGCAGAATCGCCGCCGCGCCGCAATCGAGCAGGCGCGCGAAATCGTACTTGGTGGCAAGCCGCTCACCCGTCGCGATCGGGATCGAGGTGGCGCGGGCGACCTTGGCCATTTCCTCGGGCGCGTCGGGCGGAATGGGTTCTTCCAGCCACAGCGGATCGTATTTCTCTAGCCGCTTGGCAAGGCGGATAGCGCCGGCTGCGGTCATCTGGCCGTGGGTGCCGAACAGCAGGTCGGCCTTGTTGCCGACCGCTTCGCGCAAGGCCTTGCAGAACCGTTCGGACAGGTCGAGTGCCTCAAGGCTGAGCTGCCGCCCGTCGAAAGCCGAATAGGGTCCGGCCGGATCGAACTTGAGCGCGGTGAAGCCCATGTCGAGGTAGAGCTGTGCGCGTTCGGCCGCGAGGTCGGGATCGTGATAGACGTCGCTTCTGTCGCCCGGACGCGGATAGATGTAGGTGTAGCTGCGCAGCTTTTCGTGCACTTGCCCGCCCAGCAGCTTGTAAACCGGCTGCCCCGCTTCCTTGCCGACGATGTCCCAGCAGGCCATCTCCAGCGCGGAAAGCACGCCCATCACCGTCAGGTCAGGGTGCTGGGTGAATCCGGCCGAATAGACCCGCCGCCACATGGCCTCGATATCGTGCGGATCACAATGTTCGAGGTAACGCGCGAACATGTCTTCGCAAAGCTGGGCCACCAGATGCGGAGAAAACGGCACGCAGTAGGCCTCGCCGATCCCGGTCGAGCCATTGTCGGTCGTCAGCTTGACGAAGACGAAATAGCGCCCGCCGAAATGCGGCGGGGGATTGCCGACCACGAAGGTCTCGATGCCGGTCAGCTTCATGATGCCCACCCGTTGATGACTTTGAGCTCAAGGAAGTCGTGGAGGCCCCAAACGCCCCATTCACGCCCGTTGCCCGATTGCTTGAACCCGCCGAAGGGCGAGCAATAGTCCTGCCCCGCCCCGTTGAGGTAGACACTACCCGCACGGATCTGCCGTGCCACGCGTTTGGCGCGGGTCGCGTCCTGGCTCTGGACATAGGCGGCCAGGCCATAGGGTGTGTCGTTCGCGATCTGCACCGCTTCGGCTTCATCCGCAAAGGGGATCATTGCCAGCACCGGGCCGAAAATCTCTTCGCGGGCAATGGTCATCTGGTTGGTGACATTCGCGAAGATCGTCGGGCGCACGTAGTAGCCACGGTTGAAGCCATCGGCCCGCCCGGTCCCGCCGCAGACCAGCTCGGCCCCTTCGTCGATCCCGGTCTGGATCAGGCGCTGGATCTTGTCGAACTGGGCCTTGCTGACCACCGGGCCGAGGTGCGAACCCGGTAGCGCCGGATCGCCCAGCTGGACTGTGGCGGCGGCTTGGCGGGCATAGTCCACCGCGCGGTCATAGGCGCTGGCCTCAACCAGCATCCGCGTCGGCGCGTTGCACGATTGGCCGGTGTTGTTGAAGCAGTGCCGCACCCCGCGCGTGACTGCAGCTTCCAATCCGGCGTCGTCGAACACCAGGTTGGGCGATTTGCCGCCGAGTTCCAGCGCCACCCGTTTGACCGTATCGGCCGCTGCCTTGCTCACAACGATCCCGGCCGCGGTCGATCCGGTGAACGAGATCATGTCCACTTCGCCATGCGTGGTCAGCGTCGGGCCTACGCTCGCCCCGGTGCCGTGAACCAGGTTGAACACCCCCGCCGGGAAGCCCGCTTCATCGACGAATTCGGTAAACAGCTGCGCGGAGAGCGGAGCGACCTCGCTGGGTTTCACCACCATGGTGCAGCCCGCGACCAGCGCCGGCGCGATCTTGGCCGCGAGCTGGTTCATCGGCCAGTTCCACGGCGTGATCAGCACGCAGACCCCAACCGCCTCGTGGACCAGCAGCGCTCCAGAACCGATCGGCCGCTCCCATTCGAACGCACGCGCCGCACGGACGGTTTCCTTGAGGTGCCCGGGGCCGCATTCAGCCTGCGAATTGTGCGACAGGTCATGCGGTGCCCCCATCTCGGTGGTGATCGCATGCACCATTTCGTCATAGCGGCGCTCAAACACCGCGATCAGCTTTTCAACCAGCGCCAGTCGCACATCGAGCGGGGTCGTGCTCCAGGCATCGAAGGCCGAACGGGCGGCCAGCACCGCCGCATTGGCTTCCTCAGCGCCGCATAACGCAACCCGCGCGCAGACTTCCTCCGTGGCGGGGTTTATCGCCTCGTGCACGCCATTGTCGCCGGGCAGCACCCACTGCCCGGCGACATAAGACTGCAAAAGGTCAGACATAGCCAACCGCGCGCTTCTGATCTTCCACGATGGTCTTTCCGGCTGCCCAATAGTGATAGGCCGCCCAGAAGCCGGTCGGGGCAAGGATCAACAGCGCCATCCGCAGCGAAGCACCATCGGCTCCGCCAGGGCCAGCGAAGCTGTCGCTGAGGAAGCCGATAAAGGGCGGAATAACCACCAGGTTCAATACGTTGGCGAACAACAGCGTGATCGCAATGAACATCGCCCGCATGGTCGGCGGGGCCAGGTTCTGGATCAGCGCGAAGGCCGGGCCGATGTAGAAGTAGATCGCCGGAATGAAGATCCACAGCATCAGCGTCGCGACCGACAGCGAGTCGGTATAATAAGCGATGAACGAGGGGATCGTCGCCAGCGCCGTGACAACAGCCAGCAATCCGGTAACCCGCTTGGGACTGGCGAAGCTGGGCTTGGTCAGCACCCAGGCGGTCAGCAGCGAAGCCCCGATGCCCATCCACAAGTGGATCGGCCCGGTAATCGCACCTGCCTGGGCCTCGTTCAGCTGAAAATTGCGCTGCAGGAATGGCGCAGTAAACCACATCAGTCCCCAGCCCCAGAAGGCTGAAAGACCGCCGCCCATCATGCCGTGCATGGCCGCCTTCTGAGTGCGCAGGAACCGCAGCGTTTCCATCAGGGTCGGCGTGTCCTTGGTCGAAACCGCGTCGAGCCGGCCGCGCTCAGGCTCCTTGATGGTCAGCATGATGATCGCTGCCAGCACGACGCCCGGCACGCCGAGCACGATGAAGGCCATGTGCCAGCCATAGGCATGGCTGATTGCACCGGCCATGTCGGCCCCCAGCCAGGCGCCGATCGGTGCGCCCAGCGCAAAGATGGTCATGGCCATCGGACGGCGCGCGGCCGGGAAATAGTCGGCCACGATCGAATTGCACGGCGGGGTTCCGCCGGCCTCGCCAATGCCTACGCCGATCCGCGCGAGCAGCAGCTGCCAGAACGTCTTTGACAGCCCGCACAAGGCAGTCGCCACCGACCATACGGTAATCGAGAATGCGAGCAGGTTCCGGCGGTTCTTCCGGTCCGCCAGCCACGACAGGGGAATGCCCATCGTCACATAGAACAGCCCCAGCGAGACCCCGCCGACCAGCCCGATCCCGAAATCGGTCAGCTGCAGCTCAGCCTTGATCTGGTCCTGCACCTGCGAGAACACGTAACGGTCGGCAATGCTGATCGTATAGACCAGCATCATGATGAACAGGACGTACCAGCGTTCGTAGACCGATGACTTGTCGTCAGCGGTTAGCGGTGTAGCTGCCTGCATCATCCCATCCCCTTCAAGTGTTCACCAGCTCCGGCCCCAGCGCTGCGCGCAGCGGGTCCAGGAACTCGGAAAAATTCTTCCATTGATCGAGCCCGTCGCGGAAGATCGGTTGGCGTACCTGCTCAGAGCTAGGCGTCCGCACGCTGCGCTTGGTCTTGTGGAAATCCACGCAGGCCGCCTCGAACGGCAGGCCGCAATGGTCCAGTATGCGCCGGACGCTGCCTTCCAGATCCTCGACCACATCCTCATGCTGCACCCGCAGCACGCGCCCCGGCAGCACCGCCTCCCAATGGTCCATCAGCTCGATATAGGTCCGATAATAACGGGCGATGTCCTCGATCCCGTAAGTGAACTCCTGCCCTTGCGCGAACAGCTGCTTGAAGTTGCTGAAGCAGCAGGACATTGCACCGCGCCGTGCATCGATGATCCGCGCATTCGGCAGGATCAAGTGGATCAGGCCGATGTGCCTGAAATTGTTGGGCATCTTGTCGATGAAATGGGGCCGACCCAGGATCCGGTTGGGGCTGGTATCGGCGATATATTGCTCGCCGAAGCGGCGGATCGCGGCTGCATCCAGCTCCGTCAGCACACCGGGATAGCGCGGATTGTCGAAATCGAGTTCGCGCCCCTGCAACTCATGCACGATCCGCTGGATATCGGGCAGCTCCTGTGTGCCTTCGACCAGACTGTGCGATGCCAGAATTTGCTCAATCAGCGTCGATCCTGAGCGCGGCAGGCCAAGCACGAAGATCGGTGCCGGGTCATCAAGCCCCCAGCCTGAACGTTCTTCAAAGAATGCCTTGGTGCAGACCCGTTTCTGCTCGCGCGTGTTGGTCTCAAAAACTTCGGGAGTATAGCCGTTAGCGGCGCGGTGCATGGCATTGCCCTGCGCGTATGCCGCCCATGACGCTGCGTAGTCACTCGCGTCCTCAAGACCTTTGCCCAGCGCGAAGGCGATGTGAATTCGGTCAAACTCGGCTGTGGCCTCGGCCTCCAGTTGCTCCTGCATCACGGCGATCGAAGCCGGGGGGAACCGGTAGGTCTTGAGGTTGGCAAGACTCCACCAGGCATCGCCGAAATCGGGCCGGTCAGCGGTCGCGGCCATATAGGCGTCAATCGCTTCTTCCGTCAGCCCTTCGGTCTTGAGTGCATGGCCTAACCAGAGATTGAGATCGGCCCGGCGGATTCGTGCTTCCAAAGTGTCGCCGTCAATCTCCGCAATCATCGCGCGGTATTCGGGGATCACGCTGGCAAAATCGCCAAGCCCGACCTTGATCGTCGCAGCCTGAATGCGGTGGGCGTGGTTGTGCGGCTCGCGCTGAAGCAGCGGTGCCAGCGCCTCTCCGGCCTGCGGGAACTTGTGCCGCGCGATCAGGACCTGGACGTACTCATGGCGCGCTTCGTCATGGTTCGGGACCATCGCCAGCAGGCCTTCATACAGCGTTTCGGCATCATCGAGAACGTTGCGAAGATGGCCGATCTGGGCGAGCACACGCATCGCTTCGGGATGATTGCCGGCTTCGAGCAAGAAGCGACGGATCAGCGTTTCGGCCGCATCCACCTCACCATCGCCGTAGAGCACCTTGGCGTGGACGATAGGGGGAGGCAGGCTGCTGAGGTGAGCGGAATGGCGCCCGGCAAGTTCGGCACTGCGCCGGTCGCCGGTCATCTTGTAGAGCCCATCGAGCATGTGCCAACCCATCATCAGCGCCGGGTTGATCGTCACGGCCATGCGCAGATCTGCGATCGCCGCCGGGGCATCGCGCCGTGCGACATGGCACAGCCCCCGTTCCAGGAACATCTGGCTGAAATTGGGGTGATGGATTGCAAACCGAGCTAGCGCTTCGAGCGCAGCATCGGTGTGTTGCATCATGCGCAGCGAATGCGCTTCGATCAGAAGAAGATCGCGATTGGCCGGATCAGTAGCAAGCAGCCGCTTTGCACCCGCCGCAGCACCTGGGTAGTCACCATTGGCCTGCAGAATGTGGAGCGCCTTGAGCTCCGATTCAAGCTCTGCGCCAGACAAAGAGCCAGGGGTCTTGATTTGGACTTTCGGGTCGATCTTCGTGGCCATTACCGCACCTTCCCGACGGCTATCGCCCCGATTCGTTCAAACCTGTGCATCAGCCAAGCCTATGAAAGGCATTGGTCCATAAAAGGCAAGGGGTGGCGTTTGCGCGCCACCCCTTCCCTTCAACTCCATCAGATCACATCTTGCCGGCGATCTTGATGCCGTAGGTCAGCGGCCGGACCACCGTCGAAGTCTTGATGTACTGCGACGAGTTGGTGAACGTCGAGGCCTGGCTGTTGAACAGGTTGTCCCCGAAGATCGTCACCGTCCAGTTGTCACGGCTGAAGCCGATTTGCATGTCGGCAAGCGCATAGCCCGGCATCTTGTAGCGCAGCACAGTGGTGGCCGGAACGATGATCCCGTTCGGACCCAGCACGTTGCCGTTGCCCGGAACGTCACCTGAAGGATAGGTCGCGGGCTGGTTGAACTGCGAGCTGATATAGTTCGCACCGGCTCCGACGAACCAGTCCATGCCGCCACTTGTCCATTCGTAACGGAAGCGCATGTTGCCCTGGAACTTGGGGCTGAACGGCGTGATGCTGCCGACATTCCCGAAGGGGCTCTGCACTGGCAACGGACTGGCCGGGTTGCTGGAGTTGTACCGCTCGACAAGGCAGTTGCCGAAGTTCGACGCGGTCGGGTTGTTGACGATGAAGCAAGGCGCGTTGGACTGCTTGCTCTCGTTATAGGTGGCCGAAGCGTTGATCGTCAGACCATCGGAAGGCCGGGCGAAGATCTGCGCTTGAACGCCCTTGATATTGTAGGTCGGGCCGTTGGTCGCAAACGCGGTGTTGCCGAAGCCTGCCGCCGGATTGAAGAACCCGATCTGGATGTTCTTCCAGTTCATCACGTAGGCAGAGAGGTTGAAGGTCATCTTCCGATCAAACAGATCGGTCTTCACACCGGCTTCCCAGTTGATGAGGTTGTCCGGCGCATAGTTGGCGGGAACCAGCAACTGGAAGTTGCGGCCATTGCCGGTGTTCGTCACGCTGCCTTGGCCTGTGGCAGTAAGCCAAGGGAGATCAGGATCCTGCACGCGCGCCGAGGGACCACGGTTGAACGCACCCGGACGGAAGCCTTCGCTGTAAGTGAAGTACAGCATCGTGCCATCTTTCGGCTTCCAGGTGATCGTGCCCTTGCTGCGGAAGCCCTTGTAGGTCGATTTGAGGCCAAGCGCATCAAGGTTCGAACCCGTCAAGCAGGAGGGCACCTGATAGCAACTTGCGCTGAACGAGGAGTAGACCGAACCCTTCTGGAAGTTGTCGTAGTAGTAGTAGCGCGTGCCCGCTGTGATCGTGATCGTGTCAGTCAGGTCGAAGTCAACCGAACCGAACGCGGCATACTGCTTGTACCCGCGATTGATGTCCTGACCGAACGAAACGCCAGCAGCGCGCGGGCCTGCAAGGTTGAGTGTCGCGGCCGGGTTCGGTCCCACGCGACCAAGGCAGACCGTGCCAGCCGCCTGGATCTGCAATGCCGTCAGGCTGGTGTCGCAGTTCGGAATGGTCGTGTAGGACCAGTCCATGTTGTCCTGAATCAGGAAATTCTCGTAGTAGCCACCGACGATCGCACGGATCCGTCCGGTGTCAGGCGACGATATCCGGAATTCATGACTTTCGTGCGTGTTGCGGACTTTGTCATTCCAGCGGCTGGTAGGCTCATAGCAATAGGGTGCCTGGCCAACATTCCAGTAGTAGTTCGCGCCGCCGGTGCACTGATAGAAGATGCCGTAGGTTGCGCGGGCGTAGTTGGTGTAGTCACCCTGCTGATTGATATTACGGGTGAGGTAGGCTCCCGTGTAAACCAGGCTGAAGTCGCCGAGTTTGCCGTTCAGCGTCCAGGCGGTGTTCCAGTAATCGTCCTTGTTGTACTGCGGCGAGAACAGCGTCGAGGAAAGGCCGGTCAGCGGCGCATAGTCGTAAGTGTAGGTCTGGACGGCGAAGGTACCCCTCGATTCCAGCTTCTGATAGGCCTGCGTGACCAGCACGTCCCAGTCCGGCGAAATTTCCCAGGCCAGCGCGACACGGGCACCGGTGTAGTCAACCGGGTTGAAGTTGTCTTCGACGAGACCGGCGTTGTCATAGTTGCCCTCACGGCTCTGCTGCGCCGGGGTCAGCTGATTGCCGTTGCCGCCGAATGCCAGGTAGTATGAACCGAGGTCGGTCGGCCGGCGCGTGAAGGTCGAAAGCTTGTTGTCGATGTAGCCGCCGCGGTGGTCGGCATAGGCCACCACGCGAACCGCCACCTTGCCTTCGATAATCGGCACGTTGACCATCGCGTTGAACGAACCGTTGGTCGTGCCGCCGACAGTGCCACCGAAGCTGCCCTGGATGCGGCCTTCGAACTTGCTGAGCTTGGGCTTGTTGGTGATGTAGCGCACCACACCGGCCTGCGCGCCGCCGCCGAACAGCGTGCCTTGCGGACCTTCGAGCACTTCGACGCGCTCCATGTCAGCGACATAGACGTCGGCATTACGTGCCGGGAACTGCATCGACTGGTCATCGAGATAGAGAGCCACGTTGGGGAAGCCGCCGATCGTCGCCGAAGACTGCTGGCCCGCGAAGCCCGCCGAAAGGCCGCGCAGGAAGATCGCGCCCTGGCCCGGACCGTTGTTCGAGAAAGTGACGTTCGGCGTGTACTTGAGCAGGCCTTCGATCGAGGTCACATTGAGCTTGCTCAGCGTTTCGGTGCTGAACGCCTGCAGAGTGAGCGGGACTTCCTGCTGCGACTGGTCACGGCGGGTGGCGGTAACGACGATATCGTCGACCCGGCCATCATCAGCTTTGGTTTCGGCATCCTGGGCAAAAGCAGTTCCGCTGCCAGCGCCGAACATCGAAAGCGCAATCAGCGCGCTCGACAGTTTAAGTGATCCCTTCACGTAACCCTCCCTGTTTCTGCCTGAACGGCAAGCGGCCCTTTACGGACCTACCATAGGTCAGACCTGATGCAACTATCTGGATGGCAGGCTGACCCTACCCCCCCACGCAAACAACTGAGGAATTTTTCCAGACCGGTAAAATGCCTTTTTTGGATAGCTGCAAAATCTAATTCCGCATGCGATCAGGGCATTTGCAGCTCAGGATCAATCCTGCTTATGTTGACGCCTCTTGCTGGACCGTCAACCGGCCTCACCCTAGGCCGCGAAACTCGACGCGGTTGCGGCTTGGCCGCGAACACGCTAGCGCACCGAACCTGTCATGAACGCTGAAACCCAATTGCTTGCAGCCCTTGATTCGATGGGGATTTCCTGGACATTCCAGGAACACGAAGCCGTGTTCACGGTAGAGGCCAGCGCGCGGCTGCATGAAGAGATTGCCGGGGCCCACACCAAGAACCTGTTCCTCAAGGATGCCGGGGGGCAGCATTGGGTGGTCAGCGCTCCGCACGATGCATCGATCGACCTCAAGGCCCTTCCCGAAGCGATCGGCTGCAAGAAAGTCAGCTTCGGCAAGGCCGAGGCGATGGAGGGGCTGCTGGGTATCCTGCCCGGATCGGTCACTCCGCTGGCACTGTTCAACGACCAGGCGGGCGCGGTGAAAGTGGTGATCGACCAGCGCCTGGCCGAAGCAGAGATCGTCAACGTCCACCCGCTGCGCAACACCGCGACGCTGGGCCTTGCAGGCAGCGACCTTGTGAAGTTCCTCGCCGCGCATGGTCACGAACCGCAGGTCGTCCTGCTTCCGGCGCGCGCATGAGCATCAGCCTGTTCGAATTGTTCAAGGTCGGGATCGGCCCGTCGAGCTCGCACACGGTGGGCCCGATGGTCGCCGCGCGGCGATTTGGCGAGTGGCTGGCTGACTGCGGCCTGCTGGAGCGTACCCGGCGGGTCCGCGTCGATCTTTACGGATCGTTGGCGCTGACCGGCAAGGGTCATGCCACCGATAGTGCGGTGATCCTGGGCCTGTGCGGCCTCTTGCCGGCCACCGTAAGCATCGAAGATGTCCCCGCGATCCTTGCCCGGGTCCGCGAGAGCCATGTGGTCATGCTGGCTGGAACCCATGAAGCAGGCTTCGATCCTGAGACCGATCTGGCCTTTCGCGGGCGCGAAAAACAGCCGTTCCACACCAATGCCATGGCGATCACCGCGCTCGATGGGGAAGGTGATATCCTGGCCCGGCGGATGTACTATTCGATCGGCGGCGGGTTCGTGGTCGATGAGGATGAGGCCGGCAGCAACAGCCGCGCCGCGCCCGAGCATGCCAGCCTGCCCAACGACTTCTCCTCGGGCACCGATCTGCTCGAACTGGGCGAAAAGACCGGCTTGAGCTTTGCCGAGCTTGAGTTCGCCAACGAATGCGCGCGCCGGCCCGAGGCCGAAGTGCTCGCCGGGATCGACGCCATTGCCCAGGCCATGTCGGATTCCATCGACCGCGGTTGCCGCGAGCACGGGGTGCTGCCCGGCGGGCTCAATGTTCGCCGCCGTGCGCCCACGCTCGCAGCCGAATTGGCCGCCAACCAGGGCGCGAACCTGGGCGATCCGTTGGCGATCCTCGACTGGATCAACCTGTGGGCGATGGCCGTCAACGAGGAGAACGCCGCTTGCGGGCGCGTCGTTACCGCCCCCACCAACGGCGCGGCGGGGATCATCCCGGCGGTGATGCGCTTCCACGACCGCTGCTATCGCGGTACCGCCGAAACCCGGCGGACTTTCCTGCTGACCGCGGCGGCGATCGGTGCGCTCTACAAGAAGAACGCCTCGATTTCGGGCGCCGAAGTGGGCTGCCAGGGCGAAGTCGGGGTGGCCTGCTCGATGGCCGCGGCGGGGCTGGCGGCAGTAATGGGCGGGACCAACGCCCAGGTCGAAAATGCTGCCGAGATCGGCATGGAGCACAACCTGGGGCTGACCTGCGATCCGGTTGGCGGGCTGGTCCAGATCCCCTGTATCGAGCGCAATGCGATGGGCGCGGTCAAGGCGATCGATGCCGCTCGGCTCGCCATGATGGGCGATGGCACCCACATGGTCAGTCTCGACAAAGTGATCGAGACGATGCGCCAGACCGGGCTCGATATGCGCGACAAGTACAAGGAAACCTCGCTCGGCGGGCTGGCGGTCAACGTGGTGGCCTGCTGATCGCGCTTCGCTTGTTGAGCCGCATGTGATAGACAAATCCTCTCAGGCGGGGATCGGTCATGCAGCTTCAGCACTTGCGCTATTTTGTCGCGCTGGCCCGGACGCGTCATTTCGCGCTGGCCGCCAGCGAATGCGGGGTTTCGCAGCCGACGCTTTCGGCGGGCCTGGCCGCGCTGGAGCACGAGCTGGGTAAGCGCCTGGTCGAGCGTGACCGGCGGTTCATCGGCCTGACCGAACAGGGCCTCGCAATTCTGCCCTGGGCCGAACAGGCCTTGGGCGCGGTGCGCGGGTTGAGTCAGGCGGCAGCAAGCGATGCGGCGGCCCTGTCGGGCGAGTTCCGGCTGTTCGTGATCCCTTCGGCCCAGCCTTTGGTCGGGCCTTTTGGCGAGGCACTCATTCGCGCTTTTCCGGGCCTCACGCTGGCTATTACTGCCGGAACCTCGCGTGAAATCGAGCATGCCCTGCACGCCAACGAGGTTGATGCTGGCCTGACCTACCTCGATCACGAACCGCCCACCAACATGCTGGTCGCCCCGCTCCACAACGAGCAATACCGGCTGATCGCGCGGGCGGGCACCGGATTTGACGACAGGCCCGCGATTGGCTGGGATGAGGTCGCCAGCTTGCCGCTGTGTCTGCTGCATCAGGGCATGCAATATCGCCGGATTCTCGACGCGCAGTTCGCCCACCACGGCCTCTCGGTCAGCCCGAAATCGATCGCTGACAACTACATCTCGCTGTTCTCGCTGGTTCGTTCGGGCCACTTTGCATCGATCGTGCCCGATGCCTACGCCGGGCTGTTCGAAGGGGTCGATTGGTGCCGGTTCGTGCCGATCGAACCCGAAGTTCCGGTTCGCCGCCTGGGGCTGGTGGTGGTCAACCGTGATCCGCTAGGCTCGATGGCCCGAGCCGGGCTGACCGCAGCGCAGCAATTCGATCCCGACGATATGATAGAAAAATTCTATCATCCTTCAAATCATTCGATTTGACCAGGGCTGGCCAACCGGGGCAGTTGGTACCATGGAGACAAGCGAACTCGACGCGATCATCGCCCGGCACAAGGACCGCAAAGGCGCCTTGCTGCCGATGCTGCATGACGTCCAACATGCCTTTGGCTGCATCGACGCCCAGGCTGAGCGAGCCATTGCCGAAGCGCTGAACCTCAGCCGCGCCGAAGTGCACGGCATGGTCAGCTTCTACCACGATTTCACCCCGGCCCACGATCCGCGCCCGGTGGTCGAACTGTGCCGCGCCGAAGCCTGCAAGGCCCGCGGCGTCGAGGCGCTGGTCCCAGCAGCCGAAGCCGCGGCGGGAGAGCGGGTCAACCTCAAGGAAGTTTACTGCCTGGGGCTCTGCTCGATGGGACCAAGCGCCCGGATCCACGGCAAGCTTTACGCCGGGCTCGACGAGGCCGAGCTGGTCAAACTGGTGAGAACGGCATGAGTACGGTCCGCATTTCCGATGACGCGCTGGCTGCTGCGCTGGGTGCCGAAGAACTGGTCGCCGCGTTCGAGAAGGCCGGCTGCACGGTCGAACGCGTGTCCTCCTGGGGCATGCAATGGCTCGAGCCGCTGGTCGAGATCGATGGCATGGGCTTTGGCCCGGCCAGGCCTGAAGATGTCGCTGCAATTCTCGATGGAACCAGCACCAAGGCGATTGGCCTGATTACCGAGCATCCCTTCATCAAGGGCCAGCAGCGCCTGACCTTCGCCCGCGCCGGCAAAACCCGTCCGCTCAGCCTTGAGGACTATCAGGCCAGCGGCGGCTGGACCGCCCTCACCCGCTCGCGCGCGATGGACCGCGCCGATGTCGTCGCCGAAGTGATCGAAAGCGGGCTGCGCGGCCGCGGCGGTGCGGGTTTCCCTGCCGGGATCAAGTGGCGCACGGTGATGGAAGCCGCTGGCGACGAGAAATACGTGGTCTGCAACGCCGACGAAGGCGACAGCGGCACTTTTGCCGACCGGATGCTGATGGAAGGCGATCCGTTCCAGCTGATCGAGGGCATGGCCATCGCCGCCCACGCGGTCGGTGCCGGCCAGGGCTATATTTACGTCCGCAGCGAATACCCGCACGCCATCGCCAAACTGGAAGCGGCGATTGCGCTCGCCCACCAGCACATCGCGCCATTCCAGCTGGAAGTGCGCGTCGGCGCCGGCGCCTATGTCTGCGGTGAGGAAACCTCTCTGCTGAACAGCCTCGAAGGCAAGCGCGGCGAAGTGCGCGCCAAGCCGCCGCTCCCCGCACTCGAAGGCCTGTTCGGCAAGCCGACAGTGGTCAACAACGTACTGACCCTCGCCGCGATCCCGCACATCATGGCCGAGGGCGGATCAGGCCTTTACGCGCAGCTGGGGATCGATCGCTCCAAGGGCACCATGCCGATCCAGCTCGCTGGCAACATCAAGCACGGCGGGCTCTATGAGACGGCCTTCGGGATCAACCTCGACAGGTTGATCAATGAGATTGGCGGAGGCACCGCATCGGGCCGTCCGGTCAAGGCAGTGCAAGTTGGCGGTCCGCTGGGGGCCTACATTCCTCCCAGCCAGTTCCACCTGCCGTTCGACTATGAAGCCTACACGGCTGCCGACGCACTGATCGGCCACGGCGGGGTCACGGTGTTTGACGAAAGTGCGGACATGGGCGCAATGGCCCGCTTCGCCTTCCAGTTCTGCGCGGCGGAAAGCTGCGGAAAATGCACCCCCTGCCGGATCGGATCGACCCGCGGGGTTGAGCTGATCGACCGGATCCGCACCGGCGGCAAGGTCCACGCCGACGCAGTAGAGACGCTCCCCCAAATGCATAACGCCCGCAAGGCCGGCCGCACCCGCGAGGAAGAACTCGCGCTGCTGGATGACCTGATGGAAGCGATGCAGTTCGGCTCGCTCTGCGCGCTCGGCGGGTTCACGCCTTATCCGGTGCGCTCGGCGCTAAAGCATTGGCCGGAGGATTTCGGCGAATGAACCACACCCCCTCCCCCGTTCACCCTGAGCTTGTCGAAGGGCTGTCCTTTTCTTCGTGCCGCCTTGCTGTGGCGCAAGAAGGACAGTGCTTCGACAAGCTCAGCATGAACGGGTTTGGGGACGGGTGCTTGTCATGATCCTGGGCTGCGTCCTGGCGGGCGGCCAATCCAGCCGCTTCGGCAGCGACAAGGCGCTGGCCATGCTGCACGGCGAGACTTTGGTCGCGCGCGCGGTCGATATGCTGTCAGGCTGGTGCGAAAAGGTCGTCGTGGTCGGCCGCGAGCAGGCCCCTGCCCCGACCCTCCCCGACTGGCCGCGCGCCGGGATGGGCCCGCTGGGCGGGATCGCCGCCGCGCTGCACGATGCGCGTGACGAAGGTTTTGACGCGGTGCTGACTTGCGGTGTGGACTCGGTCGATCTGCCCGAAAGCCTGCCAAGCCTGCTTTCCCCGGCCCCGGCCTACTTGGCTGACCAACCGGTCGTGGGCCTATGGCCGATCACCGCGATCAAGCCGATCGAAGCCATCCTGCGCGGCGACGGCCGCCATTCGATGCGCGCCTTTGCCGAAGCGATCGGCGCGCGCGCAGTCCATTCGGGCAAGGCCAGCATCAACATCAACACGCCAGCCGACCTGGCCGAAGCGGAGAAGCATCATGGGCTATGAACGGCCCCCCTATTCGAGACAGGCCGATTTCGGCACGCCCGAGGTCCTCTCAGAGCAACAGGTCACGCTGACCATCGACGGGCGCGAAGTGACCGTGCCTGCGGGCACCAGCGTGATGCGTGCAACCGGTGAATGCGGCGGCTCGATCCCCAGCCTGTGTGCGACCGACAGCGTCACGGCCTTTGGATCGTGCCGGATGTGTCTGGTCGAAATCGATGGCATGCGCGGCACCCCCGCCAGCTGCACCACCCCGGTTATGCCGGGCATGGTGGTCCACACCCAAACCGACAAGGTCGCCCGGATCCGCAAGTCGGTGATGGAACTCTACATCTCCGACCACCCGCTCGATTGCCTGACTTGCAGCGCCAACAACGATTGCGAATTGCAGGACACCGCCGCCGAAGTGGGCTTGCGCGATGTCCGCTATGGCTATGACGGCGCGAACCACATGGGTCAGGCCGACGACGTCTCGAACCCCTATTTCGCTTTCGAGCCCGACAAATGCATCGCCTGCTCGCGGTGTGTGCGGGCCTGTGACGAAGTGCAGGGAACGCTGGCGCTGACCATCGAAGGTCGCGGGTTCGAGAGCAAGGTGCGCGCGGGCCAGGCCGAAGACACCTTCCTCTCGTCCGACTGCGTCAGCTGCGGCGCCTGTGTGCAAGCCTGCCCGACCAGCGCGCTGATGGAAAAGAGCGTCAAGGAGATCGGCAAGCCCGAACGTTCGGTGATCACAACCTGCGCCTATTGCGGCGTCGGCTGCACTTTCCGCGCCGAAATGAAGGGCGAACAGCTCGTGCGGATGGTGCCGTGGAAAGACGGCAAGGCCAACCGCGGCCACTCTTGCGTCAAGGGCCGCTTCGCCTGGGGCTATGCCAACCACCAGGACCGCATCACCAAGCCGATGATCCGCGAAAGCGTGGACCTGCCCTGGCGCGAAGCGAGCTGGGAAGAGGCGCTGAGCTACACCGCGACCAAGCTCAATGCGATCAAGGCCGAGCATGGCCCGCGCGCACTGGGCGGGATCACTTCCAGCCGCTGCACCAATGAAGAAACCTTCCTGGTCCAAAAGCTGGTCCGCGCCGGGTTCGGTTCAAACAACGTCGATACCTGCGCCCGCGTCTGCCACTCGCCAACCGGCTATGGCCTGTCGAAGACCTTCGGCACCAGCGCCGGAACGCAGGACTTTGACTCGGTGATGGACGCCGATGTGGTGATGATCATCGGGGCCAACCCCACCGATGGCCACCCGGTCTTCGCCAGCCGCCTCAAGCGCCGCTTGCGTCAGGGTGCCAAACTGATCGTGATCGACCCGCGCCGCACCGATATCGTCCGCAGCCCGCATATCGAAGCGGCGCATCACTTGGCGCTGCAGCCCGGCACCAATGTCGCGGTGATGACCGCGATGGCGCATGTCATCGTCACCGAAGGCCTCGCCGCCGATGCGTTCATCCAGGAACGCTGCGAGATCGACGAGTATCAGGACTGGGCCCGCTTCGTTTCCGAAGAGCGCCACAGCCCCGAGACGCTCGAGCCCGTGACCCGCGTTCCGGCGGCTGAACTGCGCGCCGCAGCGCGGCTGTTCGCGACCGGCGGCAACGGTGCGATCTACTACGGCCTCGGCGTCACCGAACACTCGCAAGGCAGCTCGACCGTGATGAGCATTGCCAACCTCGCGATGGTCACGGGCAACATCGGCCGCCGCGGCGTGGGCGTGAACCCCTTGCGCGGGCAGAACAACGTGCAAGGCGCCTGCGACATGGGCAGCTTCCCGCACGAATTGCCGGGCTATCGCCACATCTCGGGATCGGCGGTACGCGAACTGTTTGAGGCCGATTGGGGGGTCGATCTCGATCCCGAACCCGGCCTGCGCATCCCCAACATGCTCGATGCCGCGCTCGATGGCAGCTTCCGCGCGCTTTACGTCCAGGGCGAGGATATCCTGCAGAGCGATCCCAACACCCACCACGTCGCGGCGGGCCTCAAGGCGATGGAGCTGGTCATTGTCCACGACCTGTTCCTCAATGAAACCGCCAACTATGCGCACGTCTTCCTGCCGGGTTCGACCTTCCTCGAGAAGGACGGCACTTTCACCAATGCCGAACGCCGGATCCAGCTGGTCCGCAAGGTGATGGAACCGGCGAACGGCTATGCCGACTGGGAAGTGACGCAGGAACTGGCCAAGGCGATGGGCCTGGGCTGGAACTATGCCCACCCCAGCGAAATCATGGACGAGATTGCGCGGCTCACTCCCACTTTCACAGGTGTTTCGTTCGATCGGCTCGATGCCGAAGGCTCGCTGCAATGGCCGGTCAACGAGGCCAACCCCGATGGCAGCCCGATCATGCACGTGAACGGCTTCGTGCGCGGCAAGGGCAAGTTCATCGTCACCGATTACGTGCCGACCGACGAGAAGACCGGCCCGCGCTATCCGCTGCTGCTGACCACCGGCCGCGTGCTCAGCCAGTACAATGTCGGCGCGCAGACCCGCCGCACTGCGAACAACATCTGGCACCAGGAAGACGTGCTCGAAATCCACCCGCTCGATGCGGAGAACCGGGGCGTCAAGGATGGCGACTGGGTGCGCCTCGCCAGCCGAACCGGCGAAACCACCTTGCGCGCCGACGTGACCGACCGGGTTGCGCCGGGCGTGGTCTATACCACCTTCCACCACCCCGCGACGCAGGCCAATGTGGTCACCACCGAGTACTCCGACTGGGCCACCAACTGCCCCGAATACAAGGTCACTGCGGTGCAGGTGCTGCCCAGCAACGGTCCGACGGAATGGCAGGAAAGCTATGCCAGCTGGTCCGAAAAGAGCCGCCGCGTGGCGCGGGTCCCGGCGGAGTAAGCCGCATGGATATCGAACGCCTGACCTATATGGCCAACCAGATCGCCCGCAACCTTGCCCCCCAGGGCGAGGCGCAGGCGACCGAGCTGACCTTGCAGCACCTCAAGGACTTCTGGGACCCGCGGATGAAAGCCGCGATCCTGGCGAGCGATCGCAGCGGCCTGCTGCCGATCGCCCGCGCGGCGGTGGACCGGCTGGGCTAAGGCTTTGCAGCCGGCGCCCTGCGCCGTTCTTCCGGAATAGACCCACCCGTCCGCAAGGTCTTGGTGTGGTGCTCCTCGTAGTGCATGACTTTGCCGGCAGCATCGCGCCTGAAAGTCACCACGTGCATTTCGCTGCCATCGCTGGCGATCACGCGGAACTGGTCGTTGCCCAGCGGCTTGAGATAAGTCAGGCCGCGTGAGGGATTGCTGCTGGGCAGTCGCAGCCGCACCAGTCCGCCATTCCATGGCAGGATAATCGCCTCGTTGCTCCAGACATTGTCGAGATAACGGCCCGCATAGTCCTCCAATGGAACCTTGGCGGGTGCCGCGCCCTTGAAACTGTGATCGCGGCGCAAATCGAGCACGCGGTGGATTTCGACCGCTTCGGCCCAGATTTCGCGATTGTCGGTGGTCATCGCCGAAACAACCGTCCCGCTGTCAGGCCGGACCAGCACAACCGTGTTGTAGCCCGGGCAGGAACCGTCGTGTCCAATGAAGGACTTAGCGCCATCCTGTTCGACATAGAAACCAAGCCCCCAGCTGCCGCTGCGGACCGGATCGGTGAACTGCACGCGGTGCATTTCGCGCAAGGTGCTGGGCCGCAGTACGCCCGGCGTGGCGGGCGCTACTTCCTGCTTGAGCAAGTCAATCTGCCAGAGTCCGAACTTGACCAGATCCTCCGCCGTGCTGGAAAATCCGGCTGCGGGCGTGATTGCCTTGGTATCGAAGGTCTTGAGCAGCTTGCGCTGGCCATCGCGATCGAGTGGCCCCCAGGCCACGGCCATGCGCTTGCCCAACTGGTCATAGGGCAGATAGGGTTTGGTATCGCTCAGCCCCAAAGGCGCCAGGATCCGGCTTTCGACCAGCTGGTTATAGCTCTGCCCGGCAACCGCAGCGGCAGCATCGCCCGCCAGAGTCAGCCCGATATTGCTGTATTGGTAGTATTTGCCAACCGGATAGAGCGGTTTGGCGCTGGCATAGTCGGCCTGAAGTTCGGCCTGGTCTGGGAACGGGAAGTCCGGTCCGGTCCAATAAGAGGTGCGGCCATCGCGCGGCACCCCGGCCGAATGGGTCAGCAGCGAACGCAAGGTGATCGGGACCGAATCCCGACCGTCGTCCTGCAGTTTGGCCCAAGGCAAGTAAGTGACGATCGGCTCGTCCAGCCGCAGCTTGCCGGCCTCCCACTGCTGCATCACCGCTACGGAAGTGAACAGCTTGGAGATCGAGCAGATCGAATAGATCGTCTTGCCATCGGCCGGCCGCTTGCGCGCGGTATCGACATGGCCATAGCCGCTCGACCAGACCAGCTCCTTGCCCTCTCCCACCGCGATCGACAGCGCGGGCCAGCGGCCATAGGTCTGCGCTGCATCGGCCCAGGCGTCGATCACGCGCAGAGCTTCGGCGGTGGCTGGATTGGGCGCGGCTTGTGCAGGAATTGCCCCAAGGATGACCGAGAATGCCACCGCCATGTGGGTCACTTTTCGTGCCATTCCAGCCATCGTTCACTAGCCTCCCAAGATCGCTACACCTGAAATCCTGTAAGCAAACTGGCAGGCTGGCAAGCTAATTGGCTGCAACCGGCCTGCGGCGGGCTTCCCGATCCCGGCTGGGCGGGATACCGTGCAGCGCTCCATAGGCCTTGGCAAAATGCGTGGCAGAGGAAAAGCCGGTCGCCACTGCCACTTGCATCATCGACATGCCGGTCTGCAGCACCAGATGCCGCGCGCGCTTGAGCCGGAGCTGCCGGTAATAGAGCCCCGGGCGCATCCCCAGCTCGCCTGCAAACAACCGTTCCAGTTGCCGCAGTGACAGACCTGCAATATCCGCCAGCTCGGCCAGCGGCAGCGGGCTTTCGAGATTGGCCTCCATCGCCGCGATCACATCGAGCACCCGCGGATTGCGCACCCCGGTCCGCTCCGACAGGTCGAGCCGCTGCGGCTCGGCCGGTTTGCGCGCCGAATGGTGCAGCATCTGATCGGCAACTTGCGCAGCCAGATCGCGCCCCAGATCCTGCGCGATAAAGTTGAGCATCAAGTCAAGCGGGGCCGTTCCCCCAGAGCAGGTGAAGCGATTGCCATCGAATTCATAGATGCTTTTGGTCACTTCCAGCGATGGGTAGTTTTCCGCCAGCGTCTCAAGATCTTCCCAATGGCCGGTGCACCGCCGGCCGTCCAGCAGACCCGCATCGGCCAGGACAATGCTGCCCGAACAGACCGACCCGATCATTGCGCCCTGGCGAGAGGCCCGGCGAAGCTGCGCGGCGAGATCGGGATCGAGATGGTTGTCGGCGTTGATTCCAGCGCAAACCACGACCGCGTCCGCCAGTCCCATCAGCCTGAGCATGCTGTCGACCTGAACCACCGCGCCATTGCTGGCCCGCACCGGCGCGCCATCCTTGCTCAGGGTGCTCCACCGGTAGATCTCGCGCCCGGCCATCCGGTTGGCGACCCTGAGCGGCTCGATCGCCGCGGTGAACGGCATCATCGAGAATTCCGGCACAAGCACGAAGCTGAAGCTGCGCGGCCAGGGAGAGCGGGTTGGATATGTCGGCTCAGACATATGAGATGCTTATTACTCATGTCGAAAATCTGCAAGAAAATGTCGCTTTTGGAGAATGCGACCGAGCTCGCATGAAGCATGATGGCGCGGCTAGCCTGGCCTCTGCAGAGGCCTGATAATACGAGGGGTTCCTGCATGTCCGACGGCGAAGAAATCATCCTGCGCGACCTTAACGATGCCGACCTGGTCGAGCAGATGAAGGATGACCTTTACGACGGCATGGCCGAAGAAGTGCATGAAGGCACCCAGATCCTGCTCGAACGCGGCTGGGACGCCAATGACGTGCTGACCGAAGCGCTGGTCGAAGGCATGCGGATTGTCGGGATCGATTTCCGCGACGGCATCCTGTTCGTGCCCGAAGTGCTGCAATGCGCCGGTGCGATGAAGGCGGGCATGGAACTGGTCCGCCCGATCCTGACCGCCAGCGACAACAAGACCAGCCTGGGCACTTACGTGATCGGCACGGTCAAGGGTGACATTCACGACATCGGCAAGAACCTGGTCGGCATGATGCTCGAAGGTGCCGGGTTCGAAGTGGTTGACCTGGGGATCAACAACCCGGTCGACAACTACCTCGCCGCGATCGACAAGCACAACCCGACGATCCTTGGCATGTCGGCGCTGCTGACCACCACGATGCCCTACATGGGCGTGGTGATCGAAGAGCTCGACAAGCGCGGGATCCTCAAGAACCTGCCGGTGATGGTCGGCGGCGCGCCGCTCAACCAGGAATTTGCCGACGCGATCAACGCCACTTCCTATGGCCGCGATGCCGCGGTCAGCGCCGAACTGGCCAAGGCGCTGGTCGGCAAGAACCGGTAATGTCCGAGACTGCTGGACGCCGCAGCGGCGGCCGCCAGGCACGGCTGGGGCGCCGCGCGCGGCCGCAGGAGGCTGCGGCCGTCGCGCCGGAGAACCTGGTCACCACCAGCGCCAACCCGGACGGGCCAGTGCTGGTGCTGGCCTGCGGCGCGCTCGCCAACGAGATCATTGCGCTGCGTGAGCAGCTTGGCGTCACCGACGATGCCATGGTGCTGCAATGCCTGCCGGCCGAATTGCACAATCGCCCGGGCCAGATCGCGCCGCGCCTGGATGCCTATCTGTCGGAGCATCGCCACAAGTACTCGCGCGTGCTGATCGGTTACGGCGATTGCGGCACCGGCGGGGCAATCGACAAGGTGCTGGCACGGCACGAAGCCGGTCGGCTGCCACACGCCCATTGCTATGAATTCTTCGCCACGACCCCGCGGTTCAACGAGATCTCCGAGGCCGAGATCGGCAGCTACTTCATGACCGATTTCCTCGTGCGCCATTTTGACCGGATTGTCTGGGAAGGCCTTGGTCTTGATACCCGGCCCGAGATGCTCAAGACCTATTTCGGCAACTACCGCGACCTCGTCTATCTGGCCCAAACCGATTCACCGGAACTGCAGGCCAAGGCACAAGAGGCCGCCAAGCGGCTCGACCTGCGCTACGTTTATCACAAGGTCGGCTATGGCGATCTGACCCAGGCGATCAAGGCAGCGGCCGATGTATAGGGTCCGCCTGTGGTCGGTCCGCCGCTCGCGCCAGATGGAATGGCTCTACAACACCTTCAACCCGCTGGTGGTAAAGCTGCTGCGCGGGGTGGTGAAAGTGTTCGGCACCAGGCTCGACAAGCCGATCACCGCGGTCGAAGCCGCCGCCAAGGGCTTCTTCTTTGACTGCAAGATGTGCGGCGATTGCGCGCTATCGAAAACCGGCATGTCCTGCCCGATGAATTGCCCTAAGACGATCCGCAATGGCCCTTGCGGCGGCGTGCGCGAGAACGGCATGTGCGAGGTCAAGCCCGAAATGCGCTGCGTCTGGGTTGCGGCCTGGGACGGTGCCTCGCGGATGGAGCATGGTGATGCGATCAAGGACGTGAACTTCGCGCTCGATCACCGGCTCAAGGGCAAAAGCTCGTGGCTCAAGCTGGCCCGCGATGACTGACCGCGCGACAATCGACGCCGAAGGGCTCAACCCCGGCGATCCCCTGGCAATGCTGCCGGGCCACGTCTCGCACGGCCGGTTCGAGCGCGTGCTGCGCGCCGGGCACTTCGCGGTCTCGACCGAAATCGCCCCGCCCGATTCCGCCGATCCCGAAGAAGTGCTGCGCCGCGCCTCGCTGTTCGACGGCTACGTCGATGCGATCAACGCCACCGATGGTTCAGGCGCGAACTGCCACATGTCGAGCCTGGCGGTCTGCGCGGTCCTGACCCGCGAGGGCTATTCGCCGATCATCCAGGTCTCGTGCCGCGACCGCAACCGGATCGCGATTCAGGGAGACTTGCTTGGAGCGTCCGCACTGGGGGTCTGCTCGGTGCTGTGCCTGTCGGGCGACGATGTGTCGGTGGGTGACCACCCTGAGGCCAAGCCGGTGTTCGACTTCGACTCGGTCTCGCTGCTGCAAACCGTGCGCACCTTGCGCGATGAGAGCCGGTTCCTTTCGGGCCGCCAGCTCGACTTGCCGCCACGGCTGTTCCTGGGCGCGTCGATCAATCCTTTCGCCCCGCCCCACACCGCGCGGGTTGCCCAGTTCGCCAAGAAGGTTTCCGCCGGTGCGCAGTTCGTGCAATCGCAGTACTGCTTCGACATCGATATGGCGCGCGACTTCATGGCCCGTGCTCGCGATCTGGGGCTGACTCAGGATTGCTATGTGCTGATGGGCGTGGGTGTGCTCGCCTCGGCCAAGACCGCCAAGTGGCTCAAGGGCGCGATCCCCGGGGTGCATATTCCCGATCACGTGATCCGCCGCCTCGAACAGGCCGAAAAGCCCAAGGCCGAGGGCCGCAAGATCGCGGTCGAGCTGATGCAGCAACTGGCCGAGATCGACGGGATCAGCGGCATTCACCTGATGGCCTACAAGCAAGAGGAATGGGTTGGCGAGATCGTCACCCAGTCCGGCGTGCTGCAGGGGCGCAAGCCGTGGGCCCCCACTCACCTGTCGCATATTACCCAACCCGCCAAAGCCTAAGGGAAAGTCATGTCCAGAACCGTTCTTGCCTCTGCCTCCAAGGAAGTCATCATCGGCTTCGACCAGCCTTTCGTGATGATCGGCGAGCGGATCAATCCCACCGGCCGCAAGCTGCTTGCGGCGGAAATGAAGGAAGGCAATTACGACCGTGTGGTCGCCGATGCCTTGGCCCAGGTCGAAGCCGGCGCGCAGATGCTGGACGTCAACGCCGGGATCCCGCTGGCCGACGAACCGCGGATCCTCGCCGAAGTGATCCAGCTGGTTCAGTCGGTCACCGACGTGCCGCTGTGCATCGACAGCTCGATCATCGAAGCGCTCGAGGCTGGTCTCGCGGTTTACAAGGGCCGCGCGCTGGTCAACTCGACCACTGCTGAAGACGAAGTGATGGAGCGCGTGCTGCCGCTGGTGAAGAAGTACGACGCCGCAGTCGTTGCAATCTCCAACGATGACACCGGCATTTCCGAAGACATCGACGAGCGCTTCCGGATCGCCAAGCTGATTGTCGAGCGCGCAGCGGACCACGGGATCAAAGCCCAGGACGTCGTGGTCGATCCGCTGGTCATGCCGATCGGTGCAATCAACAATGCCGGGCGCGACGTGTTCCGCCTGGTCCGCCGCCTGCGCGAGGAGCTGAAGGTCAACACCACCTGCGGCGCATCGAACATCGCCTTTGGCCTGCCCAACCGTCATGCGATCGGCAACAGCTTCCTGCCGATGGCGGCCGGTGCAGGCATGACCAGTGCGATCCTCAACCCCTGCCACGAAGGCACGGTCGCCGCGATCAAGGCCGCCGACATCCTCAACGGCGTCGATCCCAATTGCGCCAACTGGATCAAGATGTTCCGCGAACCCAGCCCCGAAGGCGAAGGCCGCGGCGGGCGCGGTGGGCGCGAGGGCCGGCGGCGGCGTGGCTGAGGCAGCGCAATTGTCCCACAAGGTCATCTTCACCCCCTCGGGGATCCGCACCACTGCCAAGGATGGTGAGAGCGTCTATGACGTCGCGCTGGCCAGCGGGGTCGATATCCTCTCGATCTGCGGCGGCAAGGGCCTGTGCCGCCGCTGCCAGATCGAGTTCCAGCCGGGCGACTATTCGAAGTTCGGCGTCAAGGTCGAAGAAGGCAACCTCTCCGGCTGGACCGACAGCGAAGAGCGCGCGGCCAAGCGCGGCGACCTGAAGCCCGGCCGCCGCCTCGCCTGCCGTGCGCAGGTTCTGGGCGATGTGGTGGTCGAAGTGCCGGGCGATGCGCGGCACCAGGTTTCAAGCATTTCCAAGGATTCAACCGGGTTCGAGACCGAGCTCAAGCCCGCGATCAAGCTCTACATGTGCAAGCTGCCCATGCCTGAGCTCGACCACAATCCCAGCGACGGCGAAGCCCTGGTCGAGGCGCTGCGCGAGTTCGGGATCGAGGCCCAGCCCGAGCACCGCCCGCTGACCAAGCTGCAACCGATCCTGGCGCAAAACGAGCGCGAGCTGATCGCGGTGGTGCGCGACGACAAATGGATCATCGACGTCTGGCCGCCCTCGCCCTTCGATGCCTATGGCGCGGCGATCGACATCGGTTCGACCAGCCTGGCGCTCTATCTCTATGATCTGACCAACGGCGCGCTGGTCCACCAGGCTTCCGCGATGAATCCGCAGATCCGTTACGGCGAAGACCTGATGAGCCGGGTCTCCTACGTGATGATGAACAAGGGCGGCGAGGAACGGCTGACCGAGGAAGTGCGCAAGGCAGTTTCCGGCATGCTCGAGGACGCGCGCGCCAAGCTGGACCTTGGGCCGAACCAGATCCTTGAAGTCGTGCTGGTCGGCAATCCGATCATGCACCACCTGTTCCTGGGGATTAACCCGGTCGAGCTGGGCCAGGCGCCCTTCACGCTGGCGGTCAAGGACTGGTTCGAGGCCCCGGCCTGGCGGTTCAACCTGGGCATCTCCGAAACCGCGCGGATTTCGATGCTGCCGCTGATCGGCGGGCATGTTGGCGCGGATACTACTGGCGCTTACCTGAGCCAGCTGGATGTGATGACCGGGCGCTCGGTGCTGCTGGTCGATATCGGCACCAATGCCGAGATCGTGCTGAGCCACGGCGGCAAGGTCGCGGCCTGCTCCTCACCGACCGGCCCCGCCTTCGAAGGCGCGGAAATCAGCGCCGGGGTCCGCGCAACACCTGGTGCGATCGAGCGGGTGCGGATCGACCGCGAGACTTTCCAGCCCAGCTTCAAGGTAATCGGCAGCGACGAATGGCTGTCCGATGCGGACCCCGATATCGCCGACAAGCGGGTGGTCGGGATCTGCGGGTCGGGCATTTTCGAAGTAATGGTCGAACTGGCCAGCGCAGGCCTGGTCAACAAGGGCGGCCTGTTCCAGCCCGAAGCCGCCCCGCACCGCTTTATCCAGGAAGGGCAGAGCTGGAAATACATCCTGCTCGATCGCCCGGAAAACCCGCTCTACGTCAAGCAGACCGATGTGCGGGCGGTGCAGCTGGCCAAGGCCGCGCTGGCTGCCGGGGTCAACCTGCTGGTCGATTTCCTGGAATGCCCGGGCTTTGACGAAGTTCTGCTGGCAGGCGCCTTCGGCACGCACCTCGATAGCCAGTATGTCGCCGATATCGGGATCATCCCCTTTGCCAGTGCCGAGCAGATCCGCTCGGTCGGCAATGCCGCGGGCATGGGCGCGGCGATGGCGCTCTACAACCAGGACGAGAAGGCCCGGATCATCGAAGCGGTAAAGCATGTCATTAAAGTTGAGACTGCTACCGAGCCGAAGTTTCAGGACTACTTCGTCGCTGCTATGCAGTTCCCCACCGCTCCCAGCACCGATGGCGACAATGCCAGCGGCCGGGGGCGCCGCAGCCGCCTGCGCGAACGATCCAGATAGAGAGGTTTCGAATGTCGAGAGAAGGACGCACCGGAGGCCGCCGCGGGCGCGGCGCCGCCAATGCCGCCGAGCTGCCCCCGCGCGCACCCTATATCAAGCGCAATATCCCGCCCTATTCGGTGCTGGGCGATGCCGATCTGGCGATCCTTGAGCACAATGCCGATACGATCCTTGAAGAGATCGGGATCGACATCAAGGACGATCCCGAAGCGATCGCGCTGTTCGTCGCCGCCGGAGCCACGGCCGACGGCGTGCGCGTGCGTTTCCCGCGCGGAATGTGCCGCGAAATCGTCCAGAAGAACGCGCCGGGGATCTTCACCCAGCACGCGAGGAATTCGGCCAACAACGTTGTTATTGGCGGAAACAATACCGTGCTGGTCCCGGCCTATGGCTCGCCCTTCGTCTATAGCCGCGAAGGCGGTCGGCGGTATGCGACGATCGAGGATTTCCGCAATTTCGTGAAGCTGGCCTACATGGCCGACCCGCTGCACCATTCGGGGGGCACGATCTGCGAGCCGGTCGATCTGCCGGTCAACAAGCGCCACTACGATATGGTCTACAGCCACATCAAATACACCGACAAGGCCTTCATGGGCTCGGTCACACACCCCAGCCGCGCCGAAGATAGTGTCAGCATGGCCAAGATCGTGTTCGGCGATCACTTCGTTGAAGAGAACTGCGTCACGGTCAACCTGATCAACGCCAACTCGCCGATGACCTTTGACGAGACCATGCTCGGCGCGCTCAAGGTCTATGCCCGGCACAACCAGGCGACCATGATCAGCCCGTTCATCGTCGCAGGCGCGATGTCGCCGGTGACGGTCGCGGCGGTCGCGGCGCAGAGCCTGGCCGAAGGTCTGGTCGGTATGTGCCTCGCGCAGCTGGTTCGCCCTGGCGCGCCGGTGATCTATGGCAACTTCGTCTCCTCGATGTCGATGCAATCGGGCGCGCCGACTTTCGGCACGCCCGAAGCCTCGCTGATCATCAACGTCGGCGCGGCGCTGGCCCGCCGTTTGGGCGTCCCGTTCCGCAGCGCGGGCGGGTTCAACGCCTCGAAGGTTCCCGATGCCCAGGCGGCTTACGAAAGCGCCAACACGCTGCAGCAGGGTTTGATGGCGGGGGTGAACTTCATGCTCCACACCGCCGGCTGGCTCGAAGGCGGGCTGGCGATGGGTTACGAGAAGTTCGTGATGGACTGCGACCAGGCCGCGATGATGGCGATCTATGCGCACGGCGTCGACATGAGCGAAAACGGCCAGGCGCTGGATGCCATGCGCGAAGTTGGCCCCGGCCAGCACTTCCTGGGCTGCAGCCACACCCAGGCCAACTTCAAGACCGCCTTCTACCGCTCGACCATTGCCGACAACAACTCGTACGAACAGTGGGTTGAAGACGGCAAGCTCGACGCCGAACAGCGGGCCGAGAAGCTCTACAAGGACATGCTGGCCAACTACGTCGCGCCCGAGCTCGACCCCGAGATCGACGCCAAGCTGGTGGCCTTCATGGAGGCCAAGAAAGCCAGCTTCCCGGATTCGAACATCAGTTAGAACAACGACCAATTCGCCCGAATTCCTTGCACCACCCCCGACTGTCCTGAGCTTGTCGAAGGACTGCGCTTCTTGCAGCGCGCCCGGTGGCCCGAAGACAAGGACAGTGCTTCGACAAGCTCAGCATGGACGGGGTTTGGGGCTGAGTTTCAATAAGATTGTCTTGAGCAGGGAAAAACCATGCAAGCCGAAGTGATCGACGGGCGCCGCCTGGCGCGCGAGGTGACCGATGCGGTCGCCGCCGAAGTCGCCACCATGAGCCGCAAGCCGGGCCTTGCGGTGATCATCGTCGGCGACGATCCGGCGAGCCACCTCTATGTGCGCAACAAGGTCCGCACCGCCGAGCGGGTCGGTTTCAAGTCGGAAACGATCCGCCTGCCCGCCGATACCAGCGAGGCTGACGTGCTGGGCCGCGTAGCCTGGCTCAATGCCCGCGAGGATATCGACGGGATCCTGGTCCAGCTGCCCCTGCCCCCGCAGCTCAACACTTTGCGCGTCATGGCGGCGGTCGATCCGGGCAAGGACGTGGATGGGCTTCACGCGCTCAACGCCGGGCGACTGACCCAGGGGAGCCACGCGCTGATCCCCTGTACGCCGATGGGCTGCCTCAAGATCATCAAGTCGGTGATCCCCGACCTGACCGGCTGTCACGCAGTGGTGATCGGTGCCTCCAACATCGTCGGCAAGCCAATGGCGGCGCTGCTGCTCGAAGAAAACGCCACGGTCACCCAGACCCACATCCACACCCGCGACACCCAGTTCATCTGCCGCGGCGCCGATATCCTGGTCAGCGCGGTGGGCAAACCAGGGCTGGTCCGCGGCGCCTGGATCAAGCCGCGTGCGGTGGTGATCGATGTCGGCACTTCGCGGGTCGAGCAACCGGACGGCACGGTGCTGACCAAGGGTGATGTTGATTTCGATGAAGCGGTGAAAGTCGCGGGCGCGATCACTCCGGTGCCCGGCGGGGTCGGCCCGATGACCATCGCCTGCCTGATGGAAAACACCCTGATCGCCGCCAAGGCGCGGGGCGGTTAGCTCCAACCCCTTCTGCTCCCCTCCCCAGTGGGGAGGGGTTGGGGGTGGGGGTTCCACGCTTGCGTTCACGCGAGGCTATGCCTCGCTCCCCCACCCCAACCCCTCCCCGCCGGGGAGGGGCTTTTGGGCCGCTGATACCTCACATTAATCCCCCCGATGGTCTGGCCAGTCGCGCCCTGCCCGTCTAGCCTCGCACCAAAGGGGAGCGGACTATGGCGGATTGGTCGGACGGCATCGATACCGGCAACTATGGCAAGTCCACCAGGACTTTCCTGGGGATGCGGATCGATCCGCTGGTCTTCTTCCCGACCGCGCTGATCTCGCTGGCGGTGATCATCTATTCGGTGCTGGCGCCTGAACAATCAGCCAAACTGTTCGGCGACATGCGGGTCTGGTCAACCACGACCTTCGACTGGTTGCTGATGTCGGCCGGCAACCTGCTGCTGCTGTTCTGCGTGGTGGTGGCGCTGTCTCCGCTGGGCCGGATCCGGCTGGGCGGCAAGGATGCCCGGCCGGACTATTCGCGGATGTCGTGGTTCGCGATGCTGTTCGGTGCCGGGATGGGTATCGGCCTGGTGTTCTACGGCGTGTCCGAACCGGTATCACATTTCACCACCTCGATGGCAGGGGGGCCGGCCGCTCCGCTGGGCGGCGCCATTGGCGATCCCGGCACCTCGCGCGACCTGGCGATGGCCGCCACGATCTTTGACTGGGCACTGCACCCCTGGGCGATGTTTGCGGTCACCGGACTGGCGCTGGCCTTGTTCGCTTATGACTATGGCATGCCATTTTCGCTGAGATCGGCTTTCTACCCGATCTTCGGCAAGGCGGTTTGGGGACGGCTCGGCGACGGGATCGAAGTGCTGGCGGTCTTCGCCACGATTTTCGGGCTGGCAACCTCGCTGGGGTTGGGCGCGCAGCAGGCCATGGCGGGGATCACCTTCCTCTACCACACGACCAGCTCGCCCGCTTCGATCCTGGGCCTGATCGCGGTCATGGCCGGGATCACCTTCCTGTCGGTGCGCGGCGGGATCGATCGCGGGATCAGGATTCTCAGCGAGGTCAACATGCTGGTGGCGCTGGTGCTGTTGTTCTTCGTGCTGCTGACCGGGCCGGCGGTTGAGCTGATGACCGATATTGCCCGCAACATCTTCGTTTACCTGCAGCACCTGCCGGCGCTCTCGAACCCGGTCGGGCGCGAGGACATCGGGTTTTATCGTGACTGGTCGGTCTATTACTGGGCCTGGTGGATTAGCTGGTCGCCCTTTGTCGGCATGTTCATGGCGCGGATTTCGCTGGGCCGAACGGTGCGCGAATTCATCGCCGGGGCGATGATCGCCCCCAGCCTGCTGGGCATCCTGTGGCTGACGATTTTTGGCGATGCCAGCATTGCGCAGATCGCGGCCGGGAACGGCGATGCGCTCACCAAGGCCGGACTGGACGAACAGTTGTTCGTGCTGCTGGGCACGCTGCCCTGGCCCTCGATCACTTCGTTCACCGCGATCTGCCTGATCCTGATCTTCTTCGTGACCGGCTGGGATTCGGGCACCTTGGTGATCGATACCATGACCTCAGGCGGGCGCACCGACACACCGCTGCGGCAAAAGACTTTCTGGTTGTTTGCGGTTGGCGGGATCGGCGCGGTACTGCTGCTCAGCGGCGGGCTCAGTTCGCTCCAGGCCGGCGCGATTGCCACCGGACTGCCGCTGGCGCTGGTCTTGCTGGTGATGTGCGCTGGCACTCTGCGCGGACTGCTGACCATTCACCGACGCGGCAATTGATCGGGTAATTAAATTAGGTGACTGCCGAAGATTCTTGCGGATATGCTTTCATATGAAATCCGCATGGTCTTGAACTTAGGGCCCGCCGCTGGCACCCCGTGCGCTCCGGATGGAGGCATGGCGCGATGCGTGAGGCGTTTTACGAACGGGTCCGCGAGACCCTGGTTGAAATCGATGGCCAGGGGCTGACCAAGCACGAACGCCCCCTCACATCACCCCAGGCGGTCGAGGTTGAGGTCGATACCGCTGCGGGCCGCAAGCGCGTGATCAACTTCTGCGCCAACAATTACCTTGGCCTTGCCGACCATCCCGACCTGATCGCAGCTTCAGCCGAATACAGCCAGAGCCACGGCTTCGGCATGGCCTCGGTCCGGTTCATCTGCGGCACGCAGGACATCCATCGCCAGCTCGAACGCCGGATCGCAGGCTTTTTCGGATTCGATGACAGCATCACTTTTGCGGCCTGCTTCGATGCCAACGGTGCGGTGTTTGAGCCGCTGTTCGGCGCTGAAGACGCGATCATTTCCGACAGCCTCAACCACGCCTCGATCATCGACGGAGTGCGGCTGTGCAAGGCCATGCGCTATCGGTTTGAGAACAACGACATGGCCGATCTGGAGGCCCAGCTGCTCAAGGCGGCGGCCGATCGGGCCAAGACCAGGATCATTGTCACCGACGGCGTCTTCTCGATGGACGGCTATATCGCCAATCTTGCGGCAATCTGCGATCTGGCCGACAAGCACGGCGCCTTGGTGATGGTCGATGACTGTCACGCGGCCGGGTTCATGGGCGCAACCGGACGCGGCACGCCCGAGCATTGCGGCGTGGCGGGGCGGATCGACATCCTGACCGGCACGCTGGGCAAGGCGCTGGGCGGCGGCATGGGCGGTTATATCTGCGCGCGGCAAGAGGTTGTGGACCTGCTGCGTCAGCGCGCGCGGCCCTACCTGTTCTCGAACGCGCTGGCTCCGGGCCTGATCGGCGCGAGCCTCAAGGTTTTCGACATGCTTGAGGCTGGCAATCCGTTTCGCGAAGCCCTGTTCGCCAATGCCGCGCGGTTCCGTGCAGGCATGGCGGCGGCAGGCTTCACCCTGCAACCGGGCGAGCATCCGATCATCCCGGTGATGCTGGGCGATGCCAAGCTGGCGCAGGAAATGGCGGCGCGGCTGCTGGGCGAAGGGATCTATGTGACCGGGTTCTTCTTCCCGGTGGTCCCGCGCGGCCTTGCCCGGATTCGCACCCAGATGAGCGCCGCACACACGTTCGACCATATCGACACAGCCGTCGCCGCCTTCACCAGGGTCGGCCGCGAATTGAAGGTGATCTGACATGACGCAGTCCGACAATAGGGCAAACACCATGCCCGCACTGGTCAAGGCCAAGCCCGAAATGGGCATCTGGCTGCAGAACGAGCCTGTGCCGGTTCCCGGCCCCGACGAGGTCCTGATCAAGGTCCACCGCACCGCGATCTGCGGCACCGACATCCACATCTACAACTGGGACGAATGGGCCCAGCGCACGATCCCCGTGCCGATGATCGTTGGCCACGAATTCGGCGGCGAAATCGCTGCGATCGGCGATCATGTGAAGCGCCCGCTGAAAGTCGGCCAGCGAGTGTCGGGCGAAGGCCACCTGATCGGCGAGAAGAGCCGCGCGGTGCGCGCCGGGCACTTTCACCTCGATCCCGAAACGCAGGGCGTGGGCGTCAACCGCCCGGGGGCTTTCGCCAAGTACCTCACCATCCCGGCCTTCAACGTGATTGCCCTGCCCGATCATGTCGAGATGGACGTGGCGGCGATGCTCGATCCGCTGGGCAATGCCGTCCACACCGCGCTGGCGTTCGACCTGATCGGCGAGGACGTTCTGATCACCGGTGCGGGCCCGATCGGGATCATGGCCGCCGCTGTCGCCCGCCATGTCGGCGCGCGTCACGTGGTGATCACCGATATCAACCCCTACCGGCTCGAACTGGCCGGCAAGATCGCTGATTGCTTGCCGGTCAATGTCGCACAGGAAGACCTGGTCTCGGTCCGCCACAAGCTCGGCATGACCGAAGGCTTTGACGTGGCGATGGAAATGTCCGGCGCGGCCCCCGCGCTTGAGCAGATCGTCGACAACATGGTGATGGGCGGCAAGGTCGCCATGCTGGGCTTCCCGCCGGGCCAGACCACGATCGAGTGGAGCAAGATCGTGTTCAAGGCGCTGACCATCAAGGCGATCTACGGGCGTGAGATGTTCGAGACCTGGTACAAGATGCTCGCCATGCTCGGTTCGGGCCTCGACGTCTCGGGCCTGATCACGCACCGCCTGCCCTATACCGAATTCGAGCAGGGTTTTCAGACCATGCGGTCGGGCCACTCGGGCAAGATCATCCTCGACTGGACTGCGGCCTAGGCCGGTGCGGGACAAACCTGGGTGCAGAAATTTGCAATAGGCTTCCGCACCTGAAAGATCGTTAGCCCTGCGCCACCGCCCAGCTGTGCGTGGCCCAGACCAGCAGCGCGCAGGCGATCAGCGTGACGTAGGGCAGCATCCCGGCGCGCGGCACCACCCGTTCCTTTTCGAAGGGATCCTCGGCAGTCCCTTCGCTGACCGGGAACTTGCCCTTGTCGGTCACATAGTGCCGCCATGCGAAGACCGGGATGATCAGCAGTGCCGCAAGTAGCCCGTTGCGCAAGGTGCCATCGCCCCAGATATCGGCGCCGGCCCCCATCCAGACCATGTTGACGAAGCCGAACACCACGCCCAGCGCCAGCAGCCAGGTAGGCGCGCGATAGGGCCGGTTCCAGTCCTTGCGGTCGATCCGGTGGATCCAGCCGGCCTGCAGGTTGAGGAAGTTGAAAATGAAATAGCAGACGTTCGACATCATCAGCACGGCGAAATAGTCCGACGCCAGCAGCAGGATCAGGTTGAAGCCCAGATCGGTCCACATCGCCGCGGTGGGCGAGCCGTGCTGGTTGACCTTCGAAAGGTACTTGGGCAGCCAGCCATCGACCGAAGCCTGATAGAGCGTGCGGCTGGACCCCATCATCGATGTCATCACAATCAGCAGCAGCGCCAAGACCAGCATGACGATCACCAGGTTGCCGATCACCGCGCCGCCGCCGACGATCTTGGCCAGCGCGGCGGCCACTCCGGTGCCGTCATAGATCGTCGGATCGAGCAGCCCGTCCAGCCCCAGCGAGGCCTGGAAGGCCAGCGGCACCAGCGTGAAGATCGCAATGCAGAGCAGCCCCGCGGCGATGATCGCCTTGGCGGTATCCTTGGCCGGGTTGCGGAATTCGCGGGTGTAGCAGACCGCAGTCTCGAACCCGTAGGTTGACCAGCCGGCCGCGAACATTGCCCCCGCCAATACCGCAAGCCCTGCCCCGTCCCAGGTGCCGAAGCCGATATTGCCCGCGGCATCGCGGACAATCGGCAGCAACGGGAACAAGTGATCGCGCGGCATGTCGCCGGTCAGCAGCGGGACCAGCCCGACCAGCAGCAAGGGCAGCATGCAGATCAGCCCCAGCACTTTCTGGAAATTGGCCGCGCGCGCCGCGCCGTGGTGCTGGAGGAAGAAAGTCAGCAGCAGGAACCCCGCGCCGATGATCGACACCGCGTTGAGCCGCAAGGTCAGTCCGTCGCGGATCATGCCCAGGTCCATCAACTGGATCTGCCAGGTGCGGATCGCGGCATCGGCCGGGAACAGGTTGGCCATGGCATAACCCGCCGCCAAACTGCTTCCCAGCACCAAAACCGGCGACCAGGCCAGCCAGTTGCACCAGACCGAAATCGGCGCGATGAACTTGCCATAAGGCAGCCAGGCCGCCGCACCATAGACCGAGGCCCCGCCCGACTTGTTGGGATAAAGCCCGGCGATCTCGGCATAGACGAAGCACTGGATGAAGCCCATGAAGATCGAGGCGATCCACACTACCCAGCTGGGCTGGCCGATCACCGTGGCGATCCCGCCCATGGTCAGCAGCACGCCCGCAGGCACTCCGCTGGAGGCCCAGAAGGCGTCCTTCCAGTCAAGCTGGCGGCGCAGTTGCAGCTGATCGGCGCTGCTGGTTGCTTCAGCCTGGCTGGCCACGTGTGTCCCCCTCTTCAACGCGGCAGGCCCGCCTTCGGATCATGTCCAAAGACGGGCCCGCGTCAATCAGCCTTCTTTCGGGGTCAATTCCCGAAGTTGTAGCGCACACTCACGCCCCAGGTGCGCGGCTTGGCATAGACGCCCAGCACATCGCCCCAATAGAGCGAACCGTCGAAGGCATAGACCCGGTAGGCCTTGTTGAACAGGTTGCTGACGAAGAACGAAACGTCGATCTTGTCATCCGCGGTGGTGAAGCCAAGCCGGGCGTTGGCCACGGCATAGCCCTTCTCGCGCTCAACCGGCGCGCACATCACGGTGAAGCACATCGAGCTTTGGAAGATCGCATCGCCCTGGATCGAGGCAGTGCCTCCGGCCAGGCCAAACTCATAGCGCATCAATGCACTGCCCGAGAATTCCGGGGCCTGCGGCAGCTTGTTGTTCACCAGGCTGACGCCATCGGGCAGCAGCACGCCTTTGACTTCACTATCCTGGAACGCGCCTGACAATTGCAGGGTCAGGCCCTTGGCCGGACGGGCAGTGAAATCGGCTTCGATCCCCTTCACCGTTGCGGGCAGGTTGCGCACCACCTGGGTGAAGCCGACCTGCACGAAGGCCTGATAGTCCTGATAGTCGTAGTAGAACGCCGCCACGTTTAAAGTGGTGCCCGGGGCCAGTGTCGATTTCAGACCCCATTCCCAGGAATTGAGCGTTTCCGGACGGTAGCCCAGGTTGTTGAGCGTATCGACCAAGGCAGACGGGAACGGCGTGCCGGTTGAGAAGGTAAACCCGCCCGATTTGGAGCCGCGGTTGTAGCTGGCGTAAAGCAGCACATTGTCGCTGGGCTTGAAATCGATCTGCAACCGGGCGGTGACCCCGTCAAAGGTGGGGCTGGCGTCCGCCGGAGTGATCGTCACCCCCGAAGGCCCGCTGCCGAACGACCAGCTGGCGGGCACGGTGGTGCCGGTCAGGTCAGTATAGGAAACCCCGCCAGGACCGAAGTTCAACGACAGGGCCCAAGGCGCAAGGGTGTGAACTGCGGTGTAATCGCCTTCCTTGCTATCGCGCCAGTAGCGGATCCCGCCAATCAGCTTGAGATTGTCGGTGAGCTTGAATTCGTCCTGCAGGAAGAAAGCAAAGCTTTCAGTCCGCTGGGTAAAGTTGACGCGCGGGTCATAGGCGATGAACGGCACCGCATACTTGGCCCGGTAGTCACCGTCGATGATCATCCCGAAAGCGCCGAAGGTCAGGAAATTGTTGTCCGTGCTTCGCGAGAAACGCAGTTCCTGGGTGACCTGGTTCACCTTGGCATCCTGATAGAACACCGTGCCCGAGGCATAGCAGGTTACGCTGCTGGCCGGTGCCGGGCACGGTGCCGTGGCCGGCGGCGTCACGTTTTCGACATAAGGGATTTCAGGCTGACCGTTGCCGCTTTCGATGTAGAACTTTTTAAGGTGCTGGTAGTCGGTGATCGAAACGACATCGAATGAGCCGATCTGCGCATCGAAACGCAAGGTCGCGCCAAACATTTTGCGATCAACGTATGCATCGCCTGTGCCCGCCGTTTTCCACGGGCTGCCGCCTTGCGAGGCCGTGATCGAGGGGTTGAAGTAGCCAGGTCCGGCGGTGCCAGTGGTACCCCAATAGCCGCAAGTATCGGTCGGCGACATGAACTCACCCTGGAACTGCCCGTTAGGGCAAGCCGGAGCATAATTGTAGATCCCGGCCTGGCGTTCCTTGTCGGCCTGCGAATAGCGCAGGGTCAGCTTGGCCTTGAAGCTGTTCGACGGCTCCAGCAGGAAGATCCCGCGCACCGCCCAGTGGTTGTTGGCCCCGCGATCCTTTTCGCCCGGGGTGATATTCTCCATATAGCCGTCATCGCGGTTGTAGACGCCCGAGATACGCGCGCTCAGCGTATCGCCCAGCGGTCCGGAAACCGCGCCTTCGAAGATGGTCTGGTTGTAGCGGCCGTAAGTGGCTTTGACATAGCCATCGAGCGACGAGGTGGGCTGGCTGGACACGAACTGGACCGCGCCGCCGGTGGCGTTGCGGCCAAACAGCGTGCCTTGCGGCCCGCGCAGCGCCTCAACCCGGGCCAGATCGAACACCGGGAAGCTGGCCGTGGTGATCGAGCTGGCGTAGCTGTCATCCTGATAGACCGCGACCGGCGGCTCCTGCTGGTCGCCATAATCGTTCTGCGAAACCCCGCGCATGTTGAACACCACCTGCGAGGACGAATAGGCGTTGTATTTCAGGTTCGGGATCGCCGAGACGACATCGGTGGCGCTGTTGATCGAGCGGTTCTTCAGCTCTTCCTTGCCCAGCACCGACACTGCGATGCCGACATCCTGCAGCTTCTGTTCGCGCCGCTGCGCGGTAACCACGATGTCGGTGGTTTCAGCCTCCTCGGCTTCGGGCGCGGTCTGCGCCTGAGCGGCGGTACCCGCCAAGCCGCCAGCGACAATCGCAAGCGAAGCGCCCGCACGAAGCACAGCGGTGAATCTCGATGAATGCGAACGAACGGCCATGGTACCCTCCCGGTTATTGGGCGGCCCCTGGCTTTGTCGCTGCCAAACGGGTGGCCACCTCTCGACCTCAATCCTTGACCGAGAATGATATATATTGAACGTGCGTGCAAGAGGGCTTCTCCGCTGCATACCGTCAGTCCCAACCGCTCCTGTCCGCGCATCCCGTTCGCGCATCGAGATGTCCTTGGAAAAGCCAGCGTTTAGGTGTGTTTTCTTCGAGCAGAGATCGCATCTGCCGCAGGCTTATGCACCTTATCAATTCAACTAATGAAAAGCCCCGCCGGTCATGAATCTCGTGGCGGAGACGCCTTTCGCTTGCTATTGAACGTATGTTCAAGACGCTTGGGAAAGGGAATGCCGATGCGCCGACGCGAACCGGAAGACCGCAAGGTCCAGTTGCTCAAGGCGGCGCTGGCCGCGCTCGCGGAAACCGGGATCGAGCAGTTCACCATGGCCGAAGTCGCGCGCCGGGCTGACGTTTCGCCCGCCTTGGTGGTCCACTACTTCGGCGATCGCGACAAGCTGATCGAGGCGACTTTCCGCCAGTTGGTGGAACGCGTCACCACCCTGCCAATGAAGGCGCTGGCGCAAGGCGAGGAGCCTGAGGACCGGCTGCGGGCTTTCGTGATCGCGCACCTCGATCCGGGCGAGCTCAGTTCGGAAAGCTCGCGCGCCTGGCTCTCGTTCTGGGGGCTGGCGCTCTACACCCCCGCCCTCGCCCGGCTGCAGCGCGTGCATCAGGAGCGGATGGTCTCCAACCTCAAGCACGAATTGCGCGCCATCGTCGTGCCCGATGCGGTGAACCGGATCGCCGAGACGATTGGTGCGCTGATCGACGGGTTCTGGCTGCGCGCTGCGCTCGCCAGCGCCTGGAAGCCCGACGCCCAAATCCCGGTCGACTGGATCTTTGAAGCAATCGACCGTGATATCGCCGCCGCGCGGCTGCCCGCCAGCGGCGCTGTCGAAGCCAGCGGCACTTTCGACACCCTCAACCCCGCAACCGGCGAAGTGCTCGCCACGATCACGATCGACGGCAAGGCCGAGGTAGACAAGGCCGTGGGCCGCGCTGCCGAAGCACAGAAGCTGTGGGCCCGAACACCCGGCGCCGAACGCGGGCGGATCCTGGGTCGCGCCGCTCAGCTGCTGACCGAGCGCAACGAAGCCATCGCCCGGCTCGAAGCGCAAGACACCGGCAAGCCGATTCAGGAGACGATCGCTGTCGACGTGCTCTCAGGCGCGGACGCAATCGAGTATTTCGCCGGCCTTGCCCGCACGCTTTCGGGCGAACATTTCGATCTGGGGCCCGGCGCTTTCGGCTATACCCGCCGCGAACCGCTGGGCGTGGTCGCGGGGATCGGGGCGTGGAACTATCCGATCCAGATCGCCTGCTGGAAAAGCGCGCCCGCGCTGGCCTGCGGCAATGCGATGCTGTTCAAGCCGGCCGAACTGACTCCCTTGACCGCGATCGAGCTGGAGAAGGCCTACTGCGACGCTGGCCTGCCCGATGGGCTGTTCCAGGTGGTCCAGGGCAAGGCCGACACCGGCCGGCTCCTTTCGCGCCACCCCGGCATCGCCAAGGTTTCGCTGACCGGCGAAGTCGGTACCGGCAAGAAAGTCATGGCCGATGCCTCCGCGACATTGAAAGTCGTGACGCTCGAACTGGGCGGCAAATCGGCGCTGATCGTGTTCGAGGATGCCGATCTGGACGAGGCCGTATCAGGCGCACTGCTCGCCAATTTCTATTCGGCGGGCGAAGTCTGCACCAACGGCACGCGGGTGTTCGTGCACCGCAAAGTCCGCGACGCCTTCCTCGCCAAGCTCAAGGCGCGGACCGAGGCGATGGTGGTTGGCGATCCGCTCGATCCCGCCACGCAGATGGGCGCGCTGATTTCGCAGGCGCACATGGAAAAGGTGCTAGGCTATATCCAGCTTGGCCAGCAACAAGGCGCAACCTTGCTGACCGGCGGCAAGCGCGTGACAACGGGCGCATTGGCCAAGGGCGCTTTCGTCGAGCCGACGATTTTCACCCATTGCTCCGACGAGATGGCGATTGTCCGCGAGGAAATCTTTGGTCCGGTGATGTCGGTGCTCGACTTCGATGACGAGGCCGAAGTGGTCGCCCGCGCGAATGCCACCGACCTTGGCCTTGCCGCCGGGATCTTCACCAACGACCTGACCCGCGCGCATCGCGTGATCGCTGCGCTGGAGGCCGGGACCTGCTGGATCAACACCTACAACATCACGCCGATCGAACTGCCGTTCGGTGGCAACAAGCAGTCGGGCCTGGGCCGCGAAAACGGCAAGGCGGCGATCGAGTATTTCACCCAGCTGAAGAGCGTCTACGTGGCGATGGAGCCGATCGATGCCCCATACTGACGAGTTCGATTTCATTGTCGTTGGTGCAGGTTCGGCAGGCTGCGTGCTGGCTGACCGGCTGAGTGCAGACGGGCAGAACAAGGTGCTGCTGCTTGAGGCTGGCGGCTCGGATCGTTCGATCTTCATCCAGATGCCCGCCGCGCTGGCCTATCCGATGAACACCAAGCGGTGGAACTGGGGCTATTACTCGGAACCCGAACCGCATCTGGGCAACCGCCGCCTGCACTGCCCGCGCGGGCTAGGTCTGGGCGGATCGAGCTCGATCAACGGCCTGGTCTACGTGCGCGGCAACCCGCTCGATTTCGAACACTGGAAGGACGAACTGGGCGCGGCCGGCTGGGGTTACGGCGATGTGCTGCCCTATTTCAAACGCGCCGAGACCCGCGCTGAGGGCGGCAACGAGTATCGCGGCGGAGACGGCCCGCTTTCGACCACTTACGGCACGCTCAAGAACCCGCTCAACCAGGCCTGGCTCGATGCCGCAGCGCAGGCCGGGTATGACCTCACCGAAGACTACAACGGTTTCCGCCAGGAAGGCTTCGGGCGGATGGACATGACCGTGCGCAAGGGCACGCGCTGCAGCGCGGCCAAGGCCTATCTCTATCCGGCGCGCAAGCGGTCCAACCTGACCGTGATCCAGCATGCGCTGGCCAATCGCGTGCTGTTCGAAGGCAAGCGCGCGGTCGGGATCGAGTTTGAGAAAGGCGGCAAGCTCCATCAGGTCCGTGCCACCCGCGAAGTGCTGCTGTCGGGCGGCTCGATCAATTCGGTGCAACTGCTCAAGCTGTCAGGGATCGGCCCTGCTGAGGAACTGAAAAGCGTCGGGATCGACGTGCTAGCTGACCGCCCCGGCGTTGGCGCCAACTTGCAGGATCACCTGGAATTCTACTTCCAGATGGCCTGCACCAAGCCGATCACCCTGTTCGGCCAGGCCAACCTGTTGGGCAAGGCACTGGTCGGAGCTGAATGGCTGTTCCTGCGGCGCGGGATCGGGGCTTCAAACCAGTTTGAAAGCTGCGGCTTCATTCGCAGCAAGGCCGGGATCAAGTACCCCGACATCCAGTACCATTTCTTCCCGATGGCGATCAATTATGATGGCTCTTCGCTCGCTACCGAGCACGGTTTCCAGGCCCACGTCGGCCCGATGCGCTCGAAGAGCCGGGGCAGCGTGACGCTGCGCAGCAAGGACCCGCGCGAGCATCCCAAAATCCTGTTCAACTACATGAGCCACCCCGACGACTGGGAAGAAATGCGCGCCTGCGTTCGGCTGACCCGCGAGATTTTCCAGCAGGATGCCTTCGCCCCCTGGCGCGGGCGCGAGATTCAGCCGGGTGCGGACTGCGTGACCGATGAGCAGATCGACGCCTTCATCGCCGATCACGTCGAAAGCGCGCTGCACCCTTCGTGCACTTGCAAGATGGGCGCGAAGGACGATCCGATGGCGGTGGTCGATCCCGAACTCAAGGTGATCGGGGTCGAAGGCCTGCGGGTGATCGACAGTTCGGTGATGCCCTCAATCACCACCGGCAACCTCAACGCGCCGACGATCATGATCGGCGAAAAGGGCGCGGACCACGTGCTCGGCAAGGGCCTGCTCGCCCCTTCCAACCTGCCCTATTACGTCGCGCCCAACTGGGAGGCTTCGCAGCGATGACCCGCACGATTGCCGAACCCGCGCGCGAAGTGCCCGTGGTTCACGAAACCGATGTGCTGGTGATTGGGTCGGGGCCCGGGGGCCTTGCCGCCGCGCTCGCTTCGGCCCGCGCCGGAGTCAAGACGACGCTCGTCGAACGCTATGGCTGCTTTGGCGGCAACATCACCCAGGTCGGGGTGGAGGGCTTTGCCTGGTACCGCCACCCAAAGACCATCGACAGCGAAGGCATTGGCCGCGAGTTCGAGGACCGCGCCAGGACCATGGGCGCAGCAATCCCCGAACCGCAATCGATCAGTCACGCACTCGATGCCGAGGCGTTCAAGTATGTCGCCGATTGCCTGGTTGAGGAAGCCGGGGTGATCCCGATGCTGCACCGCATGTTCGTCGCCCCGATCATGGAGGGAGATACGATCCGCGGGGTGATCGTCGAAAGCAAGGCCGGGCGCGAGGCGATCCTGGCCAGGCTGGTGGTCGATGCCAGCGGCGATGCCGATGTCGCCCACCGCGCCGGAGCCCCCACCCACATGCACCCCAAGGCCGAGATGATGTCGGTCTCGGTCATGTTCTCGATGTGCGGGGTCGACAAGGCCAAGTTCATCGACGCGGTGAAGGCTGATCCGCAGACCTATGCCGACTGGGCCAAGGACGGCGAATGGTCGGTAACGACCAGCGGCAAGGAGGACGCAATGTTCTCGCCCTTCCTGCGCAAGCCCTTCCAGCAGGCGCACAAGGCGGGCCTGCTGCCCGACAATCTCAAGACTATTGCCGGGACCTGGGGTACGGTCAGCGACCAGGGCGATCTGACCTACCTCAACATGGTTCACATGACGCTCGACGGGACCGATCCTGACGATCTGACCCACGGCGAGATCGAGGGCCGCCGCCAGGCGATGCAGGCGATTGCGGCGCTCCAGCAATTCCAGCCCGGCTGCGAGAACGCCAAGCTGCGCAATTTCGGGATGACGCTGGGGATCCGCGACACCCGCAAGATCGACGCCATGTACAACATGACCGCCGCCGATGTCCAAGGCGAAGGCCGGTTCGAGGATTCGATCGGCATCTTCCCCGAATTCATCGACGGTTATGGCATCCTCATCATCCCCACGACCGGGCGCTATTTCCACGTGCCTTTCCGCTCGATGCTGCCAAAGCAGGTCAAGAACCTGATCGTCACTGGTCGGACCATCGGCGGCGACAAAGTCAGCCACGCGGCGGTGCGCAACATGATGTGTTGCGCGGTGGCCGGGCAAGGCGCAGGTACGGCAGCGGCGATTGCGATCAAGACCGGGCAGGACTTCGGCTCGGTCGATATCGCCGCAGTCCAGACCGAACTGCGCCGCCAGGGCGCGCGGATCGACTAGCCCTTATCGAACCCCACCTACCCCCAAACCCGTCTGTCCTGAGCTTGTCGAAGGATTGTCCTTCTTGCGGTTGCGCAATGCGGCACGAAGAACAGGACAGTGCTTCGACAAGCTCAGCATAGACGGGTTTTTGGGGCTGGAGTTCGGGTGATCTGAGAGCCTCATCACGCAGACCCATCCGAGAGGTTGAGAAGTGACGGGATAAGCTTGGCCCTTCCACGCCCCTCGTGTATAAGCCCCACTTATAATAACGCACTCTACTGGTGCGAGGCACAGGGGTACAGCGCAGATGAACAAGGGCCAGCTCCCCTCGGGGTTCGAATTTCGCGCGCTGCAAGTCTTTGTGGTGACGGCCGAACAGGGCAGCATGACCCAGGCTGCCAAGGTCCTGGGGCTGACCCAGTCGGGCGTTTCGCAGATCATCGCGGGGCTGGAGGAATCGGTCGGACGCCAGCTGTTCGACCGCTCGATCCGTCCAATCGTGCTGACCAAGGTTGGCCAGGTGCTGCTGCGCCAGGGCCAGAAGATCCTCGGCGATCTCAACTCCGCGTTCGTCGAGGCAACCGAGAGTGAGAGCGGAGAGCTCGCCTCGCTCAATATCGCCATGCCCGAAAGCCTGGCCAACGTGCTCGGCCCCCGGCTCTACCGCCGCAAGGGCGATCTGGCGCGCAACTGGCGGATTTCGAACGGGCTGATGCCGGACCAGCGGGCCAAGTTCAACACCCACGCCGCCGACATCATGATCACCGAGGAAAGCAACACCTCGGACATGCTCGACGTGGACCGGTTCAACCTGTTTACCGAGCCTTATGTACTGATTTTCCCGAAGAAGTTCGCCCTTGCTCCCGAACTTGGCCAGCATCTGGCCGACAGCCCGTTTATCCGCTTTTCGCTGCGCAGCTCGATGGGCCGCCAGACCGAGGCGCAGCTCAACCGGCTCCAGCTCAAGTACCCCTCGAACATCGAATTCGATTCGATCGTCGGCCATGCGACAGCGGTATCCTATGGCCTGGGTTGGGGGATCACCACGCCGCTGTGCCTGTTCCAGGTGCCCTGGGCGTTCGAGCAGCTGTCGATCCACCCGATCCTTCGCGGCAAGTTCGGGCGGCGGATGACCCTGCTGGCGCGCCAGCAAACGTTAGGCACCGCGCCGCGAGTGATCGTCGATGAATGCCGCACCATCCTCGAAGAAGAGGTCTTCCCGCAAGTGCTCACCCACCTGCCCTGGCTCGAAGGGGCCTTCAAGGTCGGCGAGGACTGAGCCACCAGGGGTTATTACCGCTGGTCATGGTAGCGATGATTTTTCGCACCCCGCTTGTGCATTGGCCCGACTTGGCAGAAATCCGCCCCGCTGGGGCGCGGCATGAGCTTCGTTTACCAGTCGCCAAAAACTCTGACATTGAGAGGCAAGGGCCTTTGCGCTCTTGAAAAGGGGATGCAAGAGAATCAACTGCCACCGCCGGGTGCCCCGGACATCGAGATCGCCCGCGCTGCCAAGATGGCGCCGATTCTTCCGCTCGCCGAAGCGCGGCTGGGCATCGCTCCCGAAGCGCTGGTCCCTTATGGCCACTTCAAGGCCAAGGTCAGCCTCGAATACATCGCTTCGCTGCAGGATCGCCCCAACGGCAAGCTGGTGCTGGTCACCGCGATCACCCCAACCCCGGCCGGCGAAGGCAAGACCACCACTTCGGTCGGCCTCAACGACGGGCTCAACCTGATCGGGATCAAGTCGATCGTCTGCCTGCGCGAGCCGTCGCTGGGTCCGTGCTTCGGCATGAAGGGCGGCGCTGCCGGTGGCGGGCGCGCGCAGGTCATCCCGATGGAGGACATCAACCTCCACTTCAACGGCGATTTCCACGCGATCACGTCGGCGCACTCGCTGCTGGCAGCGCTGCTCGACAACCACCTGCAGTGGGGCAACGAGCTCAACATCGATCCGCGCCGCGTCGTCTGGCGCCGGGTGGTCGATATGAACGACCGCGCGCTGCGCAACATCAACGTTGGCCTTGGCGGCGTAACCCACGGCGTGCCGCGTGAAACCGGGTTCGACATCACTGTCGCCTCGGAAATCATGGCAATCCTGTGCCTGGCGACCGACATCAAGGACCTCCAGCGCCGTTTGGGCGACATCATCGTGGCCCGCACTTACGACAAGACCCCGGTGACCGCGCGTGACCTCAAGGCCGATGGCGCGATGGCCGTGCTGCTGCGCGATGCGATCCAGCCCAACCTGGTCCAGTCAATCGAGCACAACCCGGCCTTCATCCACGGCGGCCCGTTTGCCAACATCGCCCACGGCTGCAACTCGGTGATGGCAACCCAGACCGCGCTCAAGCTCGCCGATGTGGTGGTGACCGAGGCCGGTTTCGGTGCCGACCTGGGGGCCGAGAAGTTCCTCGACATCAAGTGCCGCCATTCCGGCCTGCGCCCCGATGCGGTGGTGCTGGTTGCGACGGTGCGCGCGCTCAAGATGCAGGGCGGCGTCAAGAAGGACGATCTGGGCAATCCCGATGTCGATGCGCTGATGCGCGGCGCGGTCAATCTGGAACGCCACATCCAGAACCTGCAGAAGTTCGGCCTGACCCCGGTGGTGGCGATCAACCACTTCATCAAGGACACCGAGGAAGAGCTCGAAGCGCTCAAGGCGGTCTGCGGCAAGTACGGCGCGCGCGTCGCGCTGGCCAAGCACTGGGCCGAAGGCGGCAAGGGCGCGGAAGAACTGGCGCACCAGGTCAAGGCCCAGCTCGACGAAGGCCAGGCCGAGGTCAAGCTGCTCTACCCGGACGACATGCCGCTGGCCGAGAAGATCGCCACCATCGCGCGCGAAATCTACCGCGCCGATGGGATCACGCTGACCGGTTCGACCGCCAATACGCTCAAGGACTATGAAAAGCTGGGCTACGGCAAACTGCCGGTCTGCATCGCCAAGACGCAGTACAGCTTCTCGACCGATCCGGCCAAGAGCGGTGCGCCGACCGGGCACACGCTGGAAGTGCGCGAAGTGCGCCTGTCTGCGGGTGCCGGGTTCATCGTTGCGGTCTGCGGCGATATCATGACCATGCCGGGGCTGCCGCGTCGCCCGGCTTCGAACGAAATCGGCCTCGACGACGACGGCAATATCGTCGGGCTGGCTTAGAGGTGATTGGGGGAACTGAATGAACGACGAATCCGGAACCCCCAATCGCCGCGCGGGCGGCCGTGCCGCCCGCCAGGCCCTGCGCGCCGCTCCGCTCGCTGAAGACCTGCGCCCTATCCGTGCCGGGCTTGAAGGCGGCCAGTACAAGCCGCTGACCGATGCCGGGGTGCAGCGCATCCACCAGGGCGCGCTCGATGCGCTGGAGCAGATCGGCCTCGCCAATGCTCCGGCATCGGGCGTGGAAATCCTGACCGGTGCAGGTGCGGTGCTGGGCGATGACGGCCGGATCCGCTTCCCCCGCGCGCTGGTGGAAGACATGCTGGCAATCGCCGCGCGCGATATCACGCTGTTCGCCCGCGATCCCAAGCATGACCTGCACCTGTCGGGCAACAAGGTCCACTATGGCACCGCCGGGGCCGCGGTCCATGTGGTCGATCTCGAAACCAACGACTACCGCGATTCCACCGCCAAGGACCTCTATGAGGCGGCGAAAATCGTCAACAACCTCGACAATGTGCACTTCTTCCAGCGGATGATGGTCTGCCGCGATGTGAAGGACCTGGTCGATATGGACATGAACACGCTCTACGCGTGCCTGTCCGGCACCACCAAGCACGTCGGCACCTCGTTCTCCGATCCGATCAGCGTCGAGCCGGGCTTCGAAATGCTGCACATGGTCGCAGGCGGCGAGGCCGAATGGCGGAGGCGCCCGTTCGTTTCCAATTCGAACTGCTTCGTGGTCCCGCCGATGAAATTCGCCGAGGAAAGCTGCATCACGATGGAAGCCTGCGTGCGCGCCGGTATGCCGATGCTGCTGCTCTCGGCCGGGCAAGCCGGGGCCACTGCCCCCGCCTCGATTGCGCTGGCGATCACGCAGGCTGTGGCCGAGTGTCTGGCGGGCGTGGTCTATGTCAACGCGATCACGCCGGGCGCTCCGGCGATCTTTGGGACCTGGCCGTTCGTTTCGGACCTGCGGACCGGATCGATGTCGGGCGGCAGCGCGGAACAGGGCCTGCTGACCGCGGGCTGCGCGCAGATGCACCGCTTCTATGGCCTGCCCGGCGGCGCCGCCGGCGGCATGACCGACAGCAAGCTGCCCGACATGCAGTGCGGCTGGGAACAGGGCATCATCAACGTGATGGCGGGCCTTGCGGGCCTCAACATGGTCTATGAATCGGTCGGCATGCAGGCCTCGCTCTTGGGCTTCTCGTTCGAAAGCCTGATCCTGGGCGACGACATCCTGGGCCAGGCCCAGCGCGCGGTGCGCGGGATCGAAGTGACCGAGGACAAGATGAACCTCGACGTCATGAAGCAGGTCTGCCTTGGCGGACCCGGCCACTACCTGGGCTCCGAACAGACCATGAGCCTGATGCAGACCGACTATGTCTATCCCGCAGTCGGCAACCGGATGAGCCCCAAGGAGTGGAACGAGGCGCAAAAGCCGCTGTTGCTGGACGGCGCGCGTGCCCGCAAGGATTCGATCCTGCGCCAGGCCCGCTGCGTGATCGATCCGGTGATCGATCAGGCCGTGCGCGACAAGTTCAACATCGCTTTCGCGGCCTGAACCGAAACCGGTGCAATCAGCCGGGCTAATCGAAAAGATTAGTTCGACTGGGGGCGCGGCAATATTTGGACAAGCGCCCCGGCCTGTCTCACATTCGGGGCATGGCTGACCAACCCAACATCCTGATCCTGATGGCCGACCAGATGGCCGCGCCGTTCCTGCCGTTCTATGGCCCCTCCCCGGTCAAAGCGCCCACTTTGGCGCGGCTGGCAGCGGAAGGCGTGCTGTTCACTTCGGCCTACAGCAACTCTCCGCTTTGCGCGCCCGCGCGCTTCACGATGCAGTCGGGCCAACTGCCTTCGCGGATCGGGGCCTATGACAATGCCAGCGAATTCCCGGCATCCACCCCGACCATGGCGCATTACCTGCGGCTGGGCGGATACCGCACGATCCTGACCGGCAAGATGCATTTTGCCGGGCCTGATCAGCTCCACGGCTACGAAGAACGCCTGTCGACCGACATCTACCCCGCCGACTTCGGCTGGACCCCCGACTGGACCGATTTCCCGACCCGCCCGACCTGGTACCATTCGCTCGATTCGGTGCTGGGTGCCGGGCCGACGGTGCGCACCAACCAGATCGATTTCGATGAGGAAGTGGTCTTCACTGCGCGGCGCAAGCTCTACGACATCGCCCGCGACAAGGACGAACGGCCGTTCTTCATGACGGTCTCGCTGACCCACCCGCACGATCCCTATGCGATCCACGAGGACTACTGGAACCGCTATGAGGGCGTGGAAATCCCGCTGCCCACAGTGCCGCACAGCTTGGCTCCGAAGGACCCGCATTCCGAGCGCCTGCGCCACGTCTGCGATCTCGACGCCGCGCCGGTCACCGACGAGATGATCCGCACCGCGCGGCGGGCCTACTTCGGCTCGATCAGTTTCGTTGATGATCAGTTCGGCGCAATCCTGGAAACGCTGCGCGAATGCGGCATGGCTGACAACACCGTGGTCATCGTCTGCGGCGATCACGGCGACATGATGGGTGAGCGCGGGCTGTGGTACAAGATGCACTACTTCGAAGGCGCAGCGCGAATTCCTCTGATCGTCCATGCGCCCGGGCGCTACAAGCCGGCCCGGATCGACGCGAGCGTCTCGCTGGTCGATCTGGTCCCGACCCTGCTCGACATCGCCGGGGTCGATGTCGAGCCCGCCCTGCCCTTTGATGGGCGCAGCCTGGTACCGCATTGCACCGGCACTGGCGGGCATGACGAAGTGATCGGCGAATACATGGGCGAAGGCACCATCGCGCCCTTGGTGATGATCCGCCGAGGGCCTTGGAAGTACATCCATTCGCGGGTCGATCCCGACTTGCTGTTCAACCTGATCGACGACCCGCATGAGCTGAGCAACCGCGCCGCCGATCCCGCTCTGGCCGAGATGGTGGCCGCGCTGCGCGCCGAAGTGGCTCAGCGCTGGGATTTCGACGCTATCACCGAACGGGTCATTGCCAGCCAGCGCTCGCGCCGCCTGGTCGGGGCAGCCAATGCTGTCGGCAAGACCAGCCCGTGGGACTATCAACCGCCCGCCAACGCCGGCGAACAATACGTCCGCGCCCATATGGACCTTGAGGATTTGGAGGCGATGGCCCGCTTCCCGCGAGTGCGCTGAGCGTGACCGGGGGCGCAAAGATCGATCGGCCCTTCGCCTTCACCCTGATCGGGATCGGTGCGGCCAGTACTGCAGCGCATCTGGGCAACAATTTCACCACCTACCTGGTCGGCGGACTGATCGACAAGTACCAGTTCACGCCCTTCGCGATGGGCGCGTGGAGTATGGCCGAGACGCTGAGCTATGCCGCGGCGATGTTCCTGATCGCCCCGCGGGCACGCCAGCTCGATGCGCGGGTGCTGGCCCTGGTGGCCAGCGCGCTGGTGATCGCCGCGCAAGCCGGATCGGCGCTGACTGGCAATTATGCGCTATTGCTTGCCGGGCGGATCGGGACCGGGCTGGGCTTTGGCATTCTCAATGCTGCGGTAAACCTTGCCGCCGGGCGGACCAGCCACCCGGCGCGGTGGATCTCGCTGGGGATCGCGTTCCAGACCGTGCTGTTCGCCGGGATCGCACTGGGCCTGCCGCAAGTCGGCGCGGACCACGGCGTCACCGGCATGTTCCTGGCACTGGCAGCCCTTTCGGCCGTGCTGGGGCTGATGTCGATGCTGCTTCCGGGCGGCAAGGACCCCGAAGCCAGCACGGCACATCAGCCCAATCCACCGGTCGGCGCTGATGGCCGGCGGGTGCTGATCGCGATGGCCTTGTTCGCATTCGGCACTCTGGCGCTGTGGCCGTTTATCGAACGCACTGCCCACGCAATCGGCGTCCCTGCAACAGAGTTCGGGCGCTACCAGGCGCTGGCTACCCTGGCCTCGGCACTGGGTAATACGATACTTGCCGCCGTGTCCGCGCGGTTGACCCGGGCCGTGCCGATGGCCGCGGTGCTGGGCGCCTGCGGCATTGCTTGCGCCCTGCTCACCACGGTCGGCTCGGCACCCGCATTCGCCGCTGCTTTCATCGGCTACTACGTCAGCTGGTTCCTGACCTATCCGATGCTGCTGGGCCTTGCCTATGACTGTGACAGCAGCGGCCGGTTGGCGGTGATGACCACCGGAACCTGGCTGCTCGCGCAGTCTTTCGGCTCGCTGGCGGCGGGCGCAATCGCGCAGAGCTTTGGCGGCTATGCTCCGATCGGACCGCTCGGCGCGCTGACCTGTGTGGCGGCGATTGCGGTGGCCTGGCCATTGGCGCGGCGCTTCGATGCAGACCCGGCCAAGGCCCGCACCGGAGGGGCTCCGGCCGGGCACTAGCCCTTGCCAGTCATGCCAGCATGAAGATTTGACATGTTGGCCCTGCCCCGCCTTGCGATAAGCAAGCATCATGAACGACATGTCCTCCCCTTCTCGTGCGCGCGGCGGGCGCGATGCGAAGCGCGCGGCGCGTCTTGCCGGCAACACCTCTTCGGCGCCCTATATCAGCCGCAGAATCCCCTATGTCGAACTGCTCGGCGAAGAGGGATTGAGCCTGATCGAAGCCAACGCCGAGCAGATTCTCTCCGAGATCGGCTGCGAATTCCGCGACGATCCCGAGGCGCTCGAAATCTGGCGCGCGGCCGGGGCCGAAGTGACCGGCGAACTGGTTCGAATGCCGAAGGGCATGTGCCGCAAGCTGATCCAGGACCATGCGCCACGCGAGTTTACCCACCAGGCCCGCAACCCGGCGCGCAGCACCACGATTGGCGGCAAGCGCACGGTCTTTGCCCCCACCGCCGGGCCGCCGTTCGTGCGCTGTCTCGACAAAGGGCGCCGCTATGGCACGATCGAGGACTTCAACAATTTCGCCAAGCTGACCCAGGCCTCGCCCTGGCTGCACAGCTCATCGACCGCGATGTGCGAGCCGGTCGATCTGCCGGTCAACAAGCGCCACTTCGACATGTTTCTGGGCAATGCGATCCACACCGACAAGCCGTTCTTCAGCGCGGTTTCGCAGCCCAGCCGGACCGATGACTGCATCGAGATGGCGCAGATCCTGTTCGGGGACCGCTTTGTCGATCCGCTGACCGGAGAGAACGCCACTTGCCTGATGGGGGTGATGAACGGCAATTCGCCGCTGACCTATGACGCGACCATGCTGGGCGCAGCCAAGGCTTTGGCCCGCGCCAACCAGGGCGTGCTGGTCACCCCGTTCATCATGGCGGGCGCGATGGCGCCGACTGGCTTGGCGGGGGCGATCGCGGTGACTCTGGCCGAAGCGATGGCCGGGATGGCCTTTCTTCAACTGGTCAAGCCGGGCGCGCCAGTGATCTTCGGCAGCTTCGTCACCACGCTTTCGATGCAAAGCGGCGCGCCGACCTATGGCACGCCCGAATGCTCGTTGATCATCAATGCGCTGCTGGCATTGGCGCGGCGGCTAGGGGTGCCTTCCCGTTCGGGCGGCAGCCTTTGCGCGTCCAAGATCGCCGACGCTCAGGCCGCTTACGAAAGCGCGCAGACCCTGCAAACCACCGCGCTGGGCGGGGCCAGCTTTGTGCTGCAATCGGCCGGCTGGCTCGAAGGCGGGCTGGTCACCGGTTACGAGAAGTTCATGATGGACTGCGATCAGCTGGGCATGATGCATGTCCTGCTGAACGGCTATGACCTGTCCGAAAACGGCCAGGCGATGGACGCGATCCGCGAGGTTGGCCCGGGCAAGCACTTCTTCGGCTGCGCCCACACCCAGGCCAATTTCGAGAACGCCTTCTACCGCTCGCCCTTGGCCGACTATGCCAGCTGGGAACAGTGGGATGCCGAAGGCGCCAAGGACATCCAGGTCCGCGCCAACGCGGCCTGGAAGAAGACCCTGGCCGAACACGAAGACCCCGCGCTCGATCCCGGCGTGCGCGAAGAGCTGGAAGCCTATATCAAGCGCCGCAAAGGGCAGATGCCCGACGCGAACTACTAGAGCCTGATGGATTTGGGTTGAGACGATGCTCTCCCCTCCCCTGTGGGGAGGGCCATTCTTAGCCACTTGTCTAAGAACGCGGGGTGGGGGTTCCCACGCTGGCGTCGTACCCCCATCCCAACCCTTCCCCACAGGGGAAGGGCTATGCAATTCGAAGCAGTGCTTTCAGGCTCTAGATCAAAGGAACGGCAGTTCGACCAGCCGGGCCGCGCAAGGCCCGGATTTGCGGTCGATCTCCACCGTGCCTCCGGCCTGCTGCTCAACTCCGATCAGCGCATAACCGATATTGGCCTTCATCCGCGGCGACCAGACGCAGTTGGTCATATGGCCCGCCGTCTTGCCGTTCACCCGGATGTCCTCCCAGCTGAAGCCAAGCGGCTCAGGGGTTGAGCCTTCGAGGATCAGGCCCAGCTGGTGCCGCTTCGGCCCCTCGCTGGCAATCCGCCGCAGCGCGGCAATGCCCAGCGTATCGTCGGGCACATCCAGACTGACGTAGCTCCCCATCCGCACTTCGAACGGATTGGTATCGGCATCCGTATCACCGCCGACCGAGACCAGTCCGCTTTCGGTGCGTTCTGCGGTTGCCGGCGCGCCAGGGCCAATCCCATAGGGCTGTCCGGCCTCCTTGAAGATGTTCCAGAGCTGCGTGCCTTTGGTCCCGTCCTTGAGGTAGATCTCAAAGCCGCCCTGCTTTGACCACCCGGACCGCTGGACAGTGATGGGAATGCCCTCAATCTCGCTGTCGCGGAACCAGAAGTACTTGAGCTCGCGCACCCAGTCGCCCAGCACCGATGCGACCACATCCTCGGCCTTGGGGCCCTGGAGTGCCATCGGCGAAACGTCGGGCTCGCTAACCTCAACATCCAGCCCGCGCTCGGCGACGATCGCATTGGCCCACAGCCACAAATCGTTGTCGGCAATCGAAAACCAGTAGAGGTCGTCGGAGTGCTTGAGCAGGATCGGGTCGTTGAACACCGTGCCGCGGTGATTGCAGATCGGCACATACTTGCCCTGCCCGTGCTTGCATCTGGACAAGTCGCGCGCGGCCAGGATCTGGGCCAGACGCCCGGCATCGCGGCCCTTGAGCTGGACTTGCCGCTCAACCCCGACATCCCACTGCGAAACGCCTTCGATGATCCGCCAGTACTCGGCCTCGGGATCGCCGTAGGAGGTCGGCATGATCATCCGGTTATAGATGCTCGCCGCCGTCATGCCTTCGGCGACCGCGGAATCGTAAAACGGCGAAGTCCGCAGCCGCGCGGTGGGGAATACTGCAACCATGGGTCTCTCCTTGCCGAACTCTAGCCATGCCAGTGGCGCGGGGCATGTGCAGCGCTCATGCCTGAATCAGGACTTGAGCACTTTGGCGGCGGTCTTGTTCATGAACGAAGCCAGCCGCTCTTTTGAGGCCGGCTGGGTGTTGGTGATCCCGGCGATGAAGGCTTCGGCATAGAAGGCATCGGCGGAGGCCATGTTGCCGATGTGGGCAATGCCAGAAGTGATCGCAAAGTTCGACAGCGGCGGGTTCTGCGCGGCTGTGCGAGCGATCTCCATCGCCCTGTCCAGACTGGGCCCATCGGTGAGGTATTGGCACAGGCCAACCGAAACCGCTTCCTCACCCGAATAGACCCGGCCGGTCAGCATCATGTCGATCATCCGCGCCTCACCCACCAGCCCGGCGACCCGCACCGTAGCCCCGCCGCCGGTGAAGATCCCGCGCTGGCCTTCAGGCAAGGCAAAGTAAGTGGTCGGATCGGCCACCCGGATATGGAACGCGGAAGCGAGCTCCAGCCCGCCGCCCACGACTGCGCCGTTGAGCGCACCGACCACCGGCTTGCCGCAATGCTGGATCGCATCAAAGGCGGCATGCCAGCGGCGGCAGATGTACATGAAGTCGGTTGCCGAGCGATCTTCCAGATGATGCTCGATCAGATCGAGCCCGGCGCAGAATACGCTACCTTCCGCCCGCATGACCACGGCCCGCACGCTATCGGCCCGGCGGACCCATTCGAACAGGTCGAAAATCTCTTCAATGAAGGCGGCCGACAGGGCATTGCGTTTGTCCGCGCGATCAAGCGTGACCACCAGCACTTCGCCCTGGGCTTCGACCTGCATGAATTCAAGCGACGGAACGGAATCGGCCTTTGGCAACGCGCACCTCCCCAATGCGAAACAGACTTCGGACTTGCACGTTGAAAAATGGCGCGCAAGCTTGCAGATGCGGCGGTGCTAGCCCGTTCGCTGATTTCAAGGAAACCCAATTGTGACCGCAAATCGAATTGAGAACCAGCAATGACATTTTGGCATTCGGTGCAAAGAGCATGACCGCGTTTCAGCTCCTCGACGGCGGTCTGGGCCGCGAGCTTAAGCGGATCGGCGCGCCGTTCCGGCAGCCCGAATGGTCGGCCTTGGCGATGATCGAGGCACCCGAGGCGGTGCTGGCGGTGCACCGCGCGTACATTGCCGCCGGGGCCGAAGTGATCACCACAAACTCCTATGCGCTGGTCCCGTTCCATATTGGCGAGGAGCGGTTTGCCGGTCAGGGGCAAGCCCTGGCGGACCGGGCCGGACAGGTCGCGCGGCAGGCCGCCGATGAGGGGGGCCGCAAGGTCCGGGTGGCAGCCAGCCTGCCGCCGGTCTGTGGGTCCTATCGCCCCGACCTGTTCGATGCAGTTGAGGCACGGCGAATGCTTGTGCCTTTGATCGCCGGGCTTGCTCCGCATGCCGACCTGTGGCTGGCAGAAACGCTCTCGGCGACCGAGGAAGCGCGGGTGATTGCCGACCTGCTGGCCGGCGACGAGCGGCCCTTGTGGCTGTCCTTCACGCTGGAGGACGGCGCTCCTGATGCCGCCACCAAGGCGCGCTTGCGCTCGGGCGAACCGGTCGAACTGGCCGCTGCGCTGGCACTGGAAGCCGGCGCAGCGGCGCTGCTGTTCAATTGCAGCCAGCCCGAAGTGATGAGTGCCGCGGTTCGGCAGGTAGCCAGCGCCGCGATCCCGATCGGGGTCTATGCCAACGCCTTCCCGCCGCAGAGCGAGGAGGCCACCGCCAACGAAACGCTGCTGCCGATCCGCGAGGATCTGGACCCTGCGGGCTACCTTGGCTGGGTTCGGGAATGGCTGGACCAGGGCGCAACAATCATCGGCGGATGCTGCGGGATCGGGCCTGAGCACATCGCCGCGATTGCCGCCTCACGCGCCTGAAGCCAGCACTTCGCGCGGGCTTTTGCCGAAGTGGGCTCGGCAAGCCCGGCTGAACACCGGCTGCGACGAGAACCCGGCCAAGGCCGCAGCGCGGTGGACCGCCAAGCCTTGCTTGCGGATCTGGGTCAGCGCGTGGTGCAGCCGAAGTTCGCGGTAGTAGTGCCCCGGAGCCTGACCCAGCACGCGCTGGAACTGGCGTTCGATCAGCCGCCGGTCATGCCCGGCTACTTCGGCCAGACGCTCGATCGAAAGCGGCTCGGCCAGGTTGCTCTCCATGATCCGCACCACCTGCGCCAGCAGCGGATGGCGGACAAAGGCCGGGTCCAGCCCGCGCTGGGCTTCCCCCGGTGAGCGGATCCGGTCGTGGATCAACTGATCCGAGACCGCCTTGGCCAGAACCCCACCGTGGGCAAAGGCAATCGCTTCAAGCATCAAGTCCATCGCCGCGGTGCCGCCGGCGCAAGTGAACAGCCGGGCGTGCCGCTCGAACAGTTCGGTGGAGACCGGGATCTGCGGATAGCGCAGCGCGAATTCACTCGCGGCTTCCCAGTGCAGTGTGATCGGATCGCGCCCCAGGATGCCGGCCTCGGCCAGCAAGAAAGCCCCGGTATCGATCGCGCCCACACTGCCGCCGCGCCGCCAGACCCGGCGCAATTGCCCCAGCAGCCGCGGATCGGCCAGCGCCAGTGGATTGAACCCAGCACAGACCACCAGAGTCTTGGTCGCTTCGTCGATTGGCCCTTCCCCACGAATCTGCAGGCCGTTGGACGCTTCGGCATGATCGCCCCGGGCGACATGGACGCTCCAGCGATAAAGCTCTCGCCCGGCCAGCCGATTGGCGATCCGCAGCGGCTCTACGGCTGAGAAAAACGCCATCGCCGAAAATCCGGGGAGCAGCAGAAAGGCCAGTTCTTCCACCAAGCCAGTCTAGGCAGTCTTGTCGCAACTCGCAATCTTTTGTCGCGAAACGCCGTTTGTGTCAGGCCGATTCGCCCATAAGCTCCCCGTCAGGGAGAGAGCGATGAATTTTGAGCCGTTCATTACCTGCGCGGTGACCGGATCGGGCAATACCCAAGGTCTGCACCCGGATCTGCCGATCACTCCCGAACAGATCGCCAATGCGGCGATCGAGGCGGCCCGGGCCGGAGCAGCGATTGCCCATATCCACGTGCGCGATCCCGAAACCGGCAAAGGCTGCCGCGACGTGGCGCTTTACCGCGAGGTCAAGGAACGGATCCGCGCCAGCGACACCGACGTGATCATCAACTTCACTGCCGGAATGGGCGGCGACATCGTGTTCGGTCCCGGAGAGGCACCCCTACCCCTCGATCCCGCCGGGACCGACATGGTTGGCCCGCTGGAGCGGCTGGCCCACGTCCAGCAACTGCTGCCCGAAATCTGCACGCTCGATTGCGGGACGATGAATTTTGCCGAAGCCGACTATGTGATGACCAACACCCCCGGCATGCTGCGGACCATGGCCGCCGAAGTGCAGCGGCTGGGCGTGCGGCCCGAGCTGGAAGTGTTTGACACCGGACACCTGGTCTTCGTCAAGGAGCTGATCCGCGACGGCCTGCTCGACGATCCGGTGATGATCCAGCTGTGCCTGGGTATCCCCTATGGCGCGCCCGACGATCCGCTGACCACCATGGCGATGGTCCACCAAATGCCGCCGGGCGGGATATTCAGCGGGTTCTCGATCAGCCGCAACCAGCTGCCCTTCGTGGCCATGGCAGCGCTGGCGGGCGGCAACGTCCGCGTGGGGCTGGAGGACAACCTCTACCTTGCCAAGGGCCAGTTCGCCTCGAACGGCCAGTTGGTCGAACGCGCGGTGCAGGTGCTGACCGGAATGGGCGCGAAGATCCTGGGTCCGGCCGAAGTGCGCGCCAAGCTCAAGCTGGTAAAGCGCTGACATGGCCGAGGTGGGCGCAGTCGGGATCGTCGGCGGCGGCGTGATCGGCGCGGCCTGGGCGGCGCGGTTCCTGCTCAATGGGATCGACGTTGCCTTGTTCGATCCCGACCCGGAGGTGGAGCGCAAGACCCTCGAAGTCCTCGCCAATGCCCGCCGCGCACAGACCCGCCTCCACGGCGCGGCGCTGCCTGCCGAGGGCAAGCTGAGCTTCGCGGCCAGCGTGGCCGAAGCCGTCAGCCAGGCCGACTTCATCCAGGAAAGCCTGCCCGAGCGCGAAGACCTCAAACAGCGGGTACTGGCCGAAATCGATGCAGCCATGCCCGCCCATGCGGTGATCGGTTCGTCCACTTCGGGCCTGCTCCCCACCAAGCTGCAAAGCGTCATGAAGCGGCCCGACCGGCTGATAGTGGGCCACCCTTTCAACCCGGTTTACCTGCTCCCGCTGGTCGAAGTCTGCGGCGGCGACCAGACCAGCCAGCAGACCATCGACATTGCCAGCGCGCTCTACACCCGCATCGGCATGAAAGTGCTGCATGTCCGGCACGAGATCGACGGCTTCATCGCCGACCGCTTGCTGGAGGCTGTCTGGCGCGAGGCGCTGTGGCTGATCAACGACGGGATCGCCACCGCCGCCGAAATTGACGACGCGATCCGCTTTGGCGCGGGGCTGCGCTGGTCGTTCATGGGCACCTTCCTGACCTACCGGCTGGCAGGCGGGGAAGCCGGGATGCGGCACTTCCTCCACCAGTTCGGCCCGTCGATGGAATGGCCCTGGACCAAACTGGTCGGCCCCAAACTGACTGACGAGCTGATCGACACGGTCGCCGCCCAGTCGGACGAGCAGGCGGCCGGGATCGGCCTGCGCGAATACGAGGCGCTGCGCGACAATTGCCTGGTCGATGTGATCCATGCGCTGGAACGCAGCGATTTCGCCGCAGGCGCGGTGGCCAAGGCCTATCGCGAAAGCCTGGCGGGTAAGGAAGCGGTCAAGCTGGGCAGTGACTGCGGCGATGGACACTTGCTGACCTGCCACACGCCGGTCATGCCCGAATGGATCGACTACAACGATCACCTGACCGAAAGCTGCTATCTCAAGCTGTTCGGCGATGCGACCGATGTGGTGCTCGCCCGGATCGGTGCAGGGCCGGACTATGTCGCCAGCGGTTTCAGTTTCTACACCGTCGAAACCCACATCCGCCACCTGGGCCAGGCCCGGCTTGGCCAGAAGGTCGAAGTTCGCAGCAGGGTGCTGGGCAGCGATGGCAAGCGGCTGCACTTGTTCCACGCGATGACAAATCTCGACACAGGAACGCTGATCGCGACTGGCGAACACATGCTGGTCCATGTCGATGCCAAGGCCGAACGATCGGCTTCTGCACCGGAATCAATCGCCGCAGCAATCCGCGGGCTTGCCGACGAACAGCAACATCTGGCACCACCCGACGGTGCCGGTCGCAGCATAAGAATGCCGGGCTAGCGGCATGAGGGGGAGAAACGGCCAGTGGCACTGATCGAACAAAGATCAATCGACTACGTCCCCCTGAAGGAGCGCCACGGCAAGGTCTGGCACCTCTGGCCGATCTGGTTCACCGGCGATGCCCACCTGGCGACCTTGGCCACCGGGGCGATCAGCGTCGCGGCCGGGCTCAGCCTGTTATGGTCGGCGCTGGCGGTTATCGGCGGCTGTGTGCTGGGCACCGTGCTGATGGCCTTCCACTGCACCCAGGGGCCGCACCTGGGCCTGCCGCAGATGATCCAGTCGCGCCCGCAATTTGGCTATCTGGGTGCGCTGCTGGTCTGGGTCGTCGCGCTGTTCACCTACATCGGTTTCAATGCCCTCAACCAGACCCTTGCCGCCGATACGGCAAAGGAGCTGGCGGGCTTGCCGCATGGACCAACCGTGATCGTGTTCTCGATCATTGCCGTGCTGGTGGCGGTTATGGGCTATGACCTGATCCACAAGGCACAGCGGTGGCTGGCCTATGCCATGCTGGTGGTACTGGCGATCTTCACTGTCGGCGCGTTCGGCGTTGTCGATTTTGCCGCTCTGCTGGCACCAGGTGAATTCAAGCCGACGCCGTTCCTGGTGCAGTTCTTTGCAGCAGCGGCTTATCAGCTCAGCTGGTCGATCTACGTGTCCGACTACTCGCGCTATCTGCCCAAGGAAGTCGGCATTCGCGAAAGCTTTTTCTGGACTTTCTGGGGGGCCTTCATCGGCGGGGCATGGATGATGCTGGTGGGCACTTTCGCCGCTGCCGCCTTCGCCAGTCCCGACGGAATCGTCGCCGCGCTGCGCGACAGTTCGGATGCAATCTATCCGGGCTTTGGCGTGGTCATGCTGGTCACCAGTTTCCTGGGCCTGATCACGATCACTTCGCTCAATTTCTACGGAGCCTCGCTGACGCTGCTGAGCGTGGTTGACAGCCTGACCAAGATCAAGCTGGGGGTCAATGCCCGGCTCTATTCGCTGTTCGCGGTCTTCGCGGTTGCGCTTGCGTTGTCGCTGGTGGTCAGCGGCGATGCATTGCACGGGTTCGAGGCGTTCCTGGGCGTGCTCGCCTATCTGTTCACCCCCTGGACCGCGATCAACCTGGTCGACTTCTTCTTCGTGCGCAAAGGGCGCTATTCGATCCGGGCGATGTTCATGGCCGACGGGCTTTACGGCAAGTGGAACTGGCGGGGCCTCGTCTCCTACTTCATCGGTTTTGCTTCGATGATCCCGTTCTTCAAGACCGCGCTTTACACTGGGCCCGTGGCCGAGGCGCTGGGCAAGGCCGATATCTCGATGCTGATCGGCCTGCCGGTTTCGGCCGGGGTCTATATGTTGCTGTGCCGCGATCTCGACCTCGCCAGCGAATTTGCCCGCATCGACGAGCTTGACCGCGATCTGGAAACGGAGCCTGTGCGATGATCCGTCTCCTCGCCGTGTTCACCGCTCTGGCTGCGCTGGCCGCACCGCAAGCGCTCGTGGCCAAGGCCCCAGCCGCGCCGATCGTCTTCCCCGACCGGTTCGATCCGATCGGCACGCCGGTCCAGTCGCTGGTCACCAAGGAAGGCCGCAAGGTCCACTTTACCGATACCGGAGAGGCCGGCTGGCGGACGATGGTGTTCATCGGCGGGGCCGGCACCAGCGCCCGCGCGCCGGAGCTGGTCGCATTCCTCGATACCATGCGTCGCCGCCTCAAGGTGCGGATCGTGGCGGTAGAGCGCAATGGCCTGGGCGATACCGCGTTCGATCCGGGCTGGACCTTTGCCGACTATGTCAGCGAAGTGCGGCAAGTTTTGGCGCACCTCAGGATCGACCGCTTCTCGCTGGCGGCGATCTCGGGCGGCGGGGCCTATGCCGGGCATGTCGTGGCGGCGATGCCCGAACGGATCGATTCCTGGCACATGCTGGCCGCCGTCTCGACCGCGCACAGCAACCGCCAGAGCTGTTCGGTGGATGAAGCGACCCTGGCCAAGGCGCTGGCTCCGCAGGTCCAGTCGCCGCGGGTCTGGTGGGACATGCCCAAGGACGGCGTCTCGGCCAAGGTCCGCGGCTTTGCCGATCGCACTGCCGACGAAGGCGCGCATGCCTTTTTCATCGGCGGACAGATGGGCGATCCGCGCGGGATGGCGGCCGAATCCAAGCGGTTCTGCCTGCCGCCCGCCGATGTCTCGAAGTTCTCCGCCCCTGCGTTTTTCTACTATGGCGAGAACGACGCGCTGGTGCCGCCCAGCCACGGCGAGTTCTGGGCCGGGAAAGTCAGGGGCAAGGTCACCTTCCGGCGCTATCCGGGCGAAGGTCATGACGTGCAGTACCGCCACTGGGACCAGCTATTGCTCGACGTTGCCGGTCACGGTGCCAGCACCCTGGTCTGCGACAATGGCCGCGCCCACCTGGTCAAGGGCCAGGTTGATCCCGCACGCCTGCCCGCCGGCCGCAGCCTGGGGGTCTGCGCCTGGCAGCGGGGAGGCAAGCCATGACTACGATCCTTCACCCACACAGGATTAATCCCAACCTTCCACCCGGGAAGGAATGCAAGCCGGGCCAAGTGTTTTTGTCGTAGAATATCCATTGATTATAAGAGGTTGACACGAATTTCCAGCAACAAAAACAAGAGCAACAAGGAGGGAATATGCCTAAACTCAATCGACTGCTCACCAGTGCCGCCGGCCTGGTGTTGGCATCCGCCATTGCTACCCCCGCTTTTGCACAGGCAGCCCCCGCTGACGAGGAAGTCGCGGCCGGTGAACTGGTTGTCTATGGCAAGGGTGAAACCCGTCAGGTCCAGTCGCTCAGCGCCGATGACATTTCAGAGGCTCCGGCCGGAACCAGCGCGCTCAAAGTGCTGCAAAAGCTGCCCAGCGTCTCGTTCCAGTCGGCCAATGCGCTTGGCACCAACGAATGGTCAACCCGCATTTCGGTGCGCGGCTTCAACCAGAACCAGCTGGGCTTCACGCTCGATGGCGTGCCGCTGGGCGACATGAGTTATGGCAACTTCAACGGCCTGCACATCAGCCGCGCGATTTCCTCGGAAAACATCGGCCGTACGACCCTGAACCAGGGTGCCGGTGCGCTTGACACCCCGTCCAGTTCGAACCTGGGAGGCACGCTCGAATTCGGCAGCCGCACGCCTTCGAACGATTTCGGGATGGACCTGCAAGGCAGCTTCGGCAGCGAAAGTGCTTACCGGGTGTTCGGCCGGATCGACACCGGCGATCTGGGCGGCGGGGTCAAAGGCTACCTCAGCGCGGTTCGGATCGATGCCCCCAAATGGAAGGGCCAGGGCAAGCAGGAAGCCTGGCAATTCAATTCCAAGCTGTCGATCCCGCTGGGCGGCAGCGGATCGCTCACGGCGTTCCTGAACTATTCGAACTTCAAGGACGACGACTACATGGATACGTCGCCGGCCCTGATCGCCAAATACGGCTGGGACTGGGACTATATCCGCAACGATTACCCGACCGCACTGGCCATCGCCACCAACCTGCAGACCGGACCCTATTGCGCCAACTATCCGGGCTATTCGCAAACGATCTGCGGCGACGATACCTATTACGACGGCTATGGTCTGCGTAAGGACTTGCTGGCGGGTGCCAATCTGAACGTCGATTTCAGCGATGCGATCTCGTTCGAACTGACCCCCTACTACCACTCCAACCGGGGTCTTGGGACCTGGTGGACGCCGTATGTGCCCACTCCGGGCGGGGCGCGGCTCTCGGTCCGCTCAACCCGCTACAAGATCGATCGCGGCGGTTTCACCACTGCCTTCACCTTCAAGTTCGGGTCGAACGAGCTGAAGATCGGCGGCTGGTATGAAAACAACGACCACGATCTGTCGCGCGTCCACTATCCGCTGACCGCGACCACCTCCTCGAGCATTGGCCCGCGTGAATGGCCGCAGATGGCGCCGTTCTCGATGCCGTTCCACTATCTGATGAACTTCAAGACCTATCAGTACTTCGTCCAGGACACCTTGCAGGTCAGCGATGCCTTCAAGATCACCGCGGGCTTCAAGGGGCTGCAGGTCGATATCGACAACGTCTATGACGTAACCAGCACGTCCAGCCTGGCGGCGCGCGATACCACCGGCAAGCTGCGTTCGAAGGACATGTTCTTGCCGCAGGTCGGCATGAATTATGAATTCTCGGACAGCGTGGAAGCCTTCGCTTCCTATGCCGAGAACCTGCGCGCCTTCACCACCCAGCCGTTCCTGACCAACCGGGCCGGGTTCCAGGCGATCCAGAATACGATCAAGCCGGAAACCTCGTGGACGGTCGAAGGCGGGCTGCGATTCAATACCGGCGGGTTCAAGGGTTCGATCGCGGCCTATCACGTCAAGTTCAGCAACCGCCTGCTCTCGGTCCAGCCGTGTCAGATCGTGGTTGGCTGCGCCAGCGTGCTGTCCAACGTCGGTTCGGTGACGACAAACGGCTTCGAAATGGCCGGCACTTACAAGGTCACGCCCAGCGTCTCGCTGTTCGCGTCCTATTCCTACACCGACGCGAAATACGACCAGGACGTGCTGAGCGGCACGCTCTGGGCGACCAAGGACAAGGAAGTGGTCGATACGCCCAAGCATCTGTTCAACGCCGAACTGGCCTATGACGACGGCCACTTCATGGCCAAGATCGGGGCCAACGTCCAAAGCAAGCGTTACTACACTTACATCAACGACAATTCGGTTCCCGGGCGCACGCTGGTCGACGCCATGCTGGGCTACCGGTTCGGGCCCGAAGCCGGGGCGCTGTCGGATCTGGAAGTGCAGTTCAACGCGACCAACCTGTTCGACAAGAAGTACATTGCCACTCTGGGCCAGAACGGTCTGACCTTCTCTGATCCGGGCGGCAACCTTCAGTCGATGCTGGTCGGCGCTCCGCAGCAGTTTTACATTTCACTGCGCAAGCGCTTCTAAACCGGTGCCCGTGTGAGGGCCTGCCCTCCCACACAGGCATCATGGGCTGGGTGAAAGCGCCGCGGATCAATCTTCGGCGCTTTCCCCGGCCTTGCTTTTGACCTGGTCCCAAGGAGCAATTCGGCACAATGTCACTGCCCAATGATGGCCCGTCACCCGGACACGGCTTGCGCACACCGCTTGAGGGAGAAAAAGCCCTGCCCTGGGACGACGCCGCCGTGATCCACGCACCGCTGCAGCTGATCGCGCCAGTGGTCGGTCAGGAGTGGGTCGATTATAACGGCCACATGAGCGAAAGCTGCTATCTGCTGGTATTCGGCGACCAGTCCGACGCCTTCTTTCGCCTGATCGGGATCGACGAAGACTACCGCGCCGGCGGACACTCGCTGTTCACGGTCCAGACGATGATCTTCAATCTGGCCGAAGCGCGCCTGGGCGATCCGCTGGTGCTGGCGCTGCACTTGCTCGATGCCGATGAAAAGCGGCTGCATATCTTCCACACCATGCACCACCGCGAGACCGGCGAACTGCTGGCGACCGGCGAGCAGATGCTGGTCCACGTTGACATGGTCGCGGGCAAGAGCTGCCCGATGCCGCCCGAACTTTACCGCAAGGTCATGGCAATCCGCCAGGCCCATGCCGTCCTTCCCCTGCCCGCGCAGGCCGGTCGCAACATCGCGATCCGGCGCGGCTGAAACGAGGCTTTCCGGATGCATTTCGCGCTGACCCACGAACAGGAAATGCTGACCCAAACGGTCCGCAAATTCGTCGAGACCGAGCTCTACCCGCACGAGGATCTGGTCGAAAAGACCGACGATATTCCGCTCGATCTGGCCGCCGAGATTCGCCGCAAGTCGCTCGAACTCGGGCTCTATGCGGTCAACATGCCCGCAGAGCTGGGCGGCGGGGGCCTCGGCACATTCGACACCACCCTCATGGAGCGTGAACTGGGCCGGGCGAGCTATGGCCTGCAAATGCTGGTTGCGCGGCCCAGCAACATCCTGCGCGGGTGCGAGGGCGGCCAGGTGGAGGAATATCTGCTGCCCTCGATCCGCGGCGAACGCCACGATTGTCTGGCGATGACTGAACCCGATGCCGGGTCCGATGTTAGGTCGATGCGCACCTTCGCCCGTCGCGACGGCAACGATTTCGTGATCAACGGGACCAAGCATTTCATCAGCCATGCCGATATGGCAGATTTCGTGATCCTCTGCGCTGCGACCGGTGACTTGCCTGGGGGCAAGCGCTCGATCAGCTGCTTACTGGTTGATTTTGGCACCCCCGGCCTCACCCGCCGCCGCGGCCCGAAGTGCGTCTCGCATCGCGGCTATCACCAGTGCGAGCTGGTGTTCGAAGACTGCCGGGTCCCGGCCCGCAACCTCCTGGGTGAACTCGACAAGGGTTTTGACCTGATGGGCCAATGGCTCGGCTCGACCCGCCTGCAGGTCGCCACAACCTCGGTCGGGCGCGGGCAGCGAGTGATCGAGATGGCAACCCAGTGGGCCGCGACCCGCAAACAGTTCGGCCAGACGATCGGCAAGTTCCAGGGCACCGCCTTCAAGCTGGCCGACATGAAGACCGAACTGGAAGCCGCGGAACTCCTCACCCTGCGCGCCGCCTGGAAGGACGACCAGGGCACCATGACCGATACCGACGCGGCGATGGCCAAGCTGTTTGCCTCCGAAGCCCTCGCCCGGATCACCGACAATGCCTTGCAGATCTTCGGCGGTATGGGGCTGATGGATGAGCTGCCGATCGAACGCTTCTGGCGCGATGCCCGGGTCGAGCGGATCTGGGACGGTACCAGCGAAATCCAGCGCCACATCATCAGCCGCGCCATGCTGCGCCCGTTCGAGGCATGAGCGGAAAATCTCTAAACCGGCTACTGCAGCCGCGTTCGATCGCCTTCATCGGCGGTCGGCATGCGGAAGAAGCGCTGCGCCAGTGCCGCAAGCTGGGCTTTGCTGGTGAGATGTGGCCGGTCAATCCGCGCCGTACGGAAATGGCCGGCGCCCCCTGCTTCGCCGACCTCGCCAGCCTGCCCGGCGCGCCCGATGCGGTGTTCCTCGCAGTCCCCGCCGAAGCCAGCATCGACATGGTTCGCCAGCTTGCGGCGATGGGCGCTGGCGGCACGGTTTGCTACGCCTCAGACTTCGCTGAAGCCGGGGACCACGGCGCTGAACGCCAGGCCCGCCTGACCGCCGCATCGGGCGACATGCCGCTGATCGGGCCGAACTGCTACGGTATGCTCAACGCATTCGACTGTGCCGGGCTCTGGCCCGACCAGCATGGTTGCTCTCCGCTCGAAGGACGCGGCGTGGCGATTATCACGCAGAGCGGCAACCTGGGCCTCAACTTCACCATGCAGCGCCGCGGCTTGCCGCTAGGCACCATGATCGCGATCGGCAATGCCGCCGATGTCGATGCGGGCGTTCTGATCGAGGCCCTGGTGCAGGACGAGCGGGTCAGCGCGATCGGGCTGCATATCGAAGGGCTCAAATCGGTCGCGCGCTTCTCGCAGGCCTGCCTCGCCGCACGGCGCGCCGGGATACCGCTGGTGGCGCTCAAGACCGGAGCTTCCGAACGCGGCGCGAAGCTGACCCTATCGCACACCAGCTCGCTGGCCGGGCCGGATGCGCTCTACGATGCGCTGTTCGACCGCTTTGGCGTGGCCCGGGCCACCGATCCCGCGCAGTTCATCGAAACACTGAAGTTGCTTCATATCTTCGGGCCGCTGAGCGGACGCACTATAACCAGCGCCAGTTGCTCTGGCGGCGAGGCCAGCCTGATTGCGGACCTGGCCGAACGGCGCGGACTGGATACGCCGGACTTTCCCGCGCCGGTGCAGGATGAACTGGAATCGGTGCTTGGCCCGCTGGTTTCAGTCTCCAACCCGCTCGATTACCACACCCACATCTGGGGCGATGGCCCAGCGCAGACCGCCTGCTTTGCCGGGATGATGAGAGCCGGGTTCACTGCCTCGCTGCTCGCGCTCGATTATCCGCGCGCGGACCTGTGCGATGACGGCGATTGGGGCACTACGCTCGATGCCTTTGTCGCCGCGCACCGGCAGGTCCCGCCAGAGCCGGGACAGGCCCGGATCGTGGTCAGTTCGCTGCCCGAGAACCTGCCCGAAGGCGTTGCCGCCAATTTGCTCGATGCCGGAATCGTTCCGATGATGGGATTTCCCGAGGCGCTCGGGGCGATTGCAGCTTCTGCAAGGCTGGCGGAATCACTGAAACGCCCCGAACCGGCTCCGCTTTCCGATCCCGCTCCGCTCGATCCCGCAAGCGTGGCGAGCTGGGACGAAAGGGCCAGCAAGGCAGCGCTTGCCCAGGCCGGGCTGCGCGTACCGCTCGGTGCAAAGCTCTCATTTGAAGATCTGGCCAAGCTATGCCGCGATGACAGCGCCGAACTGCCCATCCCCTTCCCGCTGGTGCTCAAGGTCGTCAGCGCCTCAATCGCCCACAAGAGTGATCTGGGCGGGGTAAGCCTGAACCTGAAGAGCAAGGCCCAAGTGCTTGCCGAAGCAGAGAGAATGCGCCCAATCGGCGAAACCTTTCTGCTCGAGGAAATGGTCGGCGGGGCGCTGGCCGAACTGATCGTCGGCCTGTCCCGTGACCCGCAGTTCGGGCTCTATCTGACGATCGGCGCAGGCGGAGTGCTGGTCGAACTGCTGCGCCAGTCCGCACAGGTCCTCCTTCCCGCCACCCGCGACGACATTGCCCGCGCGCTGGAAAGCCTGCCGTTCTACCCGCTGCTGGCCGGCTATCGCGGCTCAGCCCCGGCGGACATTCCTGCCCTGATCGATGCAATCGAGGCCATTGCGCGGTTTGCGCAGCAGAACGAGGCCCACCTCTACGAACTCGACGTCAATCCGCTGCTTGCCTTGCCCAAGGGCGCCGTGGCAGTCGATGCGCTGGTCCGGATTAAGGAGCACTAACCATGGCCGCCGTTACCACCCACCGCGAAGACACGGTGCTGGTCATCACGCTGGATCGGCCCAAGGCCAATGCCATCGACGTGGCCACCAGCATGGAGCTCTATGCCGCGTTCAAGGAACTTGACGAGGACCCGTCACTGCGGGTGGGGATCATCACCGGGACCGGAAGGTTCTTCTCGGCCGGGTGGGATCTGGGCGCGGCAAACGAGGGCGAGGCCGTTGACGCGGTCCACAGCCCCGGCGGCTTTGCCGGGCTGACCGAATACTTCAGCCTGACCAAGCCGGTGATCGCCGCAGTCAATGGCCTGGCGGTGGGCGGCGGATTTGAGCTGGCGCTGGCTGCCGACCTGATCGTCGCGAGCGAGAGCGCGCAGTTCTGGCTGCCCGAAGCGCAGCTGGGAATTCTGCCGGATTCTGGCGGCCTGCTGCGCCTGCCCAAATGCCTGCCCGAACGGCTGGCGACCGAGATGATCTACACTGCCCGCCGCCTCTCCGCCGTCGAAGCCCTGCACTTCGGCCTGGCCAGCCGGGTTGCCGCACCCGAAGCGTTGATCGAAACCGCACTCGACCTCGCCCGCGCGATCGCCGCCAGCGCGCCTTTGGCGATCCAGGCCGCCAAGGACGTGATCCGCGCCACCGCCAATCTCGATGTCGAAGCGGGCTATGCCGCAATGCGCAGCGGCAGCATCCCCAGCTACCAGCGCGCGATCCATTCCGAAGATGCCGAAGAAGGCCCCCGTGCCTTCGCAGAAGGCCGCCCACCGGTGTGGCGGGGCAAATAACATAAGTTCGGTAGTGGTAGCGGAGGAGGGACTTACAAAGCAGACCTAACCATTTGATAATTATCCTAAGATTTATGATTGAGGGCCGAAATACCCCCATCGATACCCCGGAAAAGCTAATGCGATTAACCGCGCGAGATTTGCGATGCGCTGAATTTGGTCTTGCTGAGAGCAACGCGGGTGAGTGGTTGCTTCCGCCACCTTTGGGGTTCTGCAAGTCTGATAAGCTCGTGAAGACCTCTTCACGCACATCTGCTTTGAGCTAGTAGACGGTATAGCCGCCGTCGATGACTATCGAATCTCCAACATGATAGCTCGAATGGTCAGATGCCAGGTAAACCGCGATAGCGGCGAAGTCCTCCCCAGTCGCCCAGCGACCTACCGGCGCGCGGCCGATAACTGCGCTGTTGAATTTGTCCCAGCCCTGCAACCGCTCGGTCAGATCGGAGCGCGTCCACCCTGGGAGGATGGAATTCACTCGGATACCCTTTGGTCCAAGCTCCACCGCCATTGCCCGGCTCAATGAAACCACTGCGCCCTTGCTCGCCCCATAGTGCTCATTCCGCGCGGCTCCATGAATCGATGCCGTGGATGCGACGGATACCAGCGAACCGCCCCGATCTCCACTCTCGCCGCGTTTCAACATGTGTCTTGCTGTCTCACGCAGAGTAAAAAAAACACCGTGTACGTTGACGCTCTCGATCCGCCGGAAGTCTTCCAGCGAAATGTCGAACATGTCTTTGCGCGGGATGCTCACGCCGGCATTTGCAATAGCCTGGTCAATACGCCCAAATTCGTCGATTATTGCACCGATACCGGCCTTGACTTCGTCTTCATTGGCTACATCGACGCGCCTGCAACGCACCGGGCCCTGATATTCCTGCAGCTCTCGGATAGCGACCTGATTTTTCTCGGGTTTGTTGCCCCAGATGACAACGGTTGCACCGTGCATCGCCAGGCCCCGCGCCATGCCGAGACCGATGCCTCCGTTACCTCCTGTTACAAGGGCAACTTTGCCAGTCAGATCAAAGAGGCTAGCTTTCATTCTTATATCCATGCATAACAACGAGCTATACATCACAAATAGAGCTTCTGTCCCAACGCAAGGAAGCACCACGGCTTTTTTGGGCTCAAATGCGGAAGTCTTGTCGCAGATTCCCCAAGCTGACTTGCGCCGAAATCGCCATCGCCAAGATCGCCTAGCAAGGTGTCTGGGGCATTACCCAGACACCTCACAAGGCCATCAAACTGCCATCATGAACGGACCAGACTCAACCTTTGATCGGCAAAAGTCAGGGAGCAAGTCATGTGGAACCCGCGATACCAGTTTCGTGAACATCAGGGTTGGCAGCTCTGATCAGAACTTGACCCGCACTTGCACGCCGATCTCGCGCGGTTTCTCATCTGAAACTATCGACCCGCCCAAGGGCGACGCATAGCTGTATGACAGCCCATGCACGTTAAACAGATTGTGAGCGATCAGGGCCACTTCGAGATTACTCGGCTTGTATTCGATCCCGAAGCGGAGGTCCGTGCGCACCCGGCCAGGATCCGATCCGATAGTAGCCGCTGTGGAGTCGCTGATATACTGACGGGTACGGAACTCAAATTGCGCCGAAGCCGAGAATTGCACTTCGTCGCTCAGAGCGGTGGTGTAGTTGATGTCGCCAATGCCGCTCCATTTGGGTGCGAGAATGAGGGACGGGATTGATCCCGCAACGGGCACCGTCTTCTTGACGTCGGCATAGGTGCCGGTAACTCCAAACCTCAGCCCCGTGAGGATCTCATAATCGATACCGAACTCAAAGCCTTCGCTGCGGATTTGATCGTTCCGGACGATGACAACGGTCGTAGGCAACCTGGTTGAGGTCTGGAAATCCTTGAGGTCGGTCCGGAACGCTGCGAGGTTGAAATGGCCAAGCGTTCCGATCTTCCACTTTACCCCAGCTTCGAAGGTTTTGGAAAATTCAGGCTTGAAAAAGGGATTCTCAAAGTACGCAGGATTGCCTGGAATGCCCGATGTCGGCGCCCCTTGATAGCCGAACCCTTTCGACGCGGTGGCGTAACTGGCATAGATCTGCAAATCCGGGTTGACGAAATATTGGGCTTGCGCCGACCAGTCGAAGAAGTCCCGCGAATTGGTCACGGAGAACGGCGTAAACGGCAGGTTGCCCGAGAGTACGTTGGATCCGACAGGCAAACGCAATACGTTAACGCCATTAAATTCGCCGGTCTTTTTATAGTGTTCGTAACGAACCCCGCCCGTCAGCCAGAGACTGTCGACAGGTTTATAGGTAATTTGCGCAAAAATATCGGTTGATCTGGTCTTCTGAGTATAATCCCGGGAAAAAGCACCTCCCTGATTGCTTCCCGACGCTCCAGTCGCAGAATTGTAGGTCTGATCCGTGATTGAGGTGAAGCCCCAATTGTCATGCCAATAGTAAATTCCGGCCAATGCGGAAAGTGGGCCGGTTCCGTTGGTGGATATCCGCAGTTCCTGCGAGAACTGCTTGTTCCGATCATAACCTCCGGCAATTCGAGGAAGCTGCGCAAGACCCATCGCATCGATCAGATTGTAATCATCATACTTCGAGTAGCCGGTCACAGCTGAGGCGGTCACCGGGCCAAGATCATAGCTCATGTTGGATACGAAGCGCCAAGCCTTCATCCGCGAGCCAGGCTCACTGAATCCAAAATAATTAATGGCAGGATTGTTGGCATCACCCGATCGCGGCGACGTGCGGACACTGTATGGAGCAATCCCAAACGACGGATCGCCGCGCAGCGCAGCGACACTCGCCGGAAGTGGACTGGTGACGGCACCATAGCGGAAGTATTGTCCGACGAGTTTCTGTTCGGTGTACTGGCCGTAAACATTCCATTCAAAGCCACCGTCAGACTTGTAGCGCAGTGCCACGCGGACGCCGTCGCGCTTTACGTTTGGCCAATCCGCACCGTTTAGCTCATTGTGGATCCAGCCACCTTCGTTGCTGGTAAGTCCCGAAATTCGAACCGCGAGCGTGTCGGAAAGGGGCACGTTCACGACCGCATTAACGGTAGTCGTTCCCAGGTTGAATTCATGGTATGCCGATAACGAGCCGCCGAATTCGAAGTTGGGCCGGTTGGTCACCAGGGCTAGCGCGCCCATGCTGGTGCCCTTGCCAACAACAGCCCCTTGCGTGCCCTTGAGAAGCTCAACACGGTTCACGTCGAACAGTGCAGCGGAATACTCACGTCCATGCCCTGCATAAACGCCATCGACAAAAAAGCCTACGGTCTGATCGAACGTGGCCGAAGAAGGGCTCGAGGCCAAACCGCGAACAACGGTTGCGATTGAACCTTGCGGAGCCTGCTGGATGCGGACACCCGGAAGTCCCGCAGTAATCTGCTCTATCGAAGTGACCGAACGCTGCTCAAGTTCAGTACCCGACGCAGTGGTGATGGTGACCGGTGCATTCTGGGCGCTCACATTGGTTTTAAGCGCAGTAACAACGATTTCCTCCGTACTCGTGGCGTCAGCGTCTGGAGCAGCGGCATCTGCAGCATTTGCTGGCGATACCACAGCAAGAGAAACTGCAAGCGCGCCTGCGGCGACGCCAGCGCGCACTGAGATTTTACCCGTTTGGATTGCAGACATGAACTCTCTCCCTCTCAATTTTATTTAACAGAGGGAATATCCATAAATGGCGCGGGTGTCAATATGACAAAACAGGCGTAATGGCGTTCGCGTAATGTTCGTAAAGGCGGTAGTTCGGCTTCGCCGCGACGGGACCGGTCCTTTGGTGTCGGAAACGCATGGGGCGCCCAAATTTTTTAGTCGAAGTCAAAGCGACGATCGACCCGCCACCTGCCCTCAACCAAGTCGCATAATGTTCCCAGCGCTAAGCGCCCGCAATCAAGTTGAAGGCACGAAATTGGGTGCCTGAGCCGCTAGCTCTTCCCGCCGATAGAGGAACGACGCCCGAAAAAAGAACAGGCAGGCGACGAGGGCCGATGGCGCAATACAAAGCAATCCAGTCTGCAACGCCAACGCCGGGTTGCTTCCCGTGCGAACCATATGGTCGCTAATTGCTCCAGCAATCACCGGCCCCAGAGACGATCCGAATCCGTTAATCCCAAAAAGGAGGACGGCGGTTGCCATCGACCTTTGAGCGTCCCCGACTCGAGCCTGCAGGGCAGTAAACGTTGGGCCCGCGTACATCGTGTAGAGAAGCGTCTCGACGCTGATTATTGCAAGCACAGTCGCGTAGCTCTCCGCCAGCAACCGCGCAAAAGTGAGCACAGTTATCAGCGGAAGCGCATATGCAAAGAGCCGCAAAGGACGCGATGGAACGCCGCGGCCGATCTTATCCGTAAGCCACCCACCCATTAGGGAACCTATGAATCCCGAAACGCCAAGCGTCAGTCCGAAGCCAAGCCCCACGTTACTCGCCGCAATCCCGTATTGCCGCATGATGTAGGCCGGAAACAAAGCATTTGACGCACCGATGCCCAGAAACATGATGCTGGCGCCTATCAGCAGATTGCGCAGGACCGGATCGGCGATGACATGCCTGGCCGTCGATGCGAAGGACCCGGAAACGCCGGACGGTCCGCGCGGGGGCGCCATGGCATCCCGAACCGTGAGCAGCACCAAGAGACCCACCAGCACCCCCGGCAGGCCGAGCACGATGAGTGCTATCCGCCAATCGAATAAATCGTTCAGAATGCCGCCGAGCGCCAGCCCGAACAAGATACCGAGCGGCGCCCCCGCCATGATAAGAGAATATGCTCGCCCGCGAGCGGCAGGCGGAAAATGAGCGGCGACAAGTGCGTGCGACGCGGGGGCCGCGCCTGATTCACCAAAGGCGACACCCACACGGCTTGCAGCGAGCGAATAGAAACCTGTCGCGAAGCCCCCAGCAGCTGTCAGCACGCTCCAGACCATGAGGCAGATTCCGATGATCTTTACCCTCGAAAAGCGGTCTGACAGGCGCGCAAGGGGAAAGCTGCCGATAGCATAAAAGAGTGTGAATAACCCACCCGTCAGCAAGCCGAGTTGCGTGTCGCTGAGATGAAGGTCATGCTTGATGGGTTCGGCGAGCATGACGAGCGCTTTTCGGTCCAGCATGGATATTACACCGACCAGCAGCAGCATCCATCCGACGTACCAGGCGTATCGCGACACTTCGGGTCGGGCGTTCACCATTTCATCCTCCACCGGTACCTGACTCCTTTATGAGGCAAGGCTCAACCGCCCGTGCTTTCAATCTCTGAAGGAAGATATTGGCACTAACGCCATTATGACGCAAATGCAAAAATTGGAAATCAGCAGTGCACAGGAAAGCGCGCGGAATGGTCGCGAGAATGAGTCTCAGCCAAATGGTTACTGATGCCGCTAGGCGCTCGTTCGTTCGGTCTCGATGCGTGCCACGATCTTGGGCAGATCCTCCATGCAGCTCTTTACATAGCCCGCAATATCGAACGACTGGTCCTGGCCCCAGAGGTCCAGCGCATCGGCGAAGAACTCTGTATAAAGCGTTGCCAATATCTTTGCGTGCCGCATCCGTATGGCCTCATCGCCATCGAGATGCGGCAGGATCGAGCTGATAATTGCATTGCGGGTCTGATTGCGAAGAATGACAAGCCTGTCCTTGAACTGTGGCGCCCGAATGGCCCGCAACATACGTTCGCGGCCCAGCCTGGTCGCGACAAACAATTCAAATTGATCGAGACGTGCATTGAAAATTGCAGTCGTCAGCGGCGCGGTCTTGAGACGGCGCTGAATGGCCTCCTCCATATATGATATGGCTTTCGGCACGTCTATGTAGATAACATCCGCCTTGCTTTCGAAGTAACGAAAGAACGTTCGCAGTGAAATATCAGAATTTTCGGCAATGGCTTCCACCGTAGTGTTCTCGAAACCGCCGTTTTCTGCGCCATTCGCCCTATAAAGCTCATCCGCAGCCCGAATAATATTAAGGCGCTGCTTCTCACGACGGCGTTCCGCCGGCGTCAATTGCTCATTCTCCACCATAACGCGACTCCCCGATATTGCAGCCGTGTGCTACAATGGCACGAGCGCCATTATTGCATTCCGACAGGCATGACAACCACCGCGGCATATTCAATTGCCTTAGCAAGCAAGCTCATAAAAGATGGACCCCTCGCGCATGCACCGGGCCTCACTCACGCAAATCTCGATGTTTATGGCATTCACGCTTCGGGCTCGTCGGCGATGGAATTCACGAGTACACCAATGCCTTCGGCCTCCACTGTGCATACGTCGCCTGCCTTCATCCACAGCGGGGGTTTGCGGGCCATGCCCACGCCCGCGGGGGTACCTGTTACGATAACATCGCCCGGTTCCAGCGTAATCGCGGCGCTGAGCAGTTCAATCAAAGTCGGCACATCAAAGATCATGTCATCAGTAGAGGCGGACTGGACGACCCCACCGTTCAAGCGTGTTTCTAGTTTCAAACCCGCAATTGCTGGCGGCAGACAATCTGCGGTAACGAAAGCTGGACCAAACCCACCCGTGCCGTCGAAGGATTTGCCCATCGTCCATTGCGGCGATTTGAACTGATAGTCGCGGATGGAACCGTCATTGAAGACCGAATAGCCTGCAATATAATCAAGCGCTTCGGACGCCTTTACACGGCTGCACCTCTTGCCGATGATCGCTGCAATTTCCCCTTCAAAGTCGAGTTGCTCCGAAATTAGCGGACGAATGATCGATTGTCCCGAACCAACCAGACTGTTCGCCCAACGAGCGAAGACTGTCGGATAGGCGGGCGGCTCGAATCCGCTCTCGAGTGAGTGATCGGCATAGTTGAGGCCGATGCAGATGATCTTGCCTGGCTGCTGCAAAGGCGGAAGCAGCGTTGCACTGGCGAGGTCGATCTCCGGTGCCGCCGCTAGCACAGACGCAGCATTTGCCAGCGCAGATTCGCCAAGCCGGAGTAGTGTCAGTAAATCACCGGGATAGCGTTCGTCCCCCGAAGTGTATCCTCGGCAAGCGCCGTCGGTCCGTTCGATGGCAATCGCTTGAGAGCCATCGATTGAAAGGGTTAGAAAGCGTGTCAAATCTATCTCCCAGCGAATATTTCAGGCGCGTGCGTCCCAAGTCGCCTTAGTAACGCCATCCTGGCGCAATTGATATTTCAGGATCTTACCGACGGGATTGCGCGGCAAGTCGTTGCGAAATTCGATGAAGCGGGGAACGGCGAAGCGCGGCATGCGTTCACTGGCCCAGCTCCACAACGCCCTCTCGTCAATTTTGGCCTCGGCTCGCAGTACGACCGTAAGTTTGATTTCATCTTCGCCTAATTCGGACGGCACCGCGTGGACCGCCGGAACTGCGACAGCTGGATGCTGCGAGAAGAGATTCTCGAGCTCGAACGAAGATACGTTCTCCCCGCTCTTGCGAAGGCGATCGTCCCCGCGATCGGCAAAATAAACATACCCATCCTCGTCCATGCGGACGAAATCACCGCTGTGCCACCAAAGATTACGAGTTTTATCGGCGGACGCACCGCCATTGCGCCAATACCCGCTGCACATGACAAAGGGCGCTTTCGGCCGGTAGACGAGTTCACCAACCTCGCCTCGCGGAATTTCGCGGTCCCACTCGTCAACGACACGCAAGTCAAAGCTGTCGGTCGCTACGCCACAAGTGCCAGGTCGATAAGGCAGATCGCGAAGTGTGGTCAGGAATCCTCCTTCGCTCTGGCCGAGGGCACCGACATAGGTTTTCTGTATTCCGAAGCGCTCCTTTAGAAGCTCCTGAACGTCCACCGATGCCGCACCCGACAGGAACCTGACTTGCCCATGGCAGCGGGCAGCGGCTTCACAGTCGGGAGCCGTCGCGATTAAGGTCGCTGCCGTTCCCAAAGTCGGGACAAACTTGGCGCCGCTCGCTTCAATCTCGTCCCAAAATGTAGAAAGAGAGAAGCGCGGCGCGAAGTGGCCCTTTCCCGCAATGCTGATCGTGGAAATCAGATGTCCCGTTCCCGCAAGGTGAAACAGGGGAAGCGGCGTCCAAAGCGTTTCGGCGGCATCGCGCGGCACATTTTGCAGTCCGAGACGCGAGTAGTTGCAGAGATAATTATGGCTGATCACGCAGCCCTTCGACCGGCCGGTCGTGCCCGAGGTATAGATCAGGTGGCTCGGGTCGCCGGGCGCCGGTTCCCATCCGTTAGGTGTATCGGAGTAATCCTGATATTCGTCGAACCGGCGATAGCTCCCGCCTGTCCCACGCACAATGACCACGGCCTCGCCAAGATCCACTGGTTTGGCTTCGAACGTCGCAAGCAATTCCTCGTCGACAAGGACGACTCGCGGCTCGCTGTCCGAAAGTTGATAGCGCAGCCATTCCCCCGTGTAGGAGGTATTTACCGGTGCCCAGATCGCGCCCGCCTTGCTTGTACCAAACCAGGCGACGATAAAGCTCGTGCTGTTGAACATAAAGGCCGCGACCCGGTCGCCGGGAGCCACCCCAAGTTCGATCAAAAAGTTTGCGAAGCGTTCCGATTCCCGATCCAGATCTGGGTAGCTGATTTTTTCAGTTCCCGAAGCGAGGAAGCCATCGCCTCCGCCGGCTGCAGCTTTTCGCAGCAAAAGTATTGGAGAATGGAGCATCGTCTCGTGCCCGCGGAATACATCGCTTGTCATCTGCCTACTCCATAAACTTCATGATCATCAGCTTTTTTCCACGCCGGAATCTCGCTCCCGATTACTTCTGGAGCAGATCGCTATAGGCCCGATTCTATTCCTGCTTCGAAGGGCCTTGCCGACCTCCTGTCAGTTCGCCTGAATATCGAGCAAGGTCCGCAAACCGCGACCAGCCGCCATGTCTTCAAACGCAGCGTTGATTTCGAACAGCGGGCGATGCGCGGTGATCAGCTTGTCGATCGGCAGGCGACCCTGCGCGAAAAGCTCGAGAAAGCGCGGCAGATCCCTCTGCGGGTGACAGTTTCCAAGAATGCAGCCGAACATCTGCTTTTGCGCCATGACGAAGGCGCTGGTCGGAAGCACCGCTGTGCCGCCTGCACCCGGGACGCCGATAAGGACAATACGAGCGGCTGGCCGCGTCGCCGCAAGTGCCAATTCGACGGTGTTTGCAATCGAAACCAGATCAAAAGCATGATCGGCGCCGCGTCCTGCGGTCAACCGTTTGATTTCATCCGCGACATCGCCGGAAGCGGAATCAAATACGTGAGTAGCCCCGAGCGAGAGTGCTTGTTCGCGCCGCTGGGCGAGCGGATCGACAACAGCGATGATACTCGCCCTGCCCAGAACAGCGCCCTGCACAACGCTCATCCCGACCGAACCCGCCCCGATTATAAGGACCGATTCCCCAGGTTGTAGCTTCGCAATGTTCGTTACCGCGCCAACTCCCGTTTGAACCGCGCAGCCGACCACTGCGGCGACATCCAGCGGGGTGTCTTGCGCAATCGGGACTGAACCGTTTACGTCGACTAGGACATATTCGGCAAAGGCACCCAGGTTGAAGCCGCGCATGACCGGTTTGCCGCGCCAGGTTACCCGTGGCCCTCGTGAAGCAGTCGCCTGTGCCTTTTCGCAAAGTACCGGATTGCCTCGTGTACATTGGTAGCATTGGCCGCAAGGCGCCCGCATCGTAAGGATCACCGCCTGCCCCACCTCGCGCTCGGTCACCCCTGGGCCCAGCTCGGCGATCACGCCCGCTGCTTCATGTCCGAGCAACGCTGGCAGCGGATAGTCCGGCGCTTTGCCTTCCCAGATCGTGTAATCCGAATGACACACGCCGCAGTGCGAAATTTTGACCAGGACCTCCCCTTCACGAGGCGAGTCGATTTCGACGTCGTCGACAACTTCGAACGGTGCGCCGAAGCGCGTAAGCAGGGCAGCCTTCATTTTACCTCCGACAGAATTTTGCGATTTGAAAAATCATCGAAGCCCCATGGTCCAAGCTCGTACCCGAACCCACTCGCCTTGACGCCGCCGAACGGAATCTGAGGATCCGGAGGAAACCCATGATGGTTAGCAAAGAGGTTGCCAGCATCGAGCTTCGTAACAAGGGCCGCAGCCCGGGCCGGATCGGCCGACCATACCGAACCGCCAAGCCCGACATCGACCGCATTTGCTTCAGCTATCACCGCGCATTCGTCGCTGAACGGTAGCACCGGCAAGACCGGTCCAAATTGCTCCTCGCGCACTAACCTGGCATCGCGGGCGAGTCCGGTCACAATCGTGGGCCGGATGAAATGCCCGGGAAGGTCGGGATGGCCGTCTCCGCCGTGGACCGTCGCGCCATTCGCCCGGCTGTCGGCGATCAGGTCCTGGACCACGTCGTACTGCAGCCGGTTCTGGAGTGGGCCCATCTGCACACACTCGTCGAGGCCGTTTCCCACGATGGCTGCATCGGCGAGTGCCTTCAGCCGGTCGACGACGGCATCGAAATGGCGTTCGTGTACATAGAGCCGCTTAATCGCCACGCAAATCTGACCCGAATTTCCAAAGGAGCTACGAAACACGTTCGCCGCGACCTTGTCGGGGTCGATGTCGTCGAGCAGGATTGCCGCGTCATTGCCGCCAAGCTCAAGCGTCAGCCGCTTGAGGGTCTCCGCCGCCCCGCGCATGACATGGCGGCCGGTCGCGACCGAGCCGGTGAGCGAAATCTTGCTGATGCCGGGGTGCGCGACAAGCGCGGCACCAACGTCAGCGAAACCAGTGACGCTGTTGATGACCCCCGCCGGGACAATGTCCGCAATCAGTTCGAGGTAGCGAAGGGTTGCCAACGGAGTTGTCGGGGCAGGTTTGATGACGACCGTATTCCCCGCCGCCAGGGCGGGAGCAAGTTTCATGTGCAGGACGCCGATCGGGACATTCCATGGGATGATCAGGCCGACGACCCCAAGCGGCGCGCGCACGGCACTCGCTCGCTGAAACTCGCCGTCCTTGAAAATTTCCTCTTCGGGCCGCCAGGCAGCGAAATGCCGCAGCATGCGCGCCGCTCCCATGAATTCGCCGATTGCATTTGCAAGCGGCCGCCCGTGCTCCAGCGTCAACAGGTGCCCGAGTTCCGCCGCGTTTGCCTCGATTCGATCGGCCATGCGGGCCATCACTGCGCCGCGGGCCTCAAGGTCAGCGCCCCAGGCTGTAGAAGCCTTGAGCGCGGCAATAACCGCGAGGTCGACATCAGCGGGGCTCGAAAGCGGCGCCCGGCCAACTGGCGTCAGTGTCGCCGGATTTTCGACATCGTAGCTGTTGGCACCGGGCGCCATTTCTCCGCCGATCAGGTTTCGGTACGAGTCGATCATTTGCCGGTATCCCTTCCGAGCCTTGCGGGAAGCGACCGCGGCGCGCGAACGACTGTTTTCGCCCAGACCGCCTTGCCGGGTTCATAATCGGGGAATTTCTGCAGAAAGCCGTTGACCGCGAGCTTTGTCTCACTGCGTGCCAGCGATCGCCCCAGACAAAAATGCGGTCCGAAGCCGAAAGCGAGATTGGGCTTGCCCGTGCGAGTCACATCGAATCGATCAGGATCCTCGTAGCGTACTGGGTCGCGATTTGCCGTCGGCAGTGCGACGGTCGTGATCCCGCCTCGCGGGATAAGATAGCCTTCTATTTCTACATCCTCGACTGCGACCCGAAAGGTCGTGCGCATGACGGGTCCGTCCAAGCGTAGAAACTCTTCGATCGCGACATCGATAAGCGATGGGTCATCGACCAGCATCTGGCGCTGCTCCGGCTCATTTCCCAGCCGAAGCAATGTCGCGCCAATCAAGCCAACTGTGGTCTCATGACCGGCAACCAGAAGAAGGAAAGCCATGGCCTGTAACTCGTCGTCGGTCAGAGCGTCCGTTTCCTCCTGGGCCAGAGCCATAGCGGTGAGCAGGTCGTCAGAGGTCTCGCCTTCGGAAATGCGCACGCGCACCTGCTGGATAAGCTCAGCCAGATATTCATTTAGAAGGCGCGCGCCCTCAGCCTGAGTGACAGGCGCCTCGGCAATGATGTGCGGGGTGCTTGCGGCTGTAGCCCAGATGCGGAAGCTTTCCTTGTCCTGGGGTGGAACGCCAAGAATGATGCAAATCAGGTTGATCGCGATTGGATAGGCGTAGTCGGCGATCAAGTCGGCCTCCTCACGGCCTGAAAGCGCGTCGAGTTGCGTGCGGATCTGTCGTTCGATGTCCGCTTCGAGCGCCTTGATGCGGGCGGGCTGGAAAGCTTGCGACACCAGCTTTCGCAGCCGGGTATGATCTGGCGCATCGGTATTCAGGAGGTTTCTGCGCGCCGACCCCGAGAGGACGAACCCTGCCTCCGGACCAGATTTGCCGCTCGCAGAGATCGCTTCAGCCATGCGTGCCTGGTCTTTGCTGAACCGACTGTCGTTCAATACGGCAACCGCATTCGAATACCCAGTGACGTGGTAATTGATGAGCCCGCGCCGCTTTATTGCGACAACCGGGCCAAGATGCTGTAGCTCCCCGAACCGCGGATACGGATTTTCCATGGCTTCGAGCGCGTTTTCGGGATCGTCTGCTTCTTCGACAAGCGGCGGCATCTTGGCAGTTAACACTGTCATTTCGGCAAATTCCTCTTTTCTTCAGGCGTCGAATTTCTCGAAGATCTGCACCGTACAAACCGAGCCCGCGCCGAGCATGTGGCAGAGGCCAATTCTGTCGTCGGTTTCGCGGAAGCGTCGCAGCGTTTCGACGACCTGGAGCACGCCAGTCGGACCGCCCGGGTGCCCCCGCGCAATCAGACCGCCATCGGTTGAAAACTCCGGCAGGCCGAATGCCTTGCGCGAGCCGGGTCCGAAAGCGCCTTGTTCGACAAGCCCCTCCGTCTCGCCCGGCAAGGAAAAGCCGAGCAATTCCATATAGACCAGTTCCTCGATCGCGAAGGCGTCATGGACCTGCACCACGTCAACCTCAGCGGGCTTCAGACCACTCGACAGGTAAGCTGCATCGGCAGTCGACCGGGTCATTGATGCGGGCCCTGTGATGGCACCATCGAAGATGTGGTAATCCTCGTACTGTTCTGACTGGAACTCGCTCGCGCGCACTTTCGCGACGGTCCGCCGACCAGTTTGGAGTTTGGCGAGACCTTCGCTCGAAGCAACGATCACCGCAGCTGCACCAAGGCACCACGGTGTTGACATCATCGCAGTGAGTGGTGCCGCGACGACCTTGCTTGAAAGGACTTCCTCGACGGTCACCTCATGATCGGACTGCCGTGCCGCGAACCGATTGGACCGCGCATAGTTCCAGTTCTTCGCGGCAATCATGGCTAGATGTTCAGGCTTGGTCCCCGCGTCATGCATGCGCCGCATGGCCCATTGGGCAAATAGAGTAACCGGCGGCTGATAGCCCTGCGCGGCAAGCGAATTTTCGGCGCGGTCGGGAACATCATAGCCGACGACCAAGACAAGATCATGACGCCCGGACTCGACCGCCATTATGGCCGAATGAATAGCCGACGACCCGCTCGCGGAGGCATTGATGACCTGCTGGACCGGGATTCCGGTAAGACCAAGCTGCTTTGCAACAAACGCCGCGCGCGGTGATGTCGGATGTGCAGAGCCGGCGATAAAGGCGTCGATATCGGCATAAGTGCAGCCGGCATCTTCGAGCGCCGCAACCGCAGCCTCGCGTGCTACCGATCTTCCGGTTCCCTCGGCATACTTCCCGACGGGCACCATTCCGCCTCCGGCTATGAAAACCTCACGCATGGGTAAATCTCCAGCTATCCGGCTTGCCTTCCACACCCGGAACGATTTCAAGTCTGCAGCGGTCGCCAAGTGTGTATTCGCCGGGCGAAAGCGTTGCGAGTATCCGGACCTTGGAAGGCAGATCGACCTGACCGTAGACAGCCGGCCCCATCGCGGTGAAGGAAGAGAGCACACCCTCGGAATCGAGCGGGACGACATCGAGCCGCCTCAGTCGCCCATCGACAGAGAGCGGCCGCGGGGGAAAGTAGGTCTGGCCGGTTTCAGGATCGAAGCTGCCGTAAAGTGACGGCGGATCGACCGAGAAGGCTGGTGGAAGGGTAAAAGCTTCGTTCATGGTCATCCCCGCTTAGGTCGTTCGATAAATCGGTTGGTGATCCGGATGCGCGGCTCGCCACTCTCATCGGCGATTTCGCTGACAATATCGGCGAAGCGCATCGTGCCGCCTTCGCGGTGCGGCTTGGCCGTCCGATTGGCATAAGCGGTTGAGACCGTGAAACTGTCGCCCTGCTGCGGTAGCGCGCCAAAGACGTCGGTTTGTGTCGTTCCGTGCAGCATGCGATCGTAAGAAAAGCCCAGCGCCTGGACGATACTTCCCTTCGCCGGACTCCAACGGCCCGAGTTGAGCATGAACGAAAGCGGCAATTTCACTTCGGCCCAGCGATTACCTGCAACCGCTTCAACGAACAGCCTGAGCGCGCCCTCTTCGATCACCCATGGATATGGATCGATCACCTGCTCCCAATCGTTGGGCCGATCATAGACCGGGGGCTCGTGATCGAGCCGCGCCGTCACCCGGCGCACGCCATCGCCGGAGAGGACGCCTTCGACGCCTAGATCGTCGCGCGACCAATCCAGAGAGAGCGACTCTCCAATCATGACCGGACGCTCGAAGCGGACGGACATGCTCCGATAGTCGGCAAGCGGCGCCAGCAGATATTCGCAATGGGCGGCAAGCCAACCGCCATGCACCAGCACGCGCGCAAAACCGGCGCGCTCCGCGGCAGCCTGATCATAATGGAGTGGATTATAGTCCCCGCTCGCCCCGGCATAACGCACGGTCGTCTGGAGATCGCGCGCGGCGATCTCGAATCTGCCGCGATCATCAGACACTCGCCGTATCCTTTTCACGGGCCTTTTCAGCCTGCGTCTTGGCCAACGCCGGGATTGCCGCAGAGATATCGGATGCGGCAGCGTCGAGCGCCTCGAAAGTCCACTGCCTGTCGCCGGCGCTGAAGCTTTCGCCGATCTCCCACGGTCGATAGACGTCGACTTTGTCGCCAGCCACGCCGAAAACCGCTCCTGAGGGAACCGGGCAACCTTCGGCCGTCAGCCACATGACGAATGGCGCGACATTGCTTGGGCTTGCAAAGTCAAAGGTTCCGGCCTCGACCTCTTGGCCTACGCTCTGCTTCGCGTGCGGCGTACTTCCTGTCAGGCGGGTCCGCGCTCCCGGCGCGATAGCGTAGCATCGAACGCCATAATTGGCATTAAGCTCGCGATGGCAAAGCAAGGCAAAAGTTGCGAGTCCGGCCTTGGCGCTCGCGTAATTGGTCTGCCCGGCGGCACCATGGAGGCCCGAAATGCTGCTTGTGGAAATCAGAACGCGGTCGCTGGGGCCGTTGGCCTTGGCTTGCGCGCGCCAGTAGACCGCCGCGTGGTGCGACATGCAGTAATGACCGCGCAAATGGACCCGGATGGTGAGGTCCCATTCCTCGGGCGACATATTGACGAGCATGCGATCACGCAAAATGCCCGCATTGTTGACTAGCACATGGAGGTCGCCGAAAGTTTCGATCGCGCGGCGGACCATCTTGCCCGTTGCTTCGAAATCACTGACATCGCTGTGATCAGCGATAGCCTCGCCGCCTTCGGCGATGATCTGGGCAACCACTTCTTGCGCCGGCGTTTCTTCGCTCGCTTCGCCGTGCAGGCCTGAGCCCAGGTCATTGACGACGACCTTGGCACCTTCGCGCGCCGCGAGAAGTGCGTACTCGCGTCCGATCCCACGGCCCGCGCCGGTAATTATCATCACCCGGCCAGCCAAACGCTTGCTATTCATGATCAGTCCTTCCTAGTTCGATCGAAGTTGACGGAGCCCTCAGTCAGCGCCGGTGAGTTGCCGTCGGACCCAATTGTCGATGAGTGGCACATAAAGGTCGGTGTGATAGAGCATCAGCTGGTGCGTACCGTTGGGTACGATATTGAGCTCTTTGGGTCCGCCGATGACCTCGAACGCCTCGCTCACGAATTTTGCGGGCACAATCGGATCCGCCTCACCTGCGGTAACCAGGAGCGGCTTGCGGTTCGCGGATGCGGGAATTGGCGGCTGATAGGTGTATATCGAGCGCATGCTAGCATAGCCGTACGACCAGGCGCGGAGCGGGTCCTGCATCTTCTTGGCAAGGATATCCGGATCGTCTTTGGCGTAATTCTTGTTCCAGTCGAGCAAGGTGACGAGATCGAAGCGTTCGGAATCGCCGACCTGCGCCTCGTGCACCTCGGCTTCCGGCGCATTGAGGTCGGCATAGAGCTTGCCGCCGACATCGCCGCGTGGCGGAACTTCGTGAAGCACAGCCATCCCCATCAGGATACCGCCGGCGATTGCATCCGAGGTTGCCAGCGAGTGAAATGCCGGCCCCGCTCCCTGACTTGAACCAAGCACAAAGACTGGCTTTCCGGGATGCCGCTCTTGAATTGCCCGGGCAGCAACATCCATGTCGGCGAGCCATTCCGAAAAGCGGAAGTTGCCCTTTTCGTTTTTGGTCTTCCCATGTCCGGGCAAGTCCATGGAGTAGATATTGACCCCGCGCTCGGCGAGCGGGTAGCAAAAGACGTCATAGGTACTTCCGTTCCCGCCGATGCCATGTACAATCAGCAACGAATAGTCGGCCTCGCCGCTGCTCTCGTAGAAATAGGCGTGGACATGATCGAACCAGATTTCTTCGCGCATCATCGATCCTCTTCGATCACACCGGCGGCGACCATCGCGGACCGGCGGCTCAACTCAATCCCGAATTCTTCGAGAACCTTGTGGGTGTCCGCTCCAAGACCAGGAAGGCGCCGCTCTTGATCCGCATCCGCAAGCGGAAAGCGGACGAGCGGCAAATCTCCAACTTCCGACTGTGCGGTAACGAACATGTGACGGTGCGCCGCCTGCGGATGGTCGATGACCTCGGCCATCGTGCGGACCTTTCCGTAAGGTATTCCCGACGCAGAAAGCTTTTCGATCCAATAGTCGCGCGGTTTCAAGCGGATCGCATCCTCGACCAGCTTCTCGGCGAGCGCGCGATTCTCTCGGCGAAGCGCGATGGACGCGATGCGCGGATCGTCGATCCATTCTGGCCGTCCAACCACCTTTTCGCAGAACAGTCGCCATTGGCGGTCGTCGGCGACCGCAAGGGAAACATAGCAGTCATCCTTTGCGAGATAGGGGCCGTAAGGACAGATATACTGGTGCCGCATCCCGGCCAAAGGTGGCTCGCTCGCCGAATGCCAGGCATGGTGCGGAAAATACCCCAGCCACAGCAATGCTGCGTCGAGCATGGCGACATCAAGAAAGCGTCCCTCGCCGGTTCGCTCACGTTCAAGCAGCGCGCTCTGGATACCGATAATCGCATTTGAACCAGCGATCAGATCGGTGATGGGCAGTCCGACCTTAGCCGGCATCCCCGGATATCCGTTCGATAGAAGAATGCCGCTCTCACCCTGCAGCGTCAGATCATACGATTTGACGCCGCCATAGGGACCGTCGGGGCCGAAGCCCGAGAGACTGCAGTAAATTAGGCGTGGGAAGAGCGAGCGAAGTTCACCATGCCCGAGACCAAGGCGGCCCGCAGCCCCCGGCGCCAGATTTTCGACGAAGACGTCGACTTGCCCGGCGATCTCGCGTAGCGCCTCGCGGCCCTCAGGCGCGGTGAGGTCAATCGCCAAGGATTTCTTGTGCGCATTGACCCACACGAACCCCGTCGACAGCCCCTTGGCATCTGCATCCCATCCGCGTACCACGTCGCCGCTGCCAAGACGCTCGATCTTTATGATTTCCGCACCGAGTTCGCCGAGGACAAATGTGCAATAGGGCATCGCCACGGCCTGCTCGAGAGCAAGTACCTTGACACCGGATAGGGGACGGAAGGCGGCGGTCACCGGATGCTCAGCTGCGTTCGGGAAAGAGTTGCAGGCTGGGTGCATCGGCCTTTTTCCAGACCATTACCGAGCGCTGGAATTCGAGGACGACCTTTCCGTTCTGGTTGATTCCGCGCGTCTGCACCGTGACCACGCCCTGGTGAGGGCGCGACTTCGAACTGCGGACTTCGATCACTTCGGTCTCGGCATATATGGTGTCGCCAGGAAAGACCGGGTTGGGCAGTTTGACCCAGTCCCAACCCAGCGCGAAGCCGTTTTCGCTGACATCGGCGACAGCAAGGCCCGCCACGATTGAAAAGGTGAGCGCGCTATTCACGAGCGGCTTCCGGAATTCGGTCTTCGCGGCATAGTCAGCGTTGAAATGGATTTGGTTCGTGTTGTTGGTGATCATCGTAAACTGGATATTATCCGTCATCGTGATCGTGCGACCGATGCGAGCGCGATAAATGTCGCCCACCTCGAAATCCTCGAAAAAGCGGCCTTGCCAGCCAGGCTTCACAGTTCCCATTGTCGTACCCCTTGAAAAATTTCTCTGACTTACTCGGCTGCGGCCTCGAGCAGGCGGAGCGCGCGGAGAACGATCGGCTTGTCGACAAGCTGGCCACCCACTGCGACCGACGCATCGCCGCGCGCTTCCGCCTCGTTGAACGCGTCGGCCACTTTTTGTGCGTAAGCGAGCTCGGCTGCAGTCGGCGAAAATTGCTCGTTAAGCATCTCGATCTGGCGCGGATTGAAGGTCGATTTCGAAGTGAAGCCGAGCCGGCGTGCCTGAACGGCATCCGCTAGTAGCCCATCGGGATCCTCCAGATTAGGAAATACCCCGTCGATGCTGAGTACACGCGCCGCAGCGGCTGCATTGACGATCGCGGCGCGGGCATAAAGAAGCTCGCTCGCCTCGGCGATCCGATTGGCTGGAAGACCGAGGTCGAGCGCATAGTCCTCTGCACCAAAGATCAGACCGATGACGCGCTCGTGTGCACGCGCTATTTCGCCCGCTCGCTGCAACGAGTTGGCGCTTTCAATTGCAGCCAGGATACGCACTTGCCCCTTGGGAATCTTCCGCGCGAACTCGAGCGTTTCGAGCATTGCCGCAGCACGATGCACATCCTCGGCCGATTCCACCTTGGTCAGGCAAATGCCATCCAGGCCGGATCCGGCTACTGCGTAGATGTCCTCGACCGTCAAGTCCGTCGAAGGCGCATTGACCCGGACATAGCGCAACGGGCCGTCCCACGGTTCCTTCTTCAGGGTTTCAGCGACCATCGTCCGTGCGAGCGGTTTGTTCGGCCAGACCACACCGTCTTCGAGGTCGAACATGACGACATCGGCACCGGAGACTTGTGACTTGTCGAGAAAGCGCTGTTTGTCGCCGGGGACGAACATCCACGAACGCAGGGGCTTTGACTTGCTCATCGCTTGGACTTTCTTTTTTCCTCAACCGCCCGCGATATTGCGAAAGGCGTCAGTCGGCTGGAGTGGTTCGAAGGCGTCGACGCTGACACCCGTCAGCTCGCGACGCATGCTTGTGGTCCGCGTCGCCTGGAAGGCGTCCCGGTCACCCTGCTTGCTACCGTGCATAATAGCCTGTGGCAGATGGAGTAGAATCCCGTCAGGACGCATCTTGTCTGCGTGAATAAAAACTGCCTCGTCGCAGTCGATGTTACGGTGGTTCGAAGGCAGTTCCTCGGCTGTCAGGTCGGTGACCGCAGTCTGGGGCAGGAAGGTGACGATGAGAGCCGTGTCAGTCTCGAAAGTACACCAGGCGGTCGGCGCTAGATGAATACGATCTGACATGATCGGGATAATGTCGCGGATATTGATCTTGAAGGGGAAGAGATCGCCCTTCCACCCAACTAGGTCGATCGGGCAGTTGGACAGGAAGAGCGACGTGTGGCCCGCCGAGTGCTTGACGCGCAGTTCCCACTCATCCTGCGCCGGCCAACCATAATCTTTCACATCGGGGATCGTGATGATGGCGGGATCAAACGGCGCATGTCTGCCGATCTGCGCGTGCTCTGTGAAACGCACCGGGAGACGCGACTCGACGACATAGAAAATGCCTTCGGCGTCGGCCGGCAGATGACGAAAGGTCGTCCCCCGAGGTAGCAGTATATAGTCGCCGGGCTCATAGTCGATTGGACCGAATTCTGTAGCGAAAACCCCGGTACCGCGATGCACGAAGTAGAGGAGATCGCCGACAGCATTGCGGTAGCAATAGGGCATTGGCACGCAGCGCCGTGAAATGCCGATCTTGAGGTCGGAATTGACGAGCAATGGCTCGAAATCGCCGCGCGCGTCGTCGAGGTCACTCGTCGCGAGTTGAGTTACGGTTCCAACCCTTACGCGCGTGTCACCCTCGACCCGCAATAGCTCCGAAGGAGAAGCGCCATGATATAGCATCGCGGTCGGCCCAACAAAGCCAGCGCGCCCAAAGAGCTCCTCGTGGAACGTTCCGATCGTGCCAACACGCGCCTGACGCGCAGTCCGACCTTTGACAACATGAATCCAACTCGGTTTCATCGCTTCACTCCACAGTTAGGGACTGGGGCGCACCCGCCGGGTGGTACCAGGAGCGCACGGCGGTCAGCATGCTGGCTTCGAGCATCCAGGCGCGCGCGCGGGGAGGATCGGCGGCGAGTTCGAGCATACGCTGGAGGGTGCGACTGATCGCTGCCTCGTCCTGCGAGCCGATTTCGACCGAATTGCGATGCGAAATCTTTTGCACTTCATTGACTGCGGCATTTCGCCGGCGCGCAGCCCACGCGTCGAGTTCTGAATCGGGCAACAATCTATCCGCCACGCCCGGGAGAACGCGCATGAGATCAAAGGCGTCGTGAATTCCGCTGTTGAGCCCCATGCCGCCATGAGGGCTGTTGATGTGGGCCGCGTCGCCCAGAAGCAGGATACGCCTGCGGCGAAATGTATCGGCGGCGCGTTGATGGACCCGAAACACCTGACGCTCAGTGGCTGGCGGCATGTCGCGATCACCGAACACGCTGCGAATGCAGGCATCGACGAACGCATCGCCCACCGCCTCGCGGTCCGATATTTCATCAGGCACCTTAAATGACACGCGCCAGAGGTCGGGAATCTTGAGCAGCATGCCGGGCGCGCTGTCAGAATCCGCAATGTAATTGACCCAGCAGATGTCTGGATACCATTCCTTCAACGGTGCATCGAGGCTTAGCAGCAACTGGCGTGTCGGATAAGTAAGACCTTCGAAGCCCAGTCCCATTTCCTGGCGGACGATGCTGTTCGCACCGTCCGTTCCCAGCAGCCAGCCGCATACAATCTCATCGGTTCTGCCGTATGCCGAAGGCCGCATGTCCTCGACCGTGATGACCGGGAATTCGCCTGTCTCACTGACCTTACGCACCGCCTGCGCAAAGCGGATTTCGACATTTGGATAGTTCCGCTTGAGGTGATCATAAATGATCGCCGAATATTTGTACTGCTCGAGTTGCAGGCGGAACGGGAACTCGGTGACATCTGAGAGCGCCGAAAAGTCGAACTCAGCGACGCGACCACGCGACCAGTCGCGGATCTGATAGAGATCAGCCACGAGACCCTGCTCAAGCATGTCGTCCACCACCCCCATTTCCTTGGCCATTTCAAGTGTCGGGGCGTGAAACGTAGAAGCGCGCCAGTCGGTATGCAGCCCTGGGTCGCGCTCGAGAATGAGTACCGATTTGCCGGCCCTACCAAGGAGCAGCGCCGCTGTCAGGCCAACCGGGCCTGCGCCGACGATTACAAAATCAGATGCCATGACCCCTCCTAAACTTAAGATCTGCGCCGCTCGATTCGCCTGCGCTTTCGTTGCGTCCTTTCTGATACTAAATGGCACACGTGTCAATATGCTTATCCTGACACTAATGCATTCACGGCATTTGTTACGGAGACGTGCCTGCGATCTCTGCCACGAGCCTGTCGCGCCAGTATCGGCTGCTGCCGCCGATTAAGGCGAGGTGCGCCGCGCGCCGGTAGTAGAGATGGCAGTCGGCTTCCCAGGTAAAGCCGATCCCGCCGTGCACCTGGATATTTTCGCGCGAGGCCAATTCTGACGCCGCAATTGCGCTCAGCCGCGCGCCGGCGGCGGCTCGCGTGAGGTCGGGCGCGCGGCTTTCCAGAGCCCAAGCTGCAAAATATGCATGGGAGCGAGCGAGCTGGTTCTGGATGAATATCTCGGCAAGCTTGTGCTTGATCGCTTGGAAGCCGCCAATCGGGCGACCAAAGGCCCGGCGCTCCTTTGCATAGGCTACGGCCATCTCGAGCGCTCGCTCAGCACCACCGAGTTGCTCGAACGCGAGGGGCACCACAGACCGGTCGAGCAACTTACGGAATGCGTCCCACCCATTATCGGCGCCGGGCAGCGCCTCGGCAGTTGCCTGATCGAACCGCAGCGCGGCGTAGCCCTTGCTCTGGTCGAGCCCAGGCAGTGACCGCCTGTCGCACCCTTCGAGATCAACCACATAAAGGGCAACGCCTTCGGGACCGTTGGCGAGCACGATTGCTGCGTTAGCCGCGATGCCATCGGCCACGGGCAGTTTCTCGCCAGACATCGCGGTGCCGTCGAAGGTTGTCATTAGAGGCCGCTCACACCCAAGATCGCCTGGCCCTTCAGACACGGCAAGGCAGCCCACAATCTCACCGCGGGCCACCAAGGGTAGCCACCGGGCCTTCTGCTCCTCAGATCCGAACTCCATGATGGCGGAAGCAAACAGGTAAACCGTGGAGCTGAAGGGAACTGCGGCGAGTGCACGCCCAAGTTCCTCGGCAATCAGGCATAGCTCGAGCTGACTTAGGCCAAGCCCCCCGTAGACCTCGGGGATCGTGACACCGAGCCAGCCTTGCGCCGCTATCAAATCCCACAGCGCCTGGTCATAGCCCGGCCCTGCGTCGCGCTGAAGTTCGCGGACGTGATCGGTATTCGCGTGGCGGGTAAGAAAGCGCGCGAATTCGTCGCGCAGCGCCTTCTGGTCATCGGAAAAATCAAGGTCCATGATAAGCTCTCAGTTCAACGCGGCATCGAAGGGACGCTCGCGGTCCGGCTGGACTTCCGGCGGCAACCCGAGAACGCGCTCGGCGATGATGTTTTTCATAATCTCGTCGGTTCCGCCCGCAATGCGCGAGCCGGGACTGGTCAAGAAGTGATTGCGGAACTGTGCAGCCGCCGAACCAGCGTCGCTGGCGAGCCCAAACGGGCCCATCACTTCTAGCGCGAGGGTAGCGCAGTCCATCATGTAACGGGTCCCGACCACCTTGTTGATCGACATTTCGGGTCCGGGCGAATTGCCCCGGGCGAGCGCTGTGATAGTGCGGTTGCGCGTGTGCCGAAGGCCTTCGGCCATCAGATATAGATCAGCCAGGCTCGCTCTAAAGTCTCCTTCAGACAGGAAGTCATCGCCCCCAACTTGGCGCTCCTTTGCATAGGCAAGCAAATCCTGCCAGCCGGGTCCCGACGTGCCACCGACCGCATAGCGCTCGTGCGCAAGCGTGGTGACCGCTACCTTCCAGCCTTCTCCGATCGCACCGAGACGCTGCGCGTCCGGAATTCGCACCGCATCCAAGAAAACCTCATTGAAGCCCGCGACCCCGTTCATTCGCGTGATCGGAACAATCTCGATCCCTGGGGACTTCATGTCGATCCAGAACATGGTGAGGCCCTTGTGCTTCGGGACCGAAAAGTCGGACCGGCACAGGATGATCCCGAAGTCGGCCAGATGAGCTTTCGAAGTCCAGACCTTTTGGCCTGAGACAAGCCAATCGCCAGTTCCATCACCCGCGCTGAGGGCCTTCGTCCGAACGGCAGCCAAGTCGGACCCAGCGCCGGGCTCCGAAAAGAGCTGGCACCAGATCTGCTCGCCGCGAAGCGCCGGAGCGACAAAGCGCCGCTTTGTTTCATCATCTGCAGCAAACATCAATGTCGGGATGCACATCCCAAGACCGATCATGAAAAGATTCTCCGGCGTCGTCCCGATTGCTTCTTCCTCGGTGAAGATAATCTGTTCGATCTGGCTTCCGCCGGGGCCTCCCCAATCTTTGGGCCAAGTGATGCAGGCGAAGCCAGCGGCTGCCTTTCTGGCCTGCCAAGCGCGCGCCGCGCCGACTGGATCAGCGTCGATTTCTTCAGCAGATATGCGATTTTGCTCCAGCCACTGGCGCACTTTGGCGCGGTATGCGGCTTCCTGAGGACTGTCGGAAAAATCCATCGGTCGTTCTCTTTGTCTGGTCGCCGTTCAAGGCGTTAATGCCATGCCTGCCAGCATGGCGTGTATGTCATTTGAGCGCTAATAAGCATAACGGCTTTGACACCGCAATGCCGAAATGTCAGTCATGCCAACCCGGCACCAATGCAGGTTGTTGATTGCGAGATGCATCAGGCCATTCCGTCAATGTGCTGCCGAACGTGATGAAGTTCGAACTACGGCCGGGCGGGATCATTGGACAAAGCCATCTTTGCTTCTCGCTTGGCCAACCGCCGGATTTCGGGGCGATTGGCTTCGAGAGCGCGATCAAGCAGATTTGTGGCTAGAACTGATCAACATCCTGGCGCAGTCGCGCGCAAAGTCCATGAGGCCGAACTTGCCGACGGATGAGGCAGCCGAACACCGCAATCGAGATAGCTCGCCGCCTCCGAGCGGATGATGTCTGACCCATTTAAGACCCGCACCCGCCTGGTCGCCACCTTGGGGATACCGGAGATAAGTCGCGCAGGCTGTGCGCCAAACGAAAGAGTCACTGGAATGCGTGCTGCCGCATCCAATCTTCAATCTCGCTTTCAATCCAGACCGTGCACCGCGCTCCAAGCGACCGAGACTTCGGAAACCTGCCTTCGCTCATGCGCTGGTAAATCGCCGAGCGCTTCAATTTTACGCGTTGCTCGACATCCGGCAAGCGCAGAAACGTGATCGGTGGCTGCTGGGTTATGATCCGAGGCTGACTATCTGCTGACATGGCTAGCCACCTGATGCTGGCATGTTGAAACGCTCGGCGATGGAATCTCCGCGCCGATTGATATCTGCGATGTGCTGAGTGAGCGTGCGGGCAAGCAGTTTGGCAGTGCCGTTGGCCCACCGCGGACGAAGGTCATCGACGTTCTCGCCGATCTGCGCCAGGATCTCGAGCGGCGCACGCTTGAACAGTTCGGTCAAAAAACGAGCGGGTCCTGTTCCTGAGCGCGCCAGAGCAAAGTCTTCCCCAACAAGCATAACCAGCAACAGGGTTTCCTCACCGGCAAGATCAGCCGCCTCTAAGATAAGAAGTGCTTCGTCCAGGTAAATCGGGCGATCACCGGACAAGGTGCGGCGCAGGGTATCGCGCTTGATGCCGGCCAAACGGGCAATCTCGGAGATCGACTTGCCGCTTTCCATGACAGCACGTCCGAGCAGGCGCGCGATACGGCCAGGAAGGTCAATTTGGGAATTGCTCACGACAGCCTCGACTCGATTGCTTGAGGCTTAAGCTACGTCCATCGCCTACCTGTAGGAAAGCGAAAAGAACAAACAAAGAACCAATAGGAATTCCCGAACGGGATGCGAATCAATCTGTGTGATTCAATGCGTCGCAAATGCGCATTTTTGAGCAGTCGTTGCGCAACGCTACACCGAACTCGCGCAAACGCGTCGCTCCTCCGCGCAATACGCCGGTGAAAGCGTTCCTGGCGAGCGATTCCTCTCAAAATTTAGGCTGAGGATGGTCTTCCCCATTTCCTACAGCCGAACTTCTCCGCACTGAGAACAGACAGCGAACAACCGCTGCAACACTAAAGCGGAGAACACGTCCATGAATGCCCCTGCCCTCCCCTTGATCGGCGGAAACCGCCTCGGCAAGATCGCCAACTTCGCGCTGCCAGTTGCCGTTGCGGCGCTTGCCGCCAGTGCGGCCTACGCCGGCGCTGACACCACCTTCGCCCCGGCCCTCGCCAAGTTCACTGATTTCCTGGAAGGCTCAGGCGGCAAGATCATCACCGTTTTGAGCCTCGCCGGCGGCCTGATCGGGCTCGCTTCGGGCCGCTTCACCCTCGCGCAGATCGCCGTCCCGGTCGGGGTGGGGATCGGCGTCGGCACCGGCGTGCCGATTGTCACTTCGGTTGTCACCGCGGTCATCTGAACCGGGTGTCACAGGAGGGCGCGCGTCATCATGAGCGACAGGTATATCGTGCCAAGGCGGCTCCGCAGGCGTGCTCGCGGTGTCGATCGCGCGGGCCACACTCGAGCCCGATGCCAGCACCACGGCCTATCTCGTCGGCCCGAACGGGGAGCAAGGTCATGACTGATCAGGCATTCGAAAACGCCAAGGGCAGTGAGCAGCAGCCCCGCGAGGTCCATGAGCCGGTCAGCGCCGGGCAGCTCAATGAGCGCACCGCCAAGCGCCAGCGGATGCTGCTCGCCGGGATCGCAACCGTGATCCTCGCTGGCACCAGCTGGATCATCTTCGGCAGCGATCATTCGAAAAAGGCTCACACTGAAGGCGAAGCCGAGACGATCGAGACCGCAAGCCTGGTCAATCGCAACCTGTCGCAGCGCGAATTTACCACCGTCTACGGCAATCAGCTGAGTGCGGTCACGCGCGAGCAAAAGGCCCTCAAGGAAGGGGCGGTCATGCGTCCCGAGATGGAAGCCGAACTTGCCGCGCTGAAAGCCGAGAACCAGGCGATGCGCACCGACGGCCAGGCGGCGATCGACGCAATCTCGGCCGAAAACACCCAGCTCCAGAACCAGCTTCAGAGCCAGGCTAGCACGCCCGCCCCCAATGCCGCGGCCATGCCTGCCTACGGCCCCCGCGCTGGCGGTTATGACGCGCGGGGACCTGCAGCCACTCCGCCGCAAGCCGGATCCATGGCTCCTGGCGGGGCTGGTGCCGACCCGCCTTTGAGCATCGACCAGGCCTCGTCGATCAGCAGCAGCTTGCGGACCGAACGCGGGCTGCGGGTCATCGCCTGGCTGGTCATGAACATGATGGCCGACAGCACCACCGAGCGCAGCTCCTCGCGGGTGGCGAGATCGGACATCTCGAACACGGTGAAGTCCGCCTCGAGATCGAGACTCGCCTGGCCCTCGAAGAACCGGGCGTAAGTGCCCCCAGCGGTGAACGGCCCGAGCGAGGTCGCAAGGTCCGCGGCGGTCTCGTTCTCCATTGCGGCGAGGCACGCGCCGACGTTGGTCACGCTGGCGCTGGACTGGTGCTCGGACCAGACCAGATTGACCGCGCGGTCGATCAGCCCGCGCTCGGTATCTGTGAGCTTGGCGGAATGCCGTGCCATCTGCCCGACAATCGCTTTGACCATCGCGAAGCAGTCGAGCCGGTAGTCCTCGTCGTCCGCAGCGCGGGCCGCGTCGATCATCGAGAACGGATTGAGGCAGAACCCCGAGGCGAGGGTGAACTCGATAAACCGGCCGCCCTGGAGCTTGACCGAATGCTCGAAGCTGCGCCCGTCGTCGATCACCACGACCTTGGCCCCGGCGCCGCGCAGCGCGGCACACATTTCCTGGAGCAGCACCGACTTTCCCGAACCCGACTTGCCGCAGATCGCGACGTTGTGGTTGCCCGCTTCGTTCTCGAACGGCGACCAGTAGAAGGGCTGGCCGCGCCGCCCGACGAAAAGCAGGTGCGGCACCGGCCCACCGAGATACTCGCCCTGCAGCGGAGCGATGTTCGCCGCTGTCGTCGAGAGCAGGGTCTTGAAGCGCTTGAGACGCTCCATGTCGGCCCCGAGCCCGTCGGCAAGGGTCAGCGGCATGGCCGCCAGGAGCCCCTGGATCTGGAGATAGCGTTCGTCCGATAGGTCCCAGCCTGCGGCCTTGTAGATCGATTTGACCGCGCGCTCATGGCGGTCGCCCTGGCCCAGCGGCGACCAGGTGGTGATCCCGTAGAACACCCGGACCAGGCGGCGGCCTTCCTGGAGTTCGGCCTGGACGTGTTGCCACTCGGCCGATTGCTCGGCGAGGCGCGGCAGGAACCGCGCACTGCGGGTCTGGGAAAGACTGGTAGTGCGCATGAATTTGAACCCGGCCTTCGCGGCAGCGGCCTCCTGGTCGGGATAGACGAGGCAGAGCATGGTCGCCGCCGGGCAGGGGAACCTTAGCTTGTCGGTGAACAGATCGCCAATCAGCCGCGCGCATTCGTGCGGCGCCCAGCGCGGCGGCATGTTACGCACCGCGAAATGGCGCACGTCGAAGCGGTCGGGATAGACCGCGCCGATCTCGGGCACGCCCTGGTTGTGAACCCCGGTTGGCCGAAACCTTTCGGTCCCGAGCTCGATCCGGTCTTCGTGGACCAGGAGCTCGATGTCGCGACGGATCGCCTGATTGGCGATGGGATCATTGGGGTTGTAGGGGACCGCATCATCCTGCGGCGCGGTGGTTGGCGAGGTCAGATCGTCGAGCAGCGCGATCAGGTGGTGCGGCTCGTATTCGATCACGCCGAGGTTCAAGGACTTCAGCATCGCGATCAGCCCTTCGCGGGCGTGGCTCAGTTCCTCATTGCTGATGGATTTGGACGCAGGTACACCTAAGGAAATCACCACCTGGTGCGCGCGGGCATGGAACGGCGCGTCGCTGGCGCCCGATTTCCAGACCATCGAATAGAGCTTCTTGGCGCGGTGGCGGGCGATTGCCTCGTAGACCCCGCCCTGTTCGTAGCGCGGGGCAAACCACGGCGCGACGATCCGGCTGATCCGGGGGCTTGCGAGATGGAGGATCTGGAGGCAGGCGCCTGCCGGCAGGCCTTCGGAAAAGAACGCCCCGAGGATCTCGCCGGTGCGCTCGTCGGCGCCGATCAGCGGAGTTACCCCGAGCACGAACCCTTTTGAGCGGGCATTGACGTAGAGCCGGCTTGCCGGATCGTAGACCCGGTAGGGCAGCCAGTCCGACAGCATGTCGAGCATAAGCATGGGGCGCCCCACCTCGGTCTGCTCGGCATCACCGAGCAGACCTGCAAGAAGCCGGTCCCGCAGTGCCCGCAGTGACAGTGCCATCACTTGGGCTCCTTCTTCGGCGCGGTGTCGGTTTTGTGCTTGAGCGCCTTGGCCTTTTCGATCGCAGCCGCGCTTGGCCAGATGCGGTGCCTTTCCTCCAAAGGCCGAGGGGCCCGAACATGCGGGGTGGGGGACATGTCGGACCCCTCGGCTGCCGACGTGGCCGGAACGGGCGTGGTCACGTCGGTCTGGGCCTCGCCGCCCGGGGAGGGGAGGGCAAGCGGCGAGGATGGCAGGAAAGGATTGGCAGGTACGGCAGGTCCACTGTCTTCGGGAGACAGGGGCATAGGGTTATCGCCTTTGCTTCGCTGTCGATGCCAGCCCAGGCGCTGCGCCAGATGATGGACGATGTCACCCGCGCCGGCGGCGTGGTGGTGTTTCGCGGGCTCACCAAGGGCTCGGCCAAAGTCATGACCGGGGCGCTCGGCAAGGTGCTGGGGCCAGGTGAACGCATGGACGGGGTTGGGATCGACCCGCGCCTGTTCCGCGCCTTCCAAGTCAGCGAAGTCCCCGCCTACGTCGTCACCGCGACCGACTTCGATCTGTGCTCAGGCTTCGACTGCACCAGCGGCGTGCCGCCCTTCGACCGACTGAACGGGAACGTCACGGCCGAATACGCACTGCGCACTTTTGCGACCGGCGGCGGCCCCGGCGCTCGGATCGCTGCGCAGCACCTCGCCCGCCTCACGGGAGACCAGCCATGAGCCGCTTCGCCCTTGCCTTCATTTTGGCAACTGCCTTGCCCTGCATCGCCCAGGCCCAGACTACCACCGACGCCGCGAAAGCCGACGGAAAAGCCTTTGGCAAGGACATCGGGGCGGTCGCACAAAGTGCCGCGACCACCCAGCCCAACGCTGACCGCGTACCGGGCTACTCCGGCACGCCCAGCCAGTCGGGTTACTTTGACGATCCCCAGGCGATGGAGCTTCATGCAGCGAGCCAGGCAAGCGCGAACACTGGCTATCAAACCATGCGGGACTCGAGTGCGAGGCGGGCGACATTCAACAAGGTCGACCTCGACGCAGCGATCGCCCGGTCGAAGACGATCAGCGAAGACCCGCTTTCCTACACCAGCGGGATGGCGGTCGGCGGCACGCAGGGCCGCTGCGTGCCGCTTCCACCCACGAGCGGCACCGCCGTGCGCTACAAGGCAACTTGCAACACGGGCTACACCGTCGAGAGCAGCACCCAAAGCTGCACGGTGACACTGCAGGCCAGTGTCGCGACAGTCACCGATTACCTCTATTACTGCTCGAAGTTCGATCTTGAATGCACCGCATTCCAGCTTCCGACCTGCACCCAGACAGGCAGCCATCCTGGCCCTTGCCTGCAGGGTTATCGGGAAGGCAACCGGTTCATTTGCACCGAACCTGGCGATCCCATCGCCGAATTTACCTGTTCGGCTCCGGTTGCCGGACAATCGCCGATTAGTGTCACAACCCGCAATGTGCTCACCACCAGCAAGGATGTGAGCCAGTGCGCCAGCCTCGCGGCCGACAGCAACTGCTCCAGTCCAACCGAGACCTGCACCGATAGCGATCCAACCACCCGGATCGTGGACGGCGTGGCAATTACCCAGCCCTGCTGGGCCTGGCGCCGTGATTACCAGTGCAACCGCTACAGCCCGGCGCAGGACTGCGACACGCTCGCAGCCACGCCCGGCTGCACGCTGACCCAGGATTACTGCATCACTGACGAAGTGCCCTGCCGTACCTTCGAGCGGGTCTACGACTGCCCGGTCCCCGACCAGCCCCAGGACCCCAATCAGTTCATCTGCGACGGCGATGTCTATTGCATCGACGGAAGCTGCGAGACGATCGAGCGAACACCGAACGACGAGTTCAAGGACGCAGTCGTTGCCCTGAATTCGATGGACCAGGCCCGCCGCGAGTTCGATCCTGACAATCTCACCTTGTTCAAGGGCACGCGGGAGACCTGCTCGTCCAAGGTCTTCGGGATCCTCAACTGCTGCAAGGGCAAGGGTTTCCCGCTGATCCCGGGGATCCAGCTGCTCGTCGCGCTGGGCTGCAGCCGCGAGGAAATGCTGCTCCACGAGAAGGACGCGCAAGGCCTATGCGCTTATGTCGGGACCTATTGCTCGTCTTCGTTCCTCGGGGTCTTCCAACTAAGCCCCAAGGGCCAAGCCCTTCAGCGGAAGTTCGTCGAATCCTACGCGGGCAGTATCAAATCCGAGGTCGAAAGCGAACTCGTCCTGCCCCCAGTTGCGCCTATCGGCAGTCCTTCAGTGAGCACGCCCGCCAGCGTTCGTGCCACGGCCCCGCTCAGGGCGATCTCTCCGGCTGGCGGCCTACCGCAAGGACCCGATCCATTGACCGTCCATGACGAGGTTACGCGACAACAAGGAGCAGGCCATCAGCGGATTTCGGGGCAACGCTCAGATCTCCAGCGGGCTACGGACCCTGCCAAAGGTGCAAGTGCTGAAGCCGCAGATGATGTGAAAGAATGGTAGGTTGTGATTGCTCACCAGAGTCCAAATGAGGCACCTGCAAGGAACGCAAACACACAGGCGATCACAGTGAGCACACCAATCGTTATGCGGCGGTTCAAGGGGTCAGCCCAGGCCTTCCGAATCCGGTATTCGGTCAGACGGTTCTCGGCAAGCGCGCGATCAAGCTCGGCAAAGCCCTCCCATTTCTCAGGAACTGGTTCGCTACCGCGCTTGAAGTCGAAATCGGTCATGATGGCGTTCATTGATCTGCTCCTTTGGAACATAGCAGAAACTTGGAAATCGAGAAGACGAAAAGACTCGGGAACGGTCGCATTCTTCGGCGCCAATCCAAAGCACACTCCCCTCCCTCACTAGTGGGGGGCGGCTGCCCACTAATGGCGGATACGATGCAGTGCGTCAGGCTCGCACCGCGAGCCAGCAAGGAACGGCACCCTTGCAAGGCTCGACGCAGCAGAACGCCAGGTGCGCGGGACTGGGCGCCAGCAGGCGTTTGGCAAGGAGAGCCGCAAGCGTGCCAGCGGGTCAGCGACAAGCAGGCCGCACCCTGGTCCGAGCCTGCGAGGCCAGAGTGCGACCATTAGGCATTCCCGCTCCGCATCGATGTCCGACTGTTCAGAACTTTCGGGCAGTCCAGGCTCGCGCTGAGAACGAGGGAAACTGCCCGTCATTCAGCCTATAGCGCATTTGCTGCGGAAGCAGAGGGGCGCAGCGTGCCGATGTGCTAAGGACAGGGCTGGCGACCGCAAACCGTAAGCCCTCGCTCAGCGGCATGATGATCAGCGGCGATTGCCACAGAGGTGTATTGAGCGAGCGAAAGTATTGGCAGCGTGCTCGTAAATCACCTTCTGATTGCGCGTCGTAGCGGCTACATCGTCACTTATGAATCATGCCCCCTTCTTCCAACCGCAATGCATGGCACGTCGCGCCGTGCGCGGATGTGCGTGACCATGGGGGCACCAATTTATCTCGACGGCTTTGCGACCTTGCCGCTCGCCCCGGAGGCGCGCAGTGCCATCCTGTCGGCCTGGGAACAGCCCGGTAATGCCGGCTCACCCAACGCGGCGGGAGAACGCGCCGCGAGCATCATCTCCAAGGGGCGGGCCGAAGTCGCTGCGCTGATTGGGGCGGCGCCTGGTGAAATCATTTTCACCTCCGGAGCGACCGAAGCCAATAATCTGGCGCTCTTGGGGGCTGTGCAGAATGCATCCACCCGCGATCCCACCCGGAAGAAGATCATCGTTACAGCGGTAGAGCATAAGGCAGTGCTGGAGCCGGCGCGGATGCTAGAGAAACAGGGATTTTCGGTCAGCGTCGCGCCGGTCGACAGAGACGGCCGGCTCGATCTCGCCGCTTTCGAAGCCTTGCTCAGTGATGATCTGTTGATCGCGTCGGTGATGCTAGTCAACAATGAGACCGGGGTCATCCAACCGGTCGCCGAGGCTGCTGCCTTGGTCCATGCAGTGGGCGGGCTGATGCACAGTGACGCCGCGCAGGCGGCGGGGAAGATAGCAGTCGACGTGCTTGACCTCGATGTCGACTATCTCAGCCTGTCGGCGCACAAATGCTATGGTCCGATGGGCGTCGGTGCGCTCTATGTTGGGGCCCATGCACCTAAGCCCACGCCGTTGGTGCATGGTGGTGGCCAGCAAGATGCGGTTCGTCCCGGTACTGAGCCGGTGGCGTTGATCGCAGGCTTCGGGGCTGCCGCCAAGGTCGCGCGTTCCCGCCTTGAGGGTGATGATTGCCACGAGCGGATGCTCATATGCAGGCTACTTGAGAGGCTCGCATCGTTACAATTGCGTTTCCGACGGATCACCGGAGATGTCGCAGTCGTTCCCGGCAGTGCCGCACTCCAGCTTGCCGACGTCGATGCCGATCAATTGTGTGCCACGGTTGCCCGTGATGTTTCGCTCTCCACAGGATCGGCGTGCACATCCGGTCAAATCAAACAGTCACATGTCCTTGAAGCAATTGGAATTTCCGAAGATGATGCGCGCCACGTCATCCGGATTTTCTGCCATCGCTATCAAAGTATCGATGAGATAGAGGCGGCGGCTGACCGCATTGTAGCCGCCGCAGACCAATCTCGGCTTGCTGCTGGAGAGGTTCGCCAGTAGCATTCACGTATGAGGCGAGGAACAGTAACATTTGATTCGAAAGGGCAGTTTGCGGGCCATGAGACTTTCCCGCTCCGCCTTCTTTGGCTGAAAAAGGCGTTCGACGCAGTGGGCGATCACGCCGACGCGAGAACATTCCAAGAACAAGGAGCTATCGCACGCTTCGGCGTCGGCCGCAATATGGCCGCCTCAATGCGATATTGGGCACTGGCAACGGGCTTCTTCAACGAGATGGATCGGGTTATCACCCCCACCCCGCTCGGCCGCGCCATCCTCGCCGATGATGGCCTCGACCCGTATCTCGAACAAGCCGCAACGATTTGGCTAGCGCATTGGCGTGTGGCCTCCACGCCCGACATGACAACGACGGCTTATTATGCCTTTAATCACCTCAGTGCGATCGAGTTCGATCCTGCCATGCTGGTCGAAGAATTGTTCTCGCTTGTCGAGGACAATGGTTGGCGGGCGACGCGCGGGACCCTTAAGCGCGACATCGAAGTTTTCCTGCGTAGCTATGTCCGGCGCGGCGACAGCCTCAATGAAGATGCGGCTGAGCCGCTGCTGGCCGAACTCGCGATCATTCGGGAAGCGCGGCTCGGAGGTTGGTATGAGTTTGTGCGTGGCCCCAAACCTAGCCTGCACGACGCAATCTTCGCCTATGCGCTTGGCGATTATTGGGAGCGGTCAGGGGGATCGACCACGCTGACCGCGGAGCAGATTTGCTATGCGGCGGGCTCACCGGGCCGTGTGTTCAAGCTCGACGAAGACAGCGTGGTTACGCGCCTGATGCGCCTTGATGACCTGACCGACGGCGCGTGGCAATGGGTTGACACTGCAGGTCTGCGCCAAATCCAGCGGACGGGCGCGTTTGATGCGATGACCACGCTCAACCTTGCTTACCCCCGATCAAGCCTGAGGGCGGCCGCATGACCAAGCTCGCTTCGATGGTGACAATCGACCGCCGGTTCGCGCGTTCGGCACGTCTCGATGCTGACCTCAATGGCACACCCCCGCTGGTTGGCTATGTTCTGCAAGCAAGCGTCGCCAAGGCTCTGACGACACTCGCTGACAGCCAATGCGATAGCCACCAAGGCGCTTACACCTGGACCGGACCATATGGCGGCGGTAAGTCCAGCGCCGCACTGCTCGTTGCCAATCTGGTCGCTGGTACCAAAGGCAATCGCAAAATCGCGCGCGATATTGCCGGTGAAGCCCTTACCCGGCTTTATGTCGAAGCGTTTCCCGAACCCAAAGGGCGCTGGAGGATTGTCGCGGTTACCGGCAGCCGGACCCGCTTGCGCGACGCCATTGTCGAAGCTGCGACCCTCGCGCTCGACTGGAGCTCGGCGCAAGCCGCTGACTATGGCGCAAGCGACGACGCCCTGATTGCCGCGCTGATTGCTGGTGGCGAAGCTACGTCGAGCGGCACGCTGCTGATCCTTGACGAACTCGGCAAGCTGCTCGAGCATGAGGCGCTTGAAGGCGGCGATGTGCATTTGCTGCAGGATCTCGCCGAGCGCGCGACACGCAGTAAAGGCCGACTCGTCGTCATCGGCATTCTGCACCAGTCGTTTGAGCAATATGCCGCGCGCGCAGCGCGAGATGCACGTCAGGAATGGGCCAAAGTTCAAGGCCGTTTCCAGGACATCGCCTTCCTCTCCGGGGCCGATGAGACGGTGGCGCTTTTGGGTCGGGCAATTACGGCTGAACATCCAGCCGATGCTGTCGAGCGCGCTGAGTTAGTAGCCGAGGCAGTCGCTAAGCGCAGGCCGACGGAAGTTGGAGTTCTCACCAAGGCACTAACCGATACGTGGCCGCTCAACCCCGTCAGCGCCTTGTTGCTCGGACCGATCTCTCGTGCGCGCTTTGCGCAGAATGAACGCAGCGTATTCGGGTTTTTGAGCTCGGCCGAGCCGTCGGGCTTCCAGGAGTTTCTCGAGCATGCCGACGAGGGCAGCGGCACCTACGATCCTGCGATGCTATGGGATTATATGGCCGCCAATTTCGGCATGTCGCTCGCTGCCGGAAATGACGGCAGTCGCTTCAGCCTCGCCTATGAGGCGATCGAGCGAGCCAGCGCAAAGGGCCAAGGCCTGCATGTTGCGCTGACCAAGTCGGCGGCTATCATCGAATTCTTTCGTAACGGCTCTGGCCTTGCCCTCGCGGATGATTTTCTTGAAGCAGCTGTGCCGGGCGCAACGCCCAAGGCGATCAAAACGGCAATCAAGGATCTGCTCGATTGGGCGATCCTAATCCGTCAGCCCCGGCTTGGCGGCTATGCGCTGTTTGCTGGCAGCGATTTTGATCTCGATGAAGCGATAGGCCGCGCAGTGGCGCCGGTCGATTCACTCCAGCTCGAGGGCATTCCGCAGCGGGTGGGTTTCGGCTTTGCCGCCGCCAAGCGGCATTATTTCATGACGGGCGCCCTGCGGACCTTCGAAATCGCGCTTCAGGTGGTGACGCCCGACGACGACGTCGATGGCCTCGTCGAACGCATTCTGGCGCGCCCGCAACGAGGAAGCGGTCTAATGCTGTTGTTGCTGAGCGATGGCACGTTGCCGCGCCAGGCGACCGACGCGCTCACCAAAGCGACTGCGAAGGCGCTTAATGCGAGTGGGCGCGTCATTGCGCTCGGCAGTGCCAGCGAGAGCTTCGCGCTGCGCAACGCTGCGGCCGAGCTTATGGCAGTCGAACGCGTCTTTCGCGAACATCCGCAACTCGAAGGCGATCGCATCGCCCGGCGCGAGATCGCCGCGCGGCAGTCGCGTTGCATCGACGAATTGCATCGCAAGCTCGAAGCGGCACTGGAAGGCGCCAAATGGTATCTTTCGCCGTCCCCGGGTAAGTCGCATTGCGAACCGCTTGCGGTCATTGCCAGCATGCTGGCCGATGCCGGCTTTGCCAAAGCGCCGATCCTCAAGAGCGAATTGCTCCAGCGCGACAAACCTTCGTCCAGTGCCATGGCGGCGCTGCGTGACTTGGCTCATGCGATGGTCGGCGGACTTGAGCTCAAGCAGCTCGGCATGAAGCAATATCCTGCCGAGCTGGGTCTCTATCTCACTGTGCTCAAGCCGTTCGGGCTGCACCGGGAAATCGAGTCGGGCCGTTTCGATTTTTCCGGCCCGGATGACAGCCTCGAAGGCAATTCACTGCGGCCGGCCTGGGGCGTGCTGGACCAAGCTGGCGACGAACCGCTCGACATAGTCTACGCACGTTGGTCCGCGCCTCCATTTGGCATTAAGGGCGGAGTCATGCCGGCGCTTGCGTTGGCATATATGCTCGCCAACCGGGATACGGTGGCAGTCTATATCGACGGAGTCTATCAGACGGTGATCGACGATGTTGTTGTCGACCGGCTGCTGCAAAAGCCCGGCAGCTTCCGTTTGCGGCGCATTGATCGCTCGATACGCGAAATGGCGTTTCTTAGCGGGCTCGCCAAGTTGCTGAAGGTCACGGAGAGCAGCGCATCGCTGCCAATCGCTGCTGCTATTTTCCAGCGTTTCGAAGCATTACCCAATTTTGCCAAACGTACCTTGCGGATTGATGCCGACGCTAAAAGCATTCGCGGCGTTGTGATGAAGGCCGACGATCCCGAGCGGCTGTTGTTCGATGATCTCCCCGCTGCGCTCGGCGATCGGCTATCGCCGGATGTGATCCACAACGCCATCATTGCGGCCGAGGCAAGCTATCCGGCGCTGCTCGATGAACTGCGCGTGGCGCTTGGGCGCGCACTCGGCATCGATCATCGGGATTTTGGCGGCATCGCCGAACGCACACAGCTGATCCGCGGCATGACCAACGACTATAATTTCGACGCCTTCGCCGATCGCGCGGCGGCAATCGAACAGGGCACCGGGGATATCGAGAGCTTGGTCAGTGTGCTGCTGCACCGCCCTGCGCGAAACTGGTCGGACCGTGACCGCGAAGAGGCGCTGACTGAAATTGCACGCTATGGCCGACGCTTTCGCGAACTCGAAGCGCTAGCGGTAGTTCGTGACCGCCGCACGCATAGCGAGGCGTTGGCGCTAGTGGTCGGCCTCGATCCCCTTGCTCCCCCGCTGATGCGCAGCTTCATTCTCACCGATCAGGAAAAGACGGCGGCTGCGGGCATGGCGGACAAGCTCGTTGCGGCGCTCCGCGCGGACAAAAGAGGCAGTCGCTTGCAGCTGGCGGCGCTGGCACGCGCTGTGGCTACACTTGCCGCTGAAACTGAGGATGAGGCGGAAGCGACATGACGAACGAACGCCATATTCTCGGGATTTCGGGCGGTCGCGACAGTGCCTCGCTCGCTGTCTACATGCGGCAATACCATCCGCACTTGCCGCTTGAATATTTCTTCACCGACACGGGCAAGGAGCTACCGGAGGTTTATAGTTTTCTGGACAAGCTCGAGGGCTTTCTAGGCAAGCCGATACAGCGGCTTAATCCCGACCGCGATTTCGATTTCTGGCTCGACGAATATGGCAATTTCCTGCCTTCGCCACGCACACGCTGGTGCACCAGGCAGCTCAAATTGCGCCCACTCGAACATTGGCTAAAAGAGGATCTCGAAGCCGGCACCACGATCCATAGCTATGTCGCGATTCGTGCCGACGAGCCGAGCCGGGAAGGCTATCAGGCGACCCACCCCAATATGCGCGTACATTTTCCATTGCGTGATGCTGGAATAGACCGCGCAGGCGTACTCGAGATCCTTGACCAGTCGGATGTCGGCGAGCCAGAATATTATAAGTGGCGATCGCGTTCGGGCTGCACCTTCTGCTTCTATCAGCAGAAAATCGAATGGGTGCGGCTCGCCGAGAACCACCCCGACCGCTTCGCCGAGGCGATCGATTATGAGAAGTCTGCGCTCAAGGACGGCTCGCCGTTTACCTGGAGCCAAGGCGAAAGCCTGACCGAACTGATCGCACCCGACCGCGTCGACCAGATCAAAGCGGATTATGAAAAGCGCCGTGAGCGCCTCCGCCGCAATCGCCGGACCAATCCGCTTTCGGCCAACACCGCTGAGACGATCGACGATGTCTATGGCATCGACGAAGGCTCGAGCAGTTGTGTCATCTGCCACAAATGAGCTGAAGCTTCATCCGACGATGGCGGCATCAATTTCGATAGCAAAGGCGGTTCCGTCTGCTGGCCTCACATTTGATCGGTGATGAAGAGCTCGGAAGATCGGCTCAAACAATGCGTCGGGCCCTCGCCAGTCGTCGCGTGAGAGCACACCGGTCGGATGACTTCGATTGACAACGAACCAGAAGACAGATGCCAATTGAAAAACATCAGACGAAGCATCAATCGCATCATCCCGACCGATACTTCGGTTATTGGCTTCAGGTGACATCCAGAACCGGGGCCCGACTACCTCCCAATCGGGCGTCATGCGCTCTTCCTGCGGCAACCCGAGCATGTCGCAAAGACCATAGTCGCTCAGCACCCAGCGATCGCCCACGACTAAAATGTTGTCGGGTTTGATATCACGATGGATCGCTTTGGTGTGAAGCTCACCGAGTCCCTCCGCCAAGCCGCGAAATTGAGCGAGAAAAATTTCCTTCGGTACATCTGCACGCCTGACTAGGTCGGTGAGGGCCTCCGTGGCGAGGATCATTACGATGAACGGCACAGACTTTTCCCCGCCGCCTCGACCGCGTTGGCGCCGCAGTTCTCCCACCACGTCGCCTGAATCCTGATACACGATCAAGTGCTCGTGCTTCAGATCCGCAAGCAGCGCGCGTTCGCGCGCAAATCGCATCCGGCGATGCTGCCGCAGATCGAGCAGGAATTTTATCGCATACTCCGTGCCATCGTTGAGATCGACGCACTTGTGGACGACGCCATTGCCGCCAGCCGCGATGCGTTCGCCGATCTCGTAGAGCCGACCTGATTCAGCCCGGATTTCATCGGGAATGACAACTGTCTCGCGCGGTGCCTGATCGCCCCGCCCACCAAATAGCTCCGCCATGTCAGGTTGCATCGCCGCAGCCGAGGACACGCCAGCATGCGTTTGAGAGCTGGAATACGGTTGCGTCAGGGCGCCAGTCGAGCGCGAGCTCATATTCGCCATGGTCGTTGAACGACTCTCCACACGCTACGCAATGGTCGAACAACTTCCCGTCAGCGCTGTGATCGAGCTGCGTTGCCATGACTTCGAGAACTTCATGTACAGAATTGTCTGGACGGCGAGAGCGATAAGTACCCGACATGATACCTATTAGAAAGTTTTTCCGCCAAGAACGACTGCCGATAGTGTTGGCCTGAGACACGCATTTTATTGCATACTCGCTTAGTACGTCAATTTCGGACTCAGGAGCGATGTGCTCATCGAGGATTCGTAAGTCACCGCGCAGCGGATCGAGATCCTGGTCCTCGAGCTTATGTCCACTCTTTTGAAATTCGTGGATAGTTAAAAAGAGAGAGTAAAAGTCAGATTTTTGCTTGAAGCGGGTCTTGGCAAGGACAAGCTTTCCCGCCACGAAGATTTTCTGAAAATCGGCCAGAACAGCGTCGAACTGAGTGCGAACCGCCATCTCGGCGACCTTGTCCCACGCAGCATACCGTGTGTAAAAATAGTCAAGATCGCCCTTTTTGTCCTGCGGACCCTCGAGCATCCCAGCAAGTATCTCGGAAACGAACTCCACATCTCCCATTCGCCGGCGCTGCGCCACCGTGAATATGCGGGCCTCATCAAGATACTCATTTAGCGAGAGCTCAGTCGCTAACTCCAAAAAACGACCAGGGAAATCAGCCCTACGCAACTCCTGCTTGTTTAGAGGTAGGGAGTATTTGTTGACCCGAGAATATACTTCGCGAACCTCTTCCTCCGTAAAACCGACGGCTTCATTATAATCGATCTTGTATTGAAGTATGGCGTCTTGGACATCGTCTGGAAGCTCCGAAAAATTCAACCCCTGGAACGGTCCATTATACGGCTCGTCGAGGGCGAACTCATCGCGCAAAAATGCAAGAATGGCGGATATTCGTTGCTGTCCATCGATTACCTGCCGATGCGTGTGCCCTTTCCTGACCTCATTCCACAGGAACATCTTCGGCATTGGCACTTCACGCAGGATGGTGTCGATCAACATGATCCTAGCGGCTGGATGCCAGACCTCTTTGCGCTGAAAGGAGGGCCGAAGCTCGAGACGTCCGAGCTCGTTCCAATCTCGAAGATCTGAAATTGGATGCGGGCTAGAGTTCCACTTGGCCACGATACCTCAACCTTTCATGATTTCTGACTGCGTTCGCTTGCGATGATGGCGTCGACGGCTGCATCGATATCATCATCAGAAAGGAACGGTGCTTGGGCATAAATTATCGCCGGCTCCCCACTCAGCCGCGCGGCTAGATGCCCCAAACCCAGCAGCTGTTCTGCACCTTTCACACCAAGCGCGATCTCGGATGTTCCGACGCTGGCAACCTTCAGGATCAGCCGGTTGCCGAGATTATCACGCAACTGCATCGGCATGACATTGGCGTCGGGCCGCTGTGCCGCAAAAATGAGGTGCATGCCGGCGGCGCGCGCTTTGACGCCCAGGCGTGAGACATTCGAGGTCACTGCAGACTTGTAGTCTTCGGTCAGCATCCACTCGGCGAACTCGTCATGGACCAGGAACACGCACGGCAGCCGTTCGGAGGGCGCGGCCTTGGTGTTGAACGACCGGATGTCGCGCGCGCCATGTGCGCGAAACAGCTCGTAGCGCCGCTCCATCTCGGCAACGAGGCCTTCCATCACCTCGACGGCTCGGGTCTGGTTGACGATGACCCCGCCCTGGAGGTGCGGCAAGCGTTCGACCGCCGCATAATCAACGCCCATTTTAGGGTCGATCAGATAGATATGGGCGAGCTGACTTGAGTTCGTCGCGGCAATGTCGAGCAACAGTGCCTGGATCAACACCGACTTGCCCGAACCCGTCGCGCCAGCGACGAGCGTGTGCGGCTCATGCTGCTGTCCGCCGGCAAAGGGGCCGCCGAGGTTGAGATACAGGATCTCGCCATCAAGCTCCTTGAGCCCGAGAACGAACGACGTGTTCACCCCGGCCGCGTTGCGATTGATCTCGCGCCGACCCCACACATCCCAGAGCGACACCAGCTGCCGTTGCGGGCGGGCGACGCCAACCACGATCTCACCGGGCAGGGGTGAGACCGAAATCAGCCTTAATCCATGCGTCGTGAGCAACGCCGACTGGCGCGCTTCGATGTCTTCGACGCGGAGACGATCCGACCCCATGAAGCGGATGAGCGCTGCGTTTGGCGTCAGGCGCGTTGCAGTGATCTTGGCCTGAAGATTATAGTTGAGCAGTGCCGAGCGCAGCTTCTGCGCTGTCGCCTCAAGCCAGGTCTGCGCCTCGGCCGACTCTTCATGCGCCGCTTCGGCACGTGACTGGATGAGTGCTTCAATCCCCGTGCCGGTGACGGGTGCGACTGGCTGAGACGTCTGTTGCGCGGCAATCGCAGATTCAGCTTGGGTCTGCGGGGCCGAAACAGGTTCCTCTGAAACTAGGGACGCGTTGACTGCCAGATGCGCTGCGAATGGCTCGCCCGCTGCCCCGACTGGTTGCGGAGGACTCGGAACCGATGGCGTGCCGGAAGCCTCGGTGTCCGCTGACGCACCCCCGCTACCTTGTTCCTTGGGCTCCGGCTCCTCGCTGGCTATGCCGCCTTCGGGATCACCGTCATCATCGTCCTCATCATAATCATGGGCGATCGGCTTGCTCGCTGGGCCGCTAGTATCGCCGACCTCAATTGTCTTGGTCCACTCGACACGCGGTGCCGGTTCTTGGAAGTTCGGCGTATCCCAGCTGTGACTCTGTCCAAGACCCGCGCGAATCGGGCCGAGTGGCGTGCGCGCCTGATAGGCCTTGATCAGCTGACGTAGGCCTTCGCGGGTAAAGCTCTCCTGCAAGCCACCCTTGATTCCGGTCAGCAATTCCTGATCGCCGTGCGAGCTTCCATCGCCGGCGGGTCCGGAGATGAATATGTGCGAATAGCCACGCAAATCTATTGGCACCGCGCCACGACGGATGCCGTCGCGCACCCTTTCAAGGAGATTGGGTTGACCAAGCGCCGCAGTACCGTCGAGTAGTAGATCGGCGATCCGCGAGAGCCAAAGATCGCGATCGAGGCGACCCGGGTCGCCGAACAAGGCGTCGTCGATCCGCGCCACCGTTTGCCGGAGCTGGCTGCGTGACTTGCGACAAGCTTCGGCCGCACCCGACTGGTCGACATATTTGGCTTCGGTGACGATCGCGCGAAGCTGCGGTTTGCCCTCGGCATCGGTCGAGAGGCTCAGGCCGAGAATATCGGCAATGCCCTCTTCTTTCTGGCCAAGCCATTCGGCATAGTCGTCGAGCAGGAACCAAGCGACTGCCGCTGCCCCACCCATTTCTTCGGCTATCAGGGCGCGGCTCAATACCAGACCGATCAGCTCGCCGGCCGATACACCACGTTTGGCAGCTCGCAGGACGATATCGCCGGAGATGGCGTTTGCATCCTCAATCATGCGCTTTGCAAGCGCCGCCATTTGGGCGTCGTCGAGTCCGAGCGAAAGCTCGGTCAGCCGTCGCAGCACTAGGACATGCAGGATGCGCAGTTCAGAAGTCGAAGAGACGACCATGTTGCGCCCATGGGTACGCTGGCGCCGATAGCGGATGACATTGATGCCCTGCGCGGCGAGCTGCCGCTTATCGAGTAGATCGTCATAGGTCGCGACCCATTCGGCGAGCCCATGCACTTCCTCGAACATCGCCTTGAGGCCGCCGTCCTGGAACGAGATTTGGCGCGCGGGCAGATAATGCTCGTCGGGCGCATGAGACTGACGCCGAACGATGTTGGCAACGGCATCGACATAGGCCCAGCCGGCATCTGGCTGGCGCGGACATGTGAGATAGCTTGTGGCCTTGAGTTCGTCTTCGGAGGTGACACGGCGGTAAGACCATCGCGCCGGAACATGCTCAAGCAGGCTCGGATTGTCGGCAATCGCCGGCACCGGAAACCATTGCTCACGTGCCTGTCGTGAAACGACATCGTGCAGGAAGGCGACATCGATCTCGCGCGTCCCGCTGCCGCTTGTCGTTCCACTGTCGAGCATGACGCCAATGCGCAGTTTTGACATAAAGTTGCGTGAGGTCTCGCTCACCACCACCGCATCGGGATCGCCTTCGGTGCGCTCGAGCAGCTCGGTGTAAACTCGCGAAAGACGCGAGCGGTCGCGGTGACGCACCAACACATTGCAGTGCATCTCATCCTGATCCTGGACGGAACCCAGCGCATTGACGGTAGCTAGTGGCAGTCCTGCCGCATCGCAATTGTAGAGCATGATGCTGAGGTTCGAGCGCTCATGCGGCTGCAAGTCGAGATAGCGTTGAAGCAGGCTGCGGATCTGCCTGGCAGCCTCGACTGGATCGACGTCGGTGGTGGCTTCGGACGGATCGCGCACCGGTCGCTCAACCAGGCTGTATTCGTTCACTGTGCTGGTCTCGGCCAACAGGATCGCTTCGCTGCCGTCATAACCAACCGCGACCTCCGGGAAAAGCGGATGGGCGAGCTCGTCGCGTAAGTCTGAAAAGAACAGACGGGGATCGCCGAAATTAACATCGACGTCCGAGAGAAGATAGTCGGCAAGACCAGCGACTGAGCGCATCTTCGACGCACTCGCGGCAAGCCGCAGCGGGTGCCAAGGGGCAACAATCGCTGACGGTCCGCCACCTAATATGCGGACGGTACCGATACTGAGCAGCGGCTCCCACAAGTCCCGGCGATTGAGGTCGCCGACTGCGTGCGCGAGCAAGGCGCCAAGCAACGCGCCATACGCGTCGGCCTGCGCGATCAGCGTGCCCGAGGCGTAGCCCGAGCTTTGCAGCGCGGTGAGCGCCTGCCCATAGAGTTCGGCGAAATGTGTCCAGGCGGCTTCGATTGCCGCGAAACCAATGGCGTCGATCTGCCCACCGTCCCGGGCAGCTTTCAACGCCTTGGGAAATAGCTTGGCGATGTCATCGCCGGCGTTAGTGCGTGGTACCAATGTGCCTGCATCCTGGCCAAAGGCAGGCTGCAAAGTGCCGACATCAGTGAGCGACACGGCCTGCAGGGCGCCCTTGCGGCTGACCGGCAGACGCGCGACGTGGCTGCGCACGAAGGGTCGCTTAAGCAGCCGCCCGATGTCCTTGGGCAATTCAAGCCCGATTACGCCAGGCTCGGCAGACCAGATGAGCTGCACTGTCGCGCGCTCACTACCGACGGACAAGGCAACATCGAATTTGATCTGAATCGCGCCGCGCGCGGTCGATTCGTTCCGCCGGTACTTCTTCTGCCGCGCTTTCGCGCGATCAAGTAGCTCTTCATATTCGAAGAGGTGCGGCACATCCCATTCGACCGCCAAGCCAATCAGGTCCTTGAGGCCGCGATAGCGGAGACCGAAAGACAGCCCGACATCAGCGTTGAGGTCGAGGAATTGGTTGCGAGTTCGCCGCGACGATTTGATTACCAGCCTACGCGATCCGCCGATAAGATTGACTTGCCCGAACAGCCGTTCGATCGCGCGCAAAAGCCCTTCAAGGAAATCCGTGCACTCGATCGGGCGGCCGAAAATGAACCGCTCCCATTTGACGCGCAGAGACTTGTCCTGCCCAAGCTCGTCGCGATGTGCCTCAAAGAAATCGCGGTCATCGTCACGCGTCTCCTTGAGCGACCGGGTCCTAAGCGTCGCCAGATAGTCTTGATCAGCCGTGCTCAGCCGGTCCGGCAGCGTGAAGTCGAAGAAGTTGATCGTCTCTTGGGCGAACGATGTCTTCTTGAGCTTAATGCCCGAGAAGAGCTGAAGAACGCTCTGCCCTTCCCATTCAAAGCTCGCCAACGCTTCGGCCTCAGGCCCCCAACCGGGCGCAGTGTCGATGAAGGCATCGATCGTCGCATGGACTTCCGCCGGGATATCTTCGCGCACCTCGTCGAACTGGCTACGCAGTTCCTCGCTCTCGATGATCTGCCGATTGGGGCGCTGCTTGACCAGCAGCGGCTTGCGGTCAGACACCAGCTTCTCGAACAGCTTTTTCCAGCGCCGAGGCTGCTCGCGATCCTTGTCGCCAAGCGCCATGAAAAAGCCACTGTCACGAGGTAGACGCAGAGCCGGCAGGGCCCATCCCAACGCCGCCGCAACCGGTACCGCCTCGTTCTCGATCCGCTCGCGCGTCATTGCGACATAGGTGCCGACTTGATGCAGCGTCCAATCGTCGGCGCTGTTCAAGCCTTTGAGGGCTGCCTTCCAACCGACGATCTGACCTTCGCTCAAACCCAGCCCGGCTGCGGCAGCGTCGACCCAGGGCCCAGATTCCTCGGTGAGCTGCTTTGCCCCGATCAGCGTTACGTCGCCAAGCGATGCACCCTGATCATCGTCGGTGTTCGCCAGCAGCATCGCAGGCTGGTCACAGGCTGAGTTTCGGACGCGCACGGTGCGCTCATCGGTGATGACTGTTTCGGGCAACCCGAATGGTCCCACCAGATCGCGCGGCAGTGCAATCAACAGCTTGCTTGCAGTAGCAGGCTCGGCAAGCAACGCACGCGTGATCGCCGCAACTTGTTCGCCCGTCAATCGGTCTAGCAGATACCGCGCAAGTTCATCGTCGGGCGTTAAAGCCTCGAGGCGCAAGCGAATGGAGGTCGCGCCGGCGGCGCCGATCAGATCTGACGGGGTCACGTGGCTTGGGCTCGCTGGAAGGGGTTTTCGACATAGGCGCAACTATCGGAGAGCCGCTTCAAGAGCCCGAGGCTGGCAAGTCGCTCTTCCAAGCGGTGCGCGTTGTCGGAAAAATCCTCTTGGTCGGCGGTGCCGGAATCAATGAATTGGCGCGCCTGCGCGTCACCGATCACAAAGCCATAACGCTCGTGAATGCGCACCAGAAAATCCTTGAACTCGAGGCGTTCGCTTACACAGGCGATGACAAGCGTTTTGAGAAGTCGGTCGGTCGGGGCGTACCGGACCCGGCGGCTCGATCGGCGAGACGACAGGCCGATCACGCGGGCCCAGCTCATGTGGATCTTGCCCACATGCTGTTTGTGGCGAACGGTTGCGCGCTCGACAAGCGCATCGACAAGAGCCCGCGGTTCGGCCGAGAGTTCATCATCATCGCCATCGGGCCAGCCAAATTCCTGCTTCAATATGTCGATGGCGTTGAGCGTGGGATCGTCCGAGGCCAACGCTTCGGTCCAAGCGCCGGTCTCGGTAACTCGTCGCACGAAGCGTTCGATTGCCTGCTGCGGCAGCATGTTGTTGTGCTGGTAGCTATCGGCCGAGAGGTCACGCACCACCGATTTACGGGGAGAAACGATCTCGCACACCAGGCTGATCGGCGGTCGGTCGAGCAGCTCGCGCGCACGGTCGAGCTGATATAAAATGAGATTCAGGCCCGTCATTGTGACGAGATGCGGGATCGCGTCATGCGCCGGGATTGGCAGATTCAGGATCGCCAGCCAGTCAGTGGCCAATCGGTCGAAGGTTGGATGGCTTGAGCAAGGCAGATAAGCGCCGGCGCGTTCCTGCTTGGCTAGCTGCTGCTCGCCCTGCAAGGCATGCGCCATACTGTCATAGGGTGCCGGGCTTTCGAGGAAGCGACTGACCAGCAGTCCACGCAAGGCATCGGTATGCTGGCTGCGGCTCAGCATCAAATAGAGGAGTTCGCCGGATCGCGCGAAAAAGCGGCGGTCGTTCGAGACGCTGCCGCTCGGCTTGACGTTCACATCCTCGTACAGCGCGTGTGGACCGAAGGGAAAAACAAACTTCGAACTCCAGCGCTTGTTGCTCGTCCCTTCGATCGCCGAGCCTTGGAGAAAGCTCAGTACGGCGGCAAAATCGTCGAAATTCTCGAACCGGTCGCGCAGATAGGCGAAGTCAGGCCGCTCGATACCACCAGCGCTCTCGGCCATTCTTTCGAGCCACATCGCCCAGGCCGCTTCGTCCGATCGCGCCTCTGCGCGCACCGTCATGATATGCGGGTTGTTGAAGACGAGATTGCGCAGCCGCAATTGCAGCTGCGGTTTGTACGACAGGCTGTTGAGGCGCTCCTCCTTGAGCGCTCGACCCTCTCGGTGTTCGGCGAGCAGAACCGTCATGAATTCGAGGAAAATCAGCCAGGGCCCCTGCTCGTCGTGCAAACGATGGCCCCAGATCGCCTCGTCGATCCAGAATGCCGGACCTGCACGATCTTCAAATTCGATAGGGCGGGCCAGGATTTCCATTGTCATACCCGCACGATCACCCGGCGCGGCTGGGCGCGACCATCGGGATTGAGTTCGATGAAGCGCAGGACCAGCTCACCAGCAGGCGATTCCTCCTCGCCGTCGAGCTTGCGCCGATTTTCGGTCTCGCGCAGCAGCCGCGCCTTAAAGGCCAGCAAATCCTCATGGCATTCGAGCGAGAAGCTGCTCGGCAGCGCGCCTTCGGCGACGCGGCCAAGAAATTCGAAGCGCGTCGGCGACAAGGACAGGAAAACCGGGGCAATCTCACTGCCTCGCACCAGCTTGACCGACACGCCAAAGCCGCCACTTTGGTCGGCTACGATGCTGACTTCTTCGCCGCCCGAGCGCGGGACCGAAATCAGCTCGTCGAGGAGCGGGCTACGCTTCGACTGCGAGTAGCTGCCCGAGGTCGCCAGCACGAGCTCATCCTGGTTCTGCACTAGCATTCCGGTGAAAATGCGATTGAGACCGCGCACCACCATGTTCAGGGCCGACCGCGGCACGGCCTGCCGCGCCGCAATCTTTTCGGCAACCTCAAGATAGAGGCCGGCGTAGCGGAACACGGTCAGGTCCCAGAGATCATAATCATCTGCTTTAGCGTCGGGCATCGTGAAGAACAGACGCTGACGCTGCGCGCGCAGCACTCCAAGAAAACTCGAACGATCGCCATCATCGGCGCCTTCGAGATAGCTGCGCTGCGCCGTCGCATAGGCAGGCGTCGCGCCATAGACTGGATCGCCCAGTACCAGCGCGGCATAGTCGGCGGAGTAAGCCGGATCGTCAGCTCCATAAACCAGGAGATTGTCGACCCGGTTGCTGGTCTCAGCGCCGATGCCGAAGGCGTTGAGTTTGCGAAACAGCTCGGTCTTCTCGGCCTTGCTGGCTTTCAGATTCTCGCCAAAGACATTACGGTAGATGCTCGCAAGGTCGGACTTGCCGGACGCCTGGATCGCCGTGACATCGTTGCAGCTCATCAAGCCGTCGCGCGCGTCTGGATGTCCGAGAATCGCATTTGAGACCAGCGCCAGCAGCTGCCGCACCGGGAAATGGCTACCATTTCGTTCGCTGAGCTCGATCAACTCCGTTAGTCGGCGTTTGAACAGATCGTCCTGATCCTCACCGATAAGCCGGCTGCGATTTTCGAAGATTGGGCATTTGCCGTCGCCGCTGGCGTCGCAACTCTCACAACCTGCCCAGCCCTCATGGCCGGTTACCTCGTTGATGATGGCCATCGCCATATCGGCGGCCGGCGACCGGCTGAGATCGGTCAGGTTGAGCGCAATGCCGGCGTCCGAGCTGACGCTGGTCACTAGCAAGTCTTCGACCACCTTCCCGACGCGCACCACTTCGGGCGTGGATGGTGCGGATTTGAGCTTCTCGAGAAGCTGGCCGTGATTGGCTGCGAACAGGTAGAAAGTTTGGGTTCCCGGATCGCCGACGTCACGCGCGAACTCGACGATCAGCTCATCGCTCTCATCGTCGCGCAGCTCGCTCAAATCCTTGACGATAACGAGCGTCCGTACTCCGACGGCGAGGCGCTGGATCTTGTCGCCGTGGTTCCAAGTGGTGACGTCTCCGCCTAGTTCCGTCCAAACTTCGCGGCAATGATAGGTTTTGCCATCGCCAGCGGTGCCGGTAATGATGTGCGAAACGGGCGTGTCGCCCTGGAACATCGCGACGAGTTCGTCGCGAAGCGGCGCAGGTAGTGTGATCGGACGGATCTTGTGGCGCCGCAATGCTCGCTGAATCGACTCATCGTACATGTTGTCGTTGGTCGGAATCGGCCCGTAGTTCCGAAGAAAACGCACCCATGCTGCGGTGGTTGGATTCGCCAACAAGCCCTGCCCCCAAAAGTTTCCGAAATAGGCACACCCTGTGCGAATCGGTCTACGACGTTCGTAACTTAGCGCCAGTAATCGGAAACTACCGATAACATCGAAATTCTGAAAACAAATGGTGCTCAATCCTGCCTGAAAAGCGCCTCACGTAGAGAATGGCAGGGCGGTAGGCTGCTTTGTACACCCATAAGAAACCAGGAAAGTTTTTCAATCGAGATCGGCAGCCGCCCAGTCAGGCGCTCAGCTACAAGGGCGGCAGCCGACCAGACCCTGGCATTCCAGCATCGGGGATGCACTCCGACGCTTCCTACCACAGCTATGTTTGCGGAACTTGCCGTCCCAGATAGCGCCTCACCCGATCACAAGTCTTAGCCCTTGGTAGGCGGCCAGATCTCAGATCCTCCACGAACCGCGGGTCGCCAACTGCAAGCCGGCCAAATTTGCTCGGTGGCATCCGGTGTTGCGCAAGGTAGGTCTCGATCTGATCCAGAAGCTCCATCAGCGTCCGACTCACTTTAGGCTTGTGTTCTTGGTATGTTCCGTATAGGGCGCCCATCCTAGAGTCTAGGATTTTTTCCTATACAGGCAGCTTTGGAACCGAGAGACATGGACGAGGCACGCGAAGCGCTCGACCGCCTGATCCTTGAACGGCGGGTCAATTATTCCGGGATTTCCCGGCTGTTGGGGCGCAACACTTCTTATATCCAGCAGTATCTCAAGAAGGGCAGTCCGCGGCATCTCGACGAGCGGGATCGCGGCATCCTCGCCCGATTCTTCGGAGTCGATGAAGCGACCCTTGGCGGCCCCTCCCGCCGCTCGGGACCGGTTATCGACCTCGTTCAGGTGCCGATCCTCGATGTCGAGGCGTCAGCCGGTCACGGCGCCCTCGCCGAGATGGAAGCCAAGAGCGCGCAGTTCGGGTTCGATCCGAACTGGCTGCGCAAGCTTACCGCCAGCAAAAGCCCGAGCCTCTCGATCATTGGAGTGCGTGGAGATTCGATGGAGCCGACACTGAGCGACGGCGACGATGTCTTGGTCGACCTCGGCGACAATCAGACGCGGTTGCGCGACGGGATCTATGTCCTGCGCATGGATGATGCGCTGGCGGTGAAGCGCATTGCAATCGAGCCGCAGGGGCGCAAGGTTTCGGTAGTAAGCGACAATTCCGCCTACCCGACCTGGAACGGCCTCGATCGCCGGACGGTGAACATCGTCGGCCGGGTGCTTTGGTTCGGGCGAAAGTTGCAGTAGCTACAATCAAATGAGTCTGCTTGCCCTCGCCGCTGCCGTCGTCAGCGCAGGCCAAACCTTCGCCTGCACCCCGACCCACGTCTACGATGGCGACGGCCCGATCTGGTGTGCCGAAGGGCCGCATGTCCGCATCGCCGGGATCGCAGCAAAGGAGATGGATGAGACCTGCCGCGATAATCAGCCCTGCCCCGCCGCGAGCGCGGTCCAGGCGCGCGATGCGCTGGTGAACCTATTTGGCGGCGCGCGTGGGGCGATCAGCACCGGCCACGTGATTGTGCGCGGCCCGACCATGAATTGCCTTTCTGAAGGTTCGGCGGGCGGTAGCCGCACGGCGGCCTGGTGCACCCTGCCCTCGGGCCAGGATCTCTCCTGTACGATGGTGGCGACCGGTACGGTGCTCAGGTGGGATCGCTATTGGCGGGGCCATCGGTGCCGCTGAGCGACTGGGAAGTCTGGGCCTGCGCCAACACTGTGCTTACAACCCATGGGGATAAGGCCGCTTCCCATGTCGCCGAGCAGATCGGCGAGCTCGTTCTCATAGAGGACGACAAAGGCATCCGCACTTGGCAGAAGATCGCAGTGTGTATGAACGCTCTGATGGCTCATCCCTCTGTGACCGAACAACTGCAATAGGACTGAATTATGAATTTGAATGTGGCTATTGGGATGCTCCGGAACGAGACCCTCTGACGAGTAATTGGCTTTGGATTCCGCATGATCGAAAAGCCAATTGATTGCCCTCATCGCGACCACTTTAATTCACAGTTCGACAAAGCAGTTGCTGACAAAGGGTTGCTGCCGCTAACTAAAAACCTTTTCCGGTTTGGGTTCCAAATTGAAGTGGACCCACTTTTATGGATCGGCCATATCTAAGACCAGCTTGGCGATGACTACTATGGGACAGGAGAAACGGAGCTTGGCGCGTCGGAGCAGACCAAAAAATGCTGGGTTCATTGAGACGCTTCGTGATCCCGGCGACTATCTAGTCACTCCCGATTCCAAGACCGGCCGACCAGGCTTGTTTGAGGCATTCTCCGAAAATGACGAGCCACTGATCGTCAAGGAATGGAAGCGGGCTACAAACAAGGATGACGCCGACCTCCAGGAAATCTGGCATCATGAACTGCGCCAGCTGCACCGTCTGGGCGGTTATCCCAATGCCGTCGAGACGATCGCTCCGCTGCACTCGGCGGGTATCGATGCTAAAGGATTTTATCTCGCACTTGGGCCCGGAGAGCGCCGTCCGCTTCAGTTGCTTATCGATCGCGCGCCGGGCGGCCATTGGCTACGCCAGTATCGGTCGCCAGGTTCGCGCGCGCGCATCTGGCGGAATCTCAAGCGGGTGGCCACGGGGTTGGAGACACTTCACGCCCAGGGCCTGCTGCACCGCAATCTCGATGGCTGGTCGGTCCTCACGACCGGCTCGAACGAGCCGGACTTCCTACTCACCGGTTTTGAATGGTCGATGCGCATCATGGGGGCGACCACCACGCCGCGCCGACGTGCGGCCGCGACGGGTGGGACCGATTCGTTTGGCCGGGACTGGGGCCAATTCGGCAACCTCGCAGCAGAGCTGCTCGGTGCGGACCGCAAAAAGCTCGCCGACAAGAGCATCATACCATCGGCGGTCGCCGATCATCTTTCGGCGAGCGAAGTACGTCTATTGCGCGAACTCCTCCATATCGACGCGCTCGACCGCCTCGACGGCGAAGTCGTCGCAGAGCGCATCGATGAGATCATCGGGTCGCTAGGAGCGGAAGCGGCCGGACGCGATGCCAAACTCCATATCGTGTTCCGTCTCGCGCCCGGCGCGCCGATCACTGATCGCATCCGCCGTGAGGATCCGGACATTGAAGCCGATGATCTGATTGCGCAGTTCGAATGGATTCGCGCCGATCTCGCGGAGACACCGCTCCTCCTGTTCTTGCGCACCGCGGAAGAAGGCAGCGAAGGGCGCCTCGTGCTGCGGGGGCATCGTCTTTGCTACTCGCTCAAACCTTATCAGATGAATCGCGATTCCTCATCGAGCTGGGACTTCGCGATGTGCGAAAGCGTCGAGAAGGACGCACCGGTTCCGTATAATCTGCTCGGTCAGCAGCCTGTTCCCGTCGAGATGCTTGAGCTGATGACGCAGCGCGAGGCGCGCGAACGGTTCCCGCGGCTGCGGGGCAAGCTGCGCAGCCCCGGACCGTACCCGAGAGTACCATGCGGCGGATCGAGTCCGGGTTCGGCGCGTAGTAGCCGGTCGAGACCTGCTCGAAGACCCTGGCCTGGATCGCCTGATCGGATGTGGCGCCATAGGCCTTGGCCAAATCGAGAGTGATCTCGCCAGATGCCAGCGCCTCGAACACTTGCGGAGCAAGCCCGGCAAGGCGCAACCGACCTTCGACGAAACGGATCGTCAGACCGAACCGGCGCGCAACATCCTCGACCGAAGCCCCGCCATCGATCAGCGACGCAAAGGCCTGGGCCTCGTCTGCCGGGTTCATTGCGAGGCGGTGGAAGTTCTCGGCAAGACTGGTTTCGATTGCGCTTTCGGCGCTGTCTTCGAGCACCAGACAGGTCACTTCGTGGTCCTTGGGCAGGACTTTTTCTTCGGCGAGGCTTGCCATCGCCTTGCGGCGACGCTCATGCGCAATGCGCTGGCCTACGTCCCCAAGGGACAGAACACGGTCGTTGCCGCCGCCATCCGTCAGGTCTTCCTCCAGCCCGATCATGCCGCTGCGACACAGGTCTGGCGTCAGGTTGCCGACCAGCTGCGCGCCCGCTGGCCGAAGCTTGGCACCTGCATGGATGAAGCCGAGCATGACGTGCTGGCCTACATGACCTTCCCCGAGCAGCACCGGGTCAAGCTCCACAGCACCAATCCGCTGGAGCGCCTGAACAAGGTGTCCGCCGTCAGCACCCATGGCACAGATTTGAGGTTGTGATTTAAGGAGGGTTGAGGCTTCGTCGCAGTGACGAAGGAACGAAGATGAAGCCTCAACCCTCCTTGAAAAAATCGTCGGCGAAGCCCCCTGCCGAGCGGGTGGTGAAGGATATCCGGCGGGCAACCCGGCGGCACTTCTCGGCCGAAGACAAGATCCGCATCGTGCTCGAAGGCCTGCGCGGCGAGGACAGCATTGCCGAGCTGTGCCGCAAGGAAGGCATTGCACAGAGCCTGTATTACACCTGGTCGAAGGAGTTCATGGAGGCCGGCAAGCGCCGGCTTGCCGGTGATACAGCCCGTGCCGCGACCACTGGCGAGGTGCAGGAACTGCGCCGCGAGGCCCGCGCCCTGAAGGAATGCGTTGCCGACCTGACACTCGAAAACCGTCTGCTGAAAAAAAGCATGATCGCGGATGGGGGCGACGACGAATGAGGTATCCCGCATTCGAGAAGCTCGAGATCATCCGGATCGTCGAGCAGTCGCATCTGCCCGCCAAGCGAACGCTTGACCAGCTCGGCATCGCCCGCCGGACCTTCTACCGCTGGTACGATCGCTATCTCGAAGGCGGCCCGGAAGCGTTGGAAGATCGGCCATCGGCACCGAGCCGCGTGTGGAACCGGATCCCGCCTGACATCCATGATCAGATCATCGAACTGGCGCTGGAGCAGTCCGAGCTGAGCCCACGAGAGCTGGCCGTGCGCTTTACCGACGAAAGGCGTTACTTCGTGTCGGAAGCCACGGTTTACCGCCTGCTGAAGGCACACGACCTGATCACCAGCCCGGCCTACGTCGTGATCAAGGCTGCCGATCAGTTTCACACCAAGACCACCCGGCCGAACGAGATGTGGCAGACTGACTTTACCTACTTCAAGATCATCGGGTGGGGCTGGATGTACCTGTCGACCGTGCTCGACGACTTCTCGCGCTACATCATCGCCTGGAAGCTGTGTACCAACATGCGCGCCGAGGACGTCACCGGCACGCTGGACCTCGCCCTCAAGGCCTCGGGCTGCGACAGCGCCACGGTGCTGCACAAGCCCAGGCTGCTGTCGGATAATGGCCCCAGCTACATCGCGGGCGAACTGGCTGAATACATCGAAGCCCGGAAGATGAGCCATGTGCGCGGGGCCCCACTGCACCCTCAGACTCAGGGCAAGATCGAGCGCTGGCACCAAACCCTGAAAAACCGCATCCTGCTGGAAAACTACTTCCTGCCCGGCGACCTCGAGGCCCAGATCGAGGCCTTCGTCGAGCACTACAACCACCAGCGTTATCACGAGAGCCTCAGCAACGTGACGCCCGCCGATGCCTACTTCGGCAGGGCTCCCGCCATCATCAAACAGCGCGAAAGGATCAAGCGACAGACCATCGAATATCGGCGCTTGCAACACCGCAAGCTCGCCGCCTAACATCAAACCCCAGACGAGGCCCGCACTCCGCTAATCTACGCCGCGATCTGCGCCAAATGTTCTGACGACGGACACTTGGACAGCGACTTGGCAACGCGCTCTTCATAGAACGCAGCTTCAGCCCGTGCGCGTTCGTGGAAGGAGCGGCCATCGGCACCGGTCTTGGCGAACGCGGTGCGCGAGAACACTGCCGCGAAGACGCGCAGGGCATGGTCGCGCGCAATGTTATCGATACTTGTTTGGTCGCGGACATCGAGCGCAAGTGCGCCAGCGAGATCGACCTCCAGAAACTCTTCACTGACTGAACGCGCGCCCGCCCAGTAAAGCCGCCAGCGTGAGCCATTGGTGAGGATGCCCCAACGCAAACCATGCTCGCTGTTGTCACCGATGCGACGGAGATAGCGCAGCATCTGGGTGGAGGGCGCGACCGCATCTTCGCGTCCCACCGCACGATCCAGCGGCCTTGCCCAGCGCTTGCTCTCGACAACCGCAGCGCCATGTTCGTAGCGACGCCATTCCTCTGGCTGGGCGTTGGCGCGATCCTTGGCGCCATCGTCAATGAACAACAGACCATCGGGAACGTCGAGTCTGCCACCAGCAGAGAGATTCTGTTGTCTCAGGCTCTCCGACCAACCCAATTCGGCAAGAATTGGCCAGATGAAATCATCTTCCGTCTGGCTTTCGTTCGGCGATGATTCTCGCGGGAACCGGTCCGCGATGGCGATCAGGGCAGATCGAAGCGCACCAACATCAACCGCCCGGTATTCGGTCGATTGCCGGATGGCTTCTTCAAGATAATCAGTCGTTAGGAACGATCCGGCGAACAATTGCATTGGTATCGACTAGCAGCCAATTTCGTGTGGTTCCACGAAAGGTTTTCCACCAGTGCGCCTATGAGCTGCTTTCGGCTTCGAACGCCCGCTTGCCCTTGCGCTTCCACAGCACCAGCGCCTGCTCCCGTTCCTCGCCACGCAGCTTGGCAGCAACCGTGAGGAACGCGCCGTAGATCGTGGCTCGATCATCGTCGGCGAGTTCGACCAGCCCGGCCTTCACCACCAGGCCGCCCAGTTCGATCAGTTGTCGCGTGCGTTCGCGTCGTTTGACTTGCCATTCGCGCATATCGGTTCGCGCCCTTCGTGCCTCAAGCCGATGCCGAGCCGCCGTCAAGCGGGAGAGCGCCATTCGGCTGGCCTTGAGTTCCGTCGCCACGCTTGCGCGCCTTGCCCTGAAAGAAGGCCGTGCCCCGCTTGCGCCACGCCTCCTTCCTTTGAGCGTCACTGGTTTCAGCAATGACCAGCAGCGCACCGGCCAGCGTTTCCGCGTCGGTGGCATCGGCTCCCGTGGCGATCACCAGTTCGCCGAGTTGCTGCACGCGGCGTTCCTTCAGTTGCTTAGCCTTGTCGGCAAGCGCCTTCAGCTCCGAATCAAAGTCACGTGGTTTACGCATCGAAGTTCTCCATTGAGAGGTGATGCGCTGATGATAATATCGATGCTCTCCCAATGCTGTAGAGTCGTCGAGACGGCCTGATACTGGATAGTCCCGAGCAGGATTTTATCATGGGAGGGCGCGCTTATACGTCGTGCCGACGTGGCGCTCATGGCGTAGATGGATTGCCGTCATGGCGATCTTCCACCTTTCCGTTAAAGTCATCAGCCGGTCGAGCGGGCGCAGCGCCGTGGCCGCAGCAGCTTATCGCGGAGCCGAGCGTTTGCACGACGAACGGCTCGACCGCGACCATGACTTCACCAACAAGGACGGCGTCGTCCATTCCGAAGTGCTGCTGCCGGAAGGCGCGCCGGAGGAATTCGCCGACCGCGAAAAGCTCTGGAACACGGTCGAGGCCGCCGAGAAGCGCAAGGACGCGCAGCTTGCCCGCGAGGTTGAATTCGCCATTCCGCGGGAGCTGACCAGGGAACAGGGCATCGAGTTGGCGCGCGAATTCGCCGAGGCCGAATTTGTCGAAAAGGGCATGATCGCCGACCTCAATGTCCATTGGGACATTGGCGCGGACGGCCAGCCAAAGCCGCACGCCCATGTCATGCTCACCATGCGCGAGGTTGGCAAAGACGGGTTCGGCGCGAAGGTGCGCGAGTGGAACAAGGCCGAACTGGTCGAGCAATGGCGCGAACGCTGGGCCGAGCATGTGAACCAGCGCCTGGCAGAACTCGATATCGACGCGCGGATCGATCATCGCAGCCTTGAGGCACAAGGCATTGCGCTGGAGCCGCAGGACAAGATTGGCCCCGCCGCATCACGCATGGGCGTGCGCGGACTTGAGGCCGAACGGATCAAAGAACATCGCGCTGTCGCGCAGCGCAATGGCGAGCGGATCATCGCCAATCCCGCTGTAGCGCTCGACGCGATCACCCACACCCAGGCCACGTTCACGAACCGCGACCTTGCCATGTTCGTGCACCGTCACAGCGACGGAAAGGAGCAGTTCGATCTGGCCATGAGCGCGGTTCGCGGATCATCCGACCTTGTCGCACTGGGCAAGGACGGACACGGCGAAGAGCGGTTCACATCGCGCCAGATGATTGAGACCGAGCAGCGGCTTGGCCGCGCTTCGGAATTGCTGGCAGAGCACGAGCGACATGGCGTCAAAGGCAATGGCAAGGAAGGAGCGCTGGCGCGGGCAGCGGAGCGCGGCCTTGCGCTTTCCGGCGAGCAACGCGCAGCATTCGAGCATGTCACCGATGGGCGCGGCCTCAGTGTCATTGTCGGCTATGCCGGGACCGGCAAGAGTGCGATGCTGGGCGTCGCGCGCGAGGCTTGGGAAAGCGCTGGCTATACCGTTCGCGGTGTCGCCCTTTCCGGCATTGCCGCCGAGGGGCTGGAGCATGGTTCAGGCATTGCATCGCGCACCATCGCGAGCCTTGAACACCAGTGGGGCCAAGGCCGCGAATTGCTCACGTCGCGCGACGTGCTGGTCATCGACGAGGCAGGCATGGTCGGCACGCGCCAGATGGAGCGCGTGCTCTCCCATGCCGCCGATGCAGGCGCGAAGGTTGTCCTGGTTGGCGACCCGCAGCAGCTTCAGGCCATCGAAGCCGGAGCGGCCTTTCGTGCGATCCACGAACGGCGCGGCGGCGTCGAAATCAGCGAGGTACGCCGCCAGCACGAAGGCTGGCAGAAGGATGCCACCCGGCATCTCGCTACCGGGCGCACAGGCCTTGCCATTCAGGCCTATGGCGAACGGGGTATGGTCAACGCCGCCGAGACGCGGGAGGATGCACGCGGCGAACTGATCGAGCGTTGGGACCGCGACCGGCAGGCCAACCCTGACGATACGCGCATCATCCTCACCCACACCAATGACGAGGTGCGCGAACTCAATGACGCCGCGCGCGGAAAACTGCGCGCCAGTGGCGAGCTGGGCGACGACGTGACCATCCGCGCCGAACGGGGCGAGCGTCAGTTCGCCAGCGGCGACCGCATCATGTTCCTGCGCAATGAGCGGGGTCTGGGCGTCAAGAATGGCACCCTTGGCACCGTCGAACAGGTGACGCCGCAACGCATGGCCGTGCGCACCGACGATGGTCGCAGTGTCGCCTTCGACACCAAGGATTATGCGAACATCGATCACGGCTACGCCGCAACGATCCACAAGGCGCAGGGCATGACCGTGGACCGCGCCCATGTGCTGGCGACGCCGGGCATGGACAGCCATAGTGCCTATGTCGCGATGTCTCGCCACCGTGACGGCCTTGCCCTGCATTATGGCCGCGACGACTTCGCCGATCAGTCGAAACTTGTCCGCACTCTGAGCCGCGAGCGCGGCAAGGATATGGCCAGCGACTACAAGCCAGAGCAGCGGTTCGCCGAGCGGCGCGGCATTACCTTCCGCGAACGTATCGTGGAAATGGCCCGTCAGTTGCCGGAGCGCGCTAAGTCGATCTTCGACGGTTTCCGCCCGCAGGCCAACCGGCTCGAAGCGCTGCCGACCGATCAGGCTGGCCTTCCAAATCAGCGCCGCGCCGTCGAACGCTATGCCCGTGCCGCCGCAGACATCGGGCAGATGCGCGAACAGGGATTGCCGGTCCTGCCCCACCAGCGCGACGCGCTGGAGAAGGCCGGGAAGGCACTCGACGCGATCCGGCCCCATGGTACAGCCGACCTTGCCAGCGCCTTGCAGCGCCACCCCTCGCTCGCCCGAGATGCCGCCGATGGTCGCAGTCAGGGAGCGATGCGGGCGATGCAGCTTGAAGCAGAAATCCGCGTCGATCCCGCGCAGCGCGCCGACCGCTTTGTCAGCGACTGGCAGCGGCTGGGGCAAGCACGGCAAGCGATGCAGCGCGATGGCGACACCAATGGCGCGCAGAGGCTCACCAACCGCATGACGGACATGGCGAAGGGGCTGGAGCGCGACGCGCAGGTCGAATCCCTGCTGCGCGGTCGCACCCGCGAGCTTGGCATCAAGACAGAACTCGGTCGCGATCTGGCCCGCGACCTTGCCGCTTCCATCTCGATGGAGCGGAGCCGGTCAATCGGCATGGGCCTGTAGGAGAAGCGTAATGGATACCGATGATGATGACGTAGAATTGACCTTGGACCTTGAGCCGGAGCCGGACCCCGTTCCCGACGCGCCCGTTCCGGAGGCCGCAGGCGACCCCGCCGCCGAGGCGTTTGCCCGCCTTGAAGGTGAATTGGCTTTGATGCGCCGTGCGGTTCAGCACCTTGCCGCCGAGCGCGCCGACATTGTTATTCCCGACTACGGCGCGACTCTCACCGACATGGCCAAGCGAATGGGCGCGATCAGCGAGAGCCTGAAGGGCATGGCGCGCCATCCCGCATTGCAGATGACCCCTGACAGCATTGGCAATCAGATCGCCGCCGCAGCCGAAGCCGCGCGACGCAGCGATCAGGACAGGATAAGCCAGGCTCGGAGCGACTTGAACCAAGCTACGCAGGAAATGCGCAACGTCACGGCTCATGCGCGCACTGCCGCCGAGCAGCGGCAGCAGCTCTACCAGGTGGCAGGCGGAGCCTTGCTTGCAGGCATCCTGCTTTGGTCCTTTCTTCCTGGCACCATTGCCCGTGTCATGCCGGAAAGCTGGCACTGGCCCGAGCGCATGGCAGCGCGGATGGTTGGCGCATCCTCCCGCTGGGACGCGGGTGCACAGCTGATGCAGAGCGACAGCCCCGAGGCATGGAATGCGCTGGTACGGGCCGCTGACATCCAGCGCGACAACCGCGATGCCATTGACGCTTGCCGGAAGACCGCTGCAACGTCGCAACAGCCAGTGCGATGCACCGTCAAGATTCGTCAAAGCAGTCAAGAAGGGGAAACAGCCGCAACGCAGGTGGAGGCCGCGACACGATCCCAGAAAGGGGCATAACAGCCCATTCCGACCTGCACAAAATGTGGGAACGAATGTGGTTTCGATTTTCCGGAAAAGTCATTTTATCGTTTGAAAACAAAGCAATAAATGACTTGAATGGTAGCGGAGGAGGGACTCGAACCCCCGACACGCGGATTATGATTCCGCTGCTCTAACCAGCTGAGCTACTCCGCCATACCAAGGCAGTGCCCGGCTATCGCCTGGGCAGGCGGCGCACATAAGGTGCGCTTTGGGCCGGGTCAAGCACTGTGTTTGCCCCGGAACTTCCAGACGCCGACCGCCTCCCAGTGGGGATTGCGGTAGATGTGCAAACCCAGCCCGGTGAAGGCGAAATCGCGCAGGCTGAGGCGCGGTGCCAGCTGCTGTTGCAGCGCCAGTGCGGTCTTGCGATCGACCTTGTTCTGGATCGTGATGTGCAGCAGCTTGCCGCCTTGGTCTTGCTTGGTCAGCATGTCCCAGAAGTGTTCGGCAATCATGTCGCGCACTGCGAGCATTTGTGAGGAGCGGATCGCCAGCGCGGTCCCCTGCCCCAGATCCATCAGTCCGTTTACTTGAGCGCGCGGCGGCGCAAACTCTCCGGCCATGCGCGCCAGGAAGCGCGGCAGTTCATCGCGCAGCGAGGGCGCGAAGGAATGAAACAGCGTGACATGGGCCTTCAGCCAATTGCGCTCGGGCGGAAAGTGCTCGGCCCTCAGACCATTGGACCATGCGAAGATGTCTTCGGGCAATTCGGCCGTGACGATGAACGGCGCGGGCGGTGTCCGCAAAGGGGCAGGCGAGGGATCCATTGCCCTTCTCTAACGCAAAGACCTGGCAACGGCCAAGCCAGAGGCGCTTGTACTGTTTCTAAGGATCAAGAAAGTTAATCGCGCGCTTGAATTCCCGGTTGGCGCGACGCAAGCTCTGCACCGGAAGAGGAGACCCCGTGATGCCCCGCACTGCCCTGCACTTTGCCCCCCTGGCCCTGTTGCTCAGCTCCACCGCACTGGTCGCGGCCCCGCCTGCGCCCGATACCAATGCCAAGCCCGCCAGCCCGGCAACCGTGGCCGCGCAGAAGGCTGCGGCCGCAACGCTTCCTGCAGAAGACGGACGCGACACCGATTTCGCCGCTCGCGGCTTTATCGCCACGCGCAGCGATCCGATCATCCGCAATGCAGCGGGCAAGCCGGTCTTCAACCTGGCCGCCTACGATTTCGTGACGGGCCCGGCCCCGGCCACGGTCAACCCATCGCTCTGGCGCGAGATGGGCCTGCTGAGGAAGCATGGGCTGTTCAAAGTTTCGGACGGCGTCTGGCAGGTTCGCGGGTTCGACATTTCGAACATGACGCTGGTTCAGGGCCAAACAGGCTGGATCGTGATCGATCCGCTGACCTCGCGTGAAACCGCGGCAGCCGGGTTGGAGCTGGCCAACCAGCAACTCGGCACGCGTCCGGTGGTGGCGGTGATCTACAGCCACAGCCACGGCGACCACTATGGCGGCGTGCGCGGGATCGTTAGCGAGGCCGATGTCCAGGCGGGCAAGGTCGCGATCCTGGCTCCCGATCATTTCATGAAGGAAACCGCATCCGAAAACGTGATGGCCGGTGCCGCGATGGGGCGCCGCGCGGGCTATCAGTTTGGCACCGCGCTCCAGCCCGGCCCGCAAGGCCAGATGGGCAGCGGGATCGGCATGGGGCTGCCGGCTGGCGAATCGACCCTGATCGCGCCGAGCGATACGATCACCAAGACCGGCGAGACCCGTGATGTCGATGGCGTTGCCCTTGAATTCCAGATCGTTTCGGGCAGCGAGGCACCCAGCGAGCTCAACGTCTATGTGGCCGCGCCCAAAGTGTTCCTCTCGGCCGAAATGTCCACTTGCTCGCTCCATAACATCCTCACCCCGCGCGGGGCCAAAGTGCGCGATACCCACGCCTGGGCGGGCTTTCTGGATGAGGCGCTGCGGCTCTATGGCAACCGCTCTGATGTGGTGATTTCCAGCCACTGCTGGCCGCGCTTTGGCCAGAGTGAAGTTGCGGGAATGCTGGCCAGCCAGCGCGACAACTATCGCTATCTGCACGATCAGTCGGTTCGCCGGATGAACCAGGGTGCCACCCAGACCGAAATCGCCGAAAGCGTGGTCCAGCCGCCCGAACTGGCCAAGGAGTGGTACAACCGCGGCTACTACGGCACCTACAGCCACAATTCGAAGGCAATCTATCAGTGGTACCTGGGCTGGTACGATGCCAACCCGGCCAACCTTCAGCCGTGGCCACCGCAGGACCGCGCGAAGAAATATGTCGCGGCGATGGGCGGTGAAGCGAAAGTGATCGCGCTGGCCAAGAAGGCGATGGCGGCGGGCGATTACCGCTGGTCATCGGACCTGCTCAACCAGGCGGTCTTCGCCAATCCCGCCAGCCAGCAGGCCCGCGCGCTGCTGGCCGACAGCTATGAACAGCAAGGCTATCAGGCCGAAAGCGCGATCTGGCGCAACCAGTTCCTCTCGGCCGCGAATGACTTGCGAAGTGGCTTCAAGCCGGGCGCATTGAGCAGTCAGGGCGAGGACATGATCGCTGCGGTGCCGACCCAGCTGCTGCTGGATTCGATGGCGACCCGCTATGATCCCGCCCGGATGAGCGCGCCGCTGGCGATCAACATCCAGATCACCGACCGCAAGGAAAGCGTCGGCATCGAAGCTGGCAAGTCCGTTTTGCTGGCCCGTGTCGGTCAACCGATGGCCAGCCCCGTGGCCACGATCACCGGCCCGCGCCGGCTGATCCTGGGGCTGCTGTTCCTCAAAGCACCGCTGGCGCAATTGCAGATGGCCGGATTGAAGGTCGAAGGCGATCCAGCCGCGGTCGCTTCGCTACAGGCTGCGCTTGACCCGATCTCGCCCGGCTTCAACATCGTCGAACCATAAGGACCATGACCATGCAGACCCGCTCCCTCGGAACATCCGGCCTGACGGTCTCACCGCTCGGCCTTGGCTGCATGGGCATGACCTGGGCCTATGGCGCCGCGCCCGACAAGGCGGAGATGGTTTCCCTGCTTCGTAGCGCGGTGGAGCGCGGCGTGACCTTCTTTGACACCGCTGAGGTTTATGGCCCCTTCACCAACGAAGAGCTGCTGGGCGAAGCCTTCGAGCCGATCCGCGATGCTGTGGTTATCGCCACCAAGTTCGGCTTCGACCTCAAGGCCGATCCCGCGCAGGGCCCGCGCGCCAACAGCCGCCCTGAGAACATCCGCGCCGTGGCGGAGGCATCGCTGAAACGGCTGCGGACCGACCGGATCGACTTGCTCTATCAGCACCGCGTCGATCCCGAGGTGCCGATTGAGGACGTGGCAGGAGCCGTCGGCGAGCTGATCCGCGAGGGCAAGGTCAAGCATTTCGGCTTGTCCGAGGCCGGAGCCGCAACCATCCGCCGCGCCCATGCGGTCCAGCCGGTCACCGCGCTGCAAAGCGAGTATTCGTTGTGGCAGCGCGAGCCCGAGGCTGAAATCCTGCCCTTGCTGGAACAACTCGGCATCGGTTTCGTCCCCTACAGCCCGCTGGGCCGCGGTTTCCTGACCGGCGCGATCACCGCCGAGACAGTCTTCGACAAGACCGACTTCCGCGCCCGCCTGCCGCGTTTCCAGCAAGAGGCGATGGCCGCCAATCAGGCGCTGGTGGACTTGCTCGCCCGGATCGCCGACCCGCTGGGCGCGACTGTGGCGCAAGTCGCGCTCGCCTGGCTGCTGGCCCAGCGCGACTGGATCGTGCCGATCCCCGGCACCACCAAGCTGTCCCGCCTGGAAGAGAACCTGGGTGCGATCGATCTGGTACTGGATGCTGGCGATCTTGCCGCGATCGAGGAAGCGGCCAGTGCAGTGGCGATTGTAGGCGCGCGCTATCAGCCCGCGATGGAGGCGATGACCGGGCGATAGTCCGTAACCCCCAAACCTGTCCCAAACCCGTTCATGCTGAGCTTGTCGAAGCACTGTCCTTTTCTTCGTGCCGCATTGCAGTGCCGCCAGAAGGACAGCCCTTCGACAAGCTCAGGGCGAACGGGTTTTGGGATAACGAAGTAGGTCGTTGGGTCAGGGATGCCCCCTCCCCCCCAACTCAAAAATCCCCCCGTTCCTTGCGGATCGTGAACCACTTTTCGACGTTGGCGTTGTGCTCTTGCAGCGTCTTGGCGAAGGCGTGTCCGCCGGTGCCATCGGCAACCATATAAAGCACATCGGTTTCAGCCGGGTGCAGCACCGCTTCGATCGAGGCGCGCCCCGGGTTGGTGATCGGGCCTTTGGGCAGGCCGACCATCGAATAGGTGTTGTAATCGTTGACCGCGTTGATTTCCGACTGGCGGATCCGGCGGCCCAGCGGCTTGCCCTTGGTGATCGGGTAGATAATCGTGGGATCGGCCTGGAGCAGCATGCCGGTGCGCACGCGGTTGGAATAGAGCCCGGCCACCATCTTGCGTTCGCTGGCCTTGCCGGTTTCCTTCTCGACGATCGAGGCCAGCACCATCGCTTCCTGCGGGGTCTTCGCCACAGTGTTGGGTCCGCGCTTTTCCCACGACTCGGCGAGTGTTCGCTGCATCGCGGCCTGCATCCGCAGCAGCACCGCCTGGCGGCTCTCACCCTTCGAAATCTCGTAGGTATCGGGCAGCACCGATCCTTCAACCGGCACGTCGATCGAGCCGGTCAGGTCTGGATTGGCCATCAGTTTCTCATAGACCACGATCGAGGGCGTGCCTTCGGGAATGGTCACGAAACGGCGCAGGATCTGGTCGCTGGCGATGACCGAAAGGATCCGCGACATGCTGGCCCCGGCCGGCAGCTTGAACTCGCCGGCCTTGATCGTGCGGCCCATCCCGAAGATCCGCGCCCGCAATTTGAAGGCACCGGCTGAGGCGATCAGCCCTTCCTTCTCCAGCTTGGCGGCAACCCCGCCCAGGCTTGCGCCGTCGGGGACCACGAAAGCGGTATCCTTGGCCAAGGGGCCGCTCCAGTACCAGCCTACACCCAGCCAGCCCAGCGCACCCAGAACCAGGAGCGCGGCCGCGATAAACGGTGTGCACCCCCGGCGCGATCCCAGCATCAGTCAGTCACTTCCTTCACCACCACGCTGGCATTGGTGCCGCCAAAACCGAAGCTGTTGTTGAGCGCGGCGCGCACCCGGCGCTTTTTGGCGGTGTGCGGAACCAGATCGACGCCTTCGGTGCCTTCATCCGGATTGTCGAGGTTGAGCGTGGGCGGAACAACCTGATCGCGAATCGCCAGGATGCAGAAGATCGTTTCAACCGCGCCCGCGCCGCCCAGCAAGTGGCCGATCGCCGATTTGGTCGAGCTCATCGAAGCGCCGCTCAGGTCGTCGCCCAGCACGCGTTTGACCGCGCCCAGTTCGATCGTGTCGGCCATGGTCGAAGTGCCGTGGGCGTTGACATAGTCGATATCGCCCGGGCCCATTCCGGCCTTCTTTAGCGCCATCCGCATCGACAGTTCGGCGCCTTTGCCTTCGGGATGCGGCGCGGTGACGTGATAGGCATCGCCCGACAGGCCATAACCGACCACTTCGGCATAGATCTTCGCGCCGCGGGCCTTGGCGTGCTCGTATTCCTCAAGCACCACCACGCCGGCGCCCTCGCCCATGACAAAACCGTCACGGTCCTTGTCATAAGGACGGCTGGCCTGCTGCGGGCGGTCGTTATAGCTGCAATTGAGCGCGCGGGCCTGGGCAAAACCGGCCACGCCCAGCGGGTTGACCGTGCCTTCCGCGCCGCCAGCCAGCATCACGTCTGCATCGTCATCGCGAATCATCCGTGCGGCATCGCCGATCGAGTGTGCGCCGGTTGAGCAGGCAGTGACGACGGCATGGTTCGGACCCATCAGACCGTACTTGATGCTGACTTGACCCGAAATCAGATTGATCAGGCGTCCGTGGACGAAGTGCGGGCTGACCCGGCCCGGGCCTTTTTCGTGCAGGACGATCGATTCTTCCTCGATCCCCGGAAGCCCGCCGATTCCCGAACCGATCGAGCAGCCGGTGCGCAATTTGAGCGCTTCGTCCATATCGGCGAGGCCAGCATCTTCCAGCGCCTGTCCGGCGGCGTCGATCCCATAGATGATGAACGGATCAACCTGGCGTTGGACCTTGTGGTCCACCCGCTTGCCGGGATCGAAACCATATTCATGATCCGGCCCTTTCACTTCGCAAGCGATCGTGCACTTGTGACCAGTGGTATCGAAACGGGTAATCGGCCCCGCCCCGCTTTTGCCCGCGATCAGGTTGGCCCAGGTGGTTTCGACATCGCCGCCCAACGGGGTGACCAGGCCAAGACCGGTTACGACGACACGACGCATGCGATTCTCCGAACTCAAAAACACAACAGGCCCAGCCTGTTAGGGGCTGAGCCTGTCAAAGACCATGAACCCCGTCAAACCGCATCGCGCGATAAGGCGACGAGTGGCGCAGGCCCGTGGGCCAAAGGCAATCAGCCCTTGTGGTCGTTAATGTACTTGATGGCATCCGAAACGGTGCTGATCTTTTCGGCAGCATCGTCAGGGATTTCGACGCCGAATTCTTCTTCGAAGGCCATGACCAGTTCGACGATGTCGAGCGAATCGGCGCCCAGATCGTCGATGAAGCTGGCATCTTCGGTGACCTTGTCGGCTTCGACGCCGAGGTGTTCGACAACGATCTTCTTAACCCGATCGGCGGTGTCGCTCATGGATGTGTCCCTTCGTGAACGGCAGATGAAACTTACGGCTCAAGCCCCTAGAGAACGGCGCGAGCGAAGGCAAGAGGGTGCACTGTTTGCACACAAGCGCAATCTGCGGCAATCTGGCATTAATCTGTTTGGTTCTAGCCCCAATCGGCTCATCTCTAAGGAATTCCATCCATGACTGTCTCGCGTACCCTTCTCACGGCTCTGGCCCTCGGCGCTTTCGCACTGGTCCCCGCCGCCGCCCAGGCCCAGCAAAGCAAAGAGGCCGCCAAGGCCGATATCAAGACCTGGGGTCAGGCAGTCGGTAACGCCTTTTCGCCGGGATACTGGGAAGGTTCGATGCAAGAGCTCGATGGTGCGGGCAATGTGCTCAGCTCCGAGGAAAAGCCCGATTGCATCAAGCTAGGCGAAGGCAGCAAGCTCGGCACTTCGCTCGGCGAGATGTTCACGATGATCGTCGACATGTCTGATTGCACCACCACTTCGGGCGGTGTTGGCTCGCTTAACCTCAAGCTTGAATGCCTTGCGCCCGGCGGCAAGCGCATGGTGCTGGCCTCGGACGGCACTTATGGCGGCGATCAGGTCACCTGGAACGTCAGCTTCAAAGCCGAAGGCGAAGGCGCCCCCGAATCGCGGATGATGCGGATGAGCGCCCGCAAGACCAAGACCACCTGCTCGTAAGGGAAAGGGCCGCCTGGGAGGATTTATCCCTTCGGCGGCTCCACCACCCGCAGGTGCAGTTCGCGCAGCTGCCTGGGTTCGGCCGGTGACGGCGCGCCCATCAGCAGGTCCTCGGCGCGCTGGTTCATCGGGAACAGGGTAATCTCGCGCAGGTTCTGCACGCCGCAGAGCAGCATGACCATCCGGTCCACGCCTGCCGCCATTCCGCCGTGCGGCGGTGCGCCGTACTGGAAGGCGCGGTACATCCCGCCGAAGCGTTCCTCGACGTCGGCCTGGGTCAGCCCGGTCAGCTCGAACGCCTTGACCATCAGGTCGGGGTGCTGGTTGCGGATCGAGCCCGAGGCGAGCTCGTAACCGTTGCAGACCATGTCGTATTGATAGGCCTTAATCGTCAGTGGGTCCTGCGTTTCCAGCGCCTCCAGCCCGCCTTGCGGCATGGAGAACGGGTTGTGGGCGAAATCGACCTTCTTGTTCTCATCGTCCCATTCGTAGAACGGGAAGTCGATGATCCAGCAGAACCGGAAAGCGTCCTGCTCGGTCAGTTCGAGCTGATCGCCGACGCGAACGCGCGCGGCACCAGCCAGCTTGGCGGCCTGCTCTTCCTTGCCGGCAGCGAAGAACGCGCCGTCATCGGGGCCAAGGCCCAGTGCATCCCACAGCGCCGCCATCTTGTCCTCGCCGTGGTTCTTGGCGATCGGGCCACCGAACACACCGTCCTTGCGGGTGGCATAGCCAAGCCCGGCATGGCCTTCGCTGCGGGCCCATTCGTTCATGTCATCGAAGAACTTGCGCGAAAGGCCAGCGGTGTTCGGCGCCGGGATCAGGCGCACCGTGCCGCCATCGCCGACGATCCGTTCGAACAGGCCAAAGCCCGAGCTCTTGAACTCTTCAGTCACGTCGCGGATGATCAGCGGGTTGCGCAGGTCCGGCTTGTCGGTGCCGTAATCGAGCATCGCCTTGGCATAGGGGATGCGCGGGAACTCGCCCGCCGGCGTGACCTTTTTGCCATCAGCGAAAGTCTCAAAGATCCCGGCCATGACCGGTTCCATCGTTTCCCAGACTTCCTCTTGCGTCACGAAGCTCATCTCGAGGTCGAGCTGGTAGAATTCGCCCGGCAGCCGGTCGGCGCGCGGATCTTCGTCGCGGAAGCACGGGGCGATCTGGAAATAGCGGTCGAAGCCGGCGACCATCAGCAGCTGCTTGTACTGCTGCGGCGCCTGCGGCAGTGCGAAGAACTTGCCCGCGTGGATCCGGCTGGGCACCAGAAAGTCGCGCGCACCTTCGGGCGACGAAGCCGTCAGGATCGGGGTCGAGAACTCGGTAAAGCCGATCTCTTCCATCGCCCGGCGCGTTTCGCGGATCACCGCAGTGCGGGTCATGATGTTGGCGTGCAGCTTTTCGCGGCGCAGGTCGAGGAAGCGGTAACGCAGCCGCACGTCCTCAGGGTATTCCTGCTCGCCCGCCACCGGCAGCGGCAGTTCCTCGGCGCGGCTCAGCACGGTGGCTGCGCGCGCATAGACCTCGATTTCGCCGGTCGGCAGGTTGGCGTTGACCGTGCTTTCGCTGCGGGCCTTGACGCTGCCTTCGATGGTGACCACCGATTCCACCCGCAGGCCTTCCAGAACGGCCAGTGCAGGGCTGTCCACGTCGGCGACAATCTGGGTCAGACCATAGTGGTCGCGCAGATCGACGAACAGCACGCCGCCGTGGTCACGCTTGCGGTGGACCCAGCCCGACAGGCGGATCGTGGAACCAACATCGCTGGCGCGCAGCGCGCCGCAGGTGTGCGAACGATAAATGTGCATGGGAACACCAGTAAATCAAAACAGGAGTGGACGCAGAACCAAGCCGCGCGCGAGGCGCCCTAACAACGTCGAACTGGCCGCTTGTCAAGCTTTGAGCGTATCCCGTCCCTTGCCGGCGTGCGCCATTTGCTCGGTCAGGCCAAGCAGGCGAAAGGCCGAACGCCCCGCCACGCCGCCCAGCGCAACCCCGCAATCGACAAACTCGCGCCGCGCGGGCCACAGGCTGCCGACCGGATGCTGGTCAGGCGCCGAGCAGCTGTCGAACGGCAGAATGCCGCGGTGCCGGAAGTGCTCAGACAAGCGCAGCAGCAGCAGCACGCCAGGTGCAAAAGCGGCAAAGTCCTCATCGAATGCCGATTTGAAGCCGTGGCCCCAATCACCTTCGTTGAAGAAATGAACCGACAGGGCAAGCGTGTGCTCGCCCGCCCGCAGCTCTGCAAGCTCGACCAGGCCTTCGCCGACCGCAGCCGCAATCATCGCCTGGAAGAAGGCGAGGTTCCCCTGGTCGCAGCCAAGCGCGGAGCCAGCCCTGCCCTTCCAGCCGGATTGCTCCAGCCGGATGAATTCCTCCGCCATTTGCAGCACCGCCGCCGGGTCCCGGTGGACGCGGAATGCGATTGGCCCCAGCTCCGCTTCCAGCTTGCGGTCGAGCGCCGCATATCGCCGGCGATTGTCCGGCTTCACTTCAAGCTGCCCGTCAGCGGCAAAGGTTCTGCCCTCCAGCATCGCCCGGGACCGGACCCGATCGAACTTGATCGGCCGACCCTGAGCCCCGCAGATGGCGAGCAAGGCCGTGCAGACCGCCAGGTCGCTGGGCAGATCGACAAGCCGCAGCGCGGGCCTGGCCGATGACTGCTGCTCCAGCCCGGCAAGCAGATTCTCCCAGAACAGCTCCTCATGTCCCGGCCGGACCAGCAAAGCGGCACTGAACATGTTCGGGTGCCGCCAGGCCTGCCAGTTCGGGAATGGCACCCGGCCATAGTGCCACGGCTTGCACAGCGGCATCAGCCCCAGCCACTCGCCTGCCATATCGACAACAATCGCCAGGACCGCTTCTCCAGCTGGATCGCAATGTTCAAGCGAAGGACGCAGGAAACAGGACTTGGCGAAGATCCCGCTGCTGGGCGCAGCCGCGCTCAATTCATCCCAACGCCCGTGATCCTGATCGGAAAGCTCGCCCAGACGGCACAGACGCAGCGCCGCGCGACCGGTGGCACTCTGCCACGCCGGGGCAGCTGCGGGCGGCATGGTTCAACCCAGACCCGCGCGCTGGAGCAACCGCATGGCCTTGGCCCTGAACCACGGCCGGTGCGGCGGCTGCTGCGGGGGCTGCGGGTCAAGGCCCTTGGAGCGCAGCCAGTCATTGAAATGCCAGGCCAGATCGTGCTCGATGCTGCCAGCACATTTCCAGGTCAGCGAGATCGAGATCGATGGCTGGTCATCGACCTGCACCCAGTGCGGAACCTTGTAGGGTACAAAGATCGCATCGCCGGGGTGGAGCTGGTGAACCAGTTCTGCCGACCGATAGCTATCATCCCACGGCAGCAGGTTATCCTCCAGCCGGTGGAATTGTTCCTGCTGGGCGCGGGGCAGCCATGGCTCGCTCAAGGGGAAAGTGACAAACCGTTTGGTCCCGGCAACCTGGAACAGGATGTTGTATTCCGGGTCAAAATGGAACGGGGTGAGCGTTCCCGGCGAGGAGATGAAGATGAAGGCCGCAACTTTCAGCGCTTCGCCGGTCGTGGGGTCCATCACCGGCTTCATCTGGGCCAGCAAGGCCTGGATCAGTTCGGCATATTCGGGCAGCTGTTCGGCAAAGCGCAGCATCACCCAGCGCCCGGCCCGGTCGATCTGCCGAATGGTCTCTGCCGGGCTTTCGCCGACCGGCACTGCCATCGCGAATTCGCCACCGTTCTGGCCATCGGCAGCCCGGCATTCAACATGCGCCGGGTTCATCCGCTCAGCCGCCAGCGCCAGCTGTTCAAGCGAGAGCAGCGGGTGGTTAACCAGACAATGAGTCAAAGTGCCTGTAGAATTTGGATAAATTGCGCGCAGCCGCTCCAGGCCGTCTGCCGACAGCACGGGATTGGCTGATTCCCTAGCGTTTACCTTGGCCCATTCCATCGCTCCTCCCTACAAACCAGAGGTAAAGAACTGCTTGAACGCGGCCGCCCCTTTCATTTCGCGCCGGGATGGTGCAGGGCGACTTTGCTGCCGCCGGCGAAGGCAGTGTCATGACCAAGCCGCGGGCTCGCACGGGCCCACCAACAGAAAAGAACGATGAAGATACATCCCCTGATCACCACGTCCCAGGCTCTTGCGGAGCTGTGCGGACGCCTCGCCAAAGCCGATTTCGTGTGCGTCGACACCGAATTCATGCGCGAGAACACCTATTGGCCGGAATTGTGCCTGATCCAGATCGCCGACAGCGAGGAAGCGGCCGCGATCGATCCGCTGGCCAAGGACATCGACATGTCGCCCTTGCTCGACCTGCTGGTTGACAATGAGGACGTGCTCAAGATCTTCCATGCCGGCGGGCAGGACGTTGAAATCGTCTACAACCTGACCGGAAAGACCCCGCACCCGATCTTTGACACCCAGATCGCGATGATGGCGGTCAGCCAGAGCGAGCAGATCGGCTATTCGAACCTGGTCGAATCATGGCTGGGCCTGACGATTGACAAGGGCGCGCGCTTTACCGACTGGTCGCGCCGTCCGCTGACCGAACGCCAGATCGAATATGCAATCGGCGACGTAACCCACCTTGCTGAGATTTTCCCCAAGCTGCTGAAGCGCCTGATCAAGACCGGGCGCGGGACCTGGCTCAATATCGAAATGGAAAAGCTGGCCGACCCGGCCGGGTACCGGAACGATCCCAACCTGGCCTGGCAGCGAATCAAGGCCGCCGGGCGCAATCCCGGGATGCTCGGGCGGCTGAAAGCGCTGGCCCACTGGCGCGAACTGGAAGCGCAGGACAAGAACCTGCCGCGCGGCCGGATCGCCCGCGATGAGACTCTGGCCGATCTTGCCAGCCACCCGCCCAAGGTCCAGGCCGACCTGGCCAAGGTCCGCGGGCTTTCCGCCGGGTGGAAGGACAACGAAATCGGCAAGCGGCTGATGGCGGCGCTGGAGAATTCAAAGCCGCTGCCCGACAGCGAACTGCCCGCGCGCACTCCGCGCGGCGCGCCGCTGGGCAAGGAAGGCGCTTTGGTGGCGGACCTCTTGAAGCTGCTGCTCAAGATCCGCAGCCGCGAAATCGACGTCGCCTCGCGCCTGCTCGCGCGCAGCGAAGACCTTGAGCTGCTCGCCGCCGGGATCCGCGAACTGCCGATGCTCCAGGGTTGGCGCTTCGATGTGTTCGGCAAGGACGCGCTCGACCTGGTCGAAGGCAAAATGGCCTTCGCGGTGGTGAACGGGAAGCTCAAGATGACGCATGTCGATGACGTGCCCGAGCCCGAAGGCAGCCCCGAACCGGTCGAATAGGGCTGGCTGCGAAGGCCACCTCCCTCCCCAAGCCCGACTATGCTGAGCTTGTCGAAGCACTGTTCTTTTCTTCGTGCCCCGCGCACTGCTGCACGAAGAAAAAGACAGTCCTTCGACAAGCTCAGGATGAACGGGGTTTGGGTTGGACAGTCAGTTGCGCAGCGGAATGATGCCCCCTCAGGGCTGTTTCGCACCCTTCCCGCTGCTCATCGCCTTGGACATTTCGACCACCAGCTGGTTGCGGTGGCGACCCGCCGTGCGATCAAGCGGGATGCGGTAAAGCGCTTTCAGGAAGGCCATGTCCCAATCGGTCAGCCCCTTGGGCGGATCGTAGCCGCCAAATGCTGCCAGCACCGAGATCGAGGAGGACCGCGCCCCGGGTTTGACTTCGGCCAGCAGCACCAGTGCCGCGAAATCGGCCAGGGTCTCGATCGCTGCGCCGCGGGTCTGGCTGGCGTCGATGATCACGGTCGCGCTGTGGATCGAGCGCGCGGTCTGGGTGCTGACCAGGCTGGAGTTGTGAGTGACAATGGCCCCTTCATCGCCGCTCACGTTGAGCGCATTTGCGGTGGCATCGGAATTCTCGAAGAATACCCCCGGTGCCCCGACCGAGCTTGGTGCCATACCGTCCGCTGCGCCGGTTCCGGTCGAATACCACCAGCGGATGGGCATCGCGTCGGTCAGGTAGCGATTGCGCAAAGCCTCTGGCACTTCCCGCATCCGGTTTGGCGCACGGCGGTTGATCTGGCTGGTCACATCGGCGCCGTTGCCGGTGAATGACACAATTGCATTGCCGCTGCATTTGCCCTTCGCCAAAGGCGCGCGCACCTGCACGGCCACTTCGCGGATGCGGGCGTCGACAATCGCCGCCTGCCGGTCGGACAGGCCCACGATCTTCAGGCAGATCGGCTCGGTCCAGCGCGCCGCCGGGGCATTGGCCTGGGCCACCCCGAAATCGCCAAGGATATCAGTCGAGATCTGTTTGGCCTGTTCGGGCGGATAGCGTTCGCCTTCAACCACGATGTCCGAAGCGTCCTGCTGGGCTGCGACAGGCCAGGCGGCGGCCAGCGCCAGCAGGGCCAGCGCGGTTCGCAGGGGCTGATGATCCGGCATTGCAAACCTCTCGCTCGTCAAATGCAGGCTACCATCGCCGCACCACGGTGGCAACGCGCGCAGCTTGGCCTTGGCGGCGCGCTATGCGATAGCGATGGCGATGACCACCTACCTGCCCACGCTCAAACAGCTGCAATACCTGGTCGCCTTGCACGAACACGGGCATTTCGGCCGCGCGGCCGATGCCTGCTTTGTCTCGCAGTCCACCCTGTCGGCGGGCTTGCGCGATCTGGAAACCTTGCTGGGGGTCGTGCTGGTCGAGCGGACCAAACGCGCGGTTCGCTTTACCCCGCTGGGCAATGCGGTGGTGGCCAAGGCACATCGCCTGCTGCGCGAAGCTGAAGAAATAAGCGACATGGTCCAAAGCGCCGGGAAGCCGCTTTCGGGCGAAGTGCGGATGAGCGTGATCCCCACGATCGCCCCGTTCCTGCTGCCGCGCATGCTGCCCCGCTTGCGCCGCGAACGCCCGCAGCTGCGGCTGTTTCTGCGCGAGGAAACCAGCGCCGCGGCGATGGAAAGCCTGCACCACGGCCGCAGCGACTGCGTGCTGCTGGCGCTGCCCTTCCCCACTGGCGAAGTGGAGAGCGAAGTGATCGAACTCGACGCGCTGTGGGTGGCCTTCCCCAAGGACGATCCGCGCGATCTGCCCGAGGAAATATCGCCCGACTTGATCGACGAGAACCGGCTGCTGCTGCTGGAGGATGGGCACTGCCTCAAGGAACATGCCCTCGCCGCCTGCAACCGGCCCGGATTGCGCGCCTCGGCAACGATGATCGGGACCTCGCTGCACACCCTGGTGCAGATGGTGGACAACGGCCTGGGGCTGACCATGCTGCCCGAAATGGCGCTGGACGCGGGAATACTGAATGGCACTGACGTGGTCGCCCGCCCGCTCAAGAACCGCAACGCCAATCGCGAGATTGCGCTGGTCTGGCGCAAGAACAGCCCGCGCGGCGAGGAGTTCCGCCTTTTGGCCGAGGAACTGCGCGCCGGGTGAGACAAGCCGCGTTGCCAGATGCGGCAAGGCATGGCACTCTTCGCCCCATGAGCAAGCTCTGTTGGACCAGCCTGGCGCTTGCCGCCGGCCTCGCCGCGGTCCCGGCCCTGGCGGCCGTGACTGTTCCCATTCCGCCCAGCATGATGAACCGCAGCGCGGTGGTCTGCGTCAAGGTGACAGCCAAAGGCACGGTCAAGGACGCCTTCGTGGTCCGCTCGACCGGGAGCACCCAGGCCGACGCCGACATGATCGAGTGGATCCGCAAGGTCCCCTGGCCCAAGGCCAAGAGCGGCGACCCGACCCGCAACCAGTGGCAGCCGATCCCGGTCGCGATGGGCAAGGCCGAAGCACCCGAACTGCCCGACAACTGCGCCCCGCCGCGGGCGTGAGCTAGACGACCCGCACTTCCGGCCCGTATGCTTCGAGTGCGGTATCGCTGGTCAATAGGGTCAGCCCTTCGCAGCGCGCCGTAGCTATCAGCAGACGATCGAACGGATCGCGGTGGTGCATTTCCAGGTCGTCAAGTGCAGCGGCGTGGGCAGGAGTGATGGGAAGGACATCGATCCCAACCTCGTCCAGCGCAGCGGAGAACTCGCGTCCGGACAGCGGCATGTCGTCTGCTGCGCCCTTGCGCCGCGCCCATTTTATCGCAACTTCCCAAATCGAGCCAGTGCTGGCAAAAAGCTGCTCGGCGTGCTCGTCCATCAACGTGAGGGCTGCAACCGGCAACTTGTCGCTATCCGCCAATCTCCACAGCAGGATATGCGTATCGAGCAGCAGTCTCAATCGCTGTCACCTTCGAACGCGCGCTCGATCTCGGAATTGAGGCCATCAATTGAGTCGGGAACTGTAATCTTGCCTTTGAGCAAGCCCCAACGCAGCTTCCGCTTGGTCTCAATCGGCACCAGCCGAGCGGCCGGAGTTCCATTCACCGCAATCACCACCTCGCGCTCCGCGCCCGAACGGACGGCGGCGACAAGCTGGGATAGCCGCGACTTCGCATCGTGCATGTTAACCACTGGCATGTATTGGACTTAGCTAAACTTAGCTAATCTGTCAATCCATGTGTTTGAGGCCGACCCGCAGATAGTCCCAGCCGGTTATCAGCGTCAGCACCGCCGCAGCCCACAGCGTGGTGTAGCCGACCGTATAAGGGGTCAGCAGCCCGCCGGTGAAAGGGATCGCGAAGCTGGGCCAGGCCCCCATCAGGATCAGCGCTCCAAGGGCAACCATCTGGAAGGAGGTTTTCCACTTGGCCAGTTTGCTGACCGGAACCGAGACGCTGAGGCCGCCCAGAAACTCACGCAAGCCCGAAACCGCGATTTCGCGCAGCAGGATGATCAGCGCGGCGATCACGCTCCAGCCGGTGATGTCGCGATTGTGGACCAGGATCAGGATGACGGCTGCAACCATGATCTTGTCGGCGATCGGATCGAGGAACTGCCCCAGTTTCGACACCGCCCCTTGCGAGCGCGCGAGGTAGCCGTCGAAATAGTCGGTGATCCCCATCAGGCAGTAGAGCACGAAGGCGATGCCATAGCCGGTTGGCCACTGCGGGAACCACAACAGGCCGATCAACACCGGCAGCGCGACAATGCGCGACAGCGTGAGGAGGTTGGGCAGATTGAGCATCGCCTTCTGCATAGCGGGGCAATGCCGTATGCAAAAGACTCCACTTAAGGCTTGTTCACATCGGACTTGCCGCTAGGGTCCGCCGCAACTCGGGGAACCGCTAGACCAATTCATGACAACCCAGACCCACCTGATCCACAGTCGGCGGTTCCTGCCGCTGTTCGTGACCCAATTGCTCAATGCTTTCAACGACAACCTGTTCAAGAACGCGATGGTGCTGTTCGTCGTATACAGCGTCTATCAGTCCGAACAGGCCGAGGGACAATTCAGCGCGATCGCTTCGGCGATTTTCATCCTGCCGTTCTTCGTGCTCTCGGCAGTTTCGGGGCAGCTGGCCGACATGCGCGACAAGGCGCGGATCATCCGGATCGTCAAGGCTGCCGAAATCGGCATCATGCTGGTCGGCGCGGCCGGGCTGCTGATGGCCTCGCGCGGGATCATGGTTTCAAGCGTGGCCATCCCGCTGATGCTGCTGGCGCTGCTCGGAATGGGCATCCATTCGACCTTCTTCGGCCCGATCAAGTATGCGATCCTGCCGCAACACTTGCACAAAGACGAAGTGCTGGCCGGGACCGGGCTGGTGGAAGCAGGAACCTATATCGCGATCCTGGCCGGGACGATCCTGGCGGGCTGGATCTCGGTCGAATGGGCCGCGATTGGCGTGGTGGTGACGGCATTGGTGGGATACGCGACGAGCCGCTATGTCCCCGATGCGCCGCCGCATCATGAGCCCGAACCACTCGATTTCCACCTGATCCGCGCGTCCTACAATCTGGTCCGTAACACCAGCCATGACCGCCGGGTGTTCTTGGCGGTCATGGCGATCAGCTTCTTCTGGACCATCGGCACCGTGTTGTTCGTGCAGTTCCCGCCGCTGGCCAAGAACGTGCTCTCCGCCAGCAAGGAAGTGGCCAGCCTGTTCCTGGTGATCTTCTCGATCGGGGTCGCATTGGGTTCGATGTCGGTCAATGCACTGCTCAAGGGCACTGTTTCGGCGCGCTATTCGCCAGGATCGGTGATCGTGATGGGCCTGTTCGTGGTGGCCTTCTATCTGGTTTGCAACCAATGGCAGCCAAGCACCCAGGGGCTGCTCGACGTCGATGACTTCATGGCCCATTCGATGGCGATCCCGCTGATGCTGTGCCTGCTGGGGATCGCAGTGGCCGGCGGTATGTTCGTGGTGCCGCTTTATGCCTTCCTGACCACATTCGTGGACAAGTCGCAGACCTCGCGGACGATCGCAGCGAACAATATCGTCAATTCATTCGCGATGGTGGTGGGATCGCTGATCGCGACCGGGCTGTCCTTTGCCGGGGTGCCGATTGTCCAGCAGGTCCTGCTCAGCGCCGCGATGTGCCTGGTTTCGGCCTGGATCGCCCGCCAGCTGGTCGCTGCGGAACGCGCTGCCTAGGCAATATAAATGCT
>Ga0207952_1000043_pt1 | contig 161892 bp, 146 predicted proteins | sample SubbioR12Aug_8Ca_FD_184831 | JGI IMG/M metagenome (GOLD analysis project Ga0207952, IMG submission 184831) | Serpentinite rock and fluid subsurface biosphere microbial communities from McLaughlin Reserve, California, USA - CR12Aug_8Ca (SPAdes) | ecosystem: Environmental > Terrestrial > Deep...
TTTGTTTTTCCATTTTTTACGAGACGAATGCTTTCGCATGCATGGCATTGATGTATCTTTGTTATCATAATATTAGGTGAACAAAGATACGAAATTTAATTTATGTCAACTCAATTTTGACACTACCAAAAATTGTTCATAAAAAGATTGAGTACGAAAAACCGAAAGCGATAATGAAAAAAGTATTGAAATTGGAAGAGGATATTACGGAAAGCGTCAAAACTTTGATTCGTGAGATAAAATGATTGCGAAAATGTCTGAACCATGATTTACAGGATTCAAGGATTACCACGAAAAGTCTTAACCACGATTTACAGGATTTAAGGATTACCACGATGAAATGAAATCACGGAATCCCTCAATCAAGAAAATCAAGGTTCAGACAATGAAGAAAATATCTCAACCGCGATTCTTGGGATTTGCTTGATTACCACGATGAAACGAAATCATGGAATCCTTCAATCGAAAAAATCAAGGTTCAGACAATTAAGAAATAAAAAAAATAAGAACAAAACACTATGGAACAAACATTGAAATATGAAGATATAACCCGAAGAATTATTGCTGCGGCAATGCACGTTCATTCTACGCTCGGAAACGGATTTCAAGAAGTAATTTATCAGCGAGCGATGGCGATTGAAATGCCGTATGAAAAATTATCGTTTGAACGGGAAAAAGAAATGCCGATTCACTATCGCGGTGAACACATTGGAACGCGCAGAGTTGACTTTTTTGTCGAAGGACTGATTATGGTTGAGTTGAAAGCAGTCATAACGTTAGAGGATGTTCATTTGGCGCAAGCGTTAAATTATCTCGAAGCATATAATATGGAAGTCGGATTGTTGATAAATTTTGGAGCAAAAAGTTTGGAGTTCAAACGGCTGCATAATAAAAAGTATAAACCATGATTTGTGGGATTTAAAAGATTGCGAAAATGTCTGAACCACGATTTATAGGATTTTAGGATTACCAGGAAAAGTCTCAATCACGATTCTTGGGATTTATAGTTGACTACGATGAAACGAAATCATGGAATCCTTTCATCAAGAAAATCAAGGTTCAGACAATTGAAATAAAGAAAAATTTGTGATGGAAAAAGTAAAAGTAGGTGAAGTTGCAGAAGCGTTGACTGGTTTCCCATTTGATTCAAAACTGTTTAATGAATCAGATGGATTTCCGTTGATAAGAATTAGAAATCTCAAAGAAGGAAAGACCGATACGCTTTACAATGGAAAGTTTGATAAATTTTTTGTTGTGAAGAAAGGTGATTTGCTGATTGGAATGGATGGAGAATTTAATCTGGTGGAATGGAAATGGGAAGACGCTTTACTAAATCAACGAATAATGAAACTCGTTGCAAAAGAAAAGCTCGCTTCAAAAAAATATTTGAAATATGCTTTACCAAATATTTTGAAACGGATTGAAGATGCAACTCCATTTGTTACCGTAAAACATTTATCCCATAAAAAAGTTTTAGATTCTTCTATTTCTCTTCCCAATTTACAAACCCAACAAAAAATTGCAAGCATACTTGAGCAAGCAGATGAAGCGCGGCAAAAACGCAAACAAGCAAACCAACTCACCGAGCAATTTCTCCAATCCGCTTTTATCGAAATGTTTGGCGACCCGGTGAGAAATGAGAAGAAGTGGGAAGTGATTGCGATTAAGGAATCGGGAAATGTTTTGACAGGAACAACACCACCAAGTAAAAATGCTGGAATGTTCGGTGGTAAAATTCCTTTTATTACTCCAGGAGATTTGGAGAGCGAAGAACCAAACAAAAGATTTGTAACGAAAGAAGGTTTAGAAAATTCAAGAACTGTTAGAGAAGGTGCTGTGTTTGTCTGTTGCATTGGTGCAACTATTGGAAAGGTAGGAAGAGCCAAAAAATTATCTGCTTTCAATCAACAAATAAATTCTATTGAATGGAATAAAAACTACAATGATTTATTTGGTGAAATGTTGATGAGATTTATGAAACCAATTATTGTTGCAAAAGGAGGAAACTCAACTACACTTCCAATTTTGAATAAAGGAAATTTTGAAAAATTGACAATCATCAAACCCCCACTTTCCCTCCAACAAAAATTCGCATCGTTAGTTGAGCGTGTAGAAAACCTCCGCGCAAAACAACGAGCAAGCGAAACGGCGTTGGAGAATTTGTTTCAAAGTTTAATGCAAAAGTATTTTGAGTGAAACAAAGATGGAGTCCACTTTACCCAATAGAAACTGTGAAACCATTCAATTACTTGTTGCTTATAGAGAGAAGTGGACTCCATCTCATAATATTTTGGATGAAAAATTTTAAGTAAATTTGTACGGAAAAAAATAAATTCTATGAGTGAACACGAACGATTTAAAATCCTTCTCAAACGCGCAGCGGCATCTGCAAAAAGAAAAGCGGTACGTAAGCGTCTTCCCGTTGTTATTTCAGAAGATGGAGAAGTGAAATTGGTTTACCCGGATAAGAAAGTTAAAGTGTTACACAGAACGCAGCAGCATTAAAAAGCATGATTATTATGCAGCCGCGTTTCAGAATGTTTGCAGGTCCCAACGGCTCAGGCAAAACGTACCTTTTCAATTTTCTTAAAAGCCAATCCTATATTCATACCGAGATTTACGTCAATGCCGATGAGATTGAGCGGAAACTTTCCGAGTCCATGCAATTTCATTTTAATGCCTACCGGGTAAAAGTTTCAGATAAAGATTTTAAGACACACATTCAGCAATCCGGTATTCTCAAAAAAATACACGATAAATCTTTTCTTGAAAAGATACATGTTGAAAGTGGCGTATTGAAAATTACGATGAAAAAAAGTGAATTGAATTCCTATATCGCTTCTTTCATTGCTTCGTACCTCTCAGAAAAACTCATTGAAAGCGGACAATCATTTTGCTACGAAACCGTTTTATCTCACCCATCAAAATTGAAATTGCTGGAACAAGCAAATGTAAAGGGATACAAAACATATCTCTATTTTGTTTTCACAGACGATTGGCGGCTGAATATTGAGCGGGTAAAACTCCGTGTACAAGAAGGCGGCCATAATGTGGACGATAAAAAAATAGAACAACGGTATTTCAGATCACTTAAACTTTTTTCCGAAGCCGCCGCAATTTCCATCAGCGCTTACCTGATTGATAATTCAAAGAATTTTGAATTGATGGCGGAATTGAAAAATGGGAAAACAAAATATACAGCATCTTTTTATCCAAGGTGGTTGAAAAAATATTTTGACCCGACAAAGCGAAGGTGAAACGGCGTTGGAGAATTTGTTTCAGAGTTTAATGCAGAAGTATTTCAACTAACAATGGAACCCGAAGAACTCCTTGAACGAGCGAATAACCCGAATAACATACCGGGTATTTACAATTATTGCGACCGCTGGTGCGAACGATGCACATTCACGACTCGGTGCCTCAACTTTGATATCAGCAGTGCGCACTCAAAAAATCTCGAAACTCTCGATAGTGAAAATACAGCGTATTGGGAAGAAATTGCAAATGTTTTCAGTGACACGATGAAACTCCTTGCCTATATTGCAGAGAAGGAAGGATTCGATTTGAGCAAAGTGGATGAAGCGGCTGTGGAACAAGAAATGAAGAAAAGCGATGATGCCCACGCTCAAGCAGAGAAGCACAACATTTCCACGCAGGCAAAAAAGTATAACGCAATGGTTGATGACTTTTTTACAAAAGAGAAAGATTCTTTTGTACGCAAGCAAGATGAAATGAACATGCATTTACAACTTGGAATTAACGAGAAGAAAATAATCAGCGAAGCGGTTGAGATACAAGGTTGTTTTGAAATTATCGGTTGGTATAACGCGCAGATTTGGGTAAAGTTGATGCGGGCATTATCGGGAAAACTTGAAGGAGAAGAATTTGAAGATGAAAACGGTTTTCAACGAGATTCGGATGGCTCGGCAAAAGTTGCGCTCATCGGCATTGACCGCTCTATCGCCGCGTGGGGAAAATTACAACAACTATTTCCCGAACATACCGACGAACTGATTTCCGTGTTGCTTCACTTGGATAAAACGAGAAAAGAAATTGAAAAAGAATTCCCGAATGCGCGACGTTTCAAACGCCCGGGATTTGATGAGATTGTGTAACAGAGTGAAGAGGCAATAATGTAAAATGGCAGCAACGCTGATTTTGAGTTCCCTCTCCTGACCAACATTTCGGATTGTGTTTTCCTTCCCTATTGTATATCACCATATATTTTTCTTATTTTTTCCGCACAAAATTTTGGCTCTATGTTTATTTCGTTCGAAGGACTCGATGGGTGCGGGAAATCCACACAAGCGCAATTGCTTAAACAACGGTTTGAAACGGAAGGGGAAAATGTTCTCCTTCTTCGCGAACCGGGAGGAACAATTATTTCGGAAAAAATCCGCGACATTCTTTTAAGTAAAATTCATTCTGCGATGATTCCGGTAGCCGAAATCTTATTGTTCTCCGCTGCACGCGCACAACTTGTTCACGAAATAATTCAACCCGCGTTACAAAAGAATACCGTTGTGCTTTGCGACAGGTATGTGGATTCCACCACAGCATATCAGGGATTCGGACGGGGAATTCCCCACGAAAATGTTGCCACCATTAACCGCATCGCAACACAGGGACTTTTGCCGGATATAACTTTTTTTCTTGATATACCGGTCTCGGAAGCGATGAACCGCAGAAAAACATCCCGCGCCGAAGAGGACAGAATGGAAGATGCCGAACAAAGGTTTTTTCAGAATATCTATGATGGATTTCTTTCCATCGCAAACAATGAACCGAAGCGATTCACCCGAATAGATGGAATGCTTTCCATTACCGAAATCCATAACCACATTTGGGAAATTCTTACTTCACGATTTACCCTTAAATAACACTTATACTATGCTTACTACTTCATATACTTCCCGTAACCACACGATGCGCCTGTTCACCTTCGCATTTCTTTTTGTTGTTTTTCCGCTTTTCACGTTTGCAACATCGAACGACAGCAGAACCCTCCTGAAAATCAACAAAGGAATTGACATTTACGGACGGGTGTATCAGGAAATTGTTTCGAACTATGTAGAAACCGTTGACCCGGAAAAGTTGATGCACGCAAGTCTCAACGGAATGTTGGATATCCTCGACCCGTTCACCCAATATTATGATGAAACCGAAACCGATGAAGTTGATTTGATAACGACCGGAAAATATGGCGGTGTCGGAATCTCTGTTGGATTTCGTGACGGCTATATTACCATTCTTTCCCTGATGGAAGGATATTCCGCACAACGACAAGGTTTACTCCCCGGCGATAAACTTATCGAAGTAGATGGAAAAAATATCGTTGGCATAAAAGTAGAGGATGTCAAAAAACTGACGCGCGGAGACCCCTTTACCGAAGTGAAAGTAAAGATAGAACGCGAAGGAGAAAAAGAACCGCTCGAATTTGTGTTGATGCGGGAAGAAATCCAACTCAAAAGCGTAACATATTCCGATTTTCTCCAACCCGGAATTGGTTATGTCCGTCTTGAACGATTTACGCGACGTACGGGAGAGGATGTACGCTTCGCAATTCAGGAATTAAAAATGCGCGGGGAAATTCATTCGCTGATTCTCGACATCCGCGATAATCCGGGGGGATTACTTGATGCAGCGGTGGAAGTTTCGGAAATTTTCCTCCCGAAAAATTCACTCATCGTTTCCACGAAAGGAAAAGGAGAAACACCGATTCTCCAACGTGAATACCGCTCCGTAAAAGATGCGGTACTGCCGGCAATTCCGCTCGCTGTGCTGGTCAACCGTAATTCCGCAAGCGCGAGTGAAATTGTTGCAGGTGCAATTCAGGATTATGACAGAGGGATTCTCCTCGGCACGCGAACGTACGGGAAAGGATTAGTACAAACGATCGTTCCGCTTCCGTATAATTCACAATTAAAAGTTACCACTGCGAAATATTACACCCCGAGCGGAAGGTCTATTCAGGAAATAGATTACAGCCGCGAGAAAAAAAGCGGTACGTTTTCTGCAACACCGGAAAGTTTGCGAAAAGATTTTTCCACTACTCACAATCGTAGGGTGAAAGATTTAGGGGGAATATCGCCGGATACTGTTGTTGAACTGACGGAAGCGTCTTCGCTCTTTAAAGCGCTGATGCAAAAATCATTTCTCTTCAAGTACGCAAATGCGTTTCTTGCTGCAAACAAAGAGATGCCCTTAGAATTGCCGGGAGAAAATGCAATGATTTCCGATTTCAAAAAATTTGTTTCAGAGCGGGCATTCACTTTTGAAGATGAAACCGAACAAAAACTCCGCGAACTGAACGACCTCGCAAAAAAATCACAAATGAGCGAGAGTTTACTCGCGAAATTAGAGGAAGCGAAAGCGCAGTTGGAAAAAGAAAAGGATTCTCTCTTCGAAAGAAATAAAAAAGAAATAGTCCGAACGCTCAGGATGGAAATTATGAGCCGCTATCGCGGTGAGAAAGGCAGAATTGAAGTATCGCTGAAAGACGATGAGCAGGTAAACGTAGCGATCGGAGTTTTGAAAAATAAAGAGCGGTATGATTCTCTGTTAACACCGCATATTCAGGAAGCAAAAGTGAATGATGAAAAAAAGAAAGAGTGAGTAATAATGGCAATTGATTTTAGTAATCATTCTCTCATCAAGTTGCAATATTATGGACTAACTATAACAGATGTTGAAGAAAATAGCAATAATGTCCTATTGGATTGTAATGATACTCACGAAAATTCAAAGGTAACTATCTTTAAGATTTTGGAAACATTGTTTGTACTTGTAATTTCTACTGAAACGAACCAAGTGATTACAATTTATACAACAGATTTAACAACAATAAATAATAGAAGGAAAAACGGAAGATGGATTTGCAAATAAATCTCGAACAATTCGAGAAAACAATTGATAATAAACTCGGTACGATTTTATTTCATCGTCCTGGTTTTCAAGGAATTCCTGATGAAGTACTTCATGGAGATGGCTATACCGTAGAATTGAAGAATCGTGAAGTCGTAATCATAGACATTTACAATCCAAGTTCAATGATGACAAAAGTTATCGGTGAAGATTTCCAACGAAAAGCGGCGTAACGCTTACTTATACCCAATCTCAAATAATTTACTTTGTATCAACATCAGCACGCGATTGAAATCACCTTTCTCGTGAACGAAATCCACTTCGTCGGAAGGAATAACGAGAAGATTTCCTGATTTGTAATTTCCAATCCACTCTTTATACAAACCGGAAAGTTGTTCGAGATATTCACGCGGAATAGATTGCTCATAATCTCTTCCGCGTTTTTTTATTTGTGAAACGAGCGTCTCTATCTTAGCATCAAGGTAAATAAGTAAATCCGGCGGTTTCAAATATTCGAGCATAATGGAATAGAGTTCACGATAGTTTGTAAAATCTCTGTCATCCATCTTCCCTATCGAATGTAAATTGTTTGCAAAAATTTCCGCGTCTTCATAAATGGATCGGTCTTGAATGACAGAATCTTTCGATTCAACAATTGTTTTGTGGTCGCGAAATCGTTTGGAGAGGAAATACACTTGCAAATTAAACGACCAGCGATGCATATCTCCGTAGAAATCACTTAGGTACGGATTATCTTCTACCGATTCGTAAAATGATTTCCACTTGTAGTGCGAACTCAATAATTTTGTAAGCGATGATTTTCCCGAACCGATATTTCCGGCAACAGCGACGAAGATTTTATTTTGTTTCATTTTTTTGACTAAAATATTATTCTACATTTCTGAGAGTCATCAGTCATTTATAATTGTTGTTTCGTACTTTTCGATTTACTAATGACAAATGACTAATAACCAATGACATTATAATTATTCCAATATTCCGTTTGTAATTTTCTTTTCTCTTCTTGCAATCCACACTCCGCAAATTGTTGCCGATGCGCCGAAGAGTTGAATCATTTCTAATTTTTCTCCCAGCGCGATGTAAGAAAAAAATAATGCAAGTACGGGAACAAGATTATTGTAATTTCCTGTTTTCGCAGGACCAATGCGTTTCACTCCTATGGACCAAAAGTAATTTGCAATGCCGATGGAAATTGTTCCCGATAAAAACATTGCAAAGTAATACGTCCAATGCAAAGAAGCAAAATCCATTTCCATTGCGGGAGGAATCGCAACGGCGGTGAGAAATGGCGTTCCCACAAGAAGCATAATAACGGTAAGTTGACTCGCGGAATATTTTACGAGAAGTGGTTTTTGTAAGTTCGTATTTAATGCCCAAAGCATTGCCGCAATCAGCATTAAAACATCGCCAAGGAACACATCACCGCCAAGAGAAATTTCTTTTCCGCTTCCAAGAATGATTGTAATAATTCCCGCAAGAGAGATAACCATTCCAAGCCACACCGAATTAGAAATTTGTTCTTTGTGGAGAATTCGGTTAAAAAAAACAGTCCAAAGCGGCGCAGTTGCAAGAAAGAGAGAAGCATTCCCGGCAGTTGTTTTTCTTATTCCAACAATGAATACGAGTTGATAACAAACATACGCGACAAAACCAACCGTTAAAAGTTTTCCCCAATCTTCTTTTTGAATTCTCTTCCATTCGTACCGGGAGAAATAAACTATCGCTGCAACAATTGTCCCGCAAATAAAACGCAGACTGTTGTACACAAACACATCAAATTTCTCGACTGTCCATTTTACGAGAGGCATATTGATCGCCCAAATAAGAACGACCGTGAGAAGAATAAATTCTGCGGAGAGATTGCGGAAGGATTTTTTTTCTGACATTATAATTTCTGTCATGCCGAATTTATTTCGGCATCTACATTCAATTCAAAAAGATGCTGAAACAAGTTCAGCATGACGTTTACATGAGTCATTTCATTTTTTCCCGAAACTCTTCTGCTTCACGTTTTCCCAAACCGAATTGCAATAGCTCTTCATCGGATAAATCTTTTTGAAGAAGAAGAGTTTTCAACACATTCATTTCGAGGCGGGAAAATTTTTCGGATTTCAAAATGTAATCTTCAAACGCTTCGTAAGCAATGGGAGCAACACATTTGGTAATTTCCGCAAGCGCTTCTGCATAGACACGAATTTCAAATTGCGCGTGAGCATCAATTCGTAAACGCAAGAAATGAAACAAATTGTGTAAATCAATTTTCCAGTACCATTCAGTATAAAGTGAAACGGGAAGATTGATGCGAGCAAGTTCCCGTGCGATGTTGAGTCCGAGAAATTTTTCGTAATTGTTGTAGGAAGTTGTTTGTTCGGAAAAAAGTTCATCAATGATTTGCTGACGAATTTCGATTGGAACTTCATCTTCATCTCTTCCTTGTTTGTTCGATGCGCTTTGAAAATGAATCGCTTCAAGCGAGGGAACGTAAAACTCATCTTTCATTACGGAATATCTTCCCGAATATTCATTCACGTTTGCCGTGCGATGGCGAATCCATTGTCGCGCAACAAAAATCGGAAGTTTGCAGTGAAATTTTAATTCCACCATTTCAAAAGGCGTTGTGTGAAGATGTCGCATTAAATAGCGAATCAAACCTCTATCTTCGCTCACGCTTTTTGTTCCTTTGCCGTACGAAACGCGCGCCGCTTGCACAATGGATTCATCGCCGCCCATATAATCAACAAGGCGCACGAATCCCTTATCGAGACATTTGAATTCTTTGTCGAGAATTTCTTCAGCGGGAGGAGTTATTACTCTTGGCATAAAATTGGTTTGAGATCGGAGATTTGTGGTTTGAGGAATGAAAATTTCACCAACCTCCAACCGCAAACCACAAACTTATTTCGCTTTCTCTGCAAATATCTGCACCAAATTCACCAACGTTTCGACTGATTTTTCCAATCCCCGACGTGAATTGAATTCCAACTTCCCGTGAAAATTCATTCCACCGGTAAAAAGATTCGGACAAGGTAAACCCATATATGTCAATCGCGAACCATCTGTTCCACCGCGAATCGGTCGTAAGTGTGGAGTTAATCCCGCGCGTTTTGCTGCTTCCATCGCATTCGCCGTGAGCTCGGGATAATTCTTCAACACTTCTTTCATATTCTTGTAATTTTCTTTTACTTCAATCGAAATTTTTGTTTCTGGGAATTTCGATTGCGTTTCACTCACCATTTTTTTCAACATCGTTTCTTTTTCATCCAAACCGCTGATTTCAAAATCACGTAAGAGAATTTTCAAACTCGATTGTTCTACATCTGCTACTCCGCCATACGGATGAACAAAACCAACGCGCTTCTCCGTTGTTTCGGGAAGTTTATCTTTGGGAAAACGCGAAACGAAATCGGAAAAAGCGTAAATAGAATTTATCATAATTCCTTTTGCTGTTCCGGGATGCGTACTTTTTCCTTGAAATGTAACTGTTGCAGTTCGCGCGCTCCATGTTTCTTCGCTGATTTCTCCGAGTTCTTCGCCATCAACAGTATAAGCAAACTTCGCACCGAAACCTTCGACATCAAATTTACTTGCGCCGTTTCCCACTTCTTCATCAGGAGTAAATCCGATTTGAATTGTTCCGTGTTTGATTTGCGGATTCGTCAACAAAATTTCTACGAGCGTCATTATTTCTGCACAACCCGATTTATCATCGGACCCAAGAAGCGTTGTTCCATCGGCAGTAATAATATCATCGCCTTTTAAATCTTTCAACGAAGGATTTTTTTCTACGGAAATTATTTGCGTTTTGTCATTCGGAAGAACGATATCACTTTTTCCATCGTAATTTTTATGAATAATCGGATTGACATTTTCTCCGCTCACTGCGGGCGAAGTATCCATGTGCGAAATCAAACCGATTGCCGGAACTTTGGAATTATCCGTAAGATTTCCGGGAATGGTTGCATACACATAACAATTATCGCTCAAGCGAACATTTTGCGCGCCGAGTTCTTTCAATTCCTTCGCAAGAAGTTTTGCAAGATTAAATTGTTTCTGAGTGCTGGGAACAGTGTCTTGGTCTTCCTTCGATTGCGTATCAATTTTTACGTATCGAAGAAATCTATCAAATGCAGATTCTTTCGGTGGTTTCATATCGGATGAAAATGAAAAGTTGAAAATTAAAAGTGAAAATAATATGGTTGAGAGGAAAAGTGATTTCATAAGGTTTGTTGATTTATTTTATGTGAAAATTCTTTATTTATTCTGTTGATGGCAATTGATGTCATAAATTATTATTTCTTTCTTCTTTGTTTTGTTTCTTGTGGTTTCGGTTCAAGAAGTTTTCTCGCAAATTCTCGTTCGTGTTTTTTTATTCTTCGCGCAACTTCTTCTGCAGAGATTTTTTCTTCAAATACTTTTCTTTCTTTTGCTACTTCTAATTCTATCTTTTTTTGTTTTAGCTTTGTTGGTTTCGCTGTTTCTTCTTCCGATTTCTTTTTCATTATGAAAAGAAGTTTGTAACCGCGTAAGTAAAAATTAAATCTTCTCGCTCTGTTGTGCCATAAGCCCGTATTTGATGTTTGATTATGACGCGTTACACAAATAGTATCAATCGTTTCAAAGAGTTTTTCTAATCGCTGATAAAGTAAAAAACTTGTTGGCGTAAATTTTTTCTTTATCCATTGGTCGCCGATTAGCCACGCCATTGCTTTGTTTGGTTTTAAGATGCGATGAATTTCTTTTGCAACTTTTTCTAACTCATCATAAAACTCCGTTTTCTCACAAGAAATTTCTCCAATGCATCGTTTATCATCAGAGTAATCAAGATTGTCAGAATACGGTGAATCAATAAAAACAAAATCTACACTGTTATCTTCAAGCGGAATTTTTCTTGCGTCGTTTTTTTTGACATCGGAACGAACAATGTTTAAATCGTATCCAATTACTTTTCTATTCAGTTCTTTTGCGACATCAATTGTAGTTCCACTTCCACACATTGGGTCAACAACTAAATCTCCTTCTTTGGTATAACGTTGTAATAAATTCCAAATAACAAATGCGGGTGTTACACCTTTGTATTTGTTATTGCCGTGTGGTTTATCTCCATAATTTTGTGTTGGAAAATCCCAAAGAGTTGTAGATTCAAGAATAAGTTCTTGCAGTTTTTTCACTTTTGACACTCTGCTAATCCCACTTTGTTGGTTTTATGTGGTTTCTTTCTGAGAGTTGTTGTAGATGAAACCAAACACCAGTAGTTAATTCAAAGAAAAAATCGTCATTTTGTTTAAAGTGTTCTTCAAATTTTGAAGTCAAAGGAATATTATCGACATCGATTTTGTAACCATCTTCTTCTGCGAGTTGCACTATACTGTCTTGAACGATAAAAAGATTTTCGTAAAGAGCATTGTGCATTAAACCATTTGGGAAAGAGATGAATAGTAGATATTTCATTTTAATAGTTTCCTTAAATCGTCAATAAATTTATCAAACATTTTCACTTTGTTACTTTCTTGAATATTTGTTTCGCTCAAAACATAACTTCCATCCAAATCTACTTCTACTATTGCTCTTCCTTTCTTTGCTGGTCTTTTCACGGTGAGCGTTCCATCTTCATCGGGCGTAACAAAATAAACTTTTATATGCTGTGTAACTTTATCAGAAGCAAGTTTTATTTTCCAATAACCAGTTTGAGCAATTCTTTCTCGTAGAGTTACTTTACTTGAAAGTACTGCAACGACCTTACTCGTTTGGGGTTCATAAATAATTATATCTACATCGGGAAGGTGGGAGCCAAATTCACCATAATCTATAAGCAAATTTCTTTTTACTTGGCTTAATTCTTGTGAAAGGTTTGCACCGTTTGTTCGTTCCAAAGAATTCCCGTTGATTACTTCTAATCCTAAATTTCTCACCTCATCAACGATAATATATTCTATTAGTTTTTCAAGATTTTTTCCTTTAAATGCTCGCCAAGATTGTTCGTGGTCATCTCCTTCAAAATCTGCTTCGTGTTGCGCTTTTGCTTCTTTGAGTAAAGTAGAAATATGGCGATAAGTTTCCTTTCCATATTTCTCTTTCTTTGAATTATATAAGCGAATTAAATCTTTTATTGTCATTGTTTTTCCATCACTAAAATATATTCTGTGGGATAAGCCAATTTCATTCCTTTGTCATCAACGGTTGTAAACTTTCCCGTTTTTGGATCTCTCGTTGAAGGTAACATCTTTGAAGGAATTTCTCGATGAACAATTTTATAAGTTTTAAAACCGATATTTTCAAATTGTTCTTGAAAAACTTCTGCATTTAAAATATCTACTTTTTGTAATTGAGTGTTTCCGATAACAATACACGCTTTCCCATGTTTTTTCAATACACGTTTCATTTCGATAAAACTTTCAAACATATCAGCAAAGTAGTTTTTCACTTCTAATGCTTTTGTTCCGTTTCCCAATTTTCTCACTATCTCATCGGCTAAACTACTTTTTAAATTTATTTCGCTTCGTTCTTTATACGAACTTCCGATAAACTTTTTTCTAAATTCTGAAAGTTCATTTAAATAACTAAACCACAGCGAAGGAAGTTGGTGCAAATCGGCATACTCGTAGGAAGTTACATACGGAGGACTTGTAACAATCAATGTTGCTTTGTTATTGTCGCAAGGAATTTCTCTCGAATCTCCACATTGCACAATTCTGTATTTCTTTATGTTTCTTTTAACTTCATCGTTCAACAAGTTGTCAAACTCATTATGCTTTCGTAACAACTTTCTGCATTGTCGTAAGAATAAACTTGTTGGTTCAGAAATGTTCTTCTTAAAATCTCTTGTTGGTTTTACACTCTTTTGCAACCAGATGGAACACGATTTCAGAATTTGAGCAAACGCAACCAAGAAAAAATCTTTCACATCATTATTTTCTATTTCTAAAATTCTTGAAAAGATGATTGAGAGTTTTTCCTTTTCTTCTTTCTTAAACCAATAATCAATGCGAGGATTGTTTGGAATTTTCTTTTCTGCTTGACGAAGATAATAATCAAATTTTCCATTGAGACGGTTTTCTAAATCAAAAGAGAGTAGTGTAAATTCATTAGATAGAGTTGAAAAATTTATCGGCGTAGATTTTACTTTTGCAATTAAATACGCGATGTTATTGATGTCAACACCAATACCAATTCTTTTATTGACAAGCGATTCAATAACAGTTGTTCCGCTTCCCAAGAATGGATCAACAACAATGTCTCCTTCTTTACTATGTTCAAGAATCAATCGCGATGCAAGTTGTGGAATAAATTTCGCTGGGTACGTGTAATATCCGTGCGTGATGTACGAAGTATCTTTTATCGTCTTGTCCGCAAACGACCACGATTTCTCGATGGGAATTTTTGATAACTCCGATGAAAGATTTCTCTTTCTCTGTTTTATTTTTGCTTCAATCATTTTAATGCAGAAAATCTAACAAATCCGATTGGATAATATTAATCAAGTTTTTCACAATGTTATCGCTTCATCAAGGGTTACCAACTTCTTTCTCATATATCCGGCAATCGCATTACAAACTTCAGAACGCCAAAGAAAAGGAGCAATCCAATTTGAATCTTTGTTATATGCAATTTCGGATTGAATCGTATGCTCACCTTTTACGATTAGATACACAAGAACATTAGCGTCAGCAACTATCATTCTCGTCCGAATTCTTTCATTTGTTTCAATTCATCGTCTGTTAAATATCCGCCAATCTTCTCGCGGACAGCACGGACTTCATTTAAGAATTTTTCTTTGTCGAAGTTCTTTCTTGTTTGTTCCATTTCTCTTATGACACGAAAAAGACTATCGTAGTTTTCTTCGGGAACATTATCAATTTCGGATTTGAGTAATTCTTTTGTAACCATCGTTTATTACCTTTCACTTGTAAAATTATTGAGAACAAAATAATTAAAATGTTGTCGTTCACACAAAAATAAAATGCAAAACAGAAAACGAATGCTTTCACATTTTGCATTTTTAACTTTTCATTTTTAATTGTTCTTATGTTCCCGCAGAATAATCGCTTGCGTAGGCAATTTGTTCTTTCGTCAACGTATCAATGCTATGTCCCATTGTTTTAAGTTTGAGCGATGCAAGTTCTTGGTCTTGTTGATTGGAAATATCGTGAACGGTGTTTTCCAATTTCGTTCCTTTCTTATGCGCATTCACTAAACGTAGTTGTGAAAGAAATTGATTGGCAAACGACATATCCATCACTTCCGAAGGATGACCTTCAGCAGCGGCGAGATTCACTAATCTTCCTTGCGCAAGAAGATACACACGATTTCCATTTTTCAAAACATATTCTTCGTTATCGTTGCGAACAGTCCGCTTCGATTTCTTCAATGATTCCAAATCGGGAATATTGATTTCGCAATCGTAATGTCCGGTGTTGCAAATAATCGCGCCATCTTTCATTTTCTCAAAATGTTTTTTCGTGATGATGTCTTTGATTCCCGTTGCAGTAATAAAAATATCTCCGACTTTTGCGGCATCATCCATTTTCATAACGCGCATTCCTTCGAGAGTTGCTTTGAGCGCGGCAGTTGGTTTTACTTCCGTAACAATGACATTTGCTCCCATTCCTTTTGCGCGCATCGCAACACCTTTTCCGCAATGTCCGTAACCGGCAACGACAATATTTTTCCCCGCAAGTAAAACACTCGTTGCTCGTAAAACTCCGTCAAGCGTTGATTGTCCCGTTCCGTACACATTATCGAAATCCCATTTTGTTTCCGCATCGTTCACTGCAATAACGGGATAACTCAGCTTTCCATCTTTCGCCATTGCGCGAAGACGATGAACGCCCGTTGTGGTTTCTTCTGTTCCGCCAACAATTTTTGCGCAGAGTTCTTTGTATTTATTGTGCGCAGTGAAAATCAAATCCGCACCGTCATCAAGCGTGAGATTCGGATTGACTTCCAAACATTTATCAATGCACCAGTAAAACGCTTTCACATCCATTCCGTGCCAAGCGAAAATGGAAATTCCATTTGCCGCAAGCGCCGCTGCAATTTCATCTTGTGTCGAAAGCGGATTGCATCCCGACCACACAACATCAGCGCCGCATGCTTTGAATGTTTCCACAAGCACAGCGGTTTCTTTCGTAACGTGCAAGCATCCGGCAATTTTGTAACCTTTGAACGGTTTTGTTTTTTCGTAGGTGTTGCGAATGTTCATCAATACGGGCATACGTGATTCTGCCCATTCAATTTTTTTGCGTCCTTCCGATGCAAGTTTTATATCGGCGACTTTGTAAGTTTTTGTTTCTGTCATTGAGTTCGTTAGTTGATTGGTTTGTTAGTTTGTTTATAAAAATCTTTTCTTTATTTAAACGCTTTCTTCAATTCCTTCACATAATCCAATTTTTCCCAAGGAAACATTTCTCTTCCGAAATGCCCATAAGCAGCAGTATCGCGATATTTCCATCCTTTGGGTTTTGTTAAACTGAATCTATCAATAATTGCAGCCGGTCGTAAATCAAAAACTGTTTCTACTTTCGATTGAAGTTCTGCATCGGAGATTCCATTCACTCCGGTTCCGTGTGTTTCAACGCGAATGGAAGTCGGTCGCGCAATTCCGATTGCATATGAAACTTGCACGGTACATTTTTCCGCAAGTCCCGAAGCCACAACATTTTTTGCAATATGTCTTGCAGCGTATGCGGCGCTTCTATCCACTTTCGATGGGTCTTTTCCACTAAACGCTCCGCCACCATGAGGAGCAGCGCCACCGTATGTATCAACAATTATTTTTCTTCCTGTTAAACCGGTATCGCCGTGAGGACCGCCAATTTCAAACCTTCCGGTGGGATTGACAAAGTATTTTGTTTTTGCATCAAGTAAATTTTTTGGTATAACTTTATTCACAACATTGGCGAGCACATCTTCTTTAATTTTGTTTTGCCAATCTTTTTCCGAAAATCCCTTTGCTTCGGGATCGTGCTGCGTAGAAACGACAACCGTATCAACGCGAACAACATTGTTTCCATCATACTCAAGAGATACTTGGCTTTTTGCATCGGGACGAAGATACGTCATCGTTTTTCCTGCGTTACGAATTTCAGACAGTGTTTTCAAAAGTTTATGCGCATACATAATTGCCGCCGGCATAAGTTCGGGAGTTTCTTTGCATGCATAACCAAACATCATTCCTTGATCGCCCGCGCCGATGTTATCGTATTTATCTTTTGATTTTTGTTTGTGGTCAACGCCGCGATTGATGTCCGCAGATTGCGCGTGAATTGCAGAAAGTATTCCGCACGATTTTGCTTCAAACATATATTCGCCTTTGGTGTAGCCAATATCTTTGATAACGCCGCGAACTAAATCGGGAATTTCCACATAAGCATTTGTTCGCACTTCACCACCAACAATAACTTGTCCGGTGGTAACAAATGTTTCGCAAGCAACGCGCGAAGTGGGATCTTGTGCGAGAATTGCATCAAGCACAGCATCGGAAATTTGGTCAGCAACTTTATCGGGATGTCCTTCGCTGACGGATTCGGAAGTAAAAATATATTTCATTGAGTGAGTTTATTCTTTTGTTGTGCGAATATCGAAACCTTACGAATTTGCGAATGTAATTTTCTGGATTCGTAAATTCGTCCTTACTTATCGGGATTCGTTATTCGAACAGTTAATGTTTTGTGTTAATAAAAATCTATTTCAGAAGAGTCGCCAAGATTGATGCGTTTATAACCACCTTTGATTGCTGCATTGTTTCCGATTATGGAATTATCGAGCATCGCTTTTTCAACTTTTGCATCTTCGCTAATAATTGAATTTCGAATTATGGATTCTTCAATTTTTACGTTATCAGCAATTGTTGTGTAAGGTCCAATGATAGAATTACTGATTTTCGCTTTCGGGGAAATTGAAACAGGCGGAATAATTAAATTCCCTTCGAGCATCGTGGAAATCCCGTACCGGCGAAGTAAATATCTGTTTGTTGAAAGAAGCGTTTCCGGTTTGCCGCAATCGTACCATCCTTCAACATTGAACGTAGAAATTTTTTCTCCGTGTTCAACCATTAATTGCAACGCATCGGTAAGTTGATATTCATCTTTTGTTTTGATGTCTTTCTCAATCAATTCTTCTATGCACGAAACCAATAATTGTGGATGAGCAATGTAATACAATCCAACAATGGCAAGATTGCTCGGAGGAATATTTGGTTTTTCTACAAGTCGAGAAATAAATCCATCTTTCATTTCCACAACGCCAAATCTTCGCGGGTCATCTACTGCTTTTACACCCAGCGAAGAACTCTTCGATTTCAGAATCGGAGACAAATCAACATCATAAATAGTATCGCCAAGAATGATGAGAAGCGGTTCTGTAGAAAATGTTTCTTTTGCAATATAAATAGAGTGAGCAAGTCCTTTGCGTTCGTGTTGTTCAATAAAGGACACATTTAAATCGAAATTTTGATTCACGTACTCACGAACCAAATCCCCCATATCCCCTATGATGATTGTTGCATCTTTTATTCCATCAGCAATAATCTTATCGAGGATGTGACCGAGAATTGGTTTTCCGGCAACATTGAGGAGAACTTTGGGAAGTGTGTATGTATGTGGGCGAAGACGAGTGCCAACACCGGCGACAGGAATTACTGCTCGCATTAAAATTTATGGCGCGAATTATATTATGTATTCAAAAAATTGCGGGACAAAAATACACAAAAAGGATAGGAATACAAACCAAAGTGAATATTCAATTTGTGTGCTGAATAAATTCAATGTTTGATTGGAATCGAATAGTTGCTTACACAACAAGATTAAATCAAATGTAATCAAAGAAATCTCATTGATAATTTTACAAAAGAGTGATATATTGGTTGTGAGAATATGATTTCACGTGCCCCTTTCAATGGCATTATCAAGTGATAAAGTATCATTTTATCGGCTTGTTGTTGAAGTTCGTTGAAGCGTGTAACACAATTAAAACTATTTTGCTATCTTTGACGTAGAAAGAAGTCACGATGTTCGATTCTCGTTACTCTATTTTTTTTTGTTCACCCAGGGAGATTTTATGAAACTTTTTTACAAATTATTGACAATCCTGCTTTTTTCTTCACAGTTTGTGTTGAGCCAAGCAACGTTTATGTCTATTACCAATGGAAATTGGAATGACAACGGAACATGGCTAAAATTAAGCGGAACAGATGAAGATGGAATTCCTGACGCAAACGATTCAGTACGTATCGCTATTATTCAAACCGATACAATCACCGTACCATCCGCGACAACTGTCAGTTGTGCAAAATTGGAAATTGGTTCGTATGTTACGGCGACCGGCGGTTTATTGGAACTTGAAAGCAGCACAAGTTTGCTCTCAACCACGACGCTCACTATCTTTCAATCAACAGACCTGATTTCCCGTACGCTTGAAATAAATGCAGGAACTGTGTCGGTATCTCAAAATTTAACCTTTGAAGATTCTAATGCCTCAGCTAATAGAAATTCTATTGTAATAATTACATCGGGAACACTCTCCGTCGGCGGGAACATTACATTTCACTCGCCGCTTGCCGCAAACGCAATTTTAGATATGACAGGCGGTGCGGGAAGATTGAATTTAGGCGGTTCTTTCATTCTTGATTCCGCCGGAACAATTTCTACAGCAGGGTCGGGGACGATAATCAATTATAATGGAACAGTTTCACAAGTCATCGCTGTTGGCAGTTCTAATTTTGTTTATGAAAACTTGTATATCAATAATACATCTCCGAACGGTGCTGTACTTGATAGCAATATCACGACAATCAAGGTAACGGGCGATTTAAAAATCCAGAGCGGAAAACTTCGAACAGGTTCTTTCTCCATCACTGGTAATGCAGGAAAAATATTCAGCGTGGATAGCGGGGCTACATTCGTTATCGGAGAAGGGAATTCTACTCAAGGATTTCCTACGGGATTCGGAACTGTTACCTTGAACTCAAGCAGTACTGTTATTTACGGAGGCGGCTCACAAACCATTTACAATCCCCCTTCCGGTTACGGAAATTTAACTCTTGAAAGCGGGAGCGGAATTGCAACAAAAACTCTACCTAATTCTGAACTTACGGTCGTTGGCGGTTTTACTATACAAGCAGGGTCAAACACCGTTATTGCGTCAGCATTGGCTAATATCGTTGTCGGGAAAGATGTAACGATTGGTCCTGGCGCTGTAATGAACTTGGGAAATTTTTCTCACAGCGTCGGCGGAAATTGGTTGAACACCGGAGGTTTATATTCGGCGAGTGCGAGCACCGTTACCTTTAACGGTAATGGCGCGCAAGCCATTGCAGGTCCTACCTTTAACAATATTATTTTTTCGGGAAGTGGAATAAAATCTGCTACTGCCGGGCTTGCCATTTCAGGAACAGTTACTATTAACAATGGAACAACCTTTAATGCCGGAAGTTTTGACCATTCCGTTCAAAAAAACTGGGTTAAGAATGGTTCTTTCTCTTCGGCGGGAAAAATTACTTTTAATGGAACATCTTCGCAATCTATTGATTCATCATCGTTCTACCATCTCGCATTCAGCAATGCCGGTGTAAAAACACCCAATGCTCCCTTCACGATTTCCAAAGAAGTAACTATCAATTCCGGTGCGACTTTTGACGGGGCTTCGATGAATCACTCCGTCGGTGGAAGCTGGACAAACAACGGAACATTTCTCTACTCAGGAACGACTATTACTTTCACCGGAACAGATTCGCAGTACGTAACTTCAACTTCATTCAATCATTTCGTTGTGAATAAAACTGGCGGTGTCGTTATCCTTCGCAGTGAGGTTGATATCGAAGGCAATCTTACACTTTCTGCAGGAACCTTTGATGCGGCGGGTTTTACCTTTGAAAGAACTACTGAAGGGGGAACCCTCACTATGGGCGCAAACACGACTTTGAAAATTGGCGGCACTAACACATTCCCTGATAATTACGCTTCTCACACTCTTGCAAGTTCCTCCACAATCGAATACTCCGGAGATGACCAACTCATAACATTAGCCGCCTATAAAAATTTAGTATTGAGTGGTGAACGAATCAAAACTTTAGATAACAATATTGGTGTCGAGGGAAAACTGACTGTTCGCGGGAGTGCAACGCTTGACCCGCTTTTATTTGTCGTTACCGGAGGAGGAACGGATTCGCTCATCTCATTCGGTACTCTTCGCGTGCCACAGACCACTTTATCGAATAGTTACACAAATTTTGTTGCGATTGCGTTGAAGACCGGAAATATTGTTGAATATTCAGGCGGAAATCAGACCGTTGATACCACCGTGACGTATTATGGCATCGGGTTTAGCGGAACAGGTACAAAAACATTATTGAAAGGACTTTCTCTTGCGGGAAACTTTAATATTGATGCCGTTACCGTAAACGCAGGAACGTTTTCCAATACTATCGGTGGTAATTGGACAATACTCGGCGGTGGTATTTTCAATTCAACAGGAACAGTAACGTTTAACGGAACAACTCAGACTGTATCAGCTACATCATTCAATAACGTCGCCTTTAGTGGAAGTGGAACGAAATATCTTACCGGAAATGTCACTACCGGTGGAACTTTTACAATTTCTTCCAGCGTAACAGTGAATGCCGGCAACGCCACACATTCTGTTCAGGGTAATTTTGTTGTGAATGGAACTCTCCTTGATTCGACCAGTACATTTATGTTTAACGGAAGTTCTGCGCAACTTATCGGTAACGGTACATTCCAAAATTTTATTCTCAATAACCCTAATGGTGCTTCACTCACAAAATCTATCACCGTGCAGGATACACTGAAAATACTCTCGGGAAATCTTTCTACGAATGCCGATAGTATTTTTCTGAGTTCAACAGGAACATTACTCGAATCTGCCGGCTCGCTTGTGCTCGGAAAAATTCGGACAACACGAGTTGTGCTGCAGAATGTTTCAAATACTTTTGGAGGGTTGGGATTGGAAGTTAACGCAATCGGAGCTGCACCCGGACAAACAACACTCACCCGAAGAACGGGAACTGCATTGAATGGAACCGGTTCATTTAGTTCACACCGAACAATTAAACGATACTTCGATGTTTCTCCTGCGGTAAATTCCAACCTTAACGCTGTCGTTAAATTTTCTTATGACACTTCCGATATCGGCACACAACTCGAAGAAAAATTTTCTCTTTGGCGTTCATCAAATGTTGGAAGCACGTGGATTCGCATTCCCAGCGATGTTGACACTGCGAACAACCTTATTACTGTTGACAGTCTTTCGAGTCTGCATAGACTCACCGCAGCAGACAGCGCAAATGCCTTAACTCCCGTCTCCGTAACGGTTCGAAAATTTCGTGATACCGATGGAATTATTTCCTCTACTACGAATTGGCAGGGGAAAAAATGGAATTTACTTTTGTACAAAGATAGTGTTACCGCCACTCCGTATAGTGCGGTAATAAGTGATAGCATACTATCGCTGAATAATCTCACCGAAGGTTTCTATATTGTGAAGGAAGCAGATAGCGCGGGCTGGAAACACTTGGGATACAGGAAAAACTTCGGCACCCCCGTCTCCGATACAAGCACAAATTCAGTTTCATTCTATGCGTACAGCGGAGAAACACATACCGTAGATTTTGTGAACTTCATACCAAATACCGTTGTGGTAAAGAAAGTTCAGGATTTGGATATCAATTTTTCTACCCGTAATGACCGCGTTGCAAAACCTTGGAAAATGATGCTCTATCGGGGAAGTATCTCTTCCGGCACAATTATTGACTCTGTACAATCTGATACGATGCTGGTAGTTTCAAATCTTGGCGATGGACGATATATTGCAAAAGAAGCCGACAGTGCAGGATGGGGACATCTCGGAGGAATTTTAGATACGACACAAACTGCGGGCACCGGAAGTTCTATAACTATTGATATTGCCGGAGGGCAAACCAAAACTGCAACATTCGTAAATAAGCATCCTGCAAAACTTATAATGCTTTCTTACCGCGAAAAGGATGGAGACACTTTAACAACGAGTGATTGGACATTAAAAAAGTGGGGTTTGAGTATTTACAAAGATTCCATTTCCAGTTCTACACTGATAAAAACTACTCACGACGATTCTATGCATTCCGGAGACATTGCCCCGGGAACATATATCGCTGTTGTTGCAGATAGTACTGGTAATTGGTCACACTTCGCCGTCGTACGTGATTCCATTCAAAGAAACGGCAACTTCAATACAGATACGGTTACGCTTGTTGAAGGTCAAACACGAACCGTGAAATTTATCCATTATAATTATAACTCTATCACCATCAGAGCATATGATGATGACGATGGCGACGTCAATTCCTCCGCAGACAGAGTTGCTCTCAATTGGCATTTACAACTCTATAAGGATTCAATTTCAGCAACCTCTTTATTACAAGAAGTCACATCCGATACTCAAATTAGCATTTCGAACCTGAGCGATGCCATCTACTACGCCATTCAATCTGATTCAACAAACTGGACTGACCTTCGCACAGTGGTTACCAACGGAACAAAAACCACATTGCTTTCCAGCGACACGGTTACGCTTCGATTGGACACTTTAAAAGGTGGAAATAACGTTGTTATTCAATTCCTTCATTTCAAACCGGAAAAATCCCGATACCGGACTTTTACACAAACCGATTATACTACTAAATCTGTAAAACTGAAAGTGAAAAAAGGTCTCTCACGTCCGATGCCAACAGCAGGAAATATTCGTGATACGGCAACGGCAAAAAATGCAAAAAAATCACCCATCACCGTTGGGCTTGCACGAACCGATAGCGCAAAAGTATATGGGTGGCTCGTCTTTACCTCTGGAAATAACATTCGCGCATCATTACCTGATACGGGAAGAGCACGTGGCTTGGATAGTCTGGGAACAAAAAAACTCAAGCCAATTGTCAAAAAACAAAAATCACTCAAACCAAAGTATCATAACAACCGTTTACTGGGTGAACTTATTACCTTGAAAACAAACATAGCAGCAAGCGATGTGTTTGTAACAAATGCAGGATTTGGCGACCTGCTCTATTACGATAGTACCAACCTCGCTAATCCGGCAAACGGAAAAACTATTAGACAAATCGGGACTACGCTTGATACGATGATGACGTACTGGAAACTTTTTGCAGGCAGTCCGCTGTATGCCACTTTCGATACAATTCTGAATTCTATCAACGTTGCCTTTACGGATACGATGGATACCGTTACGGCAACTCCTTTAAAAATCAAAGGAACTAAACGGGTTCAGGATGTTGCGTTCCTTCACAAAGTTGAAACGCGGGAAGCAGTAGAAATACCCGTTCCCTACGACCCGCCGTTTACACCAACGGTTTTTGATTTGCAACAAAACTTTCCCAATCCGTTCAATCCCGTTACCACCATTCCGTTTTTAATGGCGGATGATGGGTTTGTTACCATTGTCGCGTATAATATTCTCGGTCAGGAAATAATGAAAATAATTGATAATGAATTTTATCTGTTGGGAGAACGGGAAGTGGAATTCGATGCCTCGCTGCTTTCTTCGGGAATTTATTTCACCCGATTGTACGTGAATGGAAATCTGGAAGGGAGAACCTTGCGGATGATACTGTTGAAATAAGACGCTCACCTGAAATTTACTTTTAGCCGCACCGGTTACGATGCGGCTTTTTTATTTTGTAAGCACCAGTTTCTTCGTTTCGACAAATCCACTTGCTTCCAACCGATAGAAATACATTCCGCTTTCCAAATTGCTTGCATCAAATTCAACTTCGTGTTTCCCTTCATCCATTAATCTGTTGTGAATCAACGTCGCAACTTCTTGTCCATAGATATTGTAAATCTTCAACGATACAATTCCCCCTATCTTAAAGGGGGTTAGGGGGATTTCAAATTGTATCATCGTCGTTGGATTAAACGGATTCGGATAATTTTGTGAGAGCGAAAACATTATAGCAATATTATTATTCGCCTCTCTCACTCCTACTACATCCGGTGTAGTTTTGATGAGATAGATCTCGCTATTCGTTCCTCCAGCTATGATATATCCTCCATCAGTTGTTTGTTGAACGGAATTTCCCCAATCATTATCAATTTCTCCAAAGATTTTTGTCCACTGTAGGTTGCCGTTTCCATCTGTTTTGATAAGATGGATATCTTCATCTCCCACACCGTAAGAATTTGTAAAACCCGTGATGATATAACCACCATCACTTGTTTGCAGAACAGAATAACCCCTATCATCATTACTTCCGCCAAAAGTTTTTGTGAATAGCGTATCTCCATTCGCATCCGTTTTGATGAGATAGACATCTGAGTTACCTTCACCAAAAGAATATGTATAACCCGCAATAATATAGCCCCCATCGTTTGTTTGTTGTACGGAATGACCGTAGTCATCCGCACTTCCTCCAAAAGTTTTGGTGAAGAATGTATTTCCATTCGCATCAGTTTTGATTAGATATACATCTCCTTGAATTGTAGCACCAAAGGATGATGTGTAACCCGCAATGCTATAGCTACCATCACTTGATTGACGAACTGAATAACCTTCATCATATCTAATTCCCCCAATGTTTTTTGTAAAAAGTGAGTCTCCGTTTGCATCCGTTTTGATAAGATATACATCAGCACCCATTGTCGCGAAGTTCTTCGTAGTAGAGCCCACAACCACATATCCACCATCGGTCGCTTGTTGAACGGAATAACCTACTTCACTTAAACTTCCACCGTAAGTTTTTGCCCATACACTATCTCCATTCACATCGGTTTTGATAATATATACATCACTATTACCAGCGCCGAATGAATAAGTATTACCTGCAATGATATAGCCGCCATCGTTCGTTTGCTGGACGGAATTACCAATATCATCATTACCTCCACCAAAGGTTTTGGTAAATTGTGGACTACCATTTACATCTGTTTTTAGAAGATAGACATCACGACCTCCTGCACCTGAAATCCATGTGTAACCCACTATGATATATCCCCCATCACTTGTTTGTTGAATGGAATTGCCAAAGCCAGGATTACATCCCGAAAATTTTTTTGTCCATTGCGTATCTACTTGCGCATTCATTTCCATCGCACTAAAACACAAGAAAACGATGAAGAATGTAAAATGTAAACCATAAAATGAGGTGTGTTTCATAGTTAGGTTACCTTTCTAAATTAGTTGTTAATAATGGTTATAGAAAAACTTCAAAATATTTCCGCTATCGCATTTGTAAAACTTCTTCGGGTGTGAGCGCTTCAATTTCTGTAAACTGTTCAAAGTCGCTTTTGTTATACGTGTAAATTCGTTCCACACCATTGGAAAGCACTGTTGCAACGAGTTGCATATCAAAAATTTTTTGCGTGTGAGATTGTGACGGGAAAGTAAATCAAAAGCAAGAGGAATTGTAGAAGGCGTTTGATAGACGGTGAGAATATGTTTTGCCTCTTTGTACTTTATCATTTCAGCAATTACTTCCTTTTACGTTCTCGGGTTTTTCGTTCGTTTCGGGTCGGTGATAATTGCGTAAAACTCAAAGAGAATTTGCGGTGTAATACAAAAAGCGATTTCTCCTTGTAATCCTCTCTCTCGTAAAGCAAGTGAAGAAGAATAAAACGGCGACATTCTATCTGCGGCGTACACTAAAACGTTTGTATCGCAGAGTCCAAGTTTAGATGTCGTCATAAATTTCTTCGCTCGTTAATTTCCCTACTGCGCCGAGTTCCCAACTTTTGAATTGAATTTCTTGTGTCGCTTGTTGTTTCTGTTCAACAACATTTCTTTTTTGCCGAAAAATTTCAATAAGTCTTTACAAATATTGAAATTCTTCTTCGAGAAGTTCATTTCTATCTATAATTAGTGGTGTCATAGTGAGTTTACGTTTTGAAAATGTGTTGCGAATATAAAAATTGAATTTGCAATTACAAACCTCAATCTACAATCATTAACCTAAAATTTATTTCTTCGTTATTTCAACTTCCTTCGTTTCACTCATCGTAGAAAATATCTTCCCCACTGCGCCAACCATTCCCGCAACGTCGGAAAGATTGGAAGGGATTATCATTGTGTTATTTTTCTGCGCAAGTTTTCCAAATTCGTTCAAGTATTGCTCGGCGATGCGTAAGTTCACGGCGTTCATTCCCCCCTGTTCGTTAATCGCCGTTGCTATTTCTCTTATTCCTTTTGCCGTTGCAAATGCAACTCGCTCAATTTCCTGCGCGCGTCCTTCCGCTTCGTTAATGCGTTTCATTTTTTCTCCTTCCGAACGCGCAATCGCTTCCTGCTTATCTCCTTCCGCGCGATTTATTTTCGCTTGCTTATCCCCTTCGGATTCTGCAATCAATGCTCTCTTTTCCCGTTCAGCCCGCATTTGTTTTTCCATTGCATCGCGAATACCGGAAGGTGGAATTATATTTTTAATTTCGTACCGCGTAACTTTTAATCCCCACGGAACAGCGGCGTGGTCAACGGCGGTAACAACTTCCGCATTTATTTTTTCGCGCTCTTCAAATGTTCTGTCGAGTTCTATTTTCCCGACTAAACTTCTCAGCGTCGTTTGCGCAAGTTGAATAGAAGCAAAAGCATAATTGTTAATCCCGTACGACGCTTTTACCGGGTCCATAATTTGAAAATATAAAATGCCATCCACTTCCACTTGAATGTTATCTTTCGTGATGCATCCTTGCGGAGGAACGTCAATCGCCACTTCTTTCATTGAGTGGCGATACGCAACTTTATCAATAAACGGAATGAGAATATGAAATCCCGCATCGAACGTTGCGTGATATTTTCCCAACCGCTCGATGATGAAAACGGTTTTTTGCGGAACAACACGCCCCGCTTTCATTACGATGATAAAGACAAGAAATACAAGTCCGAGAAGAATGATTGTGCCTACGCTGATATCCATAGATTGTTGCCTTTCAGAAATAGTGAGTGATGATTATTGAATTGGTTTTACTTTAAGAATTAAATTTTTTCGTTCGACAACTTCGACCATTGTCCCTTGTGGAATCGGCACATCAGCTTCTGCATTCCATATCGTTCCGAATAATTCCACCTTGCCGCCATCGTCGTCGGGTTTTATTTCTACAACGACTCGTACTTTTTGTCCTTTCACGTTATCGAGTTCTTCATCGAAAGAAAGTTTGCCGGTAATTTTTCCGCGTAAAATTCCTGTTGCTTTTTTACGAAACAACACTAATGAGAGAACAGAGGAAACAAGAAAACAAAATAGTTGGGAGGTGAATGAAGGGAGAAATCCTACCCAATTGAGGAGAGCAGTGAACCACGCGCCAATGCCGAAGAATATAATGACAAATCCCGGCAGCATCAGTTCAGCGAGAATAAAAATTAAACCAAATATGAACCAGACAAGTTCGGACGGAAACGATTCAAACATTACAAAATCCTTTCAAAGTTATTTATTATCGGCGGTAAAAGTATTAAATTTTTGTTGAAGATTTTCGAGTGTGGAATTTAAACGCGATTGCGATTTGAGGTAGGCGAAAAATAACGCAAACGCAACGGTATCGTCTTTTGAAAGTACCAACGTTGTTCCATCTTCCAATTGTTTGAAAATCTGTTCGAATGCATCTTTACAATGGATAAGTTCTTCGGGGATGTTGTTCTCTTTTGATTTCAATATTTCCCTGATACAATTTTTCAACTCAGAACGTTCGAAGAGTTTGAGCTCAATAAAATTTAACGGGCGCTGTTGTTTAGGTTGAAAGGTAATCGTTTTGTTCGTTGCATTTTCGCGTTCAGATTTTGTCAGTTCTCGATGGGAAATCTTGACGGAATAATTTCCATCTTCAACAAATTCTCTAACAGAGTATTCAGGGACAATAGTTTTCTGATGTTTAATTGCTGTCTCATTCTGTTCGTCCGAAATTGGTGATGGCGTTTCAATTTTCGCTCGAGCAATTTCACTTTCTGAAAATATGCATCCGCACGTTGGGCAAACATTTTCATTTTCCAAAACTTCTCCTCCACAATCGGGACATTTGAAAAGATTTGCAAACGTCGTTCTACACCTTGGACACATTTCAGCAGATTCAGTAATTGTTGCACCACATTCAGAACATTCAACTTCCTCTTCGACAAGCGATGCGCCGCAATGTGCACACACCGTATCGTTTTCCGAAACGATTTTTCCACAATCCGAACAAGTGATTTCTAATTCTTCTTTTTCTTCTTGAGAATAAATATCCATACTATTTTCTACTTAATACTGATTCCTAACTTCAGATTTAATCTTTACAAATTCCCTCGCTTCTCCTGCTCTCTCTCGATACTTTCAAACAACGCTTTGAAATTTCCTTTGCCGAAACTTCTGCTTCCTTTGCGTTGAATGATTTCAAAAAATAATGTTGGTCGGTCTTCAACCGGTTTGGTAAAAATTTGCAGCAAATATCCTTCGTCATCTCTATCAACGAGGATGCCGAGTTTTTTCAATTCATCAATCGGTTCGTCAATTTTTCCAACGCGTGCCTGCAAATCATCATAATAGGAAGTGGGAACATAAAGAAAATCAACTCCCTGTTTCGTAAGTTGTCCGACAGTTTGCAAAATATCATCCGTCGCCATTGCAATATGCTGGACTCCTGCGCTTCGGTAAAAATCCAAATATTCTTCAATCTGGCTTTTCTTTTTTCCTTTTGCCGGTTCGTTGATGGGAAATTTTATTCGCTCATTTCCGTTCGACATTACCTTACTCATCAACGCAGAATATTCTGTGGAAATATCTTTGTCGTCAAAATGCTGAAACATCTTAAATCCCATTACATCTTGATAAAATTTTACCCATGTATTCATTTGTCCCCAACCGACATTTCCAACGCAGTGGTCAACATATTTCAATCCGACTGGATTTGAAATTGTATCTTGCTTTTCCACTTTCTTAAATCCGGGAAGAAAAACTCCATTATAGTTTTTTCGCTCGATGAATGAATGAATCGTATCGCCGTAAATTTTTATTGCGGAGCGTTTTACAATTCCAAATTCATCTTTCATTTCAATCGGTTCTTGAACAGCAACTGCACCGCGTTTTGTTGTTTCTATGAACGCAGATTCCGCATCATCAATCCACAACGCTAAATCTTTCACACCATCACCGTGAAATTTTATGTGTTCAGAAATTGTGCTATCGGGAATAAGCGGCGTTGTCAACACAAAACGAACTTTCCCTTGCTGCAACACGTATGAAACTTTTTCTCTGTCGCCGGTTTCCAATCCGCGATACGCAACAAGTTGAAAGCCAAACGCGCTGCGATAAAAATGCGCCGATTGTTTTGCATTGCCGACATAAAATTCTATATAATCTGTTCCGTTAATCGGAAGAAAATCTTTTTCCATTGAGGTAATAGGTGTTATGTTTTAGGGGTTTGATTTATTTAATCTTTTCATTCTGAATTCTGTCTTCTATCTTCTTACTTCTTACTTCTTGCTTCTTACTTCATCAAAACCATCTTCTTCGTTTCAGAAAAATTTCCCGCACGAAGTTGGTAAAAATATATTCCGCTTGGAATCTTACTTCCGTCAAATTTAATATCATATTTCCCTGCATCCATTAATTTGCTGTGAATCAACATTGCAACTTCTTTTCCAAGAATATCGTACACTTTGAGCGAAACAAATGATGAATGACGAATCACAAATGACAAATTCGTTACCGGGTTAAATGGATTAGGATAATTTTGGTTCAACTCGAATGATGAAGGAATTGTATTCGTAAAATCATCACGGACGAACACCGCGCCTCCATTTGTCGTTCTCAAAATCATTCCCCCCTCTCCAACGAGCCAACCGGTATTCGTATCAACAAAAGCGATTGACGTTATAGCAAAAATAGTTCCTGTATTTCCCTTGTGCCAAGTTGTCCCCCCATCTTTAGTCCGATAAAATTTCCCATCGTCGCCGGCAATCCATCCGAACACCGAATTCCAAAATTGCACCGCTCGTAATCGCACGTTTCCTAAAATTGTAGCGCTGGGAGAGTACCAAAGTGAACCGCCATCAGTCGTCTTAAAAATTCCTCCTTCATCGCCAACGGCATACGCAAGAGAAGAATCAACTGCATACACCCCGCGTAAAATTGAAGCCGAGCGTGTTCCTTGCGTTAGCCAGAAGTCGCCGGCATTCGTTGTTTTGAGAATGATACTAGAATCGCCAACAGCAAATGCGAATTTTGGTTGAGATGATTTAATAAAATTCACGCTCCGAAGATTGAGATTGGTATTGGTCGTTTTCTGAATCCACGATACGCCGCCATTGGTGGTTGTAAAAACGGCGCCTCCATCCCCCACCGTAATGCCATTGAAAACAGTAGAAAATGATATACTTCTAAAATGATTGTTCGTTCGTTGCGTATCACGGAGCCACGTTGTTCCGTCATTTTCCGTTCGTAAAATATATCCCGAATCGCCACAAATCCATCCCCGCCGCGAAGGAAGATTGATGAACGCCACCCCGTTCAAACTTTTTATCGTTGTTTGCGAAAACTGGTTTTCGAATGTGTTTCCTCCCGAAACTGTTTTTAAAACAACACCATTATCCCCGACAAACCACCCGGTGGTTGAGGTTGCAAATGCAACACTCCGAAGGGTATTAGTTTTTCCCAGTTGCTGAGAATTCCACGTCGTTCCTCCATCGGTAGAAAAAAGAATAACTCCATTCTCCCCCACAAGCCAACCTCGAGAACGAGTTGGAAATGAAATGCTGGTCAACCGGCGTGCAAGACCTGTGTTAATTGAAGTCCACGTTGTTCCACCATCCGTTGTTTTCAAAATTTTACCTGAATCACCAGCAACCCACGCAAGTAAGGAATCCGACGCGTTGATATCAAACAGATGAAATGAAACGCCGGAGACCTGGTCATTCCACGAAGTACCGCCGTTCGTCGTTTTGAAAATATTTCCATTATTACCAACTGCCCATCCTCGGCGCAGTGTTATCATTAAAACCGAATTGAGTGTATCGGTAAATCCGGATGGGGTTTCCCGAGTCCACGTTTTTCCCCAATCGTCTGTTCGTAAAATACGTTTATGACCGACGGCAAATCCCTTCTGCTTATCCGTCATAAAATGTACGCCGTACAAATCTTCCGCAACCGCCGAAGAAAGTACATTCCACGACGTTCCGCGATTTGTCGTTTTCAAAATTATTCCCGAATCTGCAACGACATATCCTGTATCGGTATCCACAAACCAAACTCCCCGGAGATGTCGTGTTGTAGGAATAGATGAAACCACCGACCAGACTGCGCCTTGATTCGTGGTTTTCATCATCGTTCCGTTATTACCAACTGCCCAGCCATTACTCGCCGAAGAGAAGACAATACTATTCCAGCGCGAGAAAGAACCGACGGCTAATGATGTCGTTTGCCACGTTGCACCTCCATTCGTTGTCCGAATGGTAACCCCTGCTTCACCAACGCTGACGAACTTTAACGAATCAACCGCCCACGCTGAGGTAAGTTCATTGCCCTGCGGAATCGGATTTTGCCAAACCCATCCCTGCGTTCTGCTTTCTTTTTGAAGCATTAAACAGAAAATTATTACACAAATTATTTTATTAAAGTTTCCCATAAATTTTTCCCTGTTCTCATTACTTATTTTTCCGGAATTAAGAAATTCTCTCTTAGAAAAGAACCTAAAATTCCATTTCAATTAAATTTGTAAAACTTCTTCTTTTGAATATATCTTTTCCACCGCATCAACCAACTGAGCATTTTCCGAATCCGTGCCGACGGTAATCCGAACACAGTTTGATAAGCCAAATGCTTTCAACGGACGAACGATAATTCCTTCCCGTAATAATTTCACATAAAACTTCGTCGCCGCATTTTCATTGGCAAACTCAAGCATCACAAAATTTGCGTGAGAAGGAATTACTTTCAATCCCATTTCTAAAAGCGACGAAGTCAGAAATACTAATCCCCGTTTATTCATCGCGAGTGTTTCTTCTAAAAATTCTGTATCGCTGAGTGCGCCAATCCCAGCCGCAACGGCAAGGACGCTTGGCTCGAATGGTAGTTTCACTTTCAGTAAATTGGTGATAAGTTCATCGTGCGCAAATCCGTACCCGACACGAATACCCGCAAGCCCGTAACATTTGGAAAACGTTCGCAGCGTAATCACGTTATCGTACCGGTAGTGCATCGAATCGGGATACTCCGGATTATCCTGCGCGTACTCGAAATATGCTTCATCGTGAATAATGAGTACACGGAATGGAACGTGTTTCATAAATTCATCAAATTCCGATTTAGTAAAAATTGTTCCCGTCGGATTGTTAGGATTGGCGAGATAAATAATTTTCGTGTGTTCATTGATGCGGCGAGCAATTTCCTGTAAATCATACCGGTAATTTTTATACGGCACGTACGTTGTTTTTACCCCGCGCGATTGCGCAAGAACGCGAAACCCGATAAACGGGGCTTCTGTGGTAAGCATTTCATCCTCATCGCAAAGAAATGTGCGGATGATGTTTGCCATTATACTTTCCGAACCGCTCCCGGCTATAACATTTCCAACATTGAGATGGAATTTTTCGGATAGAACTTCGCGGAGTTCCCTCCCTCCTTCGGGATAAATGTGCAATCGGGAAAATACTTTTTGCATTTCTGCAAGAGCGCGAGGCGAGGGACCGAGTGGATTTTCGTTCGAGGCAAGTTTGATAACCGTGGTGAGTCCGAATTCGCGCTGGACTTCGGAAATCGGCTTTCCCGGTTTATAGGGTTCTAACTGAGCAATGTACGGAGGAACAAGCGGCATAATTTTTTCGAGCAACGATTGACGATTGCGGGCAAAAGATAGTTATTTGCTGTGGGAATGCAAAGCAGAAATAGAAAAGGTCATCCGAAATTTTCTCTACGAGTCGTTGACAGATAACCTTTTAGAGGGATTCAACTTATTCCCCCTATATCAAAGATGTTGAGTTGAATTTATTTCATCAGCACCATTTTCTTCACATTAACAAATGTTTTATGTTCGCTTGATGTTACCAACCGATAAAAATAGACGCCGCTTGAAAGCGAACTCGCATCAAATTCTACTTCTTGTTCACCTTCTTCCATTGTTTCATTGTTTAATAATGTCGTTACTTCTTGTCCAAGCACATTATATATTTTCAATGAAACATTACTAACTGCCAACAGCGAAAAGCCAATGACTGTTTGCGGATTGAACGGATTGGGATAGTTTTGATAAAGCGAAAATCTCTCCGGTTCAAACTGTGAGGAATAACTAATCTCCCTCTCCCCGATTTTGGCTCCGGTGTTTCGGACTATCTTTACATCTGCGGCGGTTCTTACTCCCAGCAAATAAACGGCATACGGATCTTTTCCGACTGTTACTTTTGCAGTATCTATAAAATAATTTGCCGATGACATATCTTCAACAAATCCGTCGTTAACCCGCTTCAAAAAATCTTTGACGAAATTCTCCAATTCTTCATACGCGTCAGCATTCGTTACCCCGTAGGATTCGTAATATGTCATCACGCTATCATAAAGAATGGCTACTTCTGTAAGGGGTTTACCTTTAAGCGGACGCATCGCTAAAACAACGGGCGTATCAACAGTTAATGTGCCTAATCCCGGGGGAGTTATACCTTTTTCACTCAAACGAAGATTTAAGTTGAACAATACGCCTTGTTCCCACGCAATGTTATCATACTTCTTTTTGTCTGCTTTTATTCCCTTGGCAAGCTTTTTGGTTTTCTTGCTCGGAACACGCAGTGAATCAATCGGATACGCTTGCCCCGTATGTTCGGTCGTAAATAATTTTCCAACATCTTTACTGCCTTTAAAAGTAAGCCATCCATATTTTGCGGAATTTTCTTTTGTTGATTGTTCATAACCCAAAAGCACGTCATATTTCTTTCCTGCTTTTTTCAATCCGGTAAAATATCCCTCTACCGCCGTTGAAAAGTTGGGTGCGCTGCCGGAAAGAACTCCTTTCTTAAACTTCATCTTCACCGCTTTTTGAGAGAATCCGGAACTTGCCTTGAGTGTTCGGAAATACAATGTATCAGGGGTGGAGTAATTCACAAAGATAATTGAATCGAGTTTCTCCTCTGAAATGGTAATAGAGACGCGGTGGGAATCGGTACTTATCACTATCCCATTTCTGAGTTGCTGTAATGGCCTCCACTCCGCACTATCGAACTGTTCTACAATATAAACTCCTGCAATAAGTTCTTCGAGGAGAAGTTCCGAATCGTTCGTGGTTGCGATAACATTATTCGGGCTAACAGAAGTGCGATAAATTTTTACATTCCAATTTTTTGCAACACGGTCATCAGACGTTGCAGAACTTTTGTCGGCATCCACGAGCGTTTTCACTTTTAATGCCCGTGCGGTCTTTAAAATCCCTAATGAGTTTTCTGGAATTCCCTTCAAGTTTGTTGGGTCGTAATTAAGCGAAACAGTTACCGGCGAATATAACGGAACTGATGTTCCCGTTTTCTCTGTACCTGCCGCTTCCGTGGTTATCTCATACAACGGTCCAACAGTGGAGTCGCCCAATTTATGCCCCACTTGACCAAACACCCATTTTGAATACGAGGTAATATTTCCCAACCGAACAAAATTATTCTGTGTATCCACTGTTCCTCCTTTGAACGCAAAATACCGCGACGTATCTGCCGAGAGTGTGGGGAACTTTGCGATGGTTACATACTCGGGGTTGTTGCCGATGGTATCAATTTCGATGGAGGTATTCGAACTGTGAAATTGATACGCGACTGCTGTCTTTCCCGTTTGACCTTTAATGCGGCGGCGCATTGCTCCATTGCGTATTGTGCCGCTTCCCCGCACACTCGTCGGGTCGTCGTTTTCAATGACAATCGTATCGGGGATTCCTCCGTTACTTTCGCTCATTGTAAATGGAGCATCCACAACGAGTGCATTATTCACAACTATTTTCCCTTGCGTTTCCATTAAACTGTTTGTGTTCGTGATTGTATAAAATTCGGTTGTGGTTGATGCGGTATATTTTCCAGGACCACCTCCACTTCCTACTTTTTGCTGAGTAGTTCCTATTATTATAATATGCGAACGACCGGGGCGAAACACACCATTGACAATAAAATTTCCTTCGCAATTAAAAACCGGGTTTGTTACGGAATCAACGTTTAACGTTCCATTTATCATAAGGTTTCCAATAATACGCAACGTGTCATTTCCTAACGCTTGAATAATTGAACCGGTGGAAATAATGAGCGTTCCAACAGACTTGTTTTGAGCCAATAAACTATCCGTGTTCAAAATGATAGTAATATTCGGTGGGATAACAATTGAATCTTCTGCGGTGGGAATCCGTCCTCCGCTCCAAACGGATGTATCATTCCAATAAAAAATGGAATCATTCGCGGGAGGAATAACAATGCCCCGACGAACTATTCCAAAACTTTTCCCTGAGTAATTTTCCCCGTTTACCACTTCAAGAAAATAATCTCCCGAATCGAGCGGAAAAGTTTGAATCCAAGTTGATAGATTAATTTGCGCGATTTTATAAAATCCCGGAAGAACTTGTGTGAATGAATAATTTCCATCGGCATCGGTAGTAACATCAGTAACAGACGTTTTATTTTCATCCTTCCGTTTTCCGACTTGCTCTTCCAAACGAATTGTCCATCCCGATACTCCAAGTTCGCCGGCATCTTTTTCGCTATTGCTATTCTCATCATTCCAAACCATTCCACTCACCGAACTATAAAATAACGGTGTTGTGGATACTTCGTTGGAAAAATCACTTTCGTTTCCGACATTATCAACAGCAGTGATACGATAATAATATGGCATTAAACTTGGAACATCGGTATCATAGAAATCTTCAGCCGCTGATGAAACAGTGAATGCCAAACTATCAGCCGGAGATTGCGTTCCTTTATAAATCTTGTAGGATTGAATATCGCCTTCAGTGTTAGCATACCAATGAAGATAGATTTGATTCGCTTGCGAATTTACGCCAAATCCTTTTGGGATAAATGGAATCATTGCTTGCGAAACAACATAACTTGGTTCGCCAATAAGAGTTCCATCATTTGCATTAACCGAGCCATCAATTGCTGTGAACCCTGTTCCTTCATCAAAATGATAAAGAGCAACTAACCCCGATTCATCGCCCTGCGCGGGTGAACCTAATGACGCTCTGATTTCCGATTGATAACGAGCAACATTCCAAATACGAACTTCGTCAATGGAACCGTTAAAATGACCATCACCGTTATGATAACCTATCCCCATCTCAGTTCCTGATTTTGAAAATTCAGGATTTGCAGCAAAACCGTACAAAATACCGTCTATATAAATATAAGCGTTGGTTCCGTCATACACCCACGCAAGGTGATACCATTGGTTTTGATTAATTGTCGTTGTCGCCCAAACAGCGGGATAAAATACAGGGGTGCCATTATTTATACCGAAGAAAGGGGAATCGTCTCCAAATTCAACTATGGTAATAAATCCGTTTAATGGTCCGTTAATTTTTACGTACGCTTCAACAGTAAATTGACTATACGAACTCAGTGAAACATTTGCTGTTACATAATCACTAATCCCATTTAAACTTATCGCATCTCCTCCTTCAACAACCGGTACTGCCGCATCTTGTTCGGAATAATTGCTCTCTCCTCCAGCGCTATCAACTGCAGTAACACGGAAATAATTTATCGTTCCGTTTGTTAATCCACTTACCACAATAGAAGTTTCATTTATATTTCCAGGAGTTGTATTACCGACAAAACTTGTTGGGTTCGGTGTGGTTCCTGTATAAATATTATACTGCTTAAAACCGTTTTCTGAGTTGGCATCCCATTTTACAACCGCGGTTTCATTTCCTCCACGCGCAAAAACGTTTTGCGGAGGAGAAAGCACATTTCTCAATACGGAAATTGTATTATCATAATAATTCGGAACAATCATATCGCCATCGCCATCGCCATCGATATCAGTTAGAGAAATTCCCCACGCGCTACTTCCACCATCATAATCAATTTTTGTTTCAAATGTTCCGTTACCATTATTTTTTAGGATTGCAATTGAACCCGTTGTTTTTTTCAGTTGAACTTTGGTTTGAGATTCTCGTATTCTGGGATTCAAAACGTTTTGGGCTGCGTCGCTTACATCGTTTGATACAACAATATCAGCATCACCATCTCCTTCTACATCACTGAGAAATACTGCAGTCGGAGATATTCCCGAAGAGTAATCTACTCTTGCTCCTAAGGAGCCATCGCCATTATTTTGATAAATAGAAATATTACCATCGGAATACAACGATGCTATAACATCCAAATCGCCGTCACCATCAACGTCCTGCACCGCAACGAAGTACGGATTATTTCCGGTTTGATAATCTACCCTATCTGCAAATGTACCATTGCCATTATTGAGTGCGATGGAAACTTTCGAACCGCTCGGACATACGGCAATAACATCGAGATATCCATCACCATTCATATCTCCGCCTGTAACATAATATGGATTGCTTGCTGTCAAGGAAGAAAGAAATGGAGCAAATGTTCCATCGCCATTATTTAAGAGAACAGAAAAGGAAGACAAACCTCCACCCGCAACAATATCATTATCTCCGTCACCATCAATATCTTGCATAAAATGTCCTCCCTCGGGATAACCATTCGTTTGATAACCCATAGCTGAAGCAAAAATTCCGTTACCATTATTTTTCAGTACATACACAGAATCAACATTGGTACCTGATGAAACGATGTCAGCATCCCCGTCATCATCAAGGTCACCGGCAATTACTACATACGGACTTCCACCAACAGGATAATCTACCCTCGTACCGAACGTCCCACTACCATTGTTCTTCAACACGGAAATTGAGCTACCAGAGTAGTTCGCAGTTAACACATCAACATCACCATCGTTATCAATATCTACAGCATATGGATATTCCGGTCCGCCGCCCGTAGTATAGGTAGTTCTGGTGGAAAATGTTCCCGGACTTGGATTTACTTCAACGGTAAATTGACTTGTAAAGGTCTGCACATCCGTATTCGTGTTATCTTTCACGTCCGTTGTAACATTCACCGTAACAACCTCACCTCGCTTAAAGTCATTTGTCGGATTAAACGTAGCAACAGAATTCCCATTGATGAAAGTAATACTTCCGTTATGTTTACCACTCACATTACCACTCACAATAAGTGTTGAATCAGTGATTGAACTTGAATTCATTGATTTGTTAAACGTAACCTGAATATTTGATGAGGGTGAAACATTAAGCGCATTTTGTTCTGGTGAGATTGCTGCAACTTTTGTAATTTCTATATTCCTGAGTATTGAAACGCTCGGTCCATTCCAATTTGCAGTAGCAATATCCGGTGTTCCATTACCATCAACATCCGTGAGAAAAACAGATTCCGGGTTTGCGTTTGCGGCTAAAGGAAAATCTGTTTTCCCCGCAAAGGTACCATTGCCGTTATTTTTCAAAACAGATACATTATTATCCGTTTTGTTTCCCACAACAATATCGCCATCGCCATCGCCATCTACATCACTTATAAACACAGACTTAGGATCAGTTCCAGTAGTATAATTTACTTTCGTTGCAAATGTACCATCGCCATTATTTTTCAAAACCGAAACCGCGCTCGTGCCAATATAGGTAACAGCAATATCTGCATCGCCATCACCATCTACATCGCTCACAAAAACTGACCATGGCTGCGCCTCTGTTGTATAATCAACTTTGGACGCAAAAGTTCCATTGCCATTATTTTTGAGAACAGAAATTGAGGAGGCAGTAAAATTTGTTGTAACAATATCTCCATCGCCATCATTATCAACATCTTTTATGAATACGGATATTGTTGTGCCGCCGCCGCTGTAATTTACTCCACTCGCGAATGTACCATTTCCATTATTCATTAAAACCGTAACATTGTCACTATTCGCAACTGCAATATCAACATAGCCATCTCCATTCAAATCACTCACGTAGATTCCTCTTCCGGCAGGAACACTGTAATCCTCTTTTGCCGCGAAAGTACCGTTACCATTATTGTTCAAAACTGAAACAAGTGAACTGCTGTTGTGAGAAACGATAATATCGCCATCTCCATCATTATCAACATCGTTCATAGAAATACCCCACGGATTTGCAGACGTTGAAATATCATTTCTTGATGCAAACGTTCCATCGCCGCTATTTTTCCACACAGTAACATTTCCGCCCCAGTAATTTGCAGTTGCAAAATCAGCATCCCCATCATCATCAATATCACTCATAAATATTGTCTGGGGATTGCTCCCGGTTCCATAATCTGCACGTGAAGCAAAACTTCCTGTACTTCGATTGCTGGCGATGGTGAATTGTGTAATAAATGGAGTAACACTATTATTACTTCCATCCTTTACATTGCTTGTAACATTAACCGTAACAACTTCGCCGCGCAGAAAATCTATGGTCGGGTTAAATGTTGCAATGGTATTTCCATTACTGAAAGCAAAACTGCCTCTGTGTCTTCCACTGGTTGCGCCGCTTACGATAAATGATGATGTATCGTTTAACGAAGTTGTGCTCATTGCCGCATTCAATGTAACTTGTATTGTTGTTGCAGTTGCAATGTTAAGAGCGTGTTTGGCGGGAACAACAGTTGTTACCGTTGTTTGAGCATACAGCGGTGAAGATACTCGCAACAGAAGCGCTGCAAAGAAAAAAAATAATAAAAAATACTTCGTGATTTTTAAATGATGCATAAATGTAAATGAAAAGGTGAAGGTGAATTACTTTCTTTCAGTGAAGAATAAAAACGCAGAGGTGTGGCTCGGCAAGAATCAAAATAAATTTTGGCAGGAAAAAGTATGCATTATTTTTAGAGTAAACAAGATAAGAATGTCCATTTCAATAATTTCGCTCTAACGTTCACACTAATTTTCGTTCAGCAAATGCGTTAATGGTAAATTTGCGAAAATGAGGGCACCTGTGAAAGTAAGAACCGCGATTGTCTGTCACTTTTCGAAAAGAGTGGAATTAACGGTTTCGCAAGAGAGGAGGTAAGTCAAAACCTTAATATTAGCGAAATTTTCAGCTCTATCCCAACCCCCGAAGCGGGTGAAGTGTACTTCGGAGCCACCGAAGTACCCCTCGGAGTGAGCGAAGTACTCTTCGGAGCAGCCGAAGTCAATTTCGGAAGGAGCGAAGTACCCTTCGGAAGGAGCGAAGTACCCTTCGGAAGGAGCGAAGTACCCTTCGGAGCAGCCGAAGTCAACTTCGGAAGGAGCGAAGTACCCTTCGGAGTCACCGAAGTCAACTTCGGAAAGAGCGAAGTACTCTTCGGAATCTCCGAAGTACCCTTCGGTGGAACCGAAGATGCCCACGCTCCCTCCGAGAACTCCCACGGAACAACCGAAGATGCCCGCGCTCCCTCCGAGAACTCCCACGGAACAACCGAAGATGCCCACGCTCCCCCCGGGAACTCCCACGGAACAACCGAAGATGCCCACGCTCCCCCCGAGAACTCCCACAGAACAACCGAAGATAATGTAAAATAGAATTGCACCGACGACAATAACTCCGAGAGTTTCCTGCCGGATTAGGAGCGTATGCACCGAAGCGTGAGTGGATTCCTCGTAGTGTGCGTTATAGTCCTCAAAACTCTCTTAACCTTTGCCGTTAGTTGGGAAAGTAGTTTTCTTTCTTATGGGTAAGGTTTGGGAAATCGGGAAGAAAAGTTTGCGTTTGGCTAAAGAACCGATTATTTTTCCGAAGGAATTCTTTTATTCAAGTAAAATGCTTTTCATGGTCAGGAAGCGCGGTCATAATATTTCGTTGAATGAGAATATTGCAGATGGAGTGTTCCTGAAACTTCCGGAAAGGTTTTCCGAACGATGATAACTTCCCCGCATAGAGTAGGGAATAATGAAAAAATAAAATTAATACCCGCAGTAACGCGAGCGGGTGTTGTGGAGATGAGCCGGGGAAGAATGTTCTTCATCAGCATCAATTTCTTATCTTCAAAATTTTCTTTGCCTACCCTTCGCTATTTCTTATATTCACGCACATTTTACATCATCTTGTGAATAATATTCAAAACGAAATAACACAGCATGGCTGGCGTACGTAAACTCGCATCCATAGTCTTTACAGACATCGTTGGTTACACCGCCCAAATGGCGAAAGACGAAACGTTTGGTTTGGAACTTCTGAGAAAAAACCGCGAACTCGTTCATCCCCTTGCAGAGAAATATAACGGGCGCGTACTGAAAGAATTAGGCGACGGCACGTTACTCAGTTTTGAAAGTTCTGAAAGCGCGGTGTTGTTCGCTATCGAAGTTCAGCAGACGCTCTCCCGAACAAAAGTTTTTACTCTGCGCATCGGTATTCACAGCGGAGAAGTAGTATTTGAACATAACGATGTGTTCGGCGACGGAGTGAATATTGCCGCTCGCGTTCAACCATTCGCAATTCCCGGTGGTATTTGTGTTACAAAAAAGGTACTCGAACAAAATCCCTATGCTTCGGATGAGAGCGTTATCTCTATCGGTCCGCAAAAACTCAAAGGCGTACCAAAGCCGTTTAATTTATTTCATATTAAAGCCGATGGGGTACAAGTTCCCAAACCTCATCAACGACTCGCTGCGATGCGCTCGGTTCGGTGGAGTGCGACATTATTATTCCTCCTCTTATTTTCGTTTGCCGGTTATTTACTTTTACCACTCTTTAATCCATTCGGCTCTTCCAGTATTCCATCGCTCGCTATTTTACAACTAAAAAATCTTGGCGGAAAAGAAGATGACCCCCGGAGTTACGGTATCTTACAGGATTTAATCACTGATTTCACCAATATGGGAGGTGTTCAAGTTGTTCCTGCTTTGGAAATTACCATTCCTGCAGTAGGATTACGCGACCTCGCAAAACAATTACAAGTACGCTATCTCTTTCAAGGAACATACAATCATACCGGCGAGAGTTTGTTCGTAACGGCAAATATTTTCGACGCAAAAGAAAATAAAAATCTTTGGGCAGAGCGAATCATCATTCATTCGTTACAACTCTCCACACTGCCGAAAAAATTCAGAGACGGGATACTCGCTAAACTGAACATCACCCAACCTCAAACTGTAACTACCAGCATTGCAAAGCTTCCCACCGAAAATGCTGAGGCGTACGAATTATACGTGCAAGCACAGTACCGACTCGAAAAAGCGACATCGAATCGCGATTATCTCACTGCCCGTGATTTGTTTCTTCGTGCATTAACGTTAGACCCGAACTTTATCCGCGCGAAGGTGGGTGTTGGAAAAACATATCAGAAAGAATTACTCTTCGATACTGCGCGCTCGTTGTATCAGGAGGCATTATCACTTTCACGCGCGGCAGATAAAAAAGCAGAGCAGCCGACAATTTTGAAATCCATCGGCATTCTCTACTACGAGGAAGAAGACAACGAACAAGCGATTAATTATTACGAACAAGCGCTGAAACTCGCCCGCGAATTCAAGAATACCTTGGAAGAAGCATGGCTGCTCAACAACATTGCTCTCATTTATGCCGAGGCGAGAGACACGACGAAAGCTCTTCAACACTATTCCGACAGTAAAAAAATATTTCAGAAATTAAATTATTTCAGCGGCGAAGCCGTAATTCTCAACAATGTTGGAAACCTCTACCTCTCGGTAGGTAATTATGCAGGCGCGCTTACAAACTTCGAACAGGCGCTGGTTCTTCACCAAAAAGCGGAAAATAAAGAACGAGAAGCAAACACCCTGAACAATATCGGGAACATTTACCTCGAACTCGGCGAATACCAAAAAGCAAAAGTCCTTTTAGAAAAAAGTATTGCACTGAATACGGATTTAGGATTGGTGAAACAACTGGCGGAAAATTATTATAGTATGGGAATTGTTTTATCCGGAGATAGTCGGTGGAGTGAAGCGAAAGAATATTATACAAAGAGTCTCACTGCCGCCGAAAAATTTGAAGACGAATACCAAATCGGATATGCGTATTATGGCTTTGGTACGATTTCCCTTGCGGAAAATAATTTACCGGCGGCAATAAATTATTTCGAGAAAAGTACATCGCATTTTGCAATATCGGGAGATGTTGAGTTTGCTCCACTCTCCTATCTCGCTCTTCTCAAAGCAAAGGAAGGAAAGTTAGATTCATCGCGATTACTCGCTGAACAAATCGCGAATCAGGTTTCTTCTATTCCCGAAGGGCAAGGAGAAATAACAGTATTTAGGAACCTCTCGCAAACGTATTCGCTCCTCGACGATTCCGAAAAATTCCGTAAGTATCTGGACCGTGCAAGAGTGGAGATAGAATTTCGCTCCGCGAGAATTACTGCAGCGGGATTACTTTCTTCCTACCGGACAAAAGTTAAAATAAACAATGAGGTATTACTCGCTTGGGATAAACTCAACAAAAAGTTATAATGGAGTTTTCATCGTACCAAATATCAACCCTCGAATCCGTGACAACCAAAAATATTTCTTCGGTATTTTTTCCCCCGACTATTGTTTTCTGAACAAAATTTTTATTTATTCAGCATAGATAAATGCACTGCTATTAAACAATGAATACATCGTTCCAAGAAAATTTCGAAGAAGAAGGTTCCTATCCTCCGAAAAAATTCAATCGGTTTGAGCAAGAGCTTGAAGACCTGAAAGACCGATTACGCGCCGAGGGAACGAGTCTTTCCAGCGTAGAAGCATACGAAGAAATATCCAATTTTTACCTCGACCATCGGAAATACAGGGAAGCCCTTCAATTTGCAGATGCAGTTCTCGATTCAACCCCGTACAGCGCCGATGCTTGGTTGCGAAAAGGAATTATTCTCAGCAACCTCCGCAAGTTCGATGAATCGCTCGAATCGTATGCACAAGCGCTTCAGTACGACTCATCGAATCCTTATATCTACCTGAATCGCGGCATTACTTTGGATGCGCTGAATCGTTCACGGGAAGCCTTAGAAAATTACGAATACGCACTTTCGATAGATGACGAAAATGAAGATGCGCTCTTAAACAAAGCCATTTGCCTTCAGCGGCTTGAACGGATTGAAGAAGCGAAAACAATCCTCCTCTCCATTGTTGACCGTACACCCGAACACCCGGAAGCATGGTTTGAACTCGGTTTCTGCTATGATTTACTGGAGTGTTACGACGATTCACTGCATTGTTACGAAATGCACCTTTCCCTTTCCCCCTACGACCATGAAGCATGGTATAATCGCGGCATTGTATTCAGCCGCATAGGCAAACAAACGAAAGCGATTGAGTGTTACGAATTTGCCCTGTTGATACACGAACGTTTTTATCCCGCCTACTACAACAAAGGAAATGCGCTCGCTGCACTTGGTCGCCTTCTCGATGCAGTCGAATCATATACCACCGCACTCTCCATTGAGAACAAGGATTATTTCGTGTGGAATAATTTGGGAAATGCGTATGAAGAACTCTCCCTTTTTAAGGACGCGGTAACCTGTTTTTCCAAAGCGATTACCTTACATCCCGAACACTCCGATTCGTATTTTGGCAGAGGAAGTTGTTTTGAAGCAATGGGACAATACCGAAAAGCGCTTGGAGATTATGAGAAAGCGCTCTCATTGAGTAACGAAAATGCTGAACTCTGGCACGCAAAAGCAGATGTGGAATTTCAACTTGGGCGTTGGCGCGATGCCATTGCAAGTTATCGCACAATGCTCAAATACGATGGTACAAATGTGGAAGGATGGTACGAATACGGAGAAGTTCTTGTGGATGTCGGTTTTGCCCAAGAGGCGCTCAAAGCATTTCATCAATGTATTCTACTAATGCCGGAATGGAGCGACCCGTATTATGCTCGCGCTCGTGCTCTTTTCCAACTTAAAAATATCCACGAAGCAGTCGAGTCCCTCAAAATATCGTTCCTTCTTGATGAAACGAAAAAAGACCTCTTCCTCGATGAGTTCTCACACGCAAAAGAATTAACCGAAAAATTATTTTTTTCGCAAAAATAATTACCTTCCCTCGCGCCGCATAACTTCGTAAATCGGTGTCGTTAACCGATAATCCCCAAATCCTGTTTCATCAACAAAAGTAAATCGTCGGTTCTGTTCATAGTAGAACCAAATTTCAAATGGTTTGGTATCAATTTCAAACGGATGTCGTTCTACATTGTCCGGCACTCCGAAAATAATATAGACCATTCCCCTATCAGTACGCCAACCCGGCGAGTGATGACCAAATTGCTTATTCGCATAACTTACGCGGGAATAATATTCTTCCATCAGTTCATTTCGTTGTGTGGATGGGGAAATATCCCGCCGTTTCCAAAACTTCATAAATCGCTCCCGCCGTTCATCAGGATTTAATTGCTTCTCCTGCAGCGAATCCAATTCATCCGATGTTGCGATGTACACTAATTGTGCAATCGCCTCGCTGATATCTCCAACCGAAGTCGGTAACCCCTCCCAATAAATCTGAAATGAAGTTTTACGATTTGCGAGTGGGGCTTCGTCAAACGTTGAATGATATACATTCAGTTCAAGTTGATACTCTCCCATAGCAAAACGGTTATTTTTCAGAGGAAGAACGATTTCATTTTTACCCGTACTAATGAATCTTCTGATTGTATCGTTATACGCCTCCTCATTTTTTGAAGAGAGCGCTCGAAGCAGAAAAACCGCCTCCGAATCTTGTGATGGATTATAAAGTTCACAATACAATTCCTGTTGTTCAACAGCGGAGGAAAGCGCTCGCGAAACTTTCGGAACAACGCGACGAACTCCTTCAATCATTTCAATTTTTTCCACAAACATTACTTCGCTGACGCTGAACACACCCGGAATAAATTGCGGGACGGTAATTTCCCGTTGAAGACGAAACGGCTTCCGTGTTTCCAAATCACGCACCTGAATCGTTACGTGATACTTTTGAGGAAGGAGATAAAATGTTTGATGCTGTATCGAGCGGGCGTTGGATGAGGTTGTCTGCTCATACTGTTGAGCATCAACCTTGTTACTCCATTGTTTTTCAAACACTAACGCGTTCGTGGAATCAAAAAAAGAAATTTGTACCTCGTAGGTTGCAGTAAACCCCTGTGAAGTTTTCAGAAATTTGAGGGAAGGAAAATCAATAGCAAGATAAATTTCAAGACGGGAATGGGATGCGGAATCGGAGGCATAACTATATGAAGCGAACGAAAACCGGGGAACATCAAGCGGCTCAGGTCGCCACATTTCCATTTGCGCCAATGAAAACATCGTCGTGGAAAAAAACAAAAAGAAAAATGAAAATATTCTCTTTGTGCCTTTGTGTCTTTGCGGTATAAAATTAGTTTCTATAAAATTCATTAGTTACTTCTCCATAAACATCGTAATGTTCTGCTTTTGAAATGTGAACATTATAAAAATTTCCCATCGTTAATTCCGTTGGAGATGAAACATACACTTCTCCGTCAACTTCCGGCGCGTCGCTTTCACTTCTTCCGACGAATGTATTTCCCGCGCCGCGTTCTATCAATACTTTTATTGTTTTCCCAATGCGTTCTTTATTTTTTTTCAACGAAACCTTTTGTTGAAGTTCCATTAGTTGAGCATATCGTTTTTCTTTTTCTTCTTCGGAAATTACATCTCCAAGTGGAAATGCTGTCGTATCATCTTCTAAAGAATATTTGAAAACACCAACCCTGTCAAATTCCATTTCTTCCACAAAATTTAAAAGCGTTTGAAAATCATTTTCCGTTTCATTCGGATAGCCAACGATGAATGTTGTGCGCAAAGTTATGCTTGGAACTACAGTCCGAATATGTGAAATCAAATCTCGTAATGTTCGGTTCGTAATTCCACGACGCATTGATTTCAAAACATCATCCGCCGCGTGTTGAATCGGCATATCGAGATACTTACATAATTTCGGATTCATCGCAATCTCTTCCAAAATATCACGAGGAAATTTTGTAGGATACGCATACAACAATCGAATCCATTCAATGCCATTTACTTGCGAAAGATTGTGCAAGAGCGATTTCAATTCACGCGAGTTTGACATATCTAATCCGTAGTATGTTGTATCTTGCGCAATGATGTTGAGTTCTTTCACTCCTTGCGATACGAGATGATCTGCCTCGTGTAAAAGCGAATCCATAGGTTTAGAAAAATGTTTGCCGCGCATAATCGGAATTGCGCAAAACGAACACGGATTATCACATCCTTCGGAGATTTTTAGAAACGCGGAAAATGTTGGCGTGAGTAAAACACGTTCACCGAGTAATTCGTATTTCAAATCTCCACCGAGAGCGTGTACAATTTTTCCAATTTCAGAAATCGTTCCAAAGAAACCATCCACTTCGGGAATTTCTTTTTGCAAATCACTTTTGTATCGTTCGGAAAGACAACCCATCACGAATACTTTTTCCAATTTGCCTTTCGATTTTTTTTCCACCGCTTCGAGAATTGTGTTTACCGATTCTTCTTTTGCCGGACCGATAAATCCGCAGGTGTTTATTACAACCACAGATGCATCATCGTACGATTTCGCAATATTCATTTCATTTGCGCCGATTTGCCGAAGCAATTGTTCGCTATCAACTAAATTTTTTGCGCAGCCAAGTGAGTGAACGAAAATTGTGTTAGAAGTTTTTCCGTTATGTTTGGATTTAACTACCATTATAAGAAAAGATTTATCCTCATTTTGAAACTTGGGTTATCAATTTACTTCCATACAAGTATAATGAAATCCAAGCGATTAAAGTAAAACCATATATTAGAAAAATTGCTTTTGTATGAGTGACAATAAATTTCCCAAATCGTTTTCCACGTTCAGATTGCCTAAACATATAGTATTGACCATTATTTAATTTAAGTAGATTCTCAATCTCAATACCTCTGCTAAGACTAACTAAAAATAGACGACGAGTTCTAACTTCAATAAAAATAATTAAACATGTAAATACAATGCCTGAGACTGCTGTCCACAAAATAAGTGTTTCTTTGTCAACTATCATTCCTTGAGTTAATGCAAAACCTAATGCAGTAATAAGTGCAGAATTAAAAGTTGTAAAGAACCCAAGAGTGATAAATCTAGTGCCGATAAAAAATCGCCAATTTTCTCCAACGTCTTGGTATTCTGTCAATAGGAAATCTCTTTCTATAGTATTATTTTTCATAACCTAAGTTATTTAATATCTCAAAATAAATATCATACAATCTTCTTCCAGTAAATTGTCCTTTCCGAACTAACGTATTCCAATTAAATTCATCGTGGGATAAGTCTTCAATCTCAATATTTTGAAAACCACAATCGTTGGTAGGTTTAAATAATAGAGAATGGTTATAGAACAGCCCTACAGAAATAAAAAAACGAAGGAATCTATCTTTTCTTGAATAAATGTTAACGACTTCATTTACTGAATTGGATATAAACGCCTCTTTGGGAGGATTTGGAGACGCAACTTGAAGAAGAATATCAAAAGATATGTTTGTTGTACTGTTCTTCATTTCTTCAAGTGCCGAACGAAATACTAATGCTCCCGTACTCTTTACATAGATTCTATAAGAAGCATTCTCATTATTTTCACTTAATTTCAAAAGCAAGTTAGCTAAACTTTTGCCTGCTTTTCTAATCGCACGTTTACTTACCAATCCACTCCAATAAAAACAATGTACATTTATAAATCCTTTTTCAATAAGAAAATTTCTTAGTTCTTGCAGCCATTTGTAAGTAGAAGTTCTTAAAATTGCACCGTGTATTAACACTATTATTATATTATTACGCTTATTCATCAACCAATTATTATTTCAATAAATTTTAGTTAAACATTTTGAAGTAAACATATAAAATTGGTACTGAAAACAAAAGATTATCAAATCTATCCAACACGCCGCCGTGTCCCGGAATTATTGCCGAAGAATCTTTTACATTTGCATCGCGTTTCAAAAGTGATTCAAACAAATCTCCAATTTGTCCGAACACTCCAATTACAACTGCGAAAACAAGCATATCAAAGTGTGAAAGAAAACGCAAATACATAGAATGAAGAATAGGCACGATAATTATTACTCCTAACAATCCGGCAATTGCTCCTTCCCATGTTTTCTTTGGAGAAACGCGTTCAAATAATTTATGTTTACCAAATGTTTTCCCGCCAAAATACGCAAGTGAATCGCACATCCAAATTGAAATGAGTATTGCAATGATTACATACCCACTATTTTCTTGTTGAGAACTAAAATCAATTTCTCGTAAACCAAGAAGCATTCCAAAACTTCCCGCAACATACACAACACCAAAAATAGTTGTCGAAAGATTTTGCAGTGCATTTTCCTTATTGCGAAATAATTCTACGATAAGAATTATAAATGAGAAAGTAAATATGGAAATTGAAACATAATTGTAAACATCATTGAACATTTCTTTCGCAAAAAAACTTATCACAGAAATTCCTAAAGCAATTCCTAAAAACTTTTGCGGATGTAATTCTTTCGCTTCTGCGAGTTTATAAAATTCCAACAAACCAATAATGGTCAAAAGTAAAACAAAACCGAAGAACAACCATCCACCGGCAAAGCAAATGTACAGTATCGCCGGAATAGCAACGATTGCAACGAGTACGCGGGAAAGTAAATTACTCACGCGATTTGTTCCTTCGTACTTTTCAAAAAATAATATGTCGAAGTTGCAAACACAATCACAGCAACCACACTCGTTCCAAAAAGTTCACTCATCGAGAGTTCTTCCGGTTTTCCCGCAACAAGAAAATCATCGCCGAGATTTAAATACACTGCAAGCGCGGCTAAAAAATTATTGACGAAGTGTGCTGCAATCGAAACCCAAATGCTTCCCGATTGTGCAACGAGAAAACTAAAATAAATTCCCAGTACGCACAACGGAATAATGAGAAACGGATTCAAATGATACGCGCCGAATAAAATTCCCGTAATGATAAATCCGCGTTTTGTTCCGAGTCCGCGTTCCAAATTTTGCTGCACCAGCCCACGAAACAGAATTTCTTCACATATCGAAGGAACAATCGCAACCACAAATATGACAAACAATAATTCCGGAAATGTGTGCGCCGTTACTAACGATTTAAACATTTCCTCCATCATTTGTTTGAATGTGTCAATGAGCGATTGAAGTTCTTTCGGCAACGGAATTTTTTCTTGCAGTGTTACGACAACTTGCAATGCTTGACTCAACGAAAACACACCGATAATCGCCCAAACAATTTGTTCGCCTTTGGGTTTGTTTAATCGGAAGAATTTTTTCAAGTCCGTTGATTGATACCTTGCAAATAATAATGTCGGCACAAGCAAAAATAGAAATTGCGAAAGCATGGTGGCAATCCGAACACCATTGGTGTTTTCTGAAAAATTCGCGCCAAAGATTCCCACAGCTAACAAACCACCAACTATTTGATACGTGAAGAAAACAACAACAAGCACGAGTAATGCGTACGTCGTGTATGACATTCTAAACTTTGGAGAAATTATGGAAGGTGGAATCTCTACAATTGATTCAAATGAAATTGGTTCGGAAGTATCAAGCATTATTGAATCATCAAATAACTAATAACGATTGACTTTCAACTTAATCATTGCTGCCAGTAACGGAATCATAATTTCATGATGACCGACGAAATAAAATCCTTTGCCGTTTCCTTGTGTTGGTCGCAGCATAACATTTTGCGTTGGACGATAATGCAAATTCATATCGAAAACAGCAGTTGTAAATCCTTTTGCTTTAAATCCAAGATTGCGAGCAACAGTTAATGCTTTCAAAAATACTTCGGGAAGAATTACAGCAGAACCAACATTCAATACGACTCCTCCCCCATTCAAATCTTTCACTGCGTTTGCAAAAATCTTAAAATCTCGAAAACTCATCTCACCCGTTGCCGCTCCATCCATCGTTGGTTGTTGATGAATAATATCAGTTCCAATCGCCGCGTGAACCGTAACCGAAATATTTTTTTTCAGGCACGTTGCAAGAATAGAATACGAAAGATGTTTCGCTTTTCGTTCCACAAGTTCAGTTGCTAATGCCTCACCGTAACCATAATTTGTTTCATCAGAATATTTCTTCAATGTCTTATTGATAAACTCTCCCGTTTCTTTCGACATTCCGAACGTTCCGTCGAGAAGATTCACCGCAACATCTTCAGAAGTATTCCCAAACAATGCGGTTTCTGAATCGTGAATTGCCGCGGCGCTGTTCATTGCTATTGCAGTGATAATGTTGCGTTCAACCAAATCAATAATGATCGGAGAAAGACCGACTTTAATAACGTGTGCGCCGAGCATTACAATTACCGGTAATTTTTTCTTCCGTGAAGAAATAATATCGTCAATCAATGTCCGCAAATCGTTTGCAACTAAAATATGCGGAAGTGATTCAGTGAATTTCGAAAACGAATTTTCTTTTACATCAAACACTTTCGCAAAATCACTCGGTTGGACTTTGCTTTTTCTATTCGCAATCGAAATCGTTTTGATTTTTGAAAGTGATATTTGCTTGTATTGTGATTTTTTCTTTGGCATAACTTGAAACTATAAACTTGCAACTCGTAACTATTTTTTTGCTTTCATTGGATTCTTTATTCCACCATACTGCTGCAACTCTGCAACAATCGAACCAATAATAATTTTCGACGACATTTTAACCGGAATTTTATTTTCGTCATCCGATAGCCAAACCGTCATATTGCCGCTATTCTTAAACAACCCACCTTCACGGATAATCGGCTGAATTTTCAGTGTACGAAATTCTCCCGCACCAACATCAATATCTTCTTTTCCAAAATATTTTACGTCGAGTGTGTACGTAGAATCCTTGTAAAAATTTTGCAAATGGATTTCATCATTTGGCTTCATTGTAGAAAAGTCAACCGTGCGGCAAAAATAAAAAGCGGACACAATATCGTGAACATATTCGGGAATTGAAATCGTCTTCAGTTCATCGTTCACTTTTGTAATTGCAAAATGATACCGTTGGTCAAACTCTGCAATAAAATCTCTCCGATAACCTCCTTCGCGAATATGTTGCTCAAATTGCCAGGGGAAAATTCCCTTTACGTCAACAAAGGTAAAATACGAATCACGCACAGTATAAATCCAATCGAAACTTTTCGCCGAACGAACGCGCACCGCAATTTTGTAACATTGATATTCATTCAACATTTCAATTGTAGGAATTTCCATTATCGCTACTCCTGCTGTGATAAAACCATAATCAATATCGAAGACTAATTTTTCACCGAGCGTAAATGCGTTGTTCTTGATAGTGCGAAAAGAAAATGCGGTATCGGTTTGTGTTTGTGCATTAATTACAAATAAGAACACGAATAAAAGATGAATTGTCACCCTGAGCGGAGCGAAGGGTCTTGTTAAATGTTGAGTAGGTTCTTCGCTTCGCTCAAAATGACACATGGAGTTTAGTTTTTATTGATTCAAAAACTTCATCAATGGTAATCGAATTCATACACTCGCAATCATTCGATGAAATACATTTATTACAATCGAACGATTTGTTCTTCGGAGAAAATTCAATTTTGTTTTCCGTGTACGCTCCCCAACGTGTTGAACTCAAATGCGGAATTTGCGGAAAGAAACCAACAGTAAAAGTTCCCACGGCAGCAGCAAGATGTAGAGGTCCAGTGGAATTTGATACAAACATTTTGGCAAGCGAAATAAGCGCAATAAATTCTTTGAGCGAAAGTGTTTCAGCCAATACGATTGCATTCTCGCCAATCATTTGCGAAACATTGTGCATCATTTCTTTTTCTTTCACTCCTCCGCTGATAAGAATTTTTGTTTGTGGAATTTCTGCAATGCGTTTTCCTAATAAACCAAAATATTTCCAATGCCAACTTCTCGATGAACCACCACTTCCGGGATGAAGAATAACCAGTGAATCTGTGGCGACAATATTTTTTTGTTGTAAAAGATGCTGAACTTTTTCTTTTGCAACTTCATCAACTAATAGTTTTGGGAATATTTTTTCTTTCGGAACCGCATCAAGCGGAGAAAGTAAATTCAGATTGTATTCAAGTTCGTGTTTGTTTCCGTTTTTGCGATGCTCGTACACTTTTTTATTGAAGAGAAAAGAATACAAACGATAACCGGTTCCAACGCGAATCGGAATTCGAGCAAGAAAAAAAAGCAATGCCAATCGCCACGAGGGTTTTACAACAACAACTGTATCGAATTTTCTTTCTCGAATAGTTTTCACCATTTGAAAGAATGAAACATTGTCGTAAAATATTGTTTCTATATAATCGGAATATGAACTTACAACATCCGCAGTGTAACGACTGATGAGCATTGAAATTTTGGAATTGGGAAATCGTTTTTTGAGCGCAGTAACAAGCGGAAGCGTGAGAACAACGTCGCCAATTCTATCCGTGCGAACGATGAGGATGCGTTGAAATTCGCTCACTTTAAATCTGAACAAATTTGTTGGAATAGTTGAACAAGACTTTTTTGCAATGCGTTATCAAAATCGCTCAGTGTTTCTTCAATAAACTTTTTATCAAAGATTGGAGTGCGTAAAATTATTCCTTCTACATCTTGAATATCTCGCGGTCTCCCGGCAAAAATTTTGTGAATAATTACATCTTCTACTGCTGCGTATCGAACGGGAATATCTTCTACCAAAACGATATTTGCTCGTTCAATCGCTGCGCGTTCATACGGTGTAAAAGAAAAAATAAAATCCACACCAATTCCGCTTTCAGTGTCTATTGTTGGAAATACATTTGTCTCCTTTACAAACGCTTCATCCACTTTTGAACGCAATAATAATTTTTCTGCGAGAGTTTTTATTATGGGAAACTGAGAAGAATCAACGCCTAATGTAATATCTATATCTTTTGTAAATCGTGGTTCGCCATAGAGAAGAACTGCTCTTCCTCCAATAATTATATATGGAATATTTGCACGATGAAGCGCGCGAACAACTTTAACGAGTTCTTTTTGTAACATCGGTATTCATTATTTTAGCCAATGCAATTTTCTCCTCAATGTTTTCCATTTCATTCATAGAAGTAAAATGACCAAAATGCTTTGCCTCATCGTACATTCCATTATAGATTGCAAATTTTTGTTCTAATGTCAGTGGATTATTCTTTGCAAACTCGCGCTCGTATTGTTCAACTAAATGAGGATTGGTAATCATATCATATTTTCTATTTCATCAACGAGATGATGAACATTTGATTTTAATTCTTGGAGTTGCATAGATGTAAGTTCTTTAAAAATGATGATTATGAAAAAGATTTTACTTCAGCTTAAACTTAAATGGAATATCAACTGACACTTCTACAGGATGTCCTTTCATTATTGCCGGCGAAAATATGAATTGTTTTGCCGCTTCAAGCGCAGGGCGAATAAATATAACATCATCACTTTTTGTCAATCTAACTTTCTTCACTTTTCCTAAAGTATCCAACCACGCTTTCACATACACAACCCCTTCTAATTTATTTTTCAAAGCAGTGTCTGGATAAACTGGCTCAATTCTTTTTATTATTTTTGGGCCAATATCGTACGGAATAAAACTAGGAAAAGAATCTAAATCTGGAACAGTCGGCGTTGGGATTTCCCGACCAACAAAAGCACGACTGGTATCTTTTGGTAAGTTTTCCGTTTTCGTCCCCCTCTCTTTCCGGAATTTTTCCTTCTCGAGTATTTTCTTTTGAATCCAATTATTTTTTAGTGAATCATAAAATTTATTTTGAGATTGAACCGTTGAAAAAAATAAAAATAGTAATGCTACGATTGTTGAAGTGAAAAGATATTTTTTCATAGCGTGAACATTTAGTGATGATAATTCTACTTCGACGCTTCCACTCCCGCTTTCACAATTGCGGCAAACGAGTCGGCTTTCAAACTTGCGCCGCCAACTAACGCGCCATCAATATCAGATTGCGATAATAATTCCAGCGCATTTTTTTCATTCACGCTTCCGCCGTATTGAATGATGAGTTGCTCGGCAATTGCCCACGTGTACATTTGTGCGACAAGTTTGCGAATAAGTTTATGCACCTGATTCGCTTGTTCCGTTGTTGCAGTTTTTCCCGTTCCGATTGCCCACACCGGTTCGTACGCAATCACAACATCTTCCATATCCGTTGCAGAAAGTCCCGCGAGAACGCCTTTTACTTGCGCGGTAATCACTGCATCCGTAACATTGCTTTCCCGTTCTTCCAATGTTTCGCCGACGCAAATAATCGGAACAAGTTGCGATGCAAGCGCTTTCTTCGCTTTTAAATTTATGTATTCGTTCGTCTCTTTGAAATATTGTCTTCGCTCCGAATGACCGAGAATAACGCTCGTGCATCCAACGGATTTCAACATTCGCGCGGAAATTTCTCCGGTGAATGCGCCGTCATCTTTATCGTTCATATTTTGCGCGCCAAGTTTCATCGGCGAATCTTTGAGCAATGTGTTTGCAATAACGAGCGAAATGTACGGCGGACAAAGAAGCACGCCAACCTTTTCATTCGTTGTTACTTTGTGTTTCAGTTCATCAATTAAATTTGCGGACTCGTGAATGTCCTTGTTCATTTTCCAGTTGCCGGCGATTAGTTTGTTACGCATAGAATTATTTGTTTAGTGGTGGATAATTTCCTTAGTGTTTCTTTGTGCCCTTCGTGCCTTTGTGGTTAAAAAATTAAAACACCAAGACACAAAGTCACCAAGTTTATTTTTTCATTTCTTCAAGATATTTTTTCAAAATTTCGTTAACTACTTTTGGATTTCCTTTGCCCTTCATCTCTCTCATTATTTCACCAACGAAAAATCCTAATACTTTTTCAACTCCAGACAAATATTTTTCGATGTGAGGTTTATTTTCCGAACGTGCTAGTATTTGTTTAATAACAATTTCTATCTCATTTGCATCCGAAACTTGCACGAGTCCTTTGCGTTCAACAATGGATTTTGGTTCTTCATTATTATTTAGCATTTCTTCAAAGACATCTTTCGCAAGTTTGCTACTTATTGTTCCATTATCAATCAGCGAAACAAGTTTTCCAATATTGATTGGAGCAATTGGAAAGTTTAGTATCGAAATATTCCTCTCACTCACAACTCGCAACACATCCGTCATTATCCAATTACTGATGGATTTGAAATTTTCTTTTGTCTTGTTTGTCCGAAGGACTCCCTGCGGAGAAAGTCCGGGGAGTGCGTTTTCAAAATAATCAGCGTAACTTTTTTCTTGTGTGAGAACATCAGCATCGTATTTCGGTAAATGATATTCAGAAATAAATCTCTCACGTCGCCTTGTCGGATGTTCTGATAAATTTGTTTTCACTTTTGCAATCCATTTTTCATCAACAATTACCGGCACCAAATCGGGGTCGGGAAAATATCTATAATCGTGCGCTTCTTCTTTGCTTCGCATTGAATACGAAATTTGTTTATCCGCATCCCACAATAATGTTTCTTGCACAACATTTCCGCCGCTTTCCACAATTGCAATTTGACGACTGATTTCATATTCAATCGCGCGTTCAACGTTGCGGAAGGAATTCATATTTTTTATTTCCGCTTTCGTTCCCAATGTCGTTTCACCTTTTTTCCGAATGGAAACATTTGCATCGCAGCGCAGACTTCCTTCCTCCATATTGCCGTCGCAAATTTCGAGATATGTTACGAGTTGTCGAACTTTTTGCAAATACCGCGACGCATCTTTTGCAGAACGAATATCCGGCTCGCTCACAATTTCAATCAACGGAGTTCCGCAGCGATTCACATCAACAAACGTATCAACGCCAACATCGTGAATAAGTTTTCCCGCATCTTCTTCCATGTGAATGCGTGTTAAACCGATTTTCTTTTTCACTCCCTCATCACTTTCAATTTCCACAAAACCAAATTCGCAAATCGGTTCTTCATATTGCGAAATCTGATAACCTTTCGGCAAATCGGGATAGAAATAATTTTTCCGTGCAAAAATCGAACGCTTTCGAATTGTGCAATCCGTTGCGATTCCCATTTTCAAAATAAACTCAACAAGGTTTTTATTCAATACCGGCAATGTTCCCGGCATTCCCAAACACACGGGACAAACATTAGTATTTGGTTCGTTGCCAAATTTAATGGTGCAAGAACAAAATGCTTTTGTGTTTGTGCGAAGTTGCGCGTGAACTTCAAGACCGATAACTGCTTCGAAGTTTTCTTTCATACATTAATGCGGGAGAAAAATAAGCGAAATTGGTTTGAAGTAAAAATAGTAAAGGCGATTTCGTTTTTACAAAATCGCCTTCAAACACCTCTCTCATTCAACTACAATTTTTTCGACTATTTTCTCAACCATTTTTTTCTCAGCGCTTCAATCTGCATTAAATGATTTAGGTCGTGTCCCGCAACAAGGCGAATCATAAATTCCACGGTTTCTTTGCCGCGCTCTTGATGAATACCGAATCGCTCCAATTCATTCTTAGAAAGTGAAGAATAAATGGAAACGTGAAATTTTCGCAAAGCAGTAAATGCTTCCAATGCGTTCTTTACATCACGGGAATTGTAGCGATGATTTTTCACCCAATCATCTTGTTCAATCGGCTGCAACGGCGAACCACTTTCCGAAAGGGATAATCGAATTCGAAATCCTAAAATCAACTCCGTATCACCGAGATGACCGATGATTTCGGCAATTGACCATTTGTTTTTTCCCGGACGTTTAGTAAGTTGTCCTTTTGAAAGTCCTTTGACAAGTTTTTTTAACTTGTTCGGCGTTTCGGATAAAACTTGAATTACCTCTTTTCCAATCGTGTTGGAAAGAATGCGTTTCGTGTATTCGTTGGTTACGTGTTCGACCGATTTTAGTGATTTGATGTTGGACATAATTTTATTTTAGATTTTAGATTTATTCTTCTTACTTCTTACTTCTGGCTTCTTACTTCTTTTCAATCTTCGCCCACGTATCTTTCAATGTAACTGTGCGATTGAAAACGAGTTTCTCTTTTGTCGAATCGTAATCAACGCTAAAATATCCGAGACGTTCAAACTGAAATCGCTCTTGAATTTTTGCATTTGCAAGATGCGGTTCGAGTTTGCAATTTGTCAAGACTTCCAATGAATTTGGATTGAGATATTTTTTCCAATCATCACCGCTCGGATTTTCAACTGTAAATAATCTATCATATAATCGCACTTCTGCATCAATCGCTTGCGAAGCAGAAACCCAGTGAATTGTCCCTTTCACTTTTTTCTGACTTGTTCCCGTTCCGCTTTTTGTGTCTTTGTCATACGTGCAATGAATTTCTACAACTTCTCCCCTATCATTTTTTACAATGCTTTCGCATTTGATGATGTACGCGTAACGCAATCGCACTTCATTTCCCGGAGTCAGTCGAAAATATTTTGGCGGAGGAATTTCTTTAAAATCATCTTGCTCGATATACAAAGTTTTTGAAAAAGGAATTTTTCTTGAACCAGCATTTTCATCTTCGGGATTATTTACCGCATCAAGTTCTTCAACTTGGTTATCAGGATAATTATCAATGATAACTTTCAATGGTTTTAAAACTGCCATCATTCTTGGAGCGTGTTTATTCAAATCATCGCGCAAACAATTTTCGAGTAAGGCAACATCAATCGTGTTATCGCGTTTTGCTACACCGATTCTTTCAGCAAATTCTCGAATTGATTCCGGCGTGTAACCTCTGCGGCGAAATCCGGAAATAGTTGGCATTCGCGGGTCATCCCAACTATTCACAATTTTTTCTTCAACGAGTTGCAACAGTCTTCGTTTGCTCATCATCGTGTAACTCAAATTCAAACGTGCAAACTCAATTTGCTGCGGAAGAAAAATTCCGAGTTCTTTGATAAACCATTCATATAACGGACGATGGTCTTCAAACTCCAACGTGCAAATCGAATGAGTAATTTTTTCAATCGAATCGCTTTGTCCGTGCGCGTAATCATACATCGGATAAATGCACCATGCATCACCCGTGCGATGATGTGTTGCGCGTAAAATTCTATACATCACCGGGTCGCGTAAATTGATATTCGGAGAATTCATATCAATTTTTGCACGAAGCGTTTTTGTTCCGTCGGGAAATTTTCCTTCTCGCATTTGTTGAAAGAGTTGCAAATTTTCGTGAACACTTCTGTTACGATATGGACTTTCTTTCCCCGGCTCGGTCAATGTTCCACGATATTTTCTGATTTCATCTCCCGTCAAATCACAAACAAACGCTTTTCCTTTTTTGATAAGTTGAACTGCATACTCGTACAATTGTTCAAAATAATCCGAAGCGTACAATTCACTATCCCATTGAAAACCAAGCCAGCGCACATCTTCTTTGATTGAATCAACGTATTCAACTTCTTCTTTTGATGGATTCGTATCATCAAAACGGAGATTGCATTTGCCGTTGTAATCACGTGCAATGCCGAAATTCAAACAAATAGATTTTGCATGACCAATATGTAAATACCCATTCGGTTCGGGAGGAAATCGTGTATGAATATGCTTATCAAATCGCTGAATGCGAATGTGTTCGTCAATGATTTCTCGAACAAAATTTTTTGGTTCGGGAGTTGTTTCAGTTTTATTTTCCATTATTTAATCGTTTCAATTGCCGTATAAATTCTTTTCATACTTTCTTCTTTTCCGAGAATACTTAAAATATCATACAAACCCGGTCCACCGCTTACACCGGAAATTGCTAAACGAACTCCGTGTATCAATTTTCCATTTCCGATTTGTAATTGTTGTGCAGTTTTATGCAATGCAATTTCGTAATCTTCTTTCTTGGGATTTTCTAATTTCGAAAATTCAGCCGTTAATAGTTTTAATTGGTATGAAGTTTCCGGTTTCCAGTTTTTTGCTTTTGCAGTTTCATCGTACGCCGTTGGTGCTTCAAAGAAATATGAACTTTGTTCGATAAAATCTTTTACAAAGGTAACTCGCTCTCTCATTGCAGTTACTACTTGCAATAAATATTCATCGGCAAAATGTTTACCAGCAAATTTTGACTTTGCTAATTCATCCTTCAGGATTTTCAGTAATTCTTCATCAGATTTTTTACGAAGATGTGTTGCGTTTAGCGAATTAAGTTTTTCCAAATTAAAAACTGCTCCCGATTTATGAACTCGCTCCAACGAAAATTGCTCAATCAATTCTTCCATCGAAAAAATATCTTGTTCTGTTCCGGGATTCCAACCAAGAAGTGCAACAAAATTTACCAACGCTTCTTTCAAATATCCTTTGTCGCGATAATCTTCCACGGCAACATCGCCTTGACGCTTGCTGAGTTTGCTTTTATCGGGATTGAGCAAAAGCGGAAGATGAGCCATTTGCGGAACTTCCCAACCGAAAAATTCATACAACAATAAATGTTTCGGAACACTCGAGAGCCATTCCTCTCCTCGAATAACGTGCGAGATTTCCATCAAGTGATCATCTACCACCACGGCGAGATGATACGTTGGAAATCCATCGGACTTCAGCAACACTTGGTCATCTATCAAATCGGATTGAAACTCAACATCACCGCGAACAATATCATGAAACGCAATCGTGCGATGTTCAGGAATTTTCATTCGCACAACAAACGGAATTTTCTTTTCAATATTATTTTGAATTTCTTGCTCGGAAAGTTTTAAGCACGTTCTGTCATATTTCACATCAACTTTTTTCGCTTCCATTTCTTTGCGCATTTGTTCAAGTCGTTCGGAAGCACAAAAACAATGATACGCTTTTCCATTTTGCAAAAGTTGCTCGACGTGTTTTCGATAAATTTCTAAACGCTCTGATTGAATGTATGGACCAACATCTCCATTTTTATTCGGTCCTTCATCGTAATCAATTCCCGCCCAATGAAGCGCATCAATAAGTTTTTCAACTGCACCATCAACGTACCGCGCTCTATCGGTATCTTCAATGCGCAAAATAAATTTTCCATTATTCTTTCGCGCAAATAAAAAATTGTATAACGCCGTTCGCAATCCACCAACGTGTAAATATCCTGTGGGACTTGGCGCAAACCGAACACGAACACTACTTGCCATAGTTTACCGAGGTTGTAAAAGTTTTACTATTGAATAAAGGTGGTGTGCCTCGTGTACCAAAAAAAACTCTACCCACATATCAAGGGTAAGTTCACCAAAGGCACTGTGAATTCCCCTCTTTCGTAAATCACCCTCACGCACTTGCGAGAGGTATTCATTTAGCTCTTTTCGTTTTCTCACCGTATAATCTATTGCGGCGTCAGTAGTTTTTTGTAAGAATGTTGTCCATTCTTTATCCTCTTCAGCGTTGTACCGGTCTATTTTTGGCGGCATTCGCTCAGTAATAATTCTTTCAAACCGGTCGAAAAAAATATCCTGTGCCCGTCCGATGTGGCAGATTTGTTCATGCGCTGTCCATTTTCCGTTTGATGGTCGCTTTTGAAGTGCCGCGTTATCAAATGCTGACCGAAGAAGTTTTAAACCTTCAAGTTGTGTTGCTAATCGAGTAGTTTGTGATTGATTGAGAGGCATTCTGTTACCCTTTCTTTGTTAGTCGAATGTTAAAATTTTGTGGGACAAAAATAGAAAATATTGTAAGTGGAAAAAAATAAATTCATACTTTTGGAACAGATACTTACAGAAGGAATAAAACACTATGCTTACCAGAGAAAATCTTGAACAACTTCGTACAGAATATATGCGGCGCGGGCTCACGGAAACCGACGTATCGCCCAATCCCTTTGCCCAATTTAGAACCTGGTTTGAAGATTTGCTATACACCGAACCGACTGAACCAACAGCAATGACGCTTGCAACTTCAACAAAATCAGGAAGCGTTTCCGTGCGTACTGTTCTGATGAAAGGTTTTGACGAAAAGGGATTTATATTTTTTTCAAACTACGACAGCAGGAAAGGAAAAGAGTTGACCGAAAACCCACAAGCGGCGTTACTTTTTTACTGGATGGATTTGGGAAGACAAGTGCGCATTGAAGGGAGGGTTGAAAAACTTTCGCGCGAAGAATCGAAACGATATTTTCATTCCCGTCCGAGAGAAAGTCAAATCGGCGCGTGGACATCTCAGCAAAGTTCTGTAATTGCAAGCCGCAAAATTTTAGAAGAAGAGTACACACAAATGCAAAATAAATTTGCCGGAAAGGAAATCCCGCTCCCGCCGTTTTGGGGAGGATTTTCCCTCGCACCGTTACAGTTTGAATTCTGGCAAGCGCGACCAAACCGGCTTCACGATAGGATTTTATTCACAAAGAAAAATGATTCGTGGAAAACGGAACGTCTCGCTCCATAAGGGATTTTCGTGCAGCTTTCCCATTTCAAATTTCTTTAAAGTACTCAAACGGTTGCAGGCAGGCATTGCAATAGTACATCGCTTTGCAGGCGGTTGAACTGAAGTCGCTTTTCAGACTTGTTTGGTGGGATTGACAATACGGACAAGATATTTTTTTGGGAAGTGTAATTTCAACAAAGTGATTATCGCTGGTAGTATGTGGTGGCGAAATCCCGTACTGCTGTAATTTTTTCTTCGTGATTTCGTTTAACCAATCTGTAGTCCACGTCGGTGTGTACACAGTTTTCAGTTCTACTTCACCACAACCATTTTCTTTCAACTTCTCTACAATATTATCTTCAATCATCCTCATCGCTGGGCAGCCGGAATACGTCGGCGTAATTGTAACAACAACTTTTTCATTCTCAAAAAAAACACTTCGCACAATTCCCATTTCCACAATATTAAGAACGGGAATTTCGGGGTCGAGAATTTCAGAAAGATAACCGAGGATAGTTTGCTCCGTCATCACCATTTCGCTTTCGGAAATGAACGGGTAAGAATTTGCATTTCAGAAAGTATATGCCCGAGATGTTCCGTATGTTTTCCGATTCTTCCGCCACTGTGCATAAATCCGGTTTGAGGAATCGTAATTGACGATTCACGAAAACACCTTGCTACATTTTCTTTCCAAAGCGCTGAAATCTCAACGAACGAAGGAATAATATTCTGTGCGCTCAATTGCTGTTCGATTGTATCAGTCAAAAACATTTCCCCGGTATAATTCCACAGTTCATCCACCGCATTTTGCAAACGCTGACGGCTTTCTTCTGTTCCGCCGCCCAACCGCAACATCCATTGATACGAGTGGCGAAGATGATACGTTGTTTCTTTCAATGCTTTTGCAGAAATGCCCGCCAGTTGTTCGAGCGAACTTTGCTGCAACTTTTCACAAAGGAGTACGCAATACTGCGAGAAAAAAAACTGCCGTGCAATCGTAAAAGCAAAATCTCCTTTCGGAAGTTCAACGAGTTTGCAATTTTTGAAATCTATAACTTCGCGGAAGTACGCCAAATCGTCTTCGGTTCTACTTTTTCCCTCAACTTCGGCGGCAAATTTTAAATACGCTTCCGCCTGCCCTAATAAATCGAGCGAGATATTGGTTAGGGCAATATCTTCTTCAAGAATAGGTCCATGTCCGCACCACTCTGAAAGGCGATGACCAAGAATCAATCTGTCATCAGCAATGCGAAGAAGAAAAGAAAACAATGCATCGCGTATTTCGGTATCAAGGCGCACTATATATCCCTCACTGCTTTGGGAATATGATAAAATTGCGGATGACGGTATATTTTATCATTTGCGGGTTCAAAAAATTCTCCACTCTCCGATGGAGACGTTGCAGTAATTTCTTTTGCAGGAACGACCCATAAATTCAACACGCTGCCCCGACGTGCATAGACATCGCGAGCATTCTGCAAAGCAATTTCCTTATCGGGTGCGTGTACACTTCCACAATGGAAATGCGGTTCACCGGTTTTTTCCTGAGCGAAAACCTCCCAGAGTTGCCATTCTGTATTGATTGGAGTTTCCATATTTATTTCCTGTTAAAAAAATATCTGACCGTAAATTGATTCATTGACATTTGTTGAGAATACCCGAGCGATGTATCAACATCGAAATCAAACAATTGTGCATCAACGTACGCATCAACGGCGCTGAGCAAATACGTTACTCCGAGGTACCACGCAAACCTATCGCGCTCGTCGTGGTAAAAATCGCGCGCTTTTCTATCTTGCGGATTTGAAGTGAGAATGTATTCCGCTTGATATTTGTGATACAAATCGTTTTCTTGTTTCCACACGTAACCGAAATATCCTACAAAGCCAAGAATGACCGGTGTTTTCCAATATGATTCATTATAAATTTGTCCAAGTCCCGGAAGTGCAAGTGAAAGTAACACTGCTTGCGTAGAAGATTTTGATTGGCGTTGTTCGGAAATTGTATTTTGTTTTGAATAAGAAAGTGAATCAGTTTGTTGAGAAAAAAGTGATGATGAAAAGAAAAGTATTACAAGAATTGTCATGTTGAGCGAAGCGAAACATCTGCATATAATCAAGTGAGATTCTTCGCTCCGCTCAGAATGACAAATGAAATTACGTTTTGAAATTATTTTTTCTCTATTCTTCACAAACAAACTCGTAACTTCAAACTCGCAACTCGTTACTAAGGCACAAGCGCAAACGCTTCAATCTCAATCTTCGCATCTTTCGGCAAACGGGAAACTTCTACCGTTGTTCGTGCCGGAGCAATATCGCGAAAGAACTCGCTGTACACTTCATTCATCGCGGGAAACTCGTTCATATCTTTGAGATACACCGTCGTTTTCACCACGTTTGCAAGTTTTGAATTTCCCGCTTCGAGAATCGCTTGCAAATTATCTAATGCGCGGCGTGTTTGAACTTTTATATCGCCTTCAACTATTTTTCCCGTCGAAGGGTCAAGCGGAATTTGACCCGCAGTAATTAAAATTCCACTGCCAAAAATTACTCCTTGACTGTAAGGACCAATCGGAAGCGGCGCTTTTTCTGTTTGGATGATGCGTTTCATAAATCTTTTTTCTTTATAAATGATATTTTAATTCTTTGATATTATGCAGAAATTAATTCATCTGCATTTTTCAATTCTTTACTACAATCTCTGCAAAATAATCTTGTTTCCTCATCAACAGTTTCTGAATGTGTATACTTAAGGTTGTCATCAATTACTTCATAAACTTCATATTGGTTTGGTTTTGTAACAAATTCACTGCAACCGCAACTTTTACATTTTAAATTTTTCTTCTTGTTGTTCATTTTATTTTTCTATTATTTCGTAGCGACAACTCCTTGTTAAGTGAATACTGTTATAATCATTGATGTCTTTAAATTCAAACTGCCAAAAAGAATAATACTTCTCTCTTTTCTCGAAAAAAAGAATTCTGACTTTCTTCTTCGTCTTTTGTGACCATTGGCGAAATGGATAATATAATTGACGAATTATTGTATTGGGAGTTTTACTATTCTTCGCCTCGATAAGTACTACTTGATTTTTTCCTTCATAACCACCATCAACTTCTGTTTGAACACTTTCTACTGTCAAATCCTGATTCCCAACTTTAAAAGAGAATGGAGTAGTATATTTTTTACCTCTAATAGTCAATACAAGAGTTTCATCTTCTAAAAAAGTTCTCACTAAACTTGAGGCATAAGCAAAGTCAAGATGTTGCATCTCGGAATTACCAATGAAAGAAGTATCTAATTTAAAATCAAGCCTGGAGGTATATATTTTAACATTAGAACTTATTTTCGGTATGTCAATGTATCCCTCTCCTTTTACTATTGCACATTTAAATGGTCTATTTTTTATTGAGAGTACAAACAACTCATTTTCTACAAAAATTTTTGGTCTGCTTTCGCGCGAATCTTGATAGCAAAGAATACGAACTTCCTTTTCTCCCGTTTTTCCAAATTGAGAAGTTGCTTGTTTAATCTGTTCACCAGAAAGGAAAAATGGTTTCTCATCAAAATTATGTTTATGAATTTGATATTTGTCAAATATGGCTTCCCAAGATGCGTCTTTCATAATCAATGGTATAATAAACTTGTTTGTTTATTTAATTTGTTGTAACGCTTAATGGTTAAGTTTGTGTACTCTTCGCTAATATCAATGCCAATATATTTTCTTTTTCCAATGACTTCGCAAGCAATTCCAGTTGTACCACCCCCATTAAAAGGGTCGAGGACAATATCATTTTCCTTTGTTGAAGCAAGAACAATTCTTTTCAATAGTGCAAGCGGTTTTTGCGTTGGATGTTTTCCGAATATTTTTTCTTCCGGCATTGGGGTTGGGATTGACCATACAGAACGCATTTGTTTATCCGGAACTTTCATTTTGTCTTCTGGGAAAATTCCTTTCTTCATCAATTCGTAATTAAAAATATTTCGCGATTTTTTATCCTTCCTTGCCCAAAGTAAGGTTTCGTGACTGTGTGCAAATGTAGTGCAAGCCAAATTTGGTGCAGCGTTTGGTTTAAACCACGTAATATCATTCAATAGATGGAAATTTAATTTCTGCAATAAATACCCACATTGATAAATACTGTGTTGTGTTCCGCTAATCCAAATTGTTCCTTCGGGTTTTAAAATTCTTTTACATTCGGAAATCCATTGTTCGTGAAATTCTAAATCGGCTTCAAATCCTTTGCTCTTATCCCATTTCCCCTTATTCACGCTTACCATTTTCCCGGCATAACAAGTTATACCATTATTAGAAAGCATATACGGCGGGTCAGCAAAAATCATATCAACATAATTGTCTGGAAATCTATTCATTACTTCTAAACAATCATTTTGATACAAACAAAAATCACTTGTCTTAAAAATTGGTTTAATACTTTCTTTCGTGCCATTTTTTGCAATGTATTTTACAAGTTCTTCAAAAACGAAACTTGGCTTTGCAATCTTCTCAGCAGAATACAAAACAGTGTTTTCAGAATTTTCTTTCTTCTTTTTCATCACTTCGCCAACAATTCAATCAATCTCTCCAAATCATCCGGCGAATAATACTCAACGACAATTTCTCCGTTGCCTTTTGCTTTTTGTTTCACCATTACTTTTGTTCCGAGCGAGTTGCGGAGTTTTTCCTCCACTTCATTCGGCGGAAAATATTTTTTCGGAACGCGCGTTCGTAACTTATTTCCTTGATTTAACTCCTGAACAATCTGCTCGACTTTTCGTACGGATAAATCGAACTTAATCACTTTGTTGAACACAACGAGTTGTTCCATTTCCGTTGGAATCGCCGCTAAACCTCTCGCGTGCCCTTCGGAAATTTTTCCCTCGCGCACTCCATCTTGAATTGTTTGCGGAAGTTTGAGCAAACGCAAATTGTTTGTCACCGCCGTTCTGCTCTTCCCTACTTTTTCCGAAACTTGTTCGTGTGTGAGTTTACATTCGTCAATCAATCGCTGATACGAAACGGCAACTTCAATCGGATTCAAATGTTCGCGCTGTAAATTTTCGATGAGAGCAAACTCCAGCATTTGTTCATCGGTATGCACTTCCATTACGTACGCGGGGATTTTTTCTTTGCCGAGTTCTTGACACGCGCGCAATCTTCGTTCACCGGAAATCAATTGAAACTTTTCATCGGAAATTTTTCGCACCGTAATCGGTTGAATTACTCCGTGTTGTTGTATGGATTGTTTCAGTTCATCCAACGCTTCTTGATTGAAATCTTTTCGCGGTTGAAATGGATTCGGAGAAATTTTTGCAATCTCGATTTCAGAAATATTTTCCGTTCGTATTTCCGTAACAATTTTCTCTTCTGTTTTTTGCTGTGGAATTTCAGGTCGCGTAACGGGGCGAATAAGCGCGGCTAATCCTCTTCCAAGTGGTTCTTTTGTTTTTCCGTTCATTGTGAAATTATTTCTGTTGTTGGGTGAATTGTTTCTGGTTGTTTGTTTTCGTGATTCGTTGGTTGTTCCACGATAGAAGTTTGAAGCAAATTATTTCGTTCCAAAACTTCGAGCGCTAAATCTTCATACAATCGCGAACCGGAACTTGTATGGTCGTAAAGTATTACCGGTTTTCCGTAACTCGCTGCTTCAATAAGACGAACGCTGCGATTGATAATTGTCTTGTATAATTTATCCCCGAAAAAATTTTTTACGTCTTGCACAATGTTATTTGCAATTTTCAAACGACTATCAAACATCGTCATTAGTACGCCTTCAATTTCCAAACGCGGATTTAAATTGTCGTGAACTAAATTCATTGTGTTGAGAAGTTGCGATAATCCTTCGAGCGCATAAAACTCGCATTGCATTGGAATTAAAACCGTATCAGCGGCGGTTAAACAATTGAGCGTAAGCAAGCCAAGCGATGGAGGGCAATCGAGAAATATAAATGCAAATTTTCCGCGAACAGATTGGAGCGCATTTTCCAGTCGGCGTTCGCGATTTTCCATTTCAACTAATTCTAATTCTGCCGCAACTAAATTTACTGTTGATGGAACAAGAAATAAATTCGGAACTTGTGTTGGTAAAATCGCCTCTTCTATAGAGGTGTTTCCGAGCAACACGTCATACGAAGTTTTGTTTGTCGGATTATATTTGTCAATCCCAATACCGCTTGTTGCATTCGATTGCGGGTCAACATCAATGAGCAGCACGGGAAATTCCAACGTTGCAATGGACGCAGCGAGATTAATTGCCGTTGTCGTTTTTCCAACGCCGCCTTTTTGATTTGCTATTGCGATTATTTTAGGCAAAGGAAATTTCCTATTTCGATTTTATTTTCAAGCGTTGTTCACAATGCGTAATTCTTAGTGTTTCTAAGTGTTCTGCGTGCCTTAGTGTTTAAAATCATTACCACTGAGACACTAAGAACACAAAGATTCACTAAGTTCCCAAACAAAAATTGCTTGTTCTTTTGTAACAGAGGGAAAATCATCCAAAAAATTTTCTAACGGTTCTCCCGTTTCGATATAATCAAAAAGGTTTTTTATAGGAACGCGCGTATCATTGAATACGGGAGTTCCGCTCATAATTTCGGGATCTATATTTATTACTTTATTCATAGTAAATTTTTCCTATTTTGATTTTATTTTCATTCCGAAGAAAACGATAAACCAAATCAATACGCCAAGATATATTGAGAAGAAAACACTAATACCCGTTGCAATAATTGTCGCTATTATAAAACGCCAAAGGAAACTAAACATAGTGTTATCTCATTCCCGCTGCAAGAAGCATTGCAATAATGGAAAGATACACGTTAAGCGTTCTGAATTTTTTCATCTTTTCAAAGAGAACATCAACGGCAAAATCATCGCGTTCATTTGCAGCGATAACTTTTTCAAGTAAGCGAAACATTCTGATATAGCCGATGGAAAAGAAGAAAATGAAAACGAATGTAAGTTCTTTGAACGCTAAAAGTATTTGCCACGTCGTTGAAAACAGGAACCATTCAAACTTTGGACTTAATAATGCAAGTAAAATTCCCGTGAGTAAAATCATCCATAATGAAAGCCAAATAAACGGAATGAATCGTTTTTCAAGATGGAGAACGAGTTTGCTCTTTTCTTCTCCTTCAACTTTTGCAACAGGATACAATATTCCACTTTGAAACAGATAACTACCACACAGCAGAATAATTCCGAAAAGATGGCAACTTTTACTCGCCCAAAGAACAAATTCCATTTAAATATTGATAAACGTTGACATATTTTTTATGGCGCAAATATAAAGATTTTCCGATGAAATTAACTTGAAGCGATTGAGTATATTCTGCCCCGAAATTTAAACACTATGAAGCAACACGACGAAATAATTTTAACGATAACCGATATCTCAGAGGACGGAAAATCGCTTGGGCGGCACGATGGTTGTGTTGTCTTTGTGAAAGGTGGAGTTCCCAATGATGTAGTAAAAGCAAGAATTATATTTGCAAAAAAGAAATTTGCAGAAGCAGAAATTTTGGAACTTATAACTCCATCGCCATTTCGCGTTGATGCACGTTGTTCTTATTTTGGAACGTGTGGAGGATGTGCTTGGCAGAATCTGAATTATGAACAGCAACTTTTCTTCAAACAAAAACGGGTTGAAGATGCTTTCAAACATATCGGGGGATTTTCCGATTTGAAGTTTTCTCCAATCATAAAATCCGAAAATGGATATTATTACCGAAACAAAATGGAGTTTTCTTTTGCAAAAGAACAATGGCTGAACGCAGAAGAATTTGAAAAAGAAGAACTTTCACAAACCTCCAGCCACCAACCTCAAACATTTCTCGGATTACACGTTGCAAACAATTGGAAAAAAGTTCTCGACATCAAGGAGTGTTTTCTCCAATCGGAAACAAGTAATCGCATTGTTAATTTTGTAAGAAAATTTGCGCAAGAAAATTCTCATCCAGCATATTCACCCGAAACGCAAACCGGGTTCTTTCGCAATCTTGTTATCCGCGAGGGAAAAAACACAAATGAAATAATGGTGAATATCGTTTCGTTTGAAGATAATCCAACGATAATGGAAAAACTTTCTCGTGAACTTGTAAAACAAATTCCGCAAGTTACGACGATTGTGAATGCAGTGAATACGCAAATTGCACAGGTTGCGCGCGGAGAATCCGAGAAAGTTTATTTCGGAAAAGGATTTATTACCGATACTATTGGAAAATTTCGGTTTAAGATTTCCGCAAACTCATTCTTCCAGACAAATACACAACAGGCGGGAAAATTATATTCAGTTGCAAAACAATTAGCAGCGTTAGAACCAAACGATATCGTGTACGATTTATATTGCGGAACGGGAACAATCGCGCTGTATCTCTCCGATTCGTGTTCGCAAATTTTTGGCATAGATGTTGTCGAAAGTGCAATCATTGACGCGAGAGAAAATGCAGAACTCAATAAAGTAGAAAATGCATTCTTCATTTCGAGAGATTTGCAGCAAAAAAACATTTCGTGGCGAAGTGAACTCCCACTTCCTAACGTAATCATCGTTGACCCGCCGCGTAACGGGCTTCATTCGAAAGTTGTGGAAGAAATCGTTTCGATTGCTCCAAAAAAAATTATTTACGTGAGTTGTAATCCCGCAACACAAGCGAGAGATTGTAAAATGCTCTCCTCAGTGGGTTACACTATCGTGAAATTGCAGCCGGTGGATATGTTCCCGCAGTCAACACACGTAGAAAATGTTTGTTTGCTTTCCCGATAATGCCCATCACTTTTGCAGAAATAAACTGATATTGTATATTAGCCCCGCAAAAAAATAACGATTGTACGCAAAGCCCGCTAATTCCCTACGTAGAAGACTCCCCTCCTTCTATCCGCGATGGTTTGCCTCCTCCATCGCTTGCGGGCTTTGCCGTTTTTTTGTTTTCCCCGCTCCGAAATTTATATGAGCGGGATTTTTTTTATTCTTATTCCACAATGAAGCATATTCGCAATTTCTGTATTATCGCCCACATAGACCATGGGAAATCCACTCTTGCAGACCGTTTACTCGTAACAACCGGTACACTCACCGAACGGGAAATGAAGTTTCAGCAGGTGCTGGATGATATGGAACTTGAACAGGAACGCGGTATTACCATCAAATTGCACGCTATAAAAATGGAATACGGCGCGCGCGACGGAAAACGTTATACATTAAACCTTATTGATACGCCCGGGCATGTGGATTTTACATACGAAGTATCCCGCTCTATTGCCGCATGCGAAGGGGCCGTTCTCGTCGTGGACGCATCGCAAGGAGTGGAAGCGCAAACAATTTCCAACCTCTATTTAGCAATTGATTCCGGATTGGAAATCATCCCCGTTATCAATAAAATTGATTTGCCCCATGCAATGGTGGATACGGTAAAACAACAAATCATTGATTTACTCGGATGCAAAGAGGAAGAAATTATTCTTGCAAGCGCAAAAGCAAATATCGGAATTACGGAACTTCTTGAAGCAATTGTCTCCCGCGTCCCTCCACCATCTGGAATTATTGATGCACCTCCCCGCGCACTTATTTTTGATTCGTTATTCGATGTTTATCGTGGAGCAATTGCGTACATCAAAATGGTGGATGGAAGTTTAACAGAAGGAGAAAAAGTATTCTTTCATTATTCCGGTAATTCATACGAAGTGGAAGAAATCGGTGTGTTAGAAATGCAGCGTTTCCGTACGAAATCTATCTCTGCCGGTGAAGTCGGATACCTTATTGCCGGCGTTCGGGAATTGCACGAAATAAAAGTTGGCGATACTGTGATGAGTTCCGCCAATGCCGCATCGGAACCGCTGCCGGGATATAAAGTTGTGAAACCAATGGTATTTGCAGGAGTATTTCCCACCAATTCGGAACAGTTTGAAGAACTTCGCAATTCACTTGCAAAATTGCATATGAATGATGCATCACTCTTTTACGAACCGGAAACTTCAACTGCACTTGGCTTCGGATTTCGCTGCGGATTTCTCGGATTGCTTCATATGGAAATTATCCAGGAGCGACTCGACCGTGAATACAAGCAGGAGATTATTACCACTGTACCAACGGTAGAATTCCGCGTGACGAAAACTAACAAAGAAATCGTCATGGTTGATAATCCTGCTTTAATGCCGCCCGTCGGAGAAATTGAATTCATTGAAGAGCCGTACGTGCAAGCGCAAATTATCACTCCGACGGAATACATCGGCAATATTATGCGGCTCTGTATGGAACGACGCGGCATTTTTAAGAACACGACCTACATTGACCCGACTCGTGCTGACCTCCGTTTTGAACTTCCGCTTGCAGAAATCATTTTTGACTTTTATGACAAACTGAAATCTTCAACGCGGGGTTACGCTTCGCTGGATTACGAATTTCTTGAATACCGCGAATCCGATTTGGTGAAACTTGATATTCTCCTGAACGCGGAATCCGTTGATGCGCTTTCCACAATTGTTCATCGCGAAAAATCGTACGAGTATGGAAAAAAACTCTGCGAAAAATTACGAAAACTCATTCCGCGGCAAATGTTCGAAATTGCAATTCAAGCAGCGATTGGAGGAAAAATAATCGCCCGCAACACTATTTCTCCGATGCGAAAAAATGTCATTGCAAAATGCTACGGCGGCGACATTTCCCGCAAACGCAAACTTCTCGAAAAACAAAAAGAGGGAAAGAAACGGATGAAACAGGTCGGCAGTGTGGAAATCCCGCAGGAAGCATTTCTCGCAGTTCTTTCTATGGAAGATTGAAACGAATTTTCCCTCGCGTATGTTTGTAAACAATAACTTAGTCTCCAACATTCAATTATAATGAAAAAAGATTCTTCACAACAAAACCCCATTCAAAGTTTTATCGCATGGCTCAAAGAAATGGCGCAGGTGTTCGGCATTTTTCTCGTACTGAACAGTTTCGTGCTTGCATCATTCGAAGTTCCGACCGGCTCGATGATGAACGAAATCCTTCCCGGCGACTTCCTCATCGTTTGGAAATTAAATTTCGGAGGGACAACACCACGCACGATTCCATTTACCGATACGCGTATTCCCCATTTTAAATTACCTGCATTCTCAAGCGTGGAACGTGGCGATGTCATTGTGTTTGAATTTCCGGGATACCGTGATGAAGCACAGTCAAATCCGTTTGCGTATTACTTGAAACGCTGTGTAGCGATTGCAGGAGATACATTGCAAATCATTAACCGCAAAGTTTATGTAAATGGAAAAGCACAGGAATACCCACGAAATGTTTTATTCAATCCTTTTGATAATCGCTCACCATCCGACATTGAGCCGCGCATTTTTCCTAAAGACGCTCCCTTCAACGAGCATTACTACGGTCCGATTCGTGTCCCTAAAAAAGGGGATGTCATTCCGCTTTCGCCTAACAGCATTAGCCAATGGGAAACATTTATTCTTCGCGAAGGAAATAGCATTGACTATGCTGTAGGAAAACTTCTCATCAACGGGAAAGAATCCACTTCATACACTGTTCAACGGGATTATGTTTTCGGAATGGGAGATAATCGCGACAACTCACTCGATAGCCGCTTTTGGGGATTTGTTCCTGAAGAAGATGTCATCGGTACACCATTATTTTTGTATTGGTCATGGGACCCGGATTTACCATTTACACAATTAGTTGATAAACTTGCTTCGATTCGACTTTCCAGAGTTGGGTATCTCGTGAAGTAATGTCTTCACTCTATTTTCATATCCCCTTTTGCGAGCGAAAGTGCATTTACTGCGATTTCTATTCTATCGAAACACTTTCGCCAATCGAAGAATTTCTGAGTGCGTTGAAAATTGAAATCGCATTACAAGAACAATTTCACGGAGAAAAATTTGAAACGATTTTCTTTGGCGGCGGCACTCCCTCGCTCCTCTCTCCACCTCAACTCGAAAATATTTTCAATCTCATTTACAAACATTTTTCAATTTCCCGCAACGCCGAAATAACCGTTGAATGTAATCCTGAAACCGTTGATAAAGAAAAACTGACAGCGTATCGTTCCCTTGGTGTTAATCGTTTAAGTTTCGGCGTACAATCTTTTTTTGAAGATGATTTACAATTCCTTTCCCGCATTCATAATTCTCAGAAAGCAAAAGAGGCAATTCGGCTTGCGCATAAGGCTGATTTTGAAAACGTGAATCTCGATTTGATATTTGCGTTACCGAATCAAACACAAGAACGCTGGAAACAAAATCTCGAACAAGCAATTGAACTTGAACCAGCGCATATTTCTGCATACAGTTTAATCGTCGAACAAAATACTCCACTCAATCGCCTCGTTTCAACAAATCAAGTTACAATGCTTTCAAACGAAACCGATGCAACGATGTACGAAATGACGATGGAGTTTTTAGAAAAGAAAGGATTCGAGCATTACGAAGTATCTAATTACGGAAAGAAAAACTTTCATTGCCAACACAATAAAAACTACTGGAATCATACAAATTATCTTTCATTTGGTCCTTCCGCTCATTCATTCTGGCAAAATGGAATTTCAAAACGGTGGTGGAACATAGCAAATCTTTCAACGTACACACAAAAACTTTTCGATAATCAACTCCCCATTGCCGGAGAAGAAACACTTTCAGCTGAACAACTTTTTGAAGAAACAATAATGCTCGGTTTGCGAAGTGAAGGATTTGATTTGGAGAAAGTGAAATCCAATTTTGGCATTGATTTCCTTACACAACATTATGAATTAATTCCAGAACTTCTTTCCAACGATTTTATTTTTTTCGAAAAAAATATACTGCGCCTCACCCGCAAAGGATTTCTTCTCTGTGAAGAGATCGTACAACGACTTCTCTCAAAAGTTACGGCATAATTTCCCCATCCGCCAGCGACGAAACCTTGAAGAGATAAAAATTCTTTCCAAGGTTTTTTTATGTACGATATTTTCCTTTTCTTTTGCTCGCTTAAATATAGATTTAGACTAACCTAAAAAATAATTATGACTTATGGAAACAATAACTGCCGAAGATTATATCAAACGGATTTATTCGATAGAACGTCATAGCAATTTTGCTTCAACTTCTTCGATTGCAAAAGCATTAGAAGTTTCCGATGCTTCAGCAAACGATATGATGAAACGCCTTTCCGAGCAGGGGTACGTAAAATATATTCCGCGCAAAGGAGTTCAACTCACAAAGAAAGGAAAGATTATCGCATTGAAAATAGTTCGCCGCCATCGTTTGTGGGAAATGTTCCTTGTAAAATTTCTTGGTTACTCGTGGGATGAAATACATAACGAAGCCGAGCGACTCGAACATGTTACTTCCGAATCACTCGAAGCGCGAATTGATAAAGCGTTGAACTTTCCTACCGTTGACCCGCACGGCGACCCCATTCCAACGGCGAACGGAGAGCTGATTGAAACCGAATATCAATTACTCAACGACTGTGAGAAAGGAAGTGCCGGTATAATTTCCCGTGTAAGTGATAAAAGTCCGGAAGTGCTTCAATACTTAAAAAACATCGGACTCGGTTTACAAACAAAACTGAAGATTGTTGATAAAATTTCTTTTGATGGTTCAATTATTGTAAAAGCGAACAAACAAATAATTCCGTTAAGTCCAAAACTTGCACAATGTATTTTTATTCAACCAGTCACCGCATAAAGAATTATGAATGAAACGGCAACTATTTCCTTCCCTCGAATCGCCGAAAATTTTTCGGAACAAAAAGGAATTAAGAAAATTTTCAACAGAAACTTAATCCGCGCGCTCGGTCCGGCATTTCTTGTTAGTGTTGGATATATGGATCCGGGAAATTGGGCAACCGATATCGAAGGCGGTTCGCGTTTTGGATATGCTTTACTTTGGGTAATTTTCCTCAGCAATATGATGGCGATTTTGTTGCAAACTCTTTCCGCTAAATTAGGAATTGCAACAGGAAAAGATTTAGCGCAAAATTGCAGAACACATTATTCTCGTTCAACGAGTTTCTTTCTTTGGTTCACAGCAGAACTCGCAATGATTGCAACCGACCTCGCAGAATTTCTTGGTTCCGCGCTTGCAATCTATTTGTTGTTTCATATTGATATGTTCACTGCGGTTTTGATAACGGGATTTGACGTGCTTCTGATTCTCGCGCTCCAACGATACGGATTTCGACCGCTGGAATACGCGATTATTACATTCGTTGCAACAATCGGATTATGTTACGTTGTTGAATTATTTTTCGCTTCTCCGAATTGGTCAATCATTCCATATCACGTTGTCGTTCCGCAAATCAGTTCAGAAAGCATTCTTGTTGCAATTGGAATTCTTGGCGCAACAGTGATGCCGCATAATTTGTATCTCCATTCCAACATCATCCAATCGCGGTTATCGGAAAATCCATCGAATGAAGAAAAGCATAAAGTTTTTCGCTTCGCAAAAATTGATTCGATTATTGCTTTGAATGGTGCGTGGTTTGTCAATTCTGCGATTCTCATTATGGCAGCTGGAGCATTTTATACACGAAATATGGAGGTCGTTTCCATTGAAGAAGCGCATAAAACTTTAGAAATACTTTTTGGCGGAATGTCTGCCTTTGTATTTGCGCTTGCGCTGCTCGCATCGGGAATTTCCTCTTCGGTAACTGGTACAATGGCAGGGCAAATTGTGATGGAGGGATTTCTTGATATTAAAATTCGCCCGTGGCTTCGACGCTTGATATTGCGATTGATTGTTATGATACCGGCAATGATTGCCGTTGGCATTGGGACAAATCCTCTCGAACTCCTCGTGTTAAGTCAAGTGTTTTTAAGTTTTCAACTTCCGTTTGCAATTATTCCCTTGATAAAATTCACGAAAGACAAAACTATGATGGGAGAATTGGCAAACAAAGAGTGGATAACTTACCTTGCCATTACATGTGCTGTCGTCATTATCGGATTGAATATTCTTTTGTTATTCAAAACATTTGGCGGTGAGTTTGCGTTTTAAAGTTTATTTGTATACATGAAACTAACCTTTTTTATAGTTCTTTTTTTGTGTTCACAAAATCTTTGGGCAAAAGATGAAAAAAAAATTGATTCTACTTCAAAGCAAGAACAATCAAAATGGGAACACCGCGGAAGATTGTTAGTTGGATACTTTGGAATTATTGAAAAGAATGAAACACCATTCAGACAAAAAATTTATTATATAAACTTAAATTACCGTTCTAACGTTACTCAAAATAATGAGGCTTCAGTAATTTCAGAACCATTATTCAACTACGAAATCGGCATTAATTATATTCTCCCTTATGGCAAAATCGGTTTTGAAACTAGAATAGAAAAGATACTCTTTGTGGATGTTCACGCTGGGTTATCTTTATCACCACTTGCCTTTATCCCTCTTCCCTTTTGGGGAACATCTGGGGGAATTACAATTACACACAAGTTCATTTCAGGGAAAAGATTAGGAATTGATGTAGAAGTAGGTGCAAATACGATAATTGGATATTTTTCTCCTTACGTTGCTTATGCAGCAGTCGGAATTGTATTTCACTAATAGTTCAATTATTCTCATCAGATTTTTCCTTTTCTTTTTCAATCCGTTACAAAGAGTCCACATTTTAGTTTTAAATAATTATATGAAACTTCATAATCTCATTTTCATTTTTCACTTTTCACTTTTAACTCTCTTCATTGGTTGCGACACATTGTTCACGTCAAAACCGGAAACGGGAGAAACATTTGACCAAACTTTGGAAGGATTAACACGAACACAAAAACTTGCCTTCGCCCGCGGTGATGAAGCATTTGAAAAAACTTTTTCTGTCATTGAAGGACTCGGACCTATTTTCGTTCAACCATCGTGCGAAGGTTGTCACAACGGCGATGGTAAAGGACACCCGCGAACAAACTTGAAGCGATTTCAAAAAAACGATGGATCTCAGGTTGATACGAATTTTACTATTCAATACGGAGGAGCGCAGTTACAGCAACGTTCCATTCCCGGGATTCCTCCCGAAGAAATTCCTTCGCAGCGAAGTGCAATTTCTACACGAAGCGGTCCTCCTGTGTTTGGGATGGGATTGATTGAAGCAATTGACGACGCTACAATATTAGCAAATGTTGATTCTGGCGATGGAATTTCCGGAAAAGCAAATTTTGTCCCAGCGCACGAAATGGCAATTCCACCAAATGTAAATTCGTACAACGGAAAATATCTCGGACGATTCGGAAGAAAATCGGGAACGCCGTTTCTTCTTCAACAAGTCGCAACGGCGTATTTGCAGGATATGGGAATTACTTCGGAATTTTTTCCGCAAGAATTGCAACACGCGCAACTGGGAACGATGAGTGAAAATATTCCGGAACCGGAAGTTTCTTTTTCAACACTCAATGATGTTGCAAATTATTTACGAATGCTCGCCCCACCAAAACGGGGTAAAATAACTTCGCAAATTAAACTTGGCGATAGTTTGTTTACCGCAATCGGTTGCGCGAATTGTCATATCCCAAAAATGCAAACGGGAATTCATCCAACAATTGCGGCATTAAGCAATAAACAAGTTCACTTGTATTCCGATTTGCTGTTGCACGATATGGGAGATGAACTCGCAGATAATTTCATCGAAGGAGAAGCGAACGGAAAAGAGTGGCGAACTACTCCATTGTGGGGATTGCGTTTGTATGCTGAAAATCTTGGCGGAACTGCATATTATCTTCACGATGGAAGAACAAATGATTTGAAAACAGCAATTCTTTTTCACGGAGGAGAAGCAATGAGTGCTCGCAATTTGTTTAACGCACTTTCTAACGCTGATAAGGAAGCAGTGCTTGCCTTTCTTCGTTCTTTGTAATGTAAAGAAAAATATAACTCGCAAACAATTGTGAACACAATAATAAATCGTAGAGAATTTCTCGGAGCGATTTCTTCGCTTGTCGTTGGAAGCATTATTACCGTACCATTATTAAGTGGTTGCGCGACAACGGGATTTGTATCCTATGCAACAAAAGCCAACAATGGAACTGTCATTCTTGATGTTTCACATTTTCCTGAATTGAAAGAAATCGGAAATGCAATTCAAATCAATGTCGAAAATATTTCCGAAGAAATTATTCTCGTACGAAAAAGCGAAAATGATTTTACTGCACTTTCACCAATTTGTACACATCTTGGATGTTCTGTGAAAAAAGAAAACACATTTCTTCGTTGTCCGTGTCATGGTTCAACGTATTCACTTGCAGGAAATGTTGTCCGCGGTCCTGCAGAAAAGCCGCTCACTTCATATCATACAGATTTTTCAAACGGAACAATCACTATTTATTTATGAAACGATTTACTCCAATACTCCATCACTCCATTATTATTTTTCTTGTTATTTTCTCGAATATTGTATTTGCTCAAAATGATGATTCGATAAAAACCTCAAATCCATTTGTGAAAGGTGGGGCGTATGATAAACCATTTGTAACAAACGTATTCAGCAAAACTGCTATTGGTGGCTATGTAGAAACGGTGTTTAAAATTGAACGCGCAGATGGCATAACAGAAGAAATAACATTCGAAGCGCGGCGATTTAATTTGTTTGCACATTCTATCATTTCGCAACGCACACGATTTTTTACGGAAATTGAATTTGAACATGGAACGGAAGAAATCAATATAGAATTTGCCGCTCTCGATTTTGACATCACATCATTTGCAACATTTCGCGGAGGAATAATTCTTTCTCCTCTTGGAAAATTTAATCTCACTCACGATGCGCCTTTGAATGAACTCACCGACAGACCAATTGTTTCAACAGAAATAATTCCTACGGCACTTTCCGAAGCGGGAATGGGTTTTTACGGTTCACTCTTTCCTTCCGCAAATTCCCGATTGACGTACGAATTGTATGCAGTGAATGGTTTCAATGACGGAATAATTACGAATGGAAGCGGAACACAAATTCGTGAAGGTCGCGGCGATGTTGGTGAAGATAATAATCAACTACCTTCATTTGTTGGAAGAATGGGATATTCACCATTGGAAAATGTTGAACTTGGTCTCTCCGCTCATTCCGGAATTTATAATACGTTCAATGTTGATGGACTGGAAATTGACGATAAAAGGAATCTCACAATTGCCGCTTTCGATTGGGAGTACAATACAGAGGAGTTTGATTTTATCGGAGAGTATGCTCGTTCAACGATCGAAATACAGAAATCATTACAAGGATTATTTGCAGAAAGGCAGCAGGGAATGTACGCGCAATGCAATTATCGTTTTGGAAAAAAATATTTTTCCTTTCTTCCGCTCTCCTACTTCACCGCCGTTGCACGATATGAATTTGTTGATTTCGATACAGAGTTAAAAGGCGATGCGCTACAAAATATTACCTTCGGAATAAATTTTCGTCCGACAAGCGATACTGTATTTAAACTCGATTATCATTATCAATGGAATTGGAACCGCGTTGATGTTGTTGGAAATGCTGCGGGAATAAATTTCGGAGTAGCGAGTTATTTCTGATTTCAATACTTCTTCACATTCGCGACAATCTTCTTTGACAAAGAAATCTCTTCACCGTGTTCACTAAATAAGGAGTAACTACGTGTTAATTATTTTTCTCCCACCTTTGCCACCTTCCGACATTTTTCTATTTTAATCGCACTTTTTGAGGTTAATATGAAAATTCATCCGGCTCGAACCACCTTTATACTTTTTCTGGTATTTGCATTTTCCATTTCTCTCGACGCCTATCTGGATTGCGGGAGAATTCGACTCACACGGAAAAACGGATTCGGTTGCATCTGTCACGGAGATTTCGCTTCCCCCAATGTAGCCGTACAAATATTCGGACCGGATTCACTTGCTGCAGGAACTTCTGCACAATTCACCATCGCTGTATTCGGAGGTCCCGATTCTTCGGCAGGAGTGAACGTTGCCGTTTCACGCGGAGTGATTGATACGGTGGATTCAACGTTGTGCAAAATAGAAGACGAACTCACGTACGCTTTCCCTCATCCCCGCCCCGTTGATGGAGCAATAACGTGGAATTTCAATTACACTGCACCACTACAAACCGGACAAGATACAATTTGGTCGGTGGGCAATAGCGTAAACTTGAGTGGAACTCCCGAAGGAGACGAATGGAATTTCGGAGAGAATTTTTATGTAAATGTTTTTCCTGCAACAAGTGTTTCGGATGAACGACAAGCAAAATCATTTTCACTCTATTTGAAGTCCTATCCTAATCCCGCGAATCCCAATGCGGTGTTTTCTTTTTTCGTGCCATATTCATCATTCGTAAATTTGTCCATCTTTAATTACGAAGGGAAGGCAGTTTCAAATTTGGTAAATGAGTATAAAGAAGAAGGTGTTCATCAAATTACATGGAGTGCAGGAAATCTTGCAAGCAGTATCTACTTTGCGCGGCTGAGTATAAACAACGATGAACTTTCAGCCGTAAAAAAACTTATTCTCGTAAAATAATTTTTACCCATGGAACACTCACTCTACCACTACAAAGCCACCGTTCTCGACGTGTACGATGGCGATACACTCACCGTTGCAATTGATTTAGGATTCAATGTTCAGTTGCGGAAAGAAAAGATTCGTTTGAACCGCATCAACGCTCCCGAACTAAAAGAGCGTTCCAAAAAACAGGGAATTGCCTCACGTGATTTTTTACGTTCGCTCATTCTCGAAAAGGAAATCACGCTTCAAACAATCAAAGACCGGAAAGAAAAATACGGGAGATATTTAGGGGAAGTGTGGATTACTGCCGATGGAAAAGATGTGAATGTGAATGACGAATTGGTGAAAAAGGGATTCGCGAAGTATCAGAAGTATTGAGGAGGTTTCGGATTTCAGATTTCGGATTTCGGATTAAAAATTACCAACTTCCTTTTCTACCGAATTCTGAATACTTACTTCTTGCTTCTTACTTCTCACCTCTTTCTCCCCCTCCACCCATACCTCGGATAAATATACTCCATAAATGAGTCGGAAAGTTTTCCTTTCCATTCAACCTGCACAATATCTCCATCTCTTTCCTGTATGCTTTCAAATAATTTTCCCTGCGCGATAAATTCATCTTCATCCTGATTGATGATGAGAAGAACACCATTCTCATTCAGCAACGAAACAAGATGGGAAAGGAATTCTGTTGGAGAGAAAAAACGCAATGGCAAACCCCATTTCAAACAAGGTTCGGGAAATACAAAGGGCAAGAAACAAGAAACGACGTCGTATTTTTTTTTATGTGTGAACACGTTGCCGGCAATATATTTCGCTTTCGGTAAGTGTTCAATGTACGAATGTGCGTAATCCCTCCTTCGATAAAAATCCCGATACAAACGATTCGCATCAAGTTCAATTCCTGTAAGAATAAAATCGGAATGGCATTTTTCGAGTAAACGATAGATACTTTCCACATACGCCCAATTTTTTGCGCCAACATCGAGCCATCGCAGTTCGCCGTTTTGTTGCAATGAATTTACGGGAAGAAGTTGGGTGAGATAATCGAGATAGGTGAGTGTTTCGATATATCGCGTTTTGCTGCTGCGATTTTGTATTCCGGACAAATCATATTCTTCAAGAAGTTTCTTTTCCCGTAGAAGTAAGTATTGTTCGTTCTTTCGATTGGAAAATAAACCAAGTCTCGGTTCATTCTGTTCGATATATTTTTTTTGCCGCCATCGAAATTGCGAGCGGAGGAAAAATCCTGCCTCATTCAATAATGATTCAACGGTGTGAATGAAGTTCATTTTGATTTATTTTGAATCGCGCGGATTCTCTCCAATACCGACGGATGAGAGTAATGGAAGAACACATATAACGGATGCGGCGTAAGATTGGAAAGATTATCTACGGAAAGTTTTTTGAGTGCGGTAATCATATCGTCATTTCGCTCAATGTTTTCTTTGGCGAATTTGTCTGCTTCAAATTCATTTTTACGCGAGAGAATTTGCATACCGAGTGAAACGAAAAACTCAATTGGCGTAAATAACATTCCGAAGAAAATCATTCCCGCATAGATGGATTGATGTTCCATATAAAACGCATCGAATAAATTTTTATCAGAAAGAAATTTTGAAAGGAGGAAAAACATAACTCCCGTATGAACAATGCTCAACACCATTCCGACTTGAATGTGTTTCTTTTTGTAATGACCGATTTCGTGCGCGAGAACTGCAACGAGTTCATCGGTGGTGTGTTTTGCAATGAGCGTATCGAACAGCGCGATGCGTTTATTTTTTCCAAAGCCGGTGAAAAATGCATTCGATTTGCTCGAACGTTTTGAACCATCCATCACATAAATTTCATTCAAAGGAAATTTCAGTTTCTTTCCGAGTGAAAATATTTTTTCGCGGAGTTCTCCTTCCTGCAACGGAGTGAATTTATTGAAGAGCGGCATAATCCACGTTGGCGCGATGAATTGCACGAACAAAATAAACACGGTTGCAACAAGCCAACAATAGAGCCACGCATTTTCTCCCGTGTAAAAAAAGAATGCGAGAATCCCCGCAAACAATGGCGCACCGAGAACAATTCCGAGCAATACTCCTTTCACCAAATCGAGGATAAATGTTTTCACCGTCGTTTTGTTAAAACCAAATCGTTCTTCAATAACGAAGGTCGAATAAATTCCAAACGGCAAATCGAGCACAGATTTTACAAAAAGTAAAATTCCTGCAAAGAGTAATCCATTCCAAAGAAAATGTAAATTCCACGCAAGAATAATTTTATCTACATAATTGAATCCGCCGCTGAACCAGAAAATGAGCGTGATTACAATATTAAACGTTGAAGTGAGAAATTCAAACTTCGTTTTTGCTCGCGTGTACTCCTGAGATTTTTTATACTTCTCTGCATCGTACACGTTTTCAAATTCTTTCGGAAGATCTTTCGCTAACGATGAGAGATTAAGAATGTTGGAAATGAAATCGAGAAAATATTCTGCGAGAAGAGCGAAGAGAATTATGAGGGCGTAAGTGTTCATTGAGCGTATTAATTTTAACCACTAAGCCACTAAGAACACTAAGAGTCACTTAGTGAAACTTAGTGCTCTTAGTGTCTAAGTGGTAAATTCCGTTGTTTTATTTTTGTAGCATTGCTGTTATTCCACTTCGAATCATCATCACAGCAATTCCTGCAAGAAATAATGCGGCGACTTTTGCAAATCCTTGCGAACCGGATTTTCCTAAAACCTTTCCAATTTTTTTTGACTGGATAAACACAAGCCACACGATGAAAAGATTGATGAGAAGGGAAATCACTGTCCAAAAATATCCGTACGAGTCAACAAGAATGAGAATTGTTGTGAGCGCGGCGGGTCCCATTATGAGTGGAATACCAATCGGCACAACGCCAACTGAATCTTCCGTATTTATTTTTCGTTCTTTGGAAAATAGTAAATCGTACACGGCGAGAACAAGGAGAACAATTCCTCCGCCAACACGAAAATCGCTTTCGGAAATTCCGAGAAACGAGAACAACCATTTTCCCGTTGCAAGAAAAAGAATACTGATAATAAATGCGGTGAGCGTTGCCTCGGATGTGAGTTTTTTTCTTCGTGATTCGTCGAGGTTTTCTGTTAGTGCAACAAACAACGGAAGCACGCCGAGAACATCAATGGCAACAAAGAGGGGAATGAATGCGAGGAGAAACGTTTCCAAAAATTTTAGATTTTAGATTTGTGATTTACGATTTCTTCGACATTATCGAAAATCTAAAATCGTAAATCAAAAATTATTTACTGGTGCAAATCAATCTTATCAAGAATTCCAACAATCGCGGCATCAACGGGAGTTTGTGCAATTGCAAGCGGAACAGTTGCTTCGCGCGAAGTGATGTAAAAAACATTTTCGCCAACACCGGCGCCAATAGTATCAATGGCAACAATTGGTTCACCGCTTTTTTCTAACTTTGCATTGAGTGGTTGAATGAATTGCAACTTCTTTCCGTGCAGACTTTCATCTTTGCGTGTAGCCCAAATTGTTCCGATGACTTTTGCGAAAAACATACGAGGTTTGAGGTTTGAGGTTTGAGATTTGTGGTTTGAGGAATGAATTGCACTAAGCTCAAACCGCCAACCACAAACCATTTTATTCCTTCACATCAATCTTATCCACAACAGCCATAATCACTGCATCAACGGGTTTGTTTTTGGTGAGTGTTGTAAGTCGCGCAGAACTTCCGCTGCACACAAGAACAACATCGCCAACCCCGGCTTGCACTGTATCAACAGCAACGACAAACGTATCTTTCAGTTTGTAATCCAAACCAACGTGTTTAACAATTTGAAATGACATTCCAATGAGTTCCGTGTCTTTTCTCGTTGCCCAAACGGTACCGACGACTTTTCCTAAAAACATAATTGTAATTTCTAAATGGTAATTCGTAATTGGTAATTATTTAAACTCATATCGCACACCTCAAATCACTTTCTGCTTGCTTTCAAAATTTCTTCCGCAGTTTCAAATTTTCTGACGAATGAAGCGGGAATTATGTGCAGATGTTCTACGTTGCGAAATTCCTTTGGTCGCGAAGTAATGATTGGCAATTTACTTTCCAAACATAAACCGGCGATGAGTAAATTGAATCGCTGCATTGTTCCATTTTCTGCGAGTAACGTTCCATAACGTTTTGAATTTTTCGCATTGAGTCCGAGAAGTTTCATTGCTGACATTGCATCATCAATTTTCTGAATTTCTTTCTGTGTTTCTGCAATGGAAAATAATTCGATTGCATTGAACACCGTTGTGTAACAGAAAAATTTTTTCATCGCAAGCCGAAGTGTTGACGGTTTTTCTTCGCTGTGAAAAAGATGTTCGAGAAAAACATCAGAATGAATACAAACTTTCGGCGGCGTTATCATTTATTTTTCTAACAATGATTTCGCTCGTTTCAAAAAACTTTTGTTACCAACAAGTGAACCTTCTGTCAATAAAAATTTCACAACTTGTTCTCGGTTTTCCAATTGCAGCGACATTAGTTGTTCTATTTCACTTTCCAGAACACGTTTTGATTTTAATTCTTTGGAAATAACGTTGCTGATGACGCGAACAGAAACTTTTGTTCCTTTGTTGAGTGCGCTTTGCAATATTTCCGGAAGATGAATCGCTCCGTGTTCATCAATCGTTGTGTCAAATTCTACAGCGCTGCGATGTTCGTTCATAATGAAATCAATTCGTGAAAACTTGTTCCATCAATATTGAGTGAAGTTCCGTTCAAACCGAATAATCTACCAATCGTTTTACCTAAATCTGCAAATGAAGAACGTGTTCCGATATTCACTCCATGTTTTCCATTTTTTGAAAAACATAGAACAGGAATGTATTCTCTCGTGTGATCAGTGTGTCGAAAAGTTGGGTCATTTCCGTGATCGCCCGTTACGAAAAACCAATCGTTATCGTTAAGTGAAGCAAGAATGTTCGGAAGTTGTAAATCAAATTCTTCTAAACTTTTTGCAAAACCTTGCGGATTGCGACGATGTCCGTAGAGTTGGTCGAAGTCAACAAGATTGGAAAAAATAAATCCGTCTTGATTTTTTTTACATTCGGAAATTGTTTTCTCGATACCTTGTAAGTTTGATTTTGTGTGAATCACTTCATCCAAACCTTGTTCAGAAAACAAGTCGCCGATTTTTCCAATGCCGATTGTTTTTATGTTTTGTTCTTGGAAACAATTGAGCAATGTTTTTTTCGGAGGAAGAAGTGCAAAATCTCTGCGATTGGTTGTGCGGGAATAATTTCCTATTGTTCCGATAAACGGTCGTGCAATTATTCTTCCGACTGCGTGTTCACTAACGCAAACTTTTTCACGCGTGAGTTTGCAAATTTCATAGAGTCGTTCGAGTGGAATTGTTTCTTCGTGCGCGGCAATTTGAAAAACGGAATCGGCAGATGTGTACACAATCGGAAATCCGGTTCGCTGATGTTCTTCGCCGAGTTCTTTGATGATTTCTGTTCCCGATGCGGCTTTGTTTCCGAGATAACCTTTGCAATCGGTTTCTTTCAAAAAAGAATCGAGAAGTGTTTTGGGAAATCCATTCTTTGTGTAATACGGAAAATCTTTTTCTGAAATTGCGCCGGCGATTTCCCAATGTCCCGTTGTGGAATCTTTCCCGCTTGAAACTTCCGCTAACTTTCCAAAATTTCCCAAAGGATTTTTTTCATCGGGAACATTTTTGATGGGAACAATATTGCCGATACCAAGTTTCTGCAAATTCGGAATGGTAAGATTTCCAACTGCATTTGCACAATTCGCGAGTGTGTTGCTTCCTTCATCGCCGTATTTTTTGGCGTCGGGAAGTTCACCGATACCGACACCATCGAGAATTGTGAGGAGGATTTTTCTCTGCATCGCTCTTCCTAATTTTACGAACGGAAAGGAATGATACCGCGGGAACTCGCTTTAATAAAATCCAAGACGTGTCGAATCTCCGAGGTTAAATGTTCCTCTTTCCGAATTGCTTCCACTGCCTGCGATACGTTAAGTTTTGACTGATATAACGTGTGATACATTTTTTCCAATCCTTCAATAGTTTCGGCAGAAAAATTTCTTCGTCGAAGTCCGACAATGTTTAATCCCTGAAATGAAAGTGGTTCTTGTCCTGCGAGTACGTAGGGAGGAACATCTTTGGAAACGCGAAAGCCGCCGCCGACCATCGAGTGTCGTCCGATGCGAACAAATTGGTGAATCGGAGACATCCCGCCTACGATTGCATGGTCTTCAATAGTTACGTGTCCCGCCATATTGACTGCGTTCGCAAGAATAACATGATTGCCAACGACACAATCGTGCGCGATATGCACATACGCCATTATAAAGCAATGCCTTCCGACAATTGTTTTATAATGAGCATCGGTTCCGCGATGAATGGTTACATATTCCCGAATCGTGGTGTAATCACCGACTTCCGTTCCGGTTTTTTCTCCGCTGTATTTTAAATCCTGCGGTTCCATTCCCACAACGGCGCCGTGAAAGAGCCGGCAATTTTTTCCGATGCGCGTACCGTTTGCAACATAATTATTCGATTGCAACATCGTGTTATCGAGAATGATGACATCATCCTCAACTACCGAGAAGGGACCGATGGTAACATTTTCTCCTAACTGTGCTTTTGAACTTACAATTGCATTGGGATGAATAGTAGCACTCATAAAAAATTTTCCTGTTACTTTGAATTTCGTTCAACGACTGCTGCGCTCATTTCCGCTTCTGCAACAAGGTTTCCATCAACAAATGCCCGCCCTTTCATAATGCAAATTTTTTTTCTGTTGGTAACCATTTCCATTTCTAATATAAGTTGGTCGCCGGGAATAACCGGTTTGCGAAATTTCACATTATTCATTGCCGTGAACATCATCAACTTTCCTTCAGGATTTTCAATGCCGTTCAACATCAAAATTCCACCGGTTTGCGCCATCGCTTCGAGGATGAGTACGCCGGGCATCACAGGTTGACCGGGGAAATGGCCCTGAAAAAATTGTTCATTGCTCGTAACATTCTTCACTCCTACAATCCGTTCATCAAGTTTGAACTCGATAATTTTATCAAGAAAAAGAAATGGAAAACGATGAGGAATAATCCGTTGAATTCCGTTGATGTCGAGAACCACGCCTTCTGTTTTTTCGAACTGGTATTTCTTGATAAGCGCTTTTTGCAAATAAAGTTTTCGAACTTTTTTTGCAAACTCGATGTTACTTGCATGTCCCGGGCGTGCGGCGAGAATTTGTGCTTTGAGCGGAACACCGATTAATGCCAGGTCTCCCATTAAATCAATCAGTTTGTGCCGCGCGGGCTCATTTTTGAAAAGAAGTTGCTTTCCATTTAAAACGCCATTGCCGCCTAACAGAATCGCTTCGGTTATTCCAAGTTTTGTCGCGATGCGATGAATTTCACCGGAGGAAAGAGGATTATCAACTACGACGATTGCATTGTCTAAATTTCCACCGCGAATGAGTCCCTGGTCGTGTAATGCTTCGACCTCGTGTAAAAAGCAAAACGTTCGCGCGGGAGCAAATTCAGAAATAAATTCTTTATGTAAATCGAACAAGCCCGAGTGTTGACTTCCTAACACCGCGCTGTTATAATCAATCATCACTGTAACGCGGTAATCGTCCGTTGGAAGCGCAACGATATCTACTCCCTTCTTCTCATCAACATAACGGATTGTTTGGTCAATGATGAGATAATCTTTCGGAGCGGATTGTTTTTCAATACCTGCTTGCAGAAGTGCCTCGACGAAAGGTTTAGCGCTTCCGTCGCAAATTGGAGGTTCAATGTTATCCAGTTCGATGATTATGTTATCAACCTGAAGTCCAACAAGCGCGGCAAGAATATGTTCTACGGTGTGCACTTTTACACCATTAAGAGCGAGCGTTGTTCCCCGTGTTACTTCAACAACATAATCAACGATGGCGGGAATTTCGGGCTGTGTTGCCAAATCAATTCTGCGGAAGCGAATGCCAAAATTCTCCGGTGCGGGTAAGAATCGCATCGTACAATCTACACCCGTGTGTAAACCAACACCTGTAAGCGTAATGGGATTTTTAATTGTCTGTTGTTGAACGACCATAAATAATAGATAAAAACCGATTTATGATGTCTCGCGCTTGATGAACGCTTTGTCTTCCAAATCCAGAACCCGTTCTTTTATTTTTTCGAATTCACGAAGTGTTTCAGGAAGTTGGCGAAGTGCGGCTTCTACTCGTTTTGCAACGCTATGTTCTTTTGCCGGATAACCGGAAAGAATTGTTCCGGAATTTGAAACCGATTTTGTAACACCTGATTGCGCGGCAATTGACGTTCTTTCTGCTATTTCAATGTGCCCTGCAAAACCAACTTGTCCGCCAATCATACATTCTTTCCCAAGTTTCGTGCTTCCGGAAATTCCCGTTTGTGCGGCAATAACGGTGTGTTCGCCGATAACAACATTATGCGCAACGTGAATTAAATTATCTAATTTCACTCCGCACTTAATTCGTGTTTCTCCAAACGTTGCACGGTCAATCGCACAGTTCGCTCCGATTTCCACATCGTCTTCAATCACGACTTTTCCCACTTGCGGAATTTTTTGAAACGCACCGTTACTTGCTGGAATAAACCCGAAGCCATCGCTCCCGATTACTGTTCCGGAATGAATAATGACCCGCTTTCCGATTTCCGTTTGTTCACGAATTGTAACATTCGGATAAATAAAACTGTTCTCTCCAATCGTAACATCATTCCCGATATAATTATTTGAAAGAAACGTTACGTTATCACCGACCTGACACCGTTCACCGAAAACCACATACGGACCCACCGAAACATTTTTTCCGATTGTTGACGATTGCGGAATAATCGCCGTGGGATGAATACCTTTTACAATTTCTTTTTCCGTGGCACGAAAAAAAGAAACAACCGAAAGGAAAGAATGGTACGGGTCAGAAACTTTGATAAATGTTTGTTTCTTACCGCCGGTTTGAAACGTGCGCGAAACGATGACCACAGATGCCTTCGTTTCATCAAGGAATTTCAGATACTTTTCACTTGCAAGAAAAGTGATGGTGTTTTCACGGGCATCTTCAATCGTCGCAACATCGTTAATACTGATATGTGCATCGCCAATTACTTCACCATTAATTTTGTTCGCTATATCAGAAACCGTCAGTGTCATTTGCCGTACTTCTGCATTTTCTCCAGCACCTTTTCAGTCAAATCGTATTTCTCGCGCGAGTATAACAAAAGAATATCTCCGCTCTTATCGAAGACGTAATCATAATTATCTTCATCGGCGATTTCGCGCAACACTTTGAAAACTTTATTCTGAATCGGTTTCATCAATTCATTTTGTTTGGTGTACAACTCGCCTGTCGGAGAAAATTTTTTGTTCCGAAAATCCATAATAGATTTCTCAAGGTCTTGTAACTCTTTTTCTTTTTCCGAGCGGGTTTGGTCGGTCATCACTAATTTTTTCTTGTCATAGTCTTCAAATTTTTTCTGCCAATCCGCCTGCATTTCCTGCAACGAATCCTGCCATTGCTGCGTGATTGCATCGAATTGCCGTTGTACATCCTGCGCTTCCGTCAACCTGCCCATGATGGCTTTGAGATTGATATACCCGACTTTTGTCTGAGAATTTCCCGATGAAATACAAAAGAGAATGATGGTAAAGAAAAAGTATTTTTTCATAATGAGTAAGAGAGTATGTTCGTGGTAGTTATTTTCCTCGTTTCAATTTTGAAAGCACGTCAAACGTTAAATCGTACGCTCCTTCTGCAAAGAGTAAAAACTGCACGGTTTCGTTTTTATCGAAGACAAACTGAAATTTCTGTTCCTTCGCAATTTGTTCGATTGTTTTTAAAATTTTGTCTTTAATCGGTTTCAGCAGTTTATCACGCTCTTTTTCCAACTCTCCCTCGGGTCCAAGTTTCTGTTGACGGAATTCGTACGCCCGTTGTTCCAGTTCAAGAAGTTCCTGCTGCATTTGTTTCTTTGCATCGTCGGTCAACAGTGCGGCTTTCTTCTGGTATTCCTGCCCTTTATCCTGATACTGTTTACTGATTTTATCCATCTCATCCTGCCATTGTTTGCCGAGCGATTCTAATTTTTTTTGGGCTTCCAGCGCTTCAGGAAAATCATCCAATATCTTGGACGAATTCACGTAGCCGATTTTTTGCTGTTGCGCAGTACTGTTTTCCTTTCCGAAAAACAGAAAAAATAGAATGATGGTTAGAAAAAAAGTTTTATGCTTCACCGTTATCTCCATAAAAAATGTGGTTGAATATACTGTATTACTAATTGAAAAATGAAATTGTTTTGACGCTCGATTTTTTCCGATAAAACTTAGTCCGCTTGCTTAAAATCCTTTTCCGAAAACAAAGTGGAAACGCCACCCGTCAGGATTTCCATCGCGGAAATAAACGTCATCGAAACCATACCCGTAATCAAAGCCGATCATCCCGATGGGTAAAATCAATAATCGCGCGCCAAATCCTATTGAACGCTTTAAGTTAAAAACATCAATTTCTTTCGGCTTATCCCAAACGTTTCCCCCTTCGGCAAATGTTAAAAGATAAATCGGAATCGGGTTGAGCGTGAGCGAATACCGAAGTTCGACCGTGCTTTTAAAGAAGACGCTCCCTCCACGTGTTGCGCCACCGGCAGTTTGCGGTCCGATGGTTCTATCTTCATAACCGCGCAACGGAATTGTATTAAAATAACCGATACCGGTTCCCCCCATAAAGAAATATTCTATCGGCGGAATTTTTGAATCTTTCGTAAATCCGGAAACATATCCCGCTTGGAGAGAATTGTAGAAGACAAACTTATTATTTCCTAAAATGGGCGTGTATTTTTCGGAAGAGAAATTGAGTTTGAAATAATCAACATTCCCCGGAAGAATGGGACCGCCGGACATTTCCGTAGAAAGAGAAACGTTACTACCAACTGCAGGAAATATCGGACTATCGGTACTGTTTCGAGAAATTACTTGCGAAACAGATACTTGCGAAGTTTTACCTTCCAGATAAATTCCACCACCGCTCAGTGTATTGTTTTGCTGATAACGCATTTCCCAGTCGCCGCGAAAAAAGTCGTCAGGCCATTTTAATCGCCTCCCAACTCTTCCTGAAATTCCCGTTTGGCGGTAATCAAAAACGTACACTTGTCTTGTATCGAAAATACTGAATCCAACGGATGTAGGAGTGTTGTATAGCCACGGTTCAGTGAAATTCAATGAGAAAGTTCGAAACCGATTTCCCTCGCCGAATTGCCATTGAAAGTTTAAAATTTGTCCTGCGCCGCCACTTAACGGTTCGGCAAGAGAAAAATTGTTGATGGTAAATCCTAATGCGCCGGTTGCTCCGAATGCCTGACTGTATCCCACAGAAGCATTCACCTCATCGCTCGATTTTTCTTCCACCGAATAAATCAAGTTAACCGTCTTATCATCAATGAGTTTGTAATCCGGACGAATTTTTTCGGGGTTAAAATAATTAAGTTGCGAGAGTTGGCGTATGCTTCGAAAAATTTTGGCGCGATTAAAATATTCACTTGGTAACGTAAATAACTCACGGCGAATAACATTATCCTGTGTTTTCGTATTTCCGGTAATACCGATATCACCGTTGCGAAATTGGTTACGCTCGCTGATATGAATCGTGATATCGAGTGAATCTTCTCCGACACGCTGCTCTTCGGGCTCTGCGCTGAACGTCAGATAGCCGTTATCAAGATAGAGAGAAGCGACATCAGTTTGGTCGCGATTGCCTTTTAAATTTTCTTCGAATTTCTGCGTGTCGTACACATCGCCATTTTCAAAACCGAGCCGCGCGTTGAGTTCATCGGAAGTATATATTGAATTTCCCTCCCAAATGATATTTCGAACTTTGTATTGCTCTCCTTCATTTATGTGAAGACGCAAGGCGATTGCCCCTGCTTCGGATAAATTTTCAGTAGAATCGGAAATCAATTGAAAATCCTTATATCCGTTTTTTTTGTAAAAACTTAAGAGTGATTGTTTGTCTTCTTCATATTTCTTTTTATCGAATTTGGAACTCCTCCAGAATTTCCACCACGTGTATTCATGCGTTTCGGATAATTCTGATTTCAAATCATCGTCGTCAAATGCTGTGTTCCCTTCGATTTCAATTTTACCCACATACACTTCTTCGCCCTCGGTTACTTTCATTTTCACAATGACGTAGTTTTCTTTCTCTTCTGCATCTTTTTCGAGCGTGTATTCTATGGCGGCGTTGAGGAAATTTTCTTTTTCGTATTCCGCTTTTATTTTTTTGATGATGGATGCCATTTTCTGCGGCGAAACAATCTCCCCTTTCTTCAAGTCCCCTTTTTTTTCAATATCATCTTCATCCAGTTCATCGTTTCCGGAAATTTCCCAACGGGAAAACCGAGGCAATTCATTAACACGAAAGACGAGATACATACCATTACCAATAATATTTTCCACAACAATTTGAACGTCGGAAAATATTTTCATCGCCCACAAACGCTCAAGTGCAGTTCGAAATTTTTTCTCGGAGGGGTACGTAATCGTATCGCCCACGCTGATTCCCGCACTGGCAAGAATCGCTGTCGGTTCCGAAGAAACATTTCCTTCTACAGAAAGACCAAGTACAACATATTTTTGCACCGGGCGCATTTGCGAATGAGTAGAAAACGGAAAAAGCAGGAAGAAAAGGAAAGGGAGGCAGTATGTTCTCATCTACCTTCCCAATGCGCGATGAAGGAGTGAATGGATATTTTTTTGCATTGTCGGTTTTCGTTGCACCTGTTCGCTCACCATTCCAAAACGGCGTTCACGTTGTTGAAAATCGCTGATTGCCTTATATAATTCCGCACGACGAAATTGCGGCCAATAGAATTTACTGACGAAAAATTCGGCATAGGCAATTTGCCACAATAAAAAATTACTCACGCGCATATCGCCTCCCGTACGAATAAGTAAATCCGGGTCGGGGATGTCATTTGTTGAAAGATAGTGAGCAAATCGTTCTTCAGAAATTTCATTCGAGGAAAGGAAACCGCGTTTAACATCATCGGCAATCGCTTGAACCGCGTGGGTAATGTCCCATCTTCCGCTGTAACTCAAAGCAAGGGTCAATGTAAGCCCCGTGTTGTTTTTTGTCTTTTCGATACCATCGTGTAACTCTTCTTGAATTTCTTTTGGTAAGCGGAAAATTTCGCCGATACTTTTCATTCGAACATTATTGGAATGTAATTTATCGGTTTCATCGCGGATCGCCCGCATTAATAGACGCATCAATAAGGAAACTTCATCGGTAGGTCGCCTCCAGTTTTCGGTCGAAAAAGCATACAAGGTAAGAAATTGCACACCTAACTGTCCACACGCCTCCACAGTATCGCGCACCGATTCCACCCCTTCACGATGTCCTGCAATGCGAGGAAGACCTCGTTCCTTTGCCCATCTTCCGTTACCATCCATAATAATGGCGATGTGTTTCGGAATTTCTCCGCTCCCCTTCAATTCATCTTGACGGGACGCATCCGTGGAAACTATTTTGGAAGTTTTTTTTGGCAAGGACGTTTTGAAAAAATGTTCCCGCTAGAATACGAGAACAGCGTAATACGTAAAAATATAACGACGGAGAGGTTTTCTCCGTCGCTCATCGAAACACGGTGAATGAAACAGCAACAAAGAACAAAAAGTTTCGTTCCTCGTTTTGTTACTGTAATGATTTAACGAACTTCGTTAATTTAGATTTTTGGTTTGCGGCTTTGTTTTTATGAACATAACCGGCTGCGGCATACTGGTCAAGCATTTTTACCGTTGCTGTCAGTAATGCCTCTCCTTCGGGTTTTGTTTTTGCGGAACGTATTTTTCGGAGTGTTGTTCGTAACGTAGAAACTTTTTTCCGGTTTGCTTCGCGGTGGCGAAGTGCCTGTCGCGCGGCTTTGACTGCCGAGGGGTGATTTGCCATTGATAATCCTTAAAATGAAAAAAATATTTTTAAAATGCGGGCAAAATATACGGATTGGGATGAGAACTACCAATCATTACACAACTTTTACCCGTTCCCTTTTTGCATTTTTGTAAATTGAATTAACTTCAGAAACGGTACCATTAACGTATCGTTCGGAACAAGCGATAAATATCTTTCGGTAATCACTTCTGCATCATCGAGTAATCCGAGATAGAATAAGGAGGTTGCTAAACCCTGCAATGCGCTGTGGTTCTCTTCGTCGCGGATAAGGAGTTGCGTAAAATAATAGGCAGACTTTTCATAATTTTTCAGCAGCACATAGTTCATTTTGCCCAACTCATTGTACGCTTCCGTGTATGTAGAATCCACTTCTAACGATTGAAGAAAAAATGCTTCCGCTTCATCGAACCGTTCTAACTCGCGGTACATAACACCCATTACAAGAAATATGCGGGGGTCAGTTGTATTCCATTCAAGAACTTTTTCCAACGACTGAATGACTTCTTCTTTTTTACCAAGTTTCCTGTACGCTTCGGCAACTTTCCTCCATGCTGTTTCCGTATTCGGTGTGGTTTTCATATACAACTGAAGATACCGAACCTGATTTTCGTAATCTTTTTTTTGAAAATAATACCGCTCAAGTTCATAATAGAAATTCTGGCGAACGCGAACGCCTGCAAGAAATGGGTCATCCAATTTGAGAAATCGTTGTAAACTTTTTTCTTCACTATGGTTTAACCCCACCCAAACAATAAGTTGGAGAAGCGAAATTCCAACGAGCGAAAAAAGAAGTTTCTCACGCCCTTTCCATATTTCTCTTAGAAGAAAAAGAGAAAAAAGTGAAACCGGTAACAGAAAGACATAAATAACATCCCAATCGCGCGCCATCCCGAGTTCAAAATTAATAGTTCCAAGAAAAAATAATCCACAGCCAATCGCAGAAACCAGAAAAATAAATACCGAATTGTTCCACTCAATATTTTTTCTGAAACTAACGATGAACACAATCGCTATGGCAAAAGTGAATGGCACGTTCAACAGTAAAGCATTAAGAACGTCAATACAATGTGCAAACGAGAAAAGAGGGTACGAGAACAGACGGGATGGAACAGAAAATAACGAAAGAAAATGTTTCCCTTCTGCATCGCTGGTAGTTTTCAGGAAAAAATTCATCGGCGACACATCCAAAGCAACAAGACCCACGAGAAGAAGTACAATTGAAATAACTCCTGTAATCAATGCCTCTGTTTTACGTTTTAAAAAAACGAGAATCCAAAACACAAAAAAACTGGGAATCATAATGAGACTTCCCATATTCAAAAGAAGCAATAACGCAAAAGCAATCCCCGGAACTACGAAATACAACTGGTCTTCTAACGCTAACCAACAACAAAGGAGGTACGCTACCATGGCGCAGGAAAAAAGAGTATAGTTTTCTACATAACCGAAGAAGAACAAACTCCCAGCACCGCATAAAAGCAGTCCGCTGATGAGAAACTTTGTGAAATGAATATCAGCTTCATCCTCTGTTTTCGGAAAAAAATAACGAAAGAAAAATGAAAGTAAGCCAAAAAAAACTACCAGTGCAATCAGCCCAACTATTCTGAATACTAACGGAATATCGCTTGATTTATACACCTCTAACCCAAAAACAAGTATCCAGTTTAAAATAACAGATAACGGTTCGTGATATGCTTCATCGGCATGGTAATATTTTTTTGAAAGAGAAAACGGGTCCTCCTCCGATTTATCATTCTGTTTTTCCTGAATTGAGTTTCCATACACACGAAGATATCCTGCCCCATCACCCAAAAAATAACTTCGAACTGGAACAAACCAACAGACAACTAACAGCGCTAACAAAACAATGATTGAAGATTTTTTCCCTAAACGATTTTGAAACGATGAAACGAAATTTTTTGCCCATAGAAAGGCGTTATCTCGCCAGCGTGGAAAAATAAATACAACGGAGTGGATAAGCCAAATGATTTTGAATGGGAAGGGAAAAAAGGCGAGCGGATTTACTCCCCAATTCCAATCTTCGGGAATAAATGCGTTAATGCCTACAAGGAGAATAAAAATCCATACCCACCTTGTGAGTATGGAATCGAAACGACGAAGTTTTAATTCTTTTTCGTTATCAGAATCGAAGCGAAGAAATGACATTTTTCAGGAGTTCAGAAATTTGAGCGTAAAATAACGAAACTCCTCTTAAAGGAAGAAAAATATTTTAAAAATAACTTTTCACCTATTTGAAAGAGAAAAATTTCATTTTGTTTTCTTGTAAATGTGGATTAAGAATTATTGACTTTGCTCAAAAAAACAGATTGGTGAATCAACGCCACCACGATTTAGTATGAAAGTTAGCGACCGATTACTTCATAAGAATCATCTTATGAGTTTTAAGAAATGTTCCTGCCTGCAATCTGGTGAAGTAAATCCCACTCGGGATATCCCCCGCCTCAAAAATAACTTCGTAAACCCCTTCATCCATTACTTCGTTATCAATTATCATTGTTACTTCCTGTCCAAGTACATCGTAGATCTTCAGTGTTATCGATGACGATTGACTAATGACAAATGACAATGTCGTCGCCGGATTAAAAGGATTCGGATAATTTTGCAACAACAAAATATTCTCCGGTACACTTGATGTAAACTCTCTTTGCCTAAACAATCTCTCTCCCCCGCTTCCTCTTCGTAAAAATTCAACTCCATCAATCCGTACGTCGCTGGTTAATTGCAAGGGGCTCCAGCCAATAGTATCAATCGGGGAACGAAACGCTTCGTTGACCGCGATTATCGCTGTTGTTATTTTACTGTATTCTTCGCTCGGTGTTGTTCCTGTGTAATACCGTTTGTAATACGTGAGCAAGGTATCTATTTCTGAGGAAATCTGAGCAAGTGTTTTCCCCTGTATCTTCAATCGTTTCGTAACGAATGTATCGGGATTTTGTTGTGGATTATCATATACCAAATTTCCAAATCCCGAAGGAGTGATGTTCTTCGCGCTCGCGGCAATGTTTACTTTTAACGCAAAGAGTTCTCCCGCAAGTTGATTGCTATAATTATCTGTCTTGGGGTTTTTTAGTTCTTTCGTGAATGCTCTGTTGTTACCAAAACGGTCAAACCCGCGCGCGGAACCAAATTGCGTCAACGACTTTTGCACATCTTTCGATTTTCCAATATGCCGTATCCATCCGTATTTCTTCGCAGAGTCTTTCACCGCTTGAGAAATTCCTAACACCATTCCTCCGGGGAATTTCGGATCGGTTTTCACTTTCAATTTTTTGAATGGTCCGGTTACAAAAAGGGTATCGAGCACATTTCCTGTTGTCGGCATTGGTCGCACCCCTTTCTTCGGCTTTTTCACAGGGGCTGTTTTCAAATCCGATTGTGAAAACGTGCGGAAAGTTGTGGAATCTGATTTAGCATAGACAGTAATTATGCACCAAGCAATGTTACTCACGGCATTCAACGAATCCCGGCAGTAAAATGAAAACGAATCCAACCCGACAAACAAATGATTTGTGCGATAGAAAACTTCCCCTGTTGAGGAATTAAAATCTCTGATTATTCCATTCATTGGTTGGGTGTCGAGGAAAAATGTTACCCTTCCACCCTCAGGGTCTTCGCCGATTAGGGTAATTGTTTTCGAACGATTTTTTTCGATAGAATCGGAAAGCGAAACTGCAACGGGATAATTGTTTATCACCCTGAACGATACTCGTATAAAATGGTTTGTCTTTACATTGCTGAAAATATAAGAGCTATCCCTCCCACTATAACCATTATCCACAATCACGCTATCAATTTTGTAATTTGGGTCGGGTGCAACGGTAAATATCTGACTTCCGTTGCAATTCACTGTTACATTTCCGTTCGGAGAAATACTACCGTTCTCTCCTGCCGTTGCAACAATCGTATATTGTTTTGTGGAAAACGTTGCTGTGATACCATGATTAGCAGTCACATTCCTAAAAGTGTACGAAGAAACAGCGCCGGCATTTACTTCCCCATCAATGACTACGCTTGCAACATTGTAGCATGCGTTCGGAGAAATTGTATAAACCACACTATCGCCATAATTGACGTTTGAAGTTCCAGGAAAGATTGTTCCGTTTGCACTTGACGCCACAGTAATTGTGTAACTATTAATCGCAAACACGGCTCGTATCGTGTGATTCGCTGTAACATTAGTAAAGGTGTAACTCGGAACTGAACTAACTCTCACGCCATCCACGATGAGACTATCAATATGATAACCGCTGTTTGGTGAAATGGAAAAAATTTGATTTGCACCGGAATCAATGCTTACCATTCCGGAAGGACTTATGGTTCCGTTTATTCCAAAAAATGTTGTAATGTGGTAGGTCGTGTTTGCGTTAATCATAAAATTCCCTTCTGTGGCGAATTGCGATCCTGTAAATGCATTATCGACCGCCTGAACACTCCAATAGTATGCACCGGAAGAAAGATTTTTTATTGTCCAAAAAGTATCCTGATTTGCATTTCCAAGTTGCACGACGCGGCGAAAACCATTTCCGACATCTGCCATCGGTGATTGAGTATTAATGGCATTTGATGATGTTCCTAACCGAATATTGTAATGAAGCCCGGAGGAAGGGGTTTCAGTATCGGTAGATTTCAACCATCGCAAGGTTACTGATGAGCCGATGATAGTTGAAGATAATCCGAACGGAGGGGCTGGTGCAGTATTGATTGACACACCATTGTTTTTATAAATTTTTGAGACGGCTATCCCTCCAGAAGTCAAGCCGGTGAGGAGAATATCTAAATCACTGTCGTTATCGTAATCACCCCACGCAACACTACTATAAGAAACTCCTGTTAAACTCCCAACATAAACTTCGGTATAACCCCCTCTGTTATTCTGATATATTTTCGAAATGGGATTATTGTTTCCGTCGAATCCGGTGAGGAGAATATCAAGGTCACCGTCATTATCATAATCACCCCACGCTGTAGAACTGAAATGAACCCCAGGCAAACTCCCCGCAAATATTTCATAAAAGCCGTTCCCTGAGTTTTCATAAATTTTGGAAACAGGAATTAAATTACTGTCACGCCCTGACAGGAGAATATCCAAATCGCCATCACTATCACAATCCCCCCAGGCAACAGAACCACTGATTACACCGGATAAATTTCCCATATACACCTCTGCGAAACCGGTTCCATAATTGTTATATATCTTAGAAATTTTAACTGCATTAGTGGAACCAGTAATAAGTAAATCCAAATCACCATCATTGTCATAATCACCCCACGCTGAGGAACCATTACTTGCCCCCGTTAAACTCCCGACAAAAACTTTTGTGAAATTATTACCTCGATTTTGGTAGATATCCGACACAAAATTGTCGATTGCATTCGCACCTGTAAGGAGAAGGTCTAAATCACCATCATTATCATAATCACCCCATGCAACAGAACTGTTCCGGACACCGGTTAATTGGTCAAAAAAGGCGGGAGTAAAATCGTTGCCGGTATTCTCATAAATTTGGGAAATTGTATTCATAAAATCATTCCCAGTAAGGATAATATCAACATCTCCATCATTATCATAATCTCCCCAAGCGATGGAACTGAAGGCAACTCCCGTTAAACTCGCGGTAAATACTTCGGAAAAACCCGTGCCGGTATTTTGATAAATTTTGGATATATATTCTCCTGCGGTAGTCCGCCCTGTGAGTAAAATATCCAAATCATTATCGTTATCGTAATCCCCCCACGCAACCGAACTTGCATAAACTCCAGTTAAACTCCCTGCAAACACTTCTGAAAACCCTTGCGCATTCACGGCATTTGTGAAGAACAGGAGAAAAACAAGAGTAAGAAAGTAGCCACGTAATTCAATGCAATCGGAAAAAGAGGGCATATTTCGTTTGGTCAAAGCCAAATAAAGGTTTTTGATTTTTTGAATACAGATAACTACCAATCGACAGGTTTTATTCCATAAAATAAATGTTGTATTCCCATTATTCGATACCATTATTTTCTGATTTATTAGTGAACATTGGGATTTCCCTTTCATGATAAGTTTGAGCAATAAAAAAGTTCTTTTTCAGCCAAAAAAAATGTTAAAATCGTGGAAAACCTTGTTTTTTTACAATTTTCAAAATCCCAACTCACATCTGCAACTCCCACGCTGACATCCGGAACTCCCGATACCACGCCGTAACTTCCCGATACCTCGTCCGAACTTCCCCACTTTTCATCCGGAAACCCCCGAACGTCATCCGAAAACCCCACGCTCACATCCGGAACTCCTGATACCACGCCGTAACTTCCCGATACCTCGTCCGAACTTCCCCGCTTTTCATTCGGAACTCCCCGAATGTCATTCGAAAACCTCACGCTCACATCCGGAACTCCCCGAACGTCATCTGGAAACACCACGCTGACATCCGGAACTCCCCGAACGTCATCTGGAAACACCACGCTGACATCCGAAACTCCCGTGATGGCAGTTGAGAAACTTTATTTTATTTCCAGATAAATTACTTTGATGGTCAAAGTTTTATTTTCGTGGAAAGAAAATTACCAGAGCCAAATTTAACATCATTCGCGCCGGGAGCAAAAGTGTTTTGATAGATGCAAGCATCTGTCGCAGACACAGAATCCATCATCGCTTGAATGTGAGAGGATATTTTTTTTTTTTTTGCCGGGATGGAAGAGAAAATAGTTCCGGAAGAACAAAGAAACAAAGTTGCAGCAAGAATAAGAGTACGAAAATAAAACATAGATTTTCTTTCATACTTACATTGAAAAAAATGATGTTGAATAGATTTCCCTCGAAATCCTCCTGACAACAATCTCTTGTTTCAAGAAATACTTATTTCACCCCATCACGAGCTTTTGCCATCGCTTCACCCAATTCTTTACTTGGAACCTTGATGTTGCTGATTCCTTTTTCAACTGCTTCAGCACTATTTTTTGAAAACCCTTTCGCCGTTACGGAGAGAGTCCCCATTATTTTGTTCGTCTTTGTCTCTGAAATTTCTATCGAGAGTAAAATCTCCTGTGTATAAAGGATGCCGCCCATTCCTTCCGTCGAACTGCTGTTTCCCAATGCAAGTGTACCTTTTACAAGGAAAGGCGCATCCTCGGTAATAGTTGCGCCGTTTTTTTCCAACGATTGGATTATTTTTTTCCGAAGACCGTCTTTTATTTTTAAACTTCCCGCTCCGCTTATTTCCACCGCGCATAAAAACGCAGATTGTGCAAGGGTAAACTCAAATTCGCACGTAGTATTTTTTGTTATGAATGAACGGAGTGATGTTCCACCCCCCGCAATATCAACGAAAGCAACTACTTTTCCTTTCCCGCCGCTTGTCGCTTCCGATTGCGCGAGGAATGTATGTCGCGCAACGCCTTCATCGTTCGTTACAACTTTTTCCAAAGTCAAGTTTCCCAATTTATAATGTATGTTCACTCCTTTGAGTGGTACATCCTTACCATCTATTTTCAGAATTGCCTTTGTTTCTAACGGAAGGGGAAGATTCTTTCCTGTCTCACCGCTCTGTTTATTTCCTCGAATTACGGATAATGATATGCCGCTCACGTATGCCTTCATTTTTCCATCAATTTCTTCCGAGGTCAATTCAACCGGAAGACGGTAAAATGAATCTGCGATTCCATTATAAAAGAACAAATCGGGAAAAAATTCCTCAGTAAAACTTTGCGTCGCAAGATACGAGTTCAATGCAGCATTTACTTCCGCTCGTGACGCTTGTGCATTCGCCGTCCCAAGCACAGACTGCACCCTTTCAACTTGCATATCGAGCGCATTTTTCAGATAAGAGCGAAATACGGATTTCTCTAACGCAACAAGCACGTACGTTTGATTCTCATTTTTTAACTGTTCCGTTTTCACCGTTTGCAAACCTACTAACTCCACGGCATCAATCACACTTGTTGTTTTATTTTCTATGGAGGAAGAAAGCGTTGATTTATCACCTATCCGCATTTCGGATTGCAGTGTACTGATACGGGAAGACACACTCACCTTAAATTGCGCCGCAATATCTTTTCTTGCATTGTTGGTCGCTTGTTCCATTGCAACGTTATCTGTTCCTTTTGCACTTCCAACACCTATCCAAAATTCATCTAATGAATATTGCGGAAGTTTTCTTTCCAAATACCAACTTGGAATTTGTGCGTTTGCACTTCCTATAAAGAAAATGCAAATGACGAATGATACGATTACAGATTTCAGATTACTGATTATAGTTTTTAACTTTTCATTTTTCATTTTTAATTTCTTCATAGTTTATTCTCCATTCTCAATTGACACTAAAATAAGTTTTCGATTGACATTCACACGTTTCAACTTTGCATTTGCGCCACTGAAATCGGTATTCTCTTTCAATCGCTTATCCAATTCACGAAACAGTTTCGATGTGCTTTCAAATTCTTTTTGCCAGATAATATAATCCACAGTTTTCTCCGTTGCAATGTTTTGTTTCTTTTGCGTTGTCATTGTTCCGAGAACGTCATCAATTGCGTCGGAAATGACGTATGCATCGTCAAACGTGCCTGTAATGTTGAATATCAGTTTGTATTGTTGTCCTCGCGATGCATCTTCTTTCCAATAGGCGGAAATGCGGCTCAACACTTTATCAATCGCATCGTTCATTGCTTCTTCAATCACCGCCGCATCGGGAACAGATGGGCGTTCGGGAGAATATCCTGTTTCCGTTCCAAGAAGTTTTGCCGTTGTCGTTTCATACGCGCGACAACCGACAACTCCCTTTTTTCCAATCGAACCTTTTTCAATTTTTACGTTGAACGTAATATACACATCACTTCCGATGGATAATGCAAGTTGATACGCAATATCCTCTTCGTTTCCTGCAACTTGATTTTGCGCTGAAGTAAGTTCGTTCAATACATTCATTTGTTCCGGAACTTGTACATCGTATTTTCGCGCAGTCAAATAACTTTCGATTACTTCCGCGCCTATTTTTACGTTCGCATCTTTTTGCAATTTCTCAATTGGATTTTCTCCTTTCGCAACTTCGGGCAACACCATAATCATCGGATTGCCAATGTTTGCAGTAACTTCTTCGCGCGATTTCAAAACTCCTTTCTCGGCTAAATCTTTGGAAAGTTTTTCTTTATTCACGCGAACAAGTTTTTCCACTTTCACTCCCTCTTTAGTTTTCACGCGATTCAAAATATCCGCACCCAAAAATATGATGTACTGTTCGTAACTTCCTTTTGCGAAAAATTGTTCTTTCATTTGCTCGAAAGAACTTTTCTCTTCGCTTGTTTGCAACAATGGGTCAGTCGCAGAAACGAGGACAAAATAAATTGCTGATTTCTTTGCATCAATTTCCGCGTTATCAACATCGCTACCAATTCCCCACGCGCGAATGGAAACTTCCGTTGGCGAATAACTTTCTACAAACGTCGCTTGCATTGACTTCGGAGCATTTTGCGCGACGATGGATGTTGTTGAGCAAGAAATGAACGTAATCAAGGAGATAATAATTATAAGAGGTATTTTTTTCATTGTGTTTATTCTTATGATGTTTGAAAATTTATTTTTCTTTGTGTCTTGGTGTCTTTGTGGTAAAAAATTTAAACACCAAGGCACAAAGACACCAAGATTCTTCTCAATAGTCAATATCCCACGCCGAGATTTGTGCAAACGGGTCGAATGGAAGCGATGGAAGCGCATACGAAATTCCCACAGAGATATTTACGCCGCTCATATTCACATCGTTGAAACCGGAGAAGAACGTATTCGATGAAAGCAAATCGGAAATATCAATCGTTTTCTCATCTTTGAATTTTACTTCTGCTACAATTGGAGAAAGCGCGGCTTTGTAACCGACTCCAATGTTGAACGTCAAGTCGGGATTGATGAGATATTCGATTCCTGCATCAAGTTTAATTCCCGGCGCGGTGAAATCCATCTTTTCAAAATCCCCCGTTTGCGCATCGGAATTTTCTAAACTGAAAACATCAACGCCAATCGCTCCGGCAACATTGAAATTCATTCTTCCGAACCAAAACTTTTTCATTGGACCGAGATAACCGCTGTATAAAACCGGTGAGGCTGCTGATTGAACGAACGCATCTCCATCCACTTCTGCATTCGGAACACCAACGGCTACATCTACATTCAAAAACAACTGCGGGACTTTTGTTAGTTTTGCAATGTTCCAATTGAAGTTGATATCTATTCCAATTGCAGATGTCGCATCGTCTTTCAAAATGAATCCGTGACCACCATGATAATCATCAAATGTTTGTGGTGTAATTTCAGCGGCAGTAAAACCCGGAAAGTAATATTGTATGTTGTTGATGATAATATTCGTATAAATTGCATTAAAGGTTGTATAATCAATAATAGGCGTTGCATATCGCGGAATGTTGCACGTAAAATACTTCGGTCGAATGGAAATATCAATTCCTAATCGTGCGCGTTCCTGAATTGACATTCCGCGTTCAAATCCCGAACCGATATAAGTTTGAAAGCGTGAAACTTCATTTATGTTTTGCGTATTATTCCCGATGCTGAATGCGCGAATGAATCCGACGTTCTTCGTTTTTACTTTTCCATTATCGTCTTCCTCTTCTTCGAGAACATCGTAACCTTCATCCATTCCAAGCCCTTCTTTTGTTCCGAGATTCGTTTCAACGAATTTCCCCTCCACACTTTTTATTTCGCCGCCAAGTTTAAATGCAGAAATATTTTTCATCGCAACGGCAAGATTTTTCGCCCACGTGTTCACAGCAATAATTTTTGCAAACTCCGTTCCATTTACTGAGCGCGATTTCAAACGATACGATTGTTCTGGTTCGCCGTTACCATTTCCTTCCTGCATTTGCGTCGCTTCATTCACGCGTTCCACTTTTGCCGTGTTTCCTTTTTGCGTAACTCGATACCACGCAACGTAACCTTTGATGGTTGCATTTTTCTCATCACTTGTCCATTCCGTTACAACTGGCAAATAGAGATAGGCAGAGTTCATTACTTTTAAAACGTCATCGGCAGTTAAACCGCTTCCTTTCATTTTATCAACGGCGGCGGACGCGAGTTGTTCTTCAGTGAGATTTCCTTTTGCACGTTCTTCGGAAACAGCATTCACCGCTTGAACAATTTGCGGAACAATTGTTTCCTCCAACACTTTTTGAATACTGGAAGGAGACAAATCCGTTCGGTTTCCTTTCTCTACAAACTCGCGCGTTGCATCTTTGGAAAGTTCGTTGTAGTCAAATCGCGGAACTTCGAGATGGTACTTCAATCGGTTATTGATGAGCGAAACGATTTCCAGCGCGGGCTCTGTCTTAAAAAATACCGCACCGATTGCCGTTACCGATTTTCGCTCGTATTTTTTTTGTGAAAAAGAACTGTACGTCAGGAAGGAAAAAAGAAAAAGTATCGTGAAATAGGGAGTCAGAAATGAATTCTTGTTTTTCATAAGGTTACCTCGTAAAAATTTGTCAGTAATTTAAGAGAGAAATAGATAAGTACAAAAACCCCACTTCGGCGGCAATGAGCGCAACGGCAGAAATGGTATCGTAGCGTCGTATATTGTTCCGTTTTTGCGCATTCAACTTTCCTGTGGACGAGTATTCATCCAAATATTGGCGGTATAATTTATCGGAATATATTTTAGAATACGCGGCAGTTGCAGTGAAAAGAACGGTGCCAGCGGCTACAGCGATGTGTGGTGTGAGCGATTTGTGGTCACTCTCTTTTACTATTGCAAAAGTTCGCGGTGTTTTCGGTTGCTCGGTTTTGAAATCGAAATGAAAATTATTTTTCCCGGAGAGGGAACCGATAGTATCAAAGAGCGGCGATACATCCCATAAACGAATTGAGGAAGGGAAAATTGAAATCGGAATTCGGGGCTGATTCTCTTTCAGCGAAAGTGTCAAGGGCGTAGAGCCAAGGTATGTTGTATCTGAAAAAATATGTGACCCAATGGGGTTGGAAGTTATTTTGACAGGTGGAGAAATTTCCTGCGCTAATGCGAAAAGATGTACGATGAGCAAGAGAGAGATGAGAGGAAAAAATAATCTATAAACTTTCTTCACAGTTAATTTCCACCCTCCTTTCCTTTGAACACGAGAATTGTTCTGTCTTCGATGAAAGCAACGAGATAGTTGTCCCACGAGAGTAAATTCGATTTTATTCTTCCCGAAAGTTGTTCACTCCACAAAATATCTCCTGTGGTAACATCCAACGCGTATAATGTTTTTCCCAACGTGCCAATGTAGAGAATATTTTTCCGCAAATGCGGATTGATATTGATAACATCATCGAATTTCTGCTTCCAGATTTCTTTCCCAGATTCTTTGTCGAGTGAAATAACATTTCCGCTCGTCGTTGCAAGAAAAATTTGTTTCGCATTTACGGTGGCGGAAGAATACAGCGAAGAGGAGACATTATACTTCCATTGAAGTGTGCCGGAATTTTTCTTCATCGCGTAACACTCGCCGATATTCGTCGTGATGTAAATGTTGTCATTATCGAGTGCGGGTGTTGAAAATATATTCCCATTGAAATGATTTTTCCAGACAAGTTCTCCGTTCGAACCATTGATACAAAACAGCGTTCCTTCATCGTTGCCGAAATAAATATTTACTCCGTCTGTTACCGGAGATGAGTGAGCGCGTACTCCTTTCTTGGCTGTTGATGAAATATACTTCCAGAACATAATTCCATTCCGTTTGTTGAAAGAAAACAGCGTTCCTTCATTATTAACAACAAGAATATATTTTCCCAAGAGAAGCGGTTTGGTTTCCACATCACCGATTGCAACTTTCCAATCTATACTTTTTTGTTGGACATCGTACGCAACGAATGAATATTTATCCTTTAACAAGGGAATGAAAATGCGATTACTATCAACCAAAGGCGCATTTCCTACTGATGAACCGGCATCGAAATATCCAAACGATTTTCCGGTGAGAACATTGTAGAAACGCACTTCGCCGTTGAAGGTGCCGATAACAAGTAGTGAATCCGCAAATACGCCGGCATCTTTCGGAACCGCCGCAACTGTTGTCGTTTCAAAAATTTTTTCGAGAGGAAATTGAAGTGCGTTTTCCCGTTCATCAACAAACGGGAGAGAAACAAACGGTCGCTGTACCCGCACTCCTCCACAACCGGCAAGAATGAACAATGAACAATGAACAATGAAAAACATTCTTGCATTTCGTAATTCGTAATTCGTAATTCGTAATTTCATCAGAAGTCCCACCCGAAGAAAAATTGATAGAACAAACCGTTGCTCAATTTCGATAAATTATTCTCGAGCCGCTTTCCGATATCATAGCGCAGCACCAATGCATTTGCAAAATTGAGCCGCCACCCAACGCCGAAACTTCCGAGCGTTTGTTTGTATTTTGTGTCCCAGACGCTTCCCAAATCGAAGAACACTGCGCCGCGAAATGAAACAAACGCAACACTACCAATCGGAAAACGGAAATGCAATTCATCGAGAAATGGAAACCGAAGTTCGTTACTCATCAACCACAAATTTCTTCCGCGAAGCGACCACCGACGAAACCCGCGCAAATCCCAACTTCCTCCCATAAAAAATCGCCGTGCTTCCTGTCCTTCGTTCAGGAAAAACCACATTCGTGTTGCAAACGATGAGCGTTGAGCGATTCGAAAATATTTTCGGAAGTCGAAAATAAAAGAATAATAGTTTGCGTTGGAATTTTGCACATCGCTCGAATAGGCAATGATGGTGCTGAATCGGTTCCCATCCAACGGTCCGCTCGGTCCCCAAAGCGAATTATCAAAAACATAACTGATGCCGTTGGAAAGAAAAAGCGCTTTTCTTCCGCTGATACTGCCATACGTTTCTTTGTTCGAATTGATGATGCTCGTAGAAAATTCGAGACGCTGAAACGAAGAAAGCGGATAGCTCAACTCAAAAAAACCGCCAAACGAACGCTCGTAAAAAAATACATCGGGGTCGGTAATATCGTATCGCGGACCCGAAAAACGAAAAATGCCGTACGAATAATTGGAACGCCGCTCCAAGGAAGTTCGGGAAATGATGATGTTAAAACTTTGTAAAACTTCACTCTGCGTTTGCGCAGTATTGAAAACGAGAAAATTATATCGGTCATTCCCAAGCACGTCACTCAATCCGATAAACGCACCGCCGACAGTGCCGAAGAACGGTTGCGTGGAAATCTGGCTCTGCGCAATATCCACCGCATAATCTCCTTTGTATTTGCGGGATTCGATTCCTTCGCCATCTTGATAGGTAGTCGGTTTCCACTGTCGCGCAGTGGGAAGAACCGAGAGTAAAATTTCTTGTTGAACGGAATCTTGAACGTTTGCTAACGAAAGCGAATGAAGTTGAAAACGGAAATTTTCGAATGAGGCAAAGACGAGTTCGTTACTATCGGTAAAGACGGGGTCAAATGCGGCTGTTACATATCGCGTTATTTGTTTTATCGGAAACGTATAGCGCGAAGAATCAACAAAATTTTCTGTGGGTATCAAATAGATATTCCGCGCGCCATCTCTATCGGAAACGAAACATAAATTTTTTCCATCGGCGGAAAACGAAGGCGAGGTAAAATTAAACGCGCCGTAGGTAATATATTCAATAACGAACGTGGAACGATTGAGCGCAAAGATATTCGAGTAACCTTTTTCTCCTGTTGAAGTTCTGTCGCTCGAAAAATAAATTTGTTTTCCATCGCGTGAAAAAACCGCGTCGCGGTCAGAATAAACGTCATCGGTAATTTTCAACAATTCCTCTTTCTCCCGAAGAAAAATGTATAAATCACTGAAACCGGATTTATCAACACCGGAGAACACAATCTCATTTCCATCCGGTGAAAATGATGGTGAAGAAAGAAGAACAAGTCCTTGAAATTGATACGATGCTATTTCTTTTTTTTTCTCCACATCAAAAAGATTCAGCGCATCGGTTTCTCCCCGTTTTGCTGTGAATGCAAGAGTGCCGTCGAGGGAAATATCCATTTTACTCTGGAAGAAATGAAACGCCTCGTACTCTTCCGTCCTCTCCCCTTCGATAAGTAATTCAGGTTTCTCATTCAGCGAATCAAGCGAGCGACGGTAAATCCCGGTATATCCCGTGTAGTTTCCAATAAAATAGATTTCCCGTTTTTCACCTCTGCGGAAAAAGACCGGTTTGGAATTAAATCCATCGCGCGTTAATGGCTCTGCAGCACGACTGACAAAATCATTCGTGGAAAGAAGCGGATAATACTTTTTTTTCAGCGCGTACGTCCATACTTCATCGAATTTTTTGTAGTTATCTCCCACCACGTACGTAAACACTTCTTCAAAAGAATTTGCCCGCCAAAAATTTTCCATCAGAAGTAATATTTTTTCTTCGCCGTACACTTTACTCAAAAATTCCAGAACGGCTTGCCCTTCTTTGTACATTAAATATGTTCCCGAAATTCTATCCATTATCGAAAGCGGAACGAGATAATTGTTCAGCGTAGCATCGCGCAATACCATTTCTGCCTGCGTATCCCAATCATCCGACCAGTACTCTGCTAATCCTTCCGTAAACCACAACGGAGGAAGTCTATCCTGTGTTTGACGATGGTCGAGTAACACGCGATTGATTTTACTATGGGTGAAAACGTGCACAAGTTCGTGGCGGATAACGTGCTTAAAATTTGCGAGTGAACCATTAAACGGAATAACAACACGCCCTTTCAGAAATTCAAAAAAACCGCCGACTCCTTCCGGTATAAGTCCGGGCGTAATGTTTGTTTGTTCAAAATGAAGATGCGAACTGTAAAAAACCAACGGAACGCGATACGCAACGTTATGATTGAATTTTTGTTCAAGGAGTTTGTAACTCTCTTCGGCAAAGTGTGCGCCGTAGCGGGCAAGTTCTTCCATTTCGGGGTAGTAGTACACATCAAAGTGTTCCGTTTTCAACACGTGCCAATCGAACTCGGTGTACTGTACTTTGTTGCGACCGAAGGAAAAAATTTGCGCAGAAGATTGCTCAGCGAAGAACAACAAAAGAATTATAAAAACAATTATTCGCATCGAAGAACGTTATCGTTTCACTCCGTATTTCACTTTCGGCTCTTCAACGTGAAAACCAATCGGTCGTTTAGGTAAATTTCTTTTACCAGCGAGTCGTTCCTTTGATGTTGCAAATTGCAATATCAAAGATTCGGATTCCTCTTTCGTTAGTTGAATGTCATTCATTCTATTTCAATAACAATAATTTCTTTGTTGAAACATAACTGCCCGCTGTTAACCGATAAAAATACATCCCGCTTGGCAAATTACTTGCGTCAAACGTTACCTCGTGTTTCCCTTCCTCCATTAATCTGCTGTGAATCAACGTTACCACTTCCTGCCCCAGTACATTGTAAATTTTCAATGTTACATTGCTGATTGCTGACAGCTGAAAGCTAATTGCTGTGCTTGGATTAAACGGATTCGGATAATTTTGTTCCAAAGAAAATTCTCTCGGTTCATTCTTCGTTTCTGCAAATGGAATTTGTGGCAGCACTGATTTTGAAACTTGCTGCAAAATTCCTGTTTCCTCAGCAGTTTTCACTCCCAAAAGTCTGATCGCATACGGATTTTTCTTGAGTAAATCAATTGGAACGGTGAGTTCATAGTTTGTGCTATCTATATTTGCAGTAAATGCTTCGTTGATTGGTCTCAATACCGAATCTACAAAAAGAGATAACTCTGCATATCCGCTCTCATTGTTAATTCCTAATCGTTCATAATACGTCATCATACTATCAAAGAGTGTTCCGATTTCAGTTAGTGTTTTACCTTGCAACAAACGACCAGCAACGGTTACATTTTTTGAAAACACGAGCGAGCCAAGACCATACGGCAAAATACCATCATTGCTTGCGTACAAATTCAAATTGAAGAGAACGCCTTGTTCGATTGCAACATTGTTGTATTTTTTAAAGTCAGGCGTTATTATGCCTTTTATCTTTTTTGATTTTTTTCCTGCTTTACGAAGTGAATCAAGTGGATATGCTTTGCCTGTATGAGGAGAAGTAAAGAGTTTAGGAATACTGCTCGCACCTTTTCCTTTATCATTCTTTGCAGCGACCCAAGAATATTTTTTTACACTATCTGTATTTGTTTGCTCAATTCCCAAAAGTGGAATACTTCTCCTCTCAATAATATTAAACATAGCTTCTACTGCCGTTGCTTCGTTGGGTACCTTCAGAAGTTTGCCTTTCTTGTATTGCAGTTTTACCGCTTTCACTCCTAATCCATCGGATGGTTTGAATGTGCGGTATTTATTGTTCCCAGTGTTACCATTACTGTCTGTTTTGATGAGATAGACATCAATACCACCAGAGCCGAGAGAAAGTGTCCCACCCACAATAATATAGCCACCATCGCTGGTTTGCTGAACGGAATTACCCCTATCATAATTACTTCCCCCATAAGTTTTAGTGAAAAGGGTATCGCCGTTCACATCGGTTTTAATGAGATAGACATCAACAATACCTGCGCCGAAAGAATATGTATTACCTGCAATGACATAGCCGCCATCGCTTGTTTGCTGAACGGAATTACCTCCATCATAACCACTTCCGCCAAAGGTTTTAGTGAACAATGTATCTCCATTCGCATCGGTTTTGATGAGATAGATATCTGCACCACCTGCGCCGAAAGAATATGTATGACCTGCAATGATATAGCCGCCATCGCTTGTTTGCTGAACGGATTGACCATAATCCCCTTTATTATTTCCGCCAAAAGTTTTGGTGAACAGCGTATCGCCATTCGCATCCATTTTGATGAGATAGACATCTTCACTACCCGAACCGAAAGAATTTGTTGTGCCAGCAATGATATAGCCACCATCACTCGTTTGCTGAACGGAACGACCATAATCCCAATTACTTCCGCCATAAGTTTTGGTGAACAGTGTGTCGCCATTCGCATCGGTTTTGATGAGATAGATATCATAATCACCCGCACCGAAAGAATTTGTTGTGCCAGCAATGATATAGCCGCCATCACTTGTTTGCTGAACGGAATAACCTTCATCTATATTACTTCCAACAAAGGTTTTCGTGAACAGGGTATCTCCATTCACATCGGTTTTGATGAGATAGACATCAGAACGACCCGTACCGAAAGAAGATTTAGAACCCGCAATGATATATCCCCCATCGCTGGTTTGCTCAACGGAATAACCTCCATCATAATCACTTCCGCCAAAGGTCTTGGTGAGCAGTGTATGTCCATTCGCATCTGTTTTGATGAGATAGACATCAGAATAACCACCTGTGCCGAAAGAATATGTATAACCTGCAATGATATAGCCGCCATCACTTGTTTGCTGAACGGAACGACCATAATCATAACCGCTTCCTCCAAAAGTTTTTTCAAATGTAATTACTTGCGCATGGACAATGCTCAAAGAGGAGAGAGCAATGAATAATGCAAAATATAAAATATAAAGTGCGTTGTGTTTCATAATAAGTTACCTTTCAAGTTATTGTGTTATATCTTGTATCGCAACGCTCTTCGCTCAGAGTGTCGTTGCGTTACGGTTAATAAAAAACTTATTGTTTCACTCAGTATTTTACTTTCGGTTATTCAACGCGTTTGCTATTCTTCCGCCATCGCTTGTTCTTCTTCAAACTCATACAGGAAATTCGGGCAAGCGTCATATCCGTTGGGCCAATAAATTCCGCCTCCTTCATCAATGCTCACCTGCTCAAAATATTTTTTGTCGAGTAATTGCCGCGTAATTCCTTCTGCAAGAAACGGGCGGAAATTTATTTCTTTTGTTGTGCCGTCGCTAAATCGGAGAAACACAAAATAATTTTCAAGAGGTTGTACTTCAGTTACTTCAATCATAATAATTATGGTAATGGTTCAATCGGTTTTGGAGTTTCTTTTTTCATCGCCATATTCCAATCGCTCATCAATTCTTCCCGATGCTCTGCTGCCCATTCAAGCACAAGAGCGCGTGCGCGTTTCGGTAATGAGCCGACAAGTATATCTAACGTTCGAATATCAATTTCTACTTTTTGTCCTTGATATTCTGCGTGGAAATGCGGCGGCGAATGGTCTTTGAAATACATTCTGATAATGATTCCGTAAAATCTACAAAGTTCCGGCATAGTCGTTTTTTTTGTTGGTTGCTATATGGTTGGTTAAGTTATAGTTTTCAAAACTTGTTGCGGTGTAAGTCGTCCTTTTTCCGCGTTGGCTCTGCTCGAAAAGTGTTTGAACCATTTGCTCAACTTCTTGTTGTAATTCCGGAGAAAGTTTTTGAATTTTTTCTTGTAAAGTTGCTGTTTCCATATTCTTTGAACTGTTTAGTTGGGAAGAAAATACTAATCTTTACTATGAGAGCAAAACGATGATTTCAATGAAATGTGTTTCTTTGTTTTACTTCACCACACTTCCTGCTTGCATTTCTTTTTCTGTGGTAACGAAACACAACTTGCCGTTATCATCACTCGCGGCAAGCATCATTCCTTGCGACTCGTTTCCCATTAATTTTGCCGGTTCTAAATTTGCAACAACGATAATCGTTTTCCCAATCAAATCTTCCGGTTTATAATGTTCTGCAATGCCCGCAAGAATTTGTCGTTCTTCGGTTCCGATTGTTACTTTCATCTTTAACAATTTTTTCGATTTCGGAATTTGTTCGCACGAAAGTATTTTCGCAACACGCAATTCTATTTTCTTGAAATCGTCAATGGTGATTTTTGTTTTTTCGCCCGCAGCGGCAGGTAAATTTGTTGGTTTGTTCGTTAGTTCGTTAGTTCGTTGGTTCGTCACTCCGAGCCCCGATGGTATCGGGGTAAACTCCGTCGAGGAGTCATTAGTTGGTTGGTCCATTCGATGTAAAATTTTTTCGATTGTTTCGTCTTCAATTTTTATAAATAATATCTCCGGTGAATTCAGTATGTGTCCCACTTCTAAATACCGCTTTGAAGCGCTCTCCCAGCCTGCTTCAGATGGTGTTCCTTTTAAATTCAACATTTTCCAAATTCTTTGGGAAGCACTTGGAATAAATGGTTCAAATAAAATAGATAAAGTTCTAATCGTTTGTAAACATAAATTGAGCGTTGTTGCACATTGCTCCGGATTTTTCTTCACCGTTACCCATGGCTCATTCGAGTCGAAATATTTATTTGAAACACGAACTAATTCCATAATGCAGGATGCAGCCTCGCGAAACGAATATTTTTCAAGAGCATCAGAAGATCTACTTGTCGTCCAATCCAAATGATTTACCAACATGTCATCAACCATTGAAAGGGCATCGCTGACAGGGGGAACTTTGCCTTCAAAGTTTTTAAAAACAAATGTGAAGGTACGATTTACAAAATTTCCGAAAGTATCTGCAAGTTCGTTATTAACTCGTGATTGAAAATCCTTCCAATAAAAATCAGCATCTTTACCTTCAGGCATATTCATGGTTAGTGAATACCGAAGTAAGTCGGGTGGAAACAGCGAAAGAAAATCATCTACATCAATTCCCCAGTTCTTGCTTTTGGAAAATTTTTGCCCTTCAAAATTCAGAAACTCATTTGCCGGGACATTTGTCGGCAAAACATATTTCGTTTCATTAATATCATTCCACGCCATTAACATCGCAGGAAATACAATACAATGAAACACGATGTTATCTTTACCAATGAACGCGACGTATTTCGTGTTTTCATCGTGCCAATATTCTTTCCACAAATTTTCTTTTCCAACTTTTTTACTCCACTCTTTTGTTGAGGAAATGTAACCAAGTACTGCTTCAAACCACACATACAATACTTTGTTATCGTAACCATCAAGCGGAACGGGAACGCCCCAATCCAAATCGCGCGTAACTGCTCTATCGCGCAAAACATCGTTGAACCAACCTTTGCACGCGCTCAACACATTATCTTTCCATTTTTCTCTTTCGTTGCTCACTTTCAAATATTCTTCCAAACGCTTCTGATAATTACCAAGCGGGAAATAAAAATGCGTTGTGTCGCGAAGTGTTGGAGTTTCTCCGCTAAGTTTACTTTTCGGGTTTTTCAATTCAGTTGAATTATAATACGAACCGCATTTTTCACATTGGTCGCCGCGCGCTTCGGGATTTGCGCACACAGGACAAATTCCTTCCACATATCTATCGGGAAGAAATTTTTGTTTCTTTTCATCAAAATATTGTTGCTCTTTTTTTTCAACAAGAATTTGATTTTTGAAAAATGCGAGGAAAAATTCTTTCGCCGTTTCGTGATGAAGCGGAAGCGATGTGCGCGAATAATTATCGAATGACATTCCGCATTTTTCAAACGTCGCTTTATTTTGCAAATGAACTCTATCCACAACATTTTGCGGCGTTGTGTTTTCTTTTTCCGCGGTAATCGTAATCGGAACACCGTGTTCATCCGATCCGCAAATAAATATGACATCACGTTTCATCGAGCGCTGATACCGAACATAGATATCAGCAGGCAAATACGCTCCCGCTAAATGACCGAGATGAATTTTTCCGTTGGCGTATGGAAGCGCAGCAGTTACAAGAATTTTTTTATCGAGTGATTTCACAAAAATTGAAGGGAATTGAAAGGGAAATTATTTTGACTGAAACATCGCCTGTAAATCAAGCGCGAGCGTTGTTAATGCAAGGCGAATATAAACATTTTTGAGTACGAGCGAAAGAGTATTTTCTGTCTGGGAGTACGCTTTTTCCGCATCGAAATTTTGATACCGTTGCACAAAACGTTCGAGGGGTTCTTTTTGGTCAACGTTTATGATTGCGCCTTGATGCTGAAGAACGAATACGTCGCGGAACCAAAAGAGTAGTAATATGAGAAATTGCGCCGCTTCCTGCCGTGTAAACGATTTTGATTTTGTGTCAACATCCGAAACTATGTCAGCGGAAGTTTTCGTCGCAAGCAGGCGAAGAAATTGAACTACTTCTTCTCGTCGCGCCGGAAGGTCTTCGCCCAATAATTCTGTTGCGCGGCGGTAATTGCCATTCGCAAGTTGAGCAAGAATTCGTGCTTGTGTTTCGGGAATTTCCTGCCGCGTGCTCAGTGCGTTGATAATATCGTTTTCGTGGAGTACATCGAAAGAAATTTGCTGGCACCGGGAAATGATTGTCGGCTTCAGTTTTTCGACGCGCGATGATGTGAGAATAATTATTGTTTCAGGCGGGGGTTCTTCCAGCGTTTTCAAAAAAGCATTCTGTGCTTCTTCATTCATCATATCGGCATCGAGGAGCATCACAACTCTCTTTCCCGTCGAAAACAGGGAGAGCGAAAGTTCCCGTTTTACGTCGCGAATACTTGCGATACGGATTGCATTCGCTTTCGAAATCTCGATGTGGAAATACGGGTTTTTTGCTTTCTCTTCTATTTGTTCCTGAATTTCTTCCAGAACATCTTTGGAAAGTTTTGCAAAGACCGAATCGTCTTTTGTCTGCTTTCTACCAGTGGAATCCTCTGTATCATTTTCCTCTTCTTTCGTTGTCGGAAGGGCAAAAATAAGTTTTACGTTCGGATGTTGGAGGCGCGCGATGGATTTACAATTCGAACACTCGCCGCATGATTCACCATTTTGACTGATACAGTTGAGCGCTTTTGCAAATTCAATTGCCGTAGCGTCTTTTCCAACTCCTTCACTTCCATAGAAAAGGTACGAATGAGCGAGTTGACCTGTTTCCATCGCGCGCTTGAGTAATTTTTTTACCCGCTCTTGTCCAATGACTGAATTCCAACTCATAAATAACCAAACACTGTCTTTGCTTTAACGAAATCAGAACGCATGACCGATTCCGAAGTGATACACAGCATCTTTAAATGTATCGCCAAAAAATTGTTTCTGAAAAATAGTTTGTTTTCCCTCTGGTGCAGATGGGTTATACGCTTTCAATCCAATATCGAAACGAAATGGTCCGAAAAATGTATCGTACCGGATTCCAAATCCCGTCGCAACAGCAATATCCCTAAATTGAAAATCTTTCCCCTCACGCCAAACATTGCCGGCATCTATAAAAACAACCGTCCAAAGTTGGTTCAAATCCACGAACCATAATTTTCCGAAACCGCGAAAGACATTGATGCGTTGTTCCACATTTCCTTCGAGCAAAAAATTTCCACCTAAAGGCAACAGATCAGGAATCATGGCTCCCAATTCCCTCGAACGCCATCCACGCACGCTGCCGCTTCCCCCGGAAAAAAATCTTCGATTAATGGGAATGATTTTTGAAGTATCACGTTTGCTTTCACCGTATTTATCCTGATACCCCGTTTTCATCTTGAATGCGAGAGTCGAAAAATTATCGTTTGCCGTTTCAGCATACCAACGACCGAAGACAATAGCGTTGTAAAATTGCGTGTAAGGTAAGTCCAGCTGCAGATTACGGATGAGAACCTGTATAACTCCCGACTCTTCGAGAGTAAGAGAATGAAAAAAACCTTTTGACGGAGAAAAAATATCGTTCGTTTTATCGCGTTGCATCGTAACGCTGAAGATGGAGTTAAACTGCGCTTTTTTTAGAAGTTCAAAATTTATCACTTGCGATGAATCACCGAGAACTTCAACTTGCTGCCGCTCCAACGACCAATCGAAAAATCCTTGGGTGTATGTTGCCAACTGAGCGGTCAAACCGTACTTTCCACGAATAATATTCTGCAAATAATCCGGTTGTTTTTCTGCCCGAAACGTTAAACTGGTATTTCCGGTAAGACCGCGGGAAAAAACATACGGTTGGGTGAGCGAAAAGGTGAGGTCAATGCTTCCAATCACTGATGGGTCGCGTAATCCTGCTTTTCCAAAAACGCTATTAAAATCCCATTTTTGAATTGATTGAAAACGAAATATCAAACGGGACCGAAAATTTCGCGCGCCGCCGTAAAAATTTCTATCGGTGTATCCCGCTCCAAAACCAATGTTGAATGCATTATCTTCGTCGGAAAAAGAGAGCTCCGGCGCGAGGTCGTATTTTGGGCGAAGTTTTCCTACAATCGTCATCGGAATAATTCCGGATTCCACCCCTTCGTTTGGAAAGGCAGCATCAATTCTTGCCGCTTCAAAAATACCAAGCCGATTAAGGTTGCGTTCGCCTTCAACTTTCATTTCATGATTATACACTTCTCCCGATTGAAAATCTATTTGTTTCAGCAAAACATCATATTCGATTGTATCGGGCGTAGGAGAAGAAATAGAGAACTGCGTAGTTCCAAAGCGCATTTTTTTTGAGGGATTAAAATGCAGTGAAACCTGTACCGAGTTCGTCGAAAGGTACCGATTGATGGAAGAACTATCCTTCACAAATTGTGCTAATGGATATCCAGAGTTTTGAAGAATTGATAACACTCGAGATATTTCATTATTGACGACTGAACTTATAAACCGGCTATTCTTTTGCAAAAGGGATGAAGAAATGATTTCCATTCTGACTTTCTCCGGCAATTCGTCAATTCCATAATACGTGATTGTATGAATGACGGTGGGAGAGTTCTCGGTAATTTCAAGAGTAACAGCAACGGTTTTACGAGTCAAATTTTTCCGCAGTTGGGGGGCGATTACCGCATCAAAATAACCGATATCGTGGTACTTTCTTTTTAAACGCGTAACATCTGCTTCAAAAGCGACGGGTTCAAAATAAAATGGCGGACTTCCTAATTTTTCACCGAAGATAGAATACAGCCCTTGAGAAAGGATATTCGGAGTTTCCCGCGTTGAGAAAAAATTCAATATCTCTTCATCACTCAATGCCGAGTTTCCTGAAATGGAAAGGGAGGAAACTTCCAATACCTCTCTGTTTTCCTGACCATACAGAAATGAAAAGAAAAACAGTGAAACTAATGGAAAATATAAGGCAGGGGTTCGGAACGTAAAAAATGTACCGTGAAGGGAAAAAGAAAAACGAAAAAGCCCAGCAAAAACTCGCCGGGCTTTTAACTCACTACCAAACCAATAAGAAAACGGCGAACTTAATACTCCTCGTTCTCGTCTTCGTAGAAAAAATCTTCTTGCGTGGGAAAATCGTGCCAAATTTCTTCTATGCTCTCGTATTGTTCATCGCTGTCTTCCAATTCGTTGAGGTTTTCGATGACCTCACGCGGCGCGGCAACTCGTTCGGTGTATTCTAATAATTCTGCTTTTGTGGCAGGCCAAGGTGCATCGTCAAGATAGGATGCAAGTTCCACTGTCCAAATCATATTTGTTCTGCTAAGTCGTTACTGTTCCCCGTTTTCAAAATATCGCTTTTTGATTCCGCCGGGTTTGATTGTAGGTAGAGGGCGGGATGTCGTCGAAGAAGTAATCTACAGGATTTTGTTTTACGCCTCGAAGTGTTACCTCATAATGTAAATGTGGTCCTGAAACTAATCCCGTTTTACCGCTTTTCGCGATAAGGTCTCCTCGTTTCACTTTTGCCCCCTCTTTGACAAGGATTTTTGAGCAATGAGCATATAAGGTTTTATAACCAAATCCGTGATTAATTTCAATCATCACACCGTAACCGCCATTATTTCTTCCTGCAAATTCAACGACTCCATCTCCGGCGGCATAGATTGGCGTACCAATATTGCTAATAATATCCAAGCCGACGTGTGTTTTATACATTCCGTAAACAGGGTGCATTCTTATCCCGAAACCTGTTGGCGAGTAATAACCGTCCATTGGTTTTAATGCGGGAATGGAAGCAAAAAACTTTTTATTGTAATCGAATTTATCTCGTATTTCCCGGAAACTTTGCTCTTGTACATCAAGTTGGTGTCGAAGTTGGGTAACTCTTTCAATGATACCTTCGTCGCTACCTTTTCCATTCTTTGCTGTTTGAAGCGGAACAGCGCCACCGGTTCCTGCTTGTTGTGACGATTTATCAAGTGCGGGTAAATCCACGAGCATTCTCAACTGATTTCCCTGCAACGATAATTGGTTGATATTCTGGTTAAGTTCGGCAACCTGAACGTTTAATCCGCTTATTTGCTCTCGAAGGAGAGAATTTTCTCGTTCAAGTAACGAAGTCTCGAAGGCAGTGGGTGAAATAAAGAGAAAAACCGAGAATGTTCCAATGACTCCCACAAAAAACGCGGAAATGACTAAACTGAAAATCTTTTTACCGGCATTTTCTATTTCGTGGAAAAAAGAAGTCTCGTCTGAGTACACAAATAACCTTCGATTGATGGTTTTGCCAAGCAATGAAGTTATTTTAGAACGTATTTTCATCAGATGTTTTATCTTTCTTGTAAAAATTTTGGTTAAAGGTAATCAAAAAAATAGTTTGAGTCAAGCAATGTCTAACCTTATTACTGAGAATGAAAAAAAATTCATACCTCGAACATTTACTCGAAATCGTGTTCAAAATAATCAACGGCACGTACTCCGGATTGGTTTCGCCGTAAAGATTTTTCGGCAATAACTGCGTCAAGCCGTTTCGTAAATTCTTTTGCAGAGTCATAACCATAATGTTTCAGGAGATAATTCAACGCGATGACTTCACATATTACAGTAACATTTTTCCCGGGGAAAATGGGAAGTTTCACCATCTGAATTTCCACACCGAGAATATCTTTCGTTTCTGAACCTAATCCGGTACGGGTATATTCTGTTGCGGGGTCGCGTTCCTCTAGTTCTACAACAATTTCGACTCGTTTCTGGAATCGAATTGCACGAATGCCAAACATACTCCGGACATCTATCAATCCTAAACCTCGAATCTCCATAAAATGTTTTACGAGATTTGTCCCCGCCCCCATTAAAATTCCCTCGCCTTTGCGAGTAATAGTAACAACATCATCTGCAACAAGGCGTTGTCCTCGTTCGATTAAGTCGAGAGCAATTTCGCTTTTTCCGATTCCTGATTTCCCTGTTAATAACAATCCGACACCATAGACATCAACGAAAGACCCATGAACCGTTATCTGAGGAGAAAACTGGTCATCAAGAAAATCACCGACGAAATAAATGAGTTTTGTAGTTTCGGCGATGGTGCGAAACACAGGAACACCTTTCGCCGTTGCCATAGAAATCATCTCCACATCGAGCGTATTATTATTTGTAACAATGATACAAGGAATTGGAAATTCCAGAATCCTCTGAAAAGAAGCGATAGCGTTTTCCTTTGTGAGCGATGCGAGATATTTAATCTCCGTATTCCCGACAACTTGAACCCGGTCATACGTGAATAAATCAACATAGCCGGCAAGAGCGAGTCCGGGACGATGAATATTTTTATCAAATATCCTGTTCTCGAAACCCACCGTTCCATTTAATAACTCAAGATTTACCCGTTCCTTGTTTCCTTCGTAAAGAAACCCAACGGTAATGCTCTTCCGTTTATCTTCGGTATGATTCACAAATGTAGGTTGATAAAACAGTAAAAATTATTTTTTTTCTTTTCGTTTGGGGCTCAAACGTTTTCTCGTACCTAATTTCGACTTATACGTAACAAGTTGGTGTTCAACTTTTTCACTCGCCGTATCAATAGATTTGTGATAATCGTCCGATGACTCTTTCGCTGTAAAAAAATGTCCATTGATGTGCAGAATAATTTCAACGACTTTTGTATCGTTCAATTTACCATCTTTGCTAAATATTATATCACACCGTTGAAGGTGGTCGAAAAGGTGTTCAAACTTTATAACGTTTGCAATCGCATATTCTTTGACTGCCGTGTGAATCCGAATTTTCCTTGCTGTAACATGAATATCCATAATTTGGTTTCCTCAAAAATAATTTTTCAAAAAAATTAAGCGCGCGGGTGCGCTTGGGAATAAACTTTTTTCAATCGTTCCGGTGATACGTGCGTATAAATTTGCGTGGTGGAAAGTTGTTCGTGCCCGAGCATTTCTTTCACAGAACGTAAATCCGCACCACGATTAATCAGGTGCGTTGCAAACGTATGACGAAGAACGTGCGGACTCTTTTTAGATACATCTGAAATTTGTGTAACATACGACGATACCAACCGTGTCAAATTCCATGGTAAAAATCGTTTGCCATTATCGGAGAGAAAAAAGGCCTCTCTGTCATCCGTTGATGTTAACTCTGAAAACAATTCGTTTCGACGTGGTAAATATTCCACGATTTTCTTTTTTGCAATTTCTCCGAATGGAACAATGCGCTCCTTGCTTCCCTTTCCGAATACTTTTACACTCTTTCCGTATATGTCAACATCATCGGTATTCAGACTTAACATTTCACCACGGCGAATTCCGCAACTGTATAATAATTCAAGAATTGCTGCGTCGCGTAACCCGGAAACATTCATCGTATCGGGAAGTTGTATTAATTGCTCGGTGGAACTTTCTGTTAAAAACATCGGAAGACGTTTTTCCAGTTTCGGATTCGAGACGCTTTTCGCCGGGTTTTTATCATACAAATTTTTCCTGATGAGAAAAGTGAACAACGACCGAATCGCTGCAAGTTTCCTCACGATACTTTTTTTTTCATACTGCTCCTCAAACAAACTGCCGAGAAAATGACGAATTGTTGTTACTTGAATTTGGTCAAGCGAAACAATCTCTTCCCCGAAATACAAAGTCAAAAATTTTTCGAACTGCTGTAAATCATTCGCGTATGCCTCCGTGGTGAGCGAAGAATAATTTTTCTCTGCACGAAGATACTGTAAAAAATTCTGAACGTGCTCGTTGAACATTGTTTCAATTTACAGAAATCGCCGGCGTACTTTCCATTGCAATTTCCGCTTTACACTTCGGGCAAACATAATACTCGCCGCGCTTTGCTGAATATTTTTTGACGATGTAATTATGCCCGCATACATCACACGGTTTGTTGAGCGGCTTATCCCACGAAACAAAATCACAATCGGGATACTTGGAGCAACCAAAAAATGATTTTCCCCGTTTCGATTTTCGTTCAATAACATCTCCTGTTCCACACGTGGGACATTTAACTCCGGTGGAAATCGGTTTGATATTCTTGCACTCGGGATATTTTGAACAGCCGAGAAATTGTCCGAATCTACTTCGTTTGAAAACCATATCGCTACCGCATTTGTCGCAAATTTCTCCCGTCGGTTTCGCAATTGCTTCCTGTTCAGATTTTAACGGTCGCGTGTTTTTACATTCAGGATAACCGGAACATGCGAGAAATTTTCCATTCCGTCCCCACCGCTCTATCATGGGTTTTCCACATTTTTCACAATCCTGCCCGTGCGCTTCGGTTTGGTGTTCCTTCGGTAATGCGTGTTCCTGGCTTTCTGCGTGTTCGAGCGATTTGATGAAGGGGTGATAGAAATCGTCGAGAACTTTTTTATACTTTTGTTTTCCCGATGCGATTGTTTCAAGTTCATCTTCCATCCTCGCTGTAAAATCCACGTTAAATATTTCAGGAAAATTATGAACGAGAATTTTATTTACATCAATGCCAAGTGTTGTTGGAAAAAGACGCCGTTCCTTTTGCTCAACATATTCGCGCTCCTGTACCGTACTCACGATTGAAGCGTACGTGCTCGGTCTTCCGATTCCTAAGGATTCAAGTTCTTTTACCAACGTGCTTTCAGAATAGCGCGCGGGCGGTTTTGTAAAATGCTGGTGGGGAATCAACTCATCCAAAATTACGCTTTGATTTCGGAAAATGTTCTCAGGAATTTTCTTTTTCGATAATTCGGGGTCCTCATCAATCACGATTTCTTCCACTGCTGAATCGTCGTACACTTGCAAAAATCCTCTGAACGTATAATTGGAATCCGTTGCTTTGAAAAGAAACGGTCCCCCTTCTACCAACACTGTTCTTGTTTCTAAAACTGCGGGCGACATCTGGCATGCAACAAAGCGATTCCAGATGAGTTCATACAAGGCAAACTGTTCGGGGGAAAGAAATTTTTTTATTGTCTTTGGCGCGTATTTGAGCATCGTCGGACGAATTGCTTCATGGGCATCTTGTGATGTTTTTTTCTTTTTGAATAAACGGGCTTCCGACGGGAGGTATTCTTTCCCGTACGAACGAAAAATGTATTCGCGCAATTCAAGCAAAATGTCGTCGCTGATTCGAGTGGAATCCGTACGCATATACGTGATGAGCCCTGCTATGCCATCTTCACCAAGTTCAACGCCTTCATAAAGTTGTTGTGCAAGGAGCATTGTCTTTTTTGCTGAAAAGCGAAGTTTTGATGCGGCTTCTTGTTGCAGAGTACTTGTGATAAAAGGAGGGGCGGGATTACGTTTCGATTCTTTTTTCTGAATATCCGTAATAACATATTTTTGTTGCTGAATTTCCCCAAGAAGTCGTTCAACTTCCTCACGATTGTTGATAGAGGTGTATTTATCCTGAGTTCCTTTTTTCGAAATCTCGTCCAATGTTTCATGGTCGGGAACAATAATTTCTTTGCCGTGTATCTTGAAAAGTCTCGCAAAAAATGAATCTGTTTTGTTCGCTTCAAAATCGGCAATAATTGACCAATATTCCGTCGAAATGAAGCTCTGAATTGCTTCTTCCCGCTCGCAGATTAACCGGAGTGCTACGGATTGAACTCTTCCGGCAGAAAGTCCGTAGTACACCCGCTTCCATAAGTAGGGAGAGACTTTGTACCCTAAAATTCTATCCATCACACGACGCGCCTGTTGCGAATCAACAAGTCGGTCATCAATTTTGAGAGGAGATTTCATCGCTTCGGCAATCCCTTTCGGCGTAATTTCGTGAAACAGGACGCGATATAACTTTCCGTTTTCTTTTTCACCGACAATTTCGTGCGCGATATGCCATGCGATAGCTTCGCCTTCTCTATCAGGGTCGGTTGCGAGGTACACCTTATCCACCGATTTCGCTTTCGTGCGAAGTTTTTTTATGATGTCCCCCTTCCCTTTAATCGTAACGAAATCACAACGATAATCATCATCAACATCAACGCCTAATTTACTTTTCGGTAAATCACGAACGTGACCGACGGATGCTTCGACAGTAAAATTTTTTCCTAAATATTTACTGATAGTTTTTGCCTTCGATGGCGATTCGACAATCACCAACGTTTTTTCAGATGCCATTCGAGTTTTCTCCTGTTCTACTTCAATTTATCGTACCATCACCATCGAGCATTAAAGAGCGCGTTCCACTTAACAACGGGTCTTTTATCTCGAAAAAAACAGAGGAGACAATTGCTTTTACGTCTTCCAATGTTGCATTCGTGTATCCACTGAGCATGATGCGTTCAACAATGTATTCAAATTCGATATCGGAAATAAGATTGAGTTCGCGAAGTTGCAACAAAAATCCCCGCGACTGTGCATCCATTGCAATTTTTTCCACATCGTGAAAAATACGATGAGAATGCGGTGATGAATGCGCTGCTTGATTTCCCTGTTCATCCGTGAACGTTACTTTTTCAAAAAGGTAACTTAAAGCCGTACTGATTTCTGAAGGAGAGTAACCTTTAGCTTCAATCTCCGTCAAATCGAGGTCATTCAAACTGCGTGTTCGTTTAATCTCGAGCAGAATGAGAACGAGTATTTCTACGATTTTTTCGTACATCGTTTTTATAGTGTAAAAAATATTTTAAATAAAAATCTTCTTTGCTTTTCATTGCAGCGCGTTGGAAATCGGTTTGGTCATCATAACCGAGCAAATGGAGTGTTCCGTGAATAACGAGCCGCGCAACTTCATTTGTGAACGTTTGCCCAAAACGGGGTGCCTGCCGTTGTGCCTGGTCGAGACAAACATAAATTTCCCCCTCAATTTTTTTTCCTTCATTAAGCCGAAAACTAATAACGTCCGTTCCTTTTGATGAATGAAAATACTTTCGATTTAATGTCCGCATATATGCTTCCCCCACAAAAACCACACTGATATTTTCATAGAAAAATTTTTCTTCCTCAAGAACGTTGAAAACCAAATATGTTGTCAATACTTTGGGAAAGCGAAAATGCGTTTGATAATGAATAACAGAAAGAAGATTAAATTTCTTTCCGGTCATAAAACAATTTGCTGACCTTCTGCGGCAGCCGAACACTGCATTTTCAAATTCATCCGTGTTATTTCCGTTCTGCAGATTGTAACAATCTCATCAATCTCATCATCCGTTCTGTTCGGATGATGGTGAAAGAGAACACAGTGTTTGACGTTTGCTTCGCGGGCAACTTGTAAAGTAAAGAGATAATGCGAATGTCCCCAACCAATATGTTGCACGTATTCATCCGGTGTGAAAAATGAATCGTGAATGAAAAGGTCTGCGTCGCGAACAAAATCATACAATCGCTGATTGGGGTCGTTGTGTGCCTCCACAAAACTCTTGATAATCGAACGACGCGTTCCCATTTGCGCAAGCGTTTTTTTATCCAACGGCTCGTTATCGCTTACATAAACAATGGAACGTCCACCGTGTGTCAGCCGATATCCCAAAGCAAATGTCGGATGATTCACGAATATGGTTTTCACAGATGCACCGTTGATTTCAAATTCTTCTTCTTTCACGGAATGAAAAGAAAACCGCGCTTCCAGTTCTTTCAACTTTACGGGAAAGTATAGTCTTCTCATTTGGTTCGAGAGCGCCATTTTTAAAGAGAAACGATTGGGACCGGTTCCCACAATTTTAAATTCATTCCCCGGAATAAACGCCGGTACAAAAAAAGGCAATCCCTGAATGTGGTCCCAATGTTCATGGGTGATGAGAATGGAAGAACGGACTACTTTTTTTCCTGCCGCAAGACGATTACCCAATAAGCGGATTCCGGAACCGGCATCGAAAATGATGAGGGAATCATCATCCAACCGAACTTCGACGCAGGGCGTATTTCCTCCATAGCGAACCGTATGTTGACCCGGTGATGGAATAGAACCGCGCGTTCCCCAAAAAGTAACTTTCATAAATTATACCTTTCCGGTAAATATTTCTTCTTCACGATATGAACGAACATATTGAACATAATTTTCTGCACTCTGCATAAGTGATGTTTTCTCTTCTTGCGTTAATGGACGAACAACCTTGGCAGGAACACCTGCAACAAGCACACCATCGGGAATTACTTGATGTTCGCGCACCACGGCTCCGGCGGCAATCAATGAATACTGCCCGACTTGGGCATCATCCAGAACCGTTGCATTCATTCCAACGAGCGTGTAATCTCCGAGAGTGCAGGCATGAACCACTGCGCCATGTCCGATTGTAACATTTGAACCGATGATAAGTGGATATTTGCCGTTTCGAACATGGAGCAAACATCCATCCTGAATATTCGTGCGCGAGCCAATTCGAATATAATTTACATCACCACGCACGACAGCATTGAACCAAATGCTGGAATCATTATTGATGACCACATCGCCGATAATTTTTGCTCCCTCTGCAAGAAAAACAGTCGGATGAATATTTGGAGTAATCCCTCTGAACGATATTAACAATGGTATTTTTCCTAATTCTTTTTACGGTTATTCGTCTGCCAATTGCCGCGTTTCCATTCAATGAGTTCTAAGGTTACGCTTCCTATTATAACGTTAAGTTTTGCAATAATAGGTATTCGTGTTTCATCATCCGAAAACCATCCGCGAAAACCGCCGGTGAGTCCGAATACGCCGATGAAATTGGCAACGCCCTTCAAAAATTTTGTTTGAAAAGGATTTTCTGCGGCATCAATTTCGGTTTCTTCACTTTGGTCGGTAAAATTTATTTCTGCTGTCGATTTTTTATCATCTTGATAAGTAGGAATAATTTCAAACCCATTTCTACCCGATTTTCTGCGAGCATAATAAAAAATTGAAAGCCCATCCTGATAATTTGATGATGTGGAAATGGTATCAAAAAAATTGTACTTCGTACACTCGTCTTTTGTTCCTTCTCCGCGTCGAAGATAGATTTTATTTTTTTGATTGTCAAAATCATACTTCGTATAATACCACTTCTCCTTATCCTTCGTCCTTGAAATGAAATGGTGTGGATACCCTTCTTCATCTATATGGCTTTCGTAAACGACGTGTAAATCTACAAAAGGAACACCGCTGTATGAATCTATCCACGACTGTAATCTATACAGTTTCACTCCGTCTTCCTCAAAAGATTCGAGCGTTTTCATTCTCACGGTGCCTAAATCAATAAACCCATAACTGACATTATACAGCAAGTCCTCACCTACAAAGAAAGTGAATGGTGCCGACTGTTTTAACTCAGCAGCATCACTGCCTTTCTGCAACCCGGAAAGGAAAATAAAACTGCAGAGAATAATGATAAATCGCAATCGTTTGAACAAAAAAAAATTCCCTATGAAAACCAGTTACTATCGTAAATGTGCCAATTTTTCTGCTTCAGGAAATAATGCAACTGCCTTCAAAAATTGATTATCTTCATTCAGAAGAATTGGATATGACCCTTCGTTCCCGAATATCATACGTGCAATCTGCGCCTTTATAAATGCCTTGATATACGCCTGATCTTTTTCGAATTCTTCTTTGTTAAACTCGATGGTTTTATTCTTCGCAATCGTCAGCACTTCATCTACCATTTCTTGCGTTACAAGAAACTCCTTTGTAAATAAGAGGCGGTTTCCGTCATATTTAGAACGAAGCGTGTTTCCGTTACGGTCATTATATTTATTTGCATATTCTAAAAATACAGCGCGACCGCGTAATTGTCCTGTGAATCGCTGCAACTTTTCCGCCTTCACAACAAAATCCGGGGTAATGCCGCCGCCGCCATAAACAGTCCTCCCAATGCTTGTTTTATATTGTGGACGAGTTGAATCTGCTTCAGCAGTATGCTCAAGATTCTCCCCCTCTTCTTCTTCACGCTCTAATACCTCTTGGCGATATGCGGTTTTATCTTTGCCGTATGGTCGCTGAATTAACCGTCCCGTTGGTGTGTAATATCGAGCAGTTGTTAGCCGAAACGATGCGCCATCGGGAAGGGGAAACTGTCTTTGAACAAGTCCTTTTCCGAATGTTGTTTCGCCCACAATCAAACCGCGGTCCCAATCCTGAACAGCGCCGGAAACAATTTCACTCGCTGAAGCCGAACCCTGATTCACTAACACGATGAGTGTTATATCGTTATACTTTCCCTTACCGCTTGAAAAATATTCTTCATTAAAGGATGCTTGCCTTCCTTTGGTATAAACAATTTTTTTTCCAGCCGGCAAAAATTCATCAGCCATCTGAAATGCTTGTTCAAGATAACCGCCGGGATTGTTTCTTAAATCAAGAATTAGTTTTTTCATTCCTTGTAATTTCAGTTTGTTTACAGCGTCAACAAATTCCTGATGGGTGGTTGCTGCGAAGCGATTCACGCTCACATAGCCAATTTCGCTATCTAACATAAACGAAACATCCACAGTGTAAATAGGAATTTTATCCCGGATGATTTCAAACTCAAGATGTTTCTTTTCCTCCGAGCGGACAATTTCAACACGAACGCGCGTCCCTTTTTTCCCGCGTAATTTTTTAGGAACATTATCACGCTTTATCGCAATAGCAGAGGAATCATCAATCTTTACGATTTTATCTCCGGCTAATATTCCTAACGCTTCACTTGGTCCTCCCGGAATGGGTGATACCACAGTTAATGTATCATTGATAATATCATACTCAATGCCGATGCCTTCGAATGAGCCCTGGAAATCTTCATTTACTTTTTGCATTTGCGAAGCAGGAATATAGACTGAATGTGGATCAAGTTCCCCCAACATTCCGTTAATCGCTGCTTCGACAAGTTTTTGCGTGTCAACTTCGTCAACGTAATTTTTGTTCGCGTTATTCAGAACTTCGGCAAACTTATTCATTTGCTGATAGATGTTATCGCCGGAAATTACGCTTTGAAGAGCTACCCCTAAAAAGAGCGCCGCTACTGTAAGAACAGTAACTGTTAGAATAGAAAATTTCTTTTTCAACATAAATATTTAATGGTAATGCAATTATTCATCGAAATTTCATACCTCGATGATTGATTCGGCACAAATATAATAAAATTTAGTTTCCACAGAGAGATATGCTCGTCACCGAATCGGACTCCACCGACGAGAGTACGATTTTTTTAGAAAAAAAACCCACATAGCATTTAAGAACCATTGCGATAAAATTCGGATATATCCCGATGTACGATACCGTCGCGGTGATTCATACACGACATTTTTTTTTAAAAATGCTATTACCCCTTTTTTACGAAGCCGCGAAAAAAAATCAAAATCTTCTCCTGCGGGCATTGTTTCATCATAGCCATTCGTTTGTTCGAACATCTCCTTCTTGACGATATGACATTCACCGCGCCCCATTCCGATACCAATCACATTCAAAAACCAAAACCAATTATTGATACACCAATGAATCAATCTGTCGCCAAATAATTCTTCTTCGGGCCAAACGTACACTGCGCAAGTAACTCCAACAACATCTTCTTGTTCGATTGCAAAAATAATGTTTTGAAAAAATGTTTCAACGTTTTTTAACAATGTATCGGCATTCAAAAAAACGAGAATTTTTCCATTTGCACTTTTCCCTCCTCGATTTCTACCAATGGCAATATTTTCTTTCAAACTATTTTCCTTTAGAACTACAACTGATGAATACTTTTTTGCAATGGAAATAGTTTCATCCGTACTTCCTCCATCGCTGACAATTATTTCAAGGTGAAATTTATTTTTTATTTCATCGGTAAACTGAGCAAGCGTTCGTTCAAGAAGTTTTTCCTCATTCAACGTTGGAATGATAACAGAAATTTTTGGTGATGCGTTTTCCATTACCATCGGAAACCATAACCGACAAATGACGGCGTAATGCGAATCATCGGCGAGGGAAAATGAAAATAATTCAAAACGTGTTTTACGGAATTCACAAAACTTCCTTCGAGCGGAATTGCTTCAAAGTCATAATCGAGAGCGAGATAAATTTCGCTGTGTTTATTTTGCACATATATATTTTTTACGCTATATCCAATTGCGATGTTGAAAAATTTCGAGAAAAAATTTTCTGAACCAAATATCATTTGCGGCAGTTTTGCACTTAACCAAAAGTACTGGCTCTCGTAATCATCAATCACCGTTTTATGAATCGGACCAACGTTTCCGGTTTTTATAACGCTGTATTTCCACGTAATATTTTTCAGGAACGGATATTCATTTTGCATCAAGGGAAAATAGGAACCGGTAACGTCTGCAATTGCATCACCGACAGAAAATCCCAATTCAGGATGTGTTCCATCTTCGACTTCGACGTACAATTGAAAAAGTAACGCTATACTTCCACCATAGAAAAATGAATTTTTTCGTTCAACTCCCGACCAAATAAATGAATGGCTCACAACATCGCTCATCACAAAAGAAAAATAATTGTGCCCCAATTTATCTGCGTGTAAAACTTTTCTTCCGTCGGCATCGCCAGTATGAAAATGCACTTTATCATCTCCCTTCCACCATGCATCGTAATTCTGAATATGTCCCGCAACAATAAACGTAGCCGCAGTTCCGGATACAAACGCAAGACGAGTTAGATTTATTTCGTGTTTTTCGGTTTGTACAGAATCAGAAATCGAAAAAGTATTCTCGCTCAAAACAAAAAATAACGGAACTGTAAACACCAACGTCCTCATTTGAATTTCTTTACTGAAAATTTAAATGAAGTTTCAAATATTTTCTTTCCTCCGATTTTCCACAACGGCATCAAACATGAACCTTGATACACACGCTCAAATCCATCTTCCGAAAGCGAAACTGTTTCAACGGGAAATCGCCACAAAGTTATGGGCATCTCAAATTGAAATTCAACTTCGATGTTCAGCCATTCGTCAATCATTCTGAGTGAAGAAACATTTTCTACTTCTCCCTCACTTCGCAAATGAAAATCTTTCGGTTTCTTTTCATTGATGAGAAAATATCTATCATCCAGATTCCCGGCAGAAAGTGTGAGATTCCATTCACTTCCGAAAATAACATTCGGAAGTTTTTCTTCGCTTTCTATTTTATAAACAATTTCGAGTTCCGCACCTGATTTCGAAATGGAAATTTTCTTTTCTAATGAAATCGGAATTTCATTTTTTCGGGAAACGATTGTTTCGTTTCTCTGTAACAAAATTTGAAAATTATTTTCATTCTCAATTACAGATGAAGAATATTTTTCTTCTGCAAAGTTTGAAATCATTTTCCATTTCTGTTGAACAAAATCATCAAACGAAGTTTTTGGTTCAAAAAAATGTTCAATCAAAGAAAGTCGACGAAATCTGTCTTCAATCAGATATTGCTCAATTCCTTCTTCTTTTGTTTTCACCAAATCGTGAATTGTTGCAACTTCGTTTTCATCTTCTACCTTTGCTTCCAAAACTTTACGATGATAACCTTCTTTTCTTCGAGTTACAACATCGCTTAAATTATGTGCAACTGTTTTGAAATCAATTTCGGCTATTTCTCCGCCAAGCGATGGTTTCAAAAATACATTGAGCGATTCAGTTGATACACAAATTTCTTTTTGTCCGTCTATATCAATATCAATTTCTTTCAACTCAACTTTATTTTGCGAAATATTTTTTTGCGCTTCAATTAAATTTTGAAAAATCGGACGGCGTAACCAAGGCAAATACAAACCGCCAAAAACTCCATGCCAATAAATATCGTTGCATTGCGCTGTATGTAAATGTTCTTCCGCTTTTTGAAATGAAACGTTACGTATTGTTTGTGTAGAAATTTGTTTTGAAATATTCATCATTCGTTTGTGCAGCCAATTGATTTCGGAATATTTGTAGGAAAAATTTTTCCAGTATCCCCCGCGTACAAACCGTTTATTCTTTTCAAAAAGTTTTTTCTTTTCTAATTGTTTTTCAAAATCTTCGTATTCTTCAAACGCTTGTGTTGGCAATGCCCAATGCAGCATTTCTGAATATGATGCAGTTGGTAAATAAATTGTTCCAATTGGTTCAACAAATTGAATTGTTTCTCCAAAGCTTTTTGTTTGAATCCAAGAAGAATTTTCGTTCAACATTTCAAAAAAATGTTCAAGCCATTTTTTTTCGAAAACAAGTTCGTGGGTTTTAGGCCACACACCAAACTTTTCTCCATCATCGCCGTAAACTAAGAGTTTCGGGTTTGAAGTCGCAAGTTTATAGTTTTCAGATTTCCCACTACTGACTACTGACTTCTGACTACTGACTTCTTCTTTCTCGATCAAAGATAGTTCTTCTTTCAGATTCTCAATCGTATGAAACGGAATTGCATATCGCATTTGCATACTCATTGGAAAAATTTTGAGAATGTCACCTTCATTTTCTGTGAGATAATATCCGCGAAGCTGTTCTTCTTCTAATCCCGCGTAGAAAAAATGTGTATCATCGAGCATTGTAAATTCAATTCCCGCTTCGACAAGAGAAGAAACAAGTGATTGTTCCCAAACACGTTCAGTGAGCCAAATGCCTTTTGGTACTGTTCCGAAATGATTGTTTAAATACGCAGAAAGTTTTTTGATTTGCGAAACCTGGTCGCGTTTGGGAATGGAAGAAAAAATCGGTTCGTAAAATCCACCGCCAAGCATTTCTACTTGTTCGCGCTCAATAAGTTTTTTGAGAAGGGGAAAAAATTCTTTTCGATATTCGCGAATCCATTCAAGAAGAATTCCGGAATAATGAAGCGAAACTTTTATGGTAGGAAATTTATCGAGTGTGGTGAGAAACGGTTTGTAGGATTTGGCATACGCTTCTTCAAACACCTCGCCGAAATTTCCGACGGGTTGATGATTGTGAAGAGCGATGAGAAATTGCATAATGAGTAACTCTTCGACTGCGCTATGCTACGCTCAGAGTGACGTTTTGAAAATCATTTGTCATGTTGAGCGGAACGAAGTGAAGTCGAAACATTATTTCTCCGGTTTCATATGAGGAAATAAAACCACATCACGGATGGAATGTTGATTGGTGAGAAGCATCGTGAGTCTATCAATTCCCATTCCGAGTCCCGCAGCGGGAGGCATTCCGAATTCCATTGCGCGTAAAAAATCTTCGTCGAGAACTTGTGCTTCGACATCACCGCGTTCTTTTTGTAACATTTGCTCCTCAAAGCGAGCGCGTTGTTCAATCGGGTCGTTGAGTTCGGAAAATGCGTTGCAGACTTCTTGCGCGTTGATAAAGAGCTCGAAGCGTTCCACAAGTCCATCTTCGCTGCGATGACGTTTTGCAAGAGGCGACATTTCTACCGGATAATCAGTTATGAAAGTTGGTTGAATTAAATGCTGCTGAACCTTTTCGGAAAAAATTGAATCAATTATTGTTCCGCTCGAAGCGATTTTATCAACTTCAACGTGAAGTTCTTTTGCAACTGCGCGAAATTCGCTTTCATTTTTTCCACGAAGATTTTTTCCGGTGTATTTTTCAATCGAATCAAACATCGTAAGTCGTTGAAACGGCGCAGAAAAATTTATTTCATTTTCACCAACCATACTTTTCAACGAACCGTTGATTGCATTCGCTGTCTCTGCAAACATTTTTTCCACCATTTCCATCATCCAGATATAATCTTTGTACGGAACGTACACTTCCATCATCGTAAATTCCGGATTATGATTTCTATCCATTCCTTCGTTCCGAAAATCTTTCGAGATTTCGTACACTCCATCAATTCCGCCAACGAGTAAACGTTTCAAATACAATTCATCGGCAATGCGCAAATATAATTGTGTATCAAGCGCGTTGTGATGTGTAATGAACGGACGAGCAAATGCGCCGCCGTATAATGGTTGAAGAACGGGAGTTTCCACTTCGAGAAATCCTTGTGCGTCCAGAAAATTGCGAATTGATTTGATGATACGAGCGCGTTTGTAAAAAACTTCGCGAACATTTGGATTGACAATCAAATCTACATAGCGTTGACGATAACGAAGTTCTTTATCGGAAAACTCATCGAAGGTAACTGTGTTGCCTTGCTCGTCTGTTTTTTCTTTTACAATCGGAAGCGGGCGAAGTGATTTTGAAAGAACTGAAAAATTTTCTGCGTGAACAGAAATTTCTCCCATTTTCGTTTTAAAAACATAGCCGTTCACTCCAACAATATCACCGATGTCAAGAAGTTTGAACGCATCGTATTTTTCGCCGATATCATCTTTCCGCAAATAGATTTGAATTCGACCTTTTGCATCTTGAATGTGGCAGAACGATGCTTTCCCCATTCTTCGCAACGACATAATTCTGCCGGCAATTGCCACACTTTTCTTTTCAGTATCAGAAAATGAGGAAAGGATATCAGACGAAAAATCCGTACGAGAAAATTCGTACGGATAAGGATTGATGCCGAGTTTTTTGAGTTCGTCGAGTTCTTCTCTTCGGCGTTTCATCAGCACGTTGATATCGTCAACGTGAATAGTTTCCTGTATCAAAATTTACACCTCAAAATAATAGTTTAACTCCCAACTTTTTTCATAGAAATAAGTAACGCTTGAAATTCTTTCGTCTTATGAAGATTTTCGAAATCCGGATCTGTTGCAACCCAATCGCTTTGCCTATAGCCGAGACTAACCGCCTTTCGAAGGTATTTTATTGCGTTCGGGATATCATTTAAGATCGAATATGTTGCAGCAATTTGATATTGAACCTGAGGATTTTCTGGCGCATCTTTTATTGATTTTTGAATAATCTTAAGTGCCGATTCTTTATCACCGATCCTCGCTTTCACAATTCCCAGTAACATATAGAATTCTTCATATCCTGATATTTCAGAAGGATTTTCTTTTGTAATATCTGTATAAACTTTCTCGGCTTTATCATATTGTTGATAAGCCTCAGCTTTTTTTCCTGATTTTTCTAAAACGATTCCGTGGGAATAATATGCAGATGCCACAAAATCTAGAAGAACAGTGTTCCTGGGAGATTCCTCTAATCGTTTAGAAAATAATTCCTCTGCAATTTTATAACTTTGCAATGCACTATCAATTTCGCTAAGAATCCGATAACTGCGACCGAGATACATCATTAATTCAGGTTCTGAAAGATAGTGAGGATATTTTTTTATTGTTAAAATCGCCTCGCGGGGCTTCCCTATCGAACTTTGAACCATTGCTAATGTTCCATAAGTTACGGGATATTCTTTCGAAAGTTCAAGCACCTTCTCGATCACGACTTCTGCTTCAGTCCACCGTCCAAGATTCAGTAATGCAAAAGCTTTCATTTCATAAGCGTCAACAGTTGGTTTCCCTGAAGCAGATAAAGCGTTCGGATTTAACTCAATGGAAAGATTAAAGTATTCAAGTGCTTTTTCATTATTCCCAAATTGTAAGTATGCTCTACCTACGCTATTAATGACTCTGTAATCATTTTGGCCGATATGAATAGCTCTTTTAAAGTGTGCTTCTGCGTCAGTTTGTTTTTGTTGCATCAGAAAACTTTGACCTAGGCCAAGATAGACATCTCTGTTAAGGGAATCTTTATCAAGAGCCTGCCTATATAATTGAACAGCGTCTGGTACTCTATCAAGTTGGAGATAAAGTTTTGCGAGACTAATATATCCGACTATATTATCTGGTTGTAGATCAAGAGCACGGCGATAAGATTTTTCTGCTTCCGAAATTTCTTCTTTTTGTAAATACATGTCACCCAATTGCAAATATCCCTGAATTTGGTCTGGCTGATACTCAATAGCTTCCTTCACCACCGTTATTGCAGAATCTACTAACTTCTTTTTCATTAGTGCGCGACCTTTCCCCAGATAAAAGAGAGAGTTACTCGGACTTCGTATGATTGCCTGTTCATAATAGTTGAGAGCCTGATCTAGATCTTTCCTCTCATAAACCGACCCTAATAAATAGTACGAAATGGCATCATTCGTGTTTAACTCAATTGCTTTATTCAATGCATCAATGTCTTCGGTATAATTTGCAGCAAGTGGCGGTGCCATGGAATATACTGCACCAATGACGCGGTATGCTTCACCTAATTGTGGGTTTAACTGCTGTGCCCGTTGCGCGTTTTTTAAACTCTGGTCGAGCAACGTTTTTCCACCAGATCCATACAAACTGTAATGAAGCCATTGTGCGTAAGCAAGTTCAGCAAAGCCCAGTGAAAATGTCGTATCAAGCGTAACCGCTTTTTCGAACATCTGCATGGCAAATTCATTATCGCGTTTTGTATTTCGTCGCAAATAATCCAACCCGCGTAGGGAAAAATCGTATGCTTTGGAATTCACTTGTGTTTTTGCTGCAATCGCCGCCTGTTGTTCTTTTGTTACCGTAATGCGCAACTCTTTTGCAATGGAACCGGCGAGACGCTCCTGCACACCAAGAATATTTTCCTGAGAAAAATCTTCGTCTAATTTTCCGGTAGTTTTCTTCGATTTTTGATTATCATAAATCTCATACGTTATACGAACTTTATCTCCGGCATTCCTGACTAACCCTTTAATAACATATCGGACAGATAGATCTTCTGCAATTTTAGGAAGTTCTTCCTCAGTATTTTTGTAGCGATAAACAGCGTTACGGTCAAGAACGAACAACCCTTTTATGGACCCAAGTGAAGAAATTACTTCGTCCGTTATACCATCAACAGCATACTCTTCAAGTTTGGAATTATTTTCGAACGGTAAGACTGCAACACGTCCTTCAACTTCTTTTAAAGTATAAATGTCTAACCATGCAAATCGTTCTGCCCGAAATTTTTGTAATCCGGGATATTTATCAAACGGGAGAATGAGAAATGCTGCAAACAGTAACAAGGGAATGCCGAAGGATAATCTCTTCTTCCACTCCCTCCGACGCATAAGGGTTTTAAAAATTAGCCATTGTGTGGCAAATTGGCTTCGTCCTTTTCCGCCACCAACAATTATCTGGTAAACTTTTACCGCTTCTTTGATATTTTTAAGTTGAGGGGCGCCAAGGGAAAGATAGGGAAGGTTAATTTTATTTCTGACTTGCTGATAAACGCTTTCAGAAATATTGATACCGCCCGGTTCTGCCATTGACTGTATGCGTGAAGCAATGTTCACACCGTCGCCGAAAACATCTCCTTCTTTTTCAATGATATCCCCAAGGTGAACACCTGCTCGAATGACAATTATTTCACTTTCATTCTTTCCTTTATTATACTCAAGAAAATTTTCCTGACATTCGACTGCACATTCAACTGCACTGATAACGCTATCAAAATCTACAAGAAATGCATCTCCAACCGTTTTGATGACCTTACCTTGGTGTTTACCAATGCTCGAGCGCATCATTTGGTTATGAATTTCCAGCATCCGCATTGCTGCCGATTCACTCTTCTGCATCTTTTTGGAATAATCCTTGATGTCAGTGAACATAATCGCGGCAAGTTTGCGATGTTCTTGCGTATGTGGGTGTTGTATTAAGTCGTCAGACATTGAGAGGCAGTATCAACTTTCATATTTTTACGGCTAAAAATAGCAAGAAAAATGAAATTTGAAAACTAAAATCGAATGTTTATGGAATTTAATTTTCTTCATTAGAAATTACAATCTTGATTTTCTTCTGAACAACTCCCTCACTTACCTTCAATGTGTTCGGTGTCGCCGTGAAGAAGAGATTGCAACATCAATCCATTATCTTTCTTAAGAAAGCAGGTTTCTCTTGGTCTGATTTATGTATTCTTTGATGTTCAGCAGGAAATGTGGCTAAACTTTTTGAAGAATGAACTTCCACTTTCTTCCGCATAAACGCCGGTTGCTCCAATAATTCCCTATCAAGAACACTAAGGGGAACCGGTTCGAGAAATTGTGATGATGTTTTCTTTGCGTTGAAAGAATGTTTCTTGTTGAATCCCGTAGCAATAACAGTAACTCGCAATTCTTCGCCAACATTTTCATCAATCACCGCGCCGAGAATTACGTTTGCATCTTCTCCCGCAGTTTCACGAACGATATTTGTTACTTCATCAACTTCCAGCAATGACATTGAATTTCCCCCGGTAACATTTATCAGTAATCCTTGCGCACCTGAAATTGAAATATCATCAAGAAGCGGGGAAGAAATCGCTGCATGAGCCGCTTCCGTTGCACGATGTTCTCCAATCGCAACTCCCGCTCCCATCAATGCATCGCCGCTTTCTTTCATCACAGTGCGAACATCTGCAAAATCTACATTGATAAATCCGGGAATAGTAATCAGTTCTGAAATTCCCCGCGTTGCATTATACAAAACATCATTTGCGCGATTGAGCGCTTCAGTAAGTGGAGTTGTTCGCTCAACAATGGAAAGTAATTTTTGATTCGGCACAACAATCAACGTATCAACATGTTTTTTGAGGTCGTTGATTCCCATTTCTGCTTGCATCATTCGTCGCTTTCCTTCCGAAGCAAACGGTTTTGTAACAATAGCGACAACAAGTGCGCCGATACTTTTTGCAACACTCGCAATAATCGGTGCTGCACCGGTTCCCGTTCCTCCTCCCATTCCAGCAGTAATGAAAACCATATCGCAACCTTCGAGCGCGCGAGCAATGGATTCTCTATCTTCTTCTGCCGCACGTTGACCGATTGATGGGTCTGCTCCGGCGCCAAGTCCACGAGTGAGATTTTTTCCTATTTGAATTTTTGTCGGCGCAAGATGACGTTCCAACGCTTGAATGTCGGTATTCATCGCAATAAATTCCACGCCACCGATTCCTTTTTGAATCATACTGGAAACGCAATTCCCGCCGCCGCCGCCAACGCCAACGACTCGGAGTTTCGCGCCTTGTGCATAATGGTTATCGAGTTCTATCATTTTGGTTTTTCTTTCTTTAAATAGTTTGTAAATATAATTTGTGTAAACTTATTTCTATTGTTTATTAGTTATTTTGTTGGTTAGTTCGTTTTTTCATTTATAAATAAACTAGCAAACGAGTAAACCAACTAACGAACAAACTAAATCTGCTTCATCCACTTCTTCAATCCCTGAAACATATTTTTCAACGAACTTTCTGTTTCATCTGTACTCTCTTGCATTTTATCTCTGTAACGATATGCATATAAAGCAAGCCCCGCTGCCGTTGCATACGTTGGATGTTCGATTTCTTTTACGAGTCCGCCGGAAAATCCAAACGGCATTCCTAACTTGACTGGCATTGAAAACATTGTTTGCGCTAAATCCGAAGTTCCTTTAATCATCGCTCCACCGCCGGTAAGAACAATTCCCGCGGCAAGTTGTTTTGCAAATCCACTACGTTTGAGTTCATCGGCAACGAGTTCAAAAATTTCTTCCATTCGCGGTTGAATGATTCTGCAAATTGTTTCTTTGGAAATTTCTACCGGACTTCTTCCAGCAATTCCCGGAAGCACAATCGGTTCGTCTTCAATAATATTTTTGGAAAACGCATTCCCGTGTTCGCATTTTACTTTTTCCGCTTGCTCTTGTAGTAAGCCAAGTCCTTTTCGTAAATCTTGCGTTACATGATTTCCTGCGTACGGAATTGATGCTGTATGCCGCAACACGCCATCCTCAAACACAGCAACATCAGTTGTACCTCCGCCAATATCCACAAGCGCAACGCCGAGTTCTTTTTCTTCATCCACAAGCGTTGCATAACTCGATGCAAGTTGCTGCAACACAACATCGTGAACTTTTATTCCCGAACGTTGAACACATTTTTCAATATTTTTTATCGCGCCGATTGCGCTGGTAACAACGTGCACTGTCGCTTCAAGACGAATGCCATTCATTCCCACCGGGTCGTGAATTCCATCTTGTCCATCAATAATAAACTCTTGCGGAAACACGTGAAGAATTTTTCTATCCGGTGGAAGCGCAACTCGCCGCGTGTCATTCAATAACCGCAACACATCATTGCGTTTAATTTCTTGTTCGGGATTGTTGATTGCAATTACACCGCGGCTTTGAAAACTCTGCACGTGGTCGCCGGCAATTCCCGTAACGACAGAAGAAATTTTTACTCCCGCGCGTTCTTCCGCTTGGGTAATTGCGTTTTGAACCGATGCAGAGACTTTTTCAAGATTTTTTATTTCCCCTTTCGCAACACCATCGGAATTTACCTGACCAATGCCAAGAACATTTAATTCTCCGTTTGCATTTGGTGAAATAATGATAACGCATATTTTCGTTGTTCCAATATCAAGACCAACAAAAAGTGGCGGTTGAATTTGTTCTTTCTTTGCCATTAACTCCTCACTCCATTTCCGTACAAAATTCCATCATCGCTTTTCCACTTCACAATAATGCGTTCTTTAAATCTTGCATCAACGGAAAGTAAATATTGTACGCTTACGTTTCTCATTGTCGTTTTCCAAAACTCAGAAACTTTCCACAATTTTTCTTGCATTTCATTTTTGCCAAGAAGAATCGGGACTGCGCCATCGAGCGTGAATAAAACCACATCATTATTTGCATCCGTGTGTATTTCCGAAAGAGAATGAAGTACATCCTTGTGCAACGTGAAAACGAGATTTGCAACAGCCAGCGATGTTCGTAATTGCGGTGGAATATTTTCTGCACATTCCAACTTTCCGACAAACCGTTTGCAAGAAATTATCGGAACGTCAATCGGTTTTCGCTCATCAAGTTCTTGCAAAACAACGCCGTCGCTATCCACATACAATGTTTGAGGTTGAGTTTCGGATTTTGTCAACATCGCAACCGGTGTTCGCTCAATAATTTCCACAGAAAGTTTTGAAGGAAAATGTCGCGTAATTTTTGCCGAACGAATCCACGAATGTTTCAAAATGTTTTGTTGAATTGTTGCAGCATTGAACCCAAACAACAGTGAATCTTTTTGCAAATTGAGTTGAGCGAGAATTTCATCTGAATACAATTGCGAATTTCCGGAAACGGAAATTTTCTTTACATGAAGTGAGTTGCTCCACGTTACAGCAAAATAATGGGCGACACCAACGCCAACAAACAGCAAAACGCACAAAGCAACTTTGCCGAAGTTTTTCCACTTATCTTTGTCGATTTTAAATTTCACGAATACACTCCGACCAATTCTTCTTCTCGAAATCCCATCAACTTCACTTCTAATTCCAAATCAACATTGCATTTTTCTTTCACCGTTTTCTTTGCAAGTTTCATTAGTGAGAGTACATCATTCGCTTTTGCACCTCCCAAGTTCACAATAAAATTTGCATGTTTTTCAGAAATTGCAGCGTTACCGATTCGCATCCCTTTAATTCCACATTCCTCAATTAATTTTGCTGCGTATTGTGGTTTCGGATTTTTGAAAACACTTCCCGAGTTCGGTAAATCAAGCGGTTGTGTTGCGTTGCGTTTCTTCAACATTTCTTTTCGCATTACTATCATCTCTTCTTTATTTCCCATTGGAAATTGAAATCGCGCACCAACAACAACATCATCTTTTCTCAAACCGGAAGAACGATATTTAAATTGCGCTTCTTCTTTCGAAATCGTTTGAAATTGTTTTTCCCTAATCACTTCTACATCAAAAATAAAATCAGAAATTTCTCCACCGTGCGCTCCGGCATTCATTCGTATTGCGCCGCCGATTGTTCCGGGGATTCCAGCAAGCATTTCCACTCCTTTGAGTTCGCGCTGAATACAAAAATCTACAAAGCGATTTAACATCACTCCCGATTCAACAATCACAAAATTATCCTCCAAAGGCGGATGCTTCGCATTTTCGTAAGAAATAGTATTCATTCCGCTTTCAAGATTTATGACAACGCCGCGCAAACCATCATCGCTTATTAAAACATTACTTCCGTTTCCAAGAATTGTGAAAGAAATATTCTGTTCTTGCAAAAAAGAGAGCAACGCAAGCGAATCATTTTTATCATTCGGTTCTGCATACAAATCCGCCGGACCGCCAATACAAAACGATGTATGTTTACTCATCATTTCGTTCAAAGCAAGTTTTCCTTTGAAATTATTTTGCAGTTCATCTAATCGTAACATTACTTTTTATTTCTTTGTGTCTTGGTGACTTGGTGTTTAAACTTTTTTACCACCAAGACATCCCGCAAAAAAAGGGGATAAACTCCGACACCAAGTTTAAAATCATTTTTTGTTGTTCAACAAATTCAAAAACTCATTTCCATATCTGTAGATATCGCCCGCTCCCATTGTTACAACTAAATCATTTTCCTTCACAATCTTTTTCAAATACGACGGAATATTTTTTTTATCGGGAACGTAGTGAACGTATTTATGTCCGTATTGTTTCGCCGCGTTCACAATCAACTCGCCGGTAATTCCTTGAATCGGTTCTTCGCGCGCGGGATACACATCGGTAACAACCAACACATCCGCGAGCAAAAACGCTTTTCCAAATTCTTCATAAAAATCTCTTGTGCGCGAATACAAATGCGGCTGAAACACGCACACGATTCTTTTTTTTCTCCAACCGGATTTTGCGCCGGAAAGTGTTGCTCTACATTCCGTTGGATGATGCGCGTAATCATCGAACAAAATTATGCCATTCGCTTCGCCTTTCTTTTCCCAACGGCGATACACACCGGAAAATTTTTCTATTCCCGATTTTACTTTTGCAAACGGAATTCCTAATTCCAAACCAACAGCAATTGCCGCAAGCGCATTTTGCACATTATGTTTTCCCGGCGCTTGCATCGAAATTGTTCCGAGTTCGTTTCCTTCTTTTTCAACCGTGAACGTCGTCGTATTTTCTTTATGATGAACATCAATCGCTTGCAAATCTGCTTGCGGATTTAATCCGTACGAAATTATTTTTTTCTTTTTCAAATGAATCATCAAATCTTGCAGCGTCGGTTCATCCAAACACAACACGATGAATCCATAAAACGGAACTTTGTTTGCAAATTGGATGAACGCTTGTTTGATATCTTCCAAATCGCGATACGTGTCGAGATGGTCAACATCGAGCGTTGTGAGAACTGCAATCGTCGGCGTAATCGAAAGAAACGAACGGTCAAATTCATCAGCTTCCACAACGATAAATTCTCCTTTTCCCAAACGCGCATTTGTTCCGCCAAGTCCGTGCAATCTTCCTCCAACAATTACCGTTGGGTCAAGCCCGCCTTCGAGCAACACTAAACTCGTCATCGAAGTTGTCGTTGTTTTTCCATGTGTTCCGGCGATTCCGATTCCGTATTTCAAACGCATCACTTCGGCAAGCATTTCCGCGCGGCGAATAATGGGAATTTTTCTTCGCTGCGCTTCGAGAACTTCTTCGTTATCCATTGTTACTGCGGAAGAATACACAAGCGCATCAACATCATCCGCAATATTTTTTGCAGAATGTCCTTCAAAAATTATTGCGCCGAGTTGCTCCAAACGTTCCGTAACATCGCTCAACGATTTATCCGAACCGGAAATTTTGAAACCTTCGTTCAATAAAATTTCCGCGATGCCGCTCATTCCCGCGCCGCCGATTCCTACGAAGTGTATTTTTTTGATTGAACTAAACATAAATTTTTAATCGGTTGGAGGTTTGTGGTTAGTGGTTTGAGTTATTTATTTCCACAAACCGCAAACCTCTAACCTCAAATCCCAAACCATTTTATTTTCCTATCAACATTTTCAACGAAACGCCAAGCAACAACAATCCAAATATTTTTTTCAACATATCATTCGAAAGAGTAACTGCGAGTGAACTTCCGAAATACGCGCCGAAGAGATACCCAAGCGAAAGAAGTATTGCAACTTTCACATCAATGTTTCCCGATTTGTAATATTCCATCACAGCGAGAATTCCCACTGGAGGAAGAAGCATCGCGAGTGATGTTCCTTGCGCCATCTTTTGTGAAAACCCAAAAAGAAAAACGAGAATCGGAATTACAAATACACCGCCGCCAACGCCAACAATGCCGCTCGAAAACCCAACGAGAAGTCCCGTAATTAAAAATAAAATTGTGTTGAGATTTAGTTCCATAAGCTTAAATGGTTTGTGTTTGAAGGTTTAGGGTTGGCGTTTGAAATAATTTCCACAAACCACGAACCTCAAACCGTTTTTTAATTTCTCTTTCCAAATCTTCGTTTCGTTCTTCGCGGAACACGTTCTGCTATTCGCTGCATTTCGATAAGCAAATCTCTGTCCCGCTCATATCGTCCGATGCGAATACGGTACGCGCGTCGTTTATTTTTCACTTTCATCAATACCATTCGCCGCATGCCAGCAGTGCGAACGGATTTTTCCTTTCCTATATAGAGCCATTCAATTTCCGATATCTGAATACTCCGTTCGTGAAATTTTGTGCGGAAGATTATCAGATGTTCGGTAATGACTATTCTTTTATCGCGGAAAATATTCAGCGCTATCGTTCCAAAAGAAATCAGGATAAAAACGATTATCACATATAGAATCGGGTCACGAAAGACAAACTCAAATTTATCTTCGATGAAACTTCCGCGAATGCCTGCGTACACAATTCCCGTTAGCAGATAAATCAACGCCTGCTGATAGTAGAAATCGAGTTTGTATTTAAATGTTCTTTCTTCCATAGTTTTCAATTCGCTAACGCAATCACATGTTCTGCAATTTCTTTTCCCGCATTTGGTTTTCCAAGTCGTTTGCAATTTGTTTCCAATTCTTTTCTTCGTTCATCATTGTTCAGTAGCGAAAATATTTTCTCGCGTAATTCGACAGAAACATTATTATCGAGAATCATTTCCGCGGCGTTTTCACTTAATAACATTTTTGCATTTTCCACTTGATGATTCGCTGCAGCAAACGGATATGGAACAAGTATTGATGCTTTTCCGAGTCGCGTAAGTTCAGCAAGAGTTGTTGCGCCGCTTCTGCATAGGACGACATCACTTGCCGCGTAGGCAAAATCCATTCGTTCGATAAACGGAGAAATCCACAATTCGTTTTTTGAGTATCGTAAACTACCATTTTGTAATTCTTCAATTTGAGTTTTTCCTGTTTGCCAAATTAGACGAATGTTATTTTTATCAAGTTCATCAAGTAAGTTCAATACCGCCTTATTCAATGTTTGCGCTCCCAAACTTCCACCGAAGACAAGCAACGTTTTTTTCTCATTATTAGAATCGAAACCAAAATATTTCAACGCATCTTCCCTATTTACGTTATCAAGTTCACCTCTTGTTGGATTTCCACTGACAATTATATTGTCTTTTCGTTTCAAAAATTTTCTTGCTACTTCAAAAGTTAAATGCACTTGCGTTGCATTGCTCGAAAGTAACCTCGTCGTAATGCCGGGAAAACTATTTTGTTCGTGAATTAGCGTTGGAATATTGAGTAACGAAGCAACATACGCAACGGGACCGCAAACATATCCTCCCGTTCCGACTACGACATTCGGTTGATATTTCTTTATGATAAAAAATGATTGCATCAGAGAAACAAATACTTTCAACGGAAATAAAAAATTCGATAACGAAAATTTCCTTTGGAATCCGCTAATCCAAATTGTTTGAAATCGAAATCCTTTTTTCGGAACAACATTCGCTTCAATTTTTCCTTTCGTCCCGAGAAATAAAATTTCTGCATTTGGATTTATGTTCTTCACTTCCTCTGCAATTGCGAGAGCAGGAAATAAATGTCCTCCCGTGCCACCCCCCGCAAAGATTATTTTCAAATGTTTGTTCACGTTTCATTCTTCATTTTCAGAATATTCTTCTTCATCATCATCGTTCGCTTCATTGTTTTTTGGCGCATGCGCGGAAATGTTCAGTACAACACCGACTGCAAACGATGAAACAAGAAGCGACGTTCCCCCATGACTGATGAACGGCATTGGTAATCCGGTAAGAAATGAAACGTCGAGAGCGACCGCCATATTCACGAATGCTTGAATTCCTAAACTTGTTACAATTCCGATCGCTAACAGTTTGGCAAACTCATCCTGCGTTGAAAGGGCAATACGGGTTCCTCGATAGACAAGCAACAAAAAGAGAGAAACGATGAACATTGTTCCGACAAATCCGTATTCCTCGCCAATGATAGCATAGACAAAATCTCCCTTTGCTTCGGGCAAAAATAAATCACGTTGTTTGCTTTGCCCGGGTTTAAAACTGAGAAATCCACCTGTTCCAAACGCAAGCAACGACTGTTCAATCTGATATCTTCCGGCTTTCAATACTCGAGGATTATTTGAAAACTTGGTGTCAATGCGGTCTTTGATATAATCGAATTGTTGGTACATTACAAAACTCGAAAGCAGTAACAACGTAACGATAGTACCAAGATGCGTCAATCGTGCGCGGGCAAAAAAGAACATAACGAAACTTAACCCAAGGATAATCAGGGAAACACTCAAATGCGGTTCAATAATAATAAGCCCAACGATAAGCATTACGGGCAAAAGTCGGGGAAGAAATCCCCACACGAAATTTCCAATGTCGTATTCGCTTTTTTGCGTCAGACGCCATGCAAGAAAAATAATGAGGACATACCGCGCAAATTCCGACGGTTGAAATGTTACACCCGCAAAAGAAAACCACCGATGAGTATTGTTTATCTTCGGCATAAACAAAACCAGAACTAATACCAAAACTGTACCCCAGAGTAATATTTTTGCAACGGGTATATTCATTGGCTCGCTCTCCTGCGTTCTTTTTTTCCACGAAAGATGAATTGTTGCGTTTCCCAAATACCGGTATGGAATAATCATTCCAAGAAATAAAAACACGAGAGCGGCGATTACACGAACTCCCTGGTCATAGAGGACTCCTCTTGTCGCTTCTGCGCTATGCTGTGAGATGGCTTTCCCAACTCCTGCGCTCAGTACAACTGGGACACTAATGGCTATCAAGACAAAGATAACCGTAAACAATACCCAATCGAAATGTCGAACATTACTCATAACGAACGCACAATTTGTTTATAATCATTTCCTCGTTCTTCAAAATTCAAGTACCAATCAAAACTTTTACACGCAGGCGAAAGTAAGATAATATCGTTGCGAAAACTTTTTGCTTTTGCTTTAATCACTGCTTCTTTCATAGATGGTGCAATTTCTACATTGACTATTGAGGAAAAGAAGTTGAAAACCTTTTCTGCGCTTTCTCCGATTGCAATAATAGAACGAACATTATTTTTTACCAATTCACGAATCGCGGAATAATCATTTCCTTCCTGCCCGTGCAGGCGGGTTTCTCTTCCACCGAGAAGAAGAAATATTTTTTGCTCTCCTTCCAAATCAAATGCTTTCAATGCCGGAATGACTGCATCTACATTCGTCGCTTTTGAGTCGTTGTAATATTTCACTCCATCAAGTTCACGAACAAATTCTATCCGATGTTCTACGCCTTTGAATGTTCTCAACGTGTCTCGAATCGAATCAACGGAAACATCGAACAGTTGCGCTGCGAGAGTTGCTGCCATTGCGTTTTCCGCATTATGCATTCCGGGAATGAACATTTCTTTTCGGTTAATAAATGAATTTTGTTTTCCGTTGATGTTAGTTGTAATAACATCATTTTCAAGAAACGCACCATCATTTAATTTTGCAGAACTGCTAAATCCAAATGTTTGCGCATTTGTTTTTTTAGAAAGCGAACTCGTCCACGCATCATTCGCATTAAAAAGAAAAATATCACTCGAAGTTTGATTCATACTAATTCTTGCTTTCGAGGCAACATAGTTTTCCATTTTGTTCTCATACCGGTCAAGATGGTCGGGCGTAATGTTTGTGATGATAGAAACATTTGGATGAAACGTTTCACAAAAATCGAGTTGATAACTACTAACTTCCAGAACGACAATCGAATTTGTGTTCGTCTGTAAGGTGCAACTGGAAAACGGTGTTCCGATATTTCCGCAGACAAATGTTTCTTTTCCAAAATCAGAAAATATTTTTCCAATCAATGCAGTCGTTGTTGTTTTTCCGTTTGTGCCGGTAATCGCAATAATCGGCGATATGCAAAACCAACTCGCAAGTTCAACTTCACTTACGATTTTTTTCCCTTGACGTTTTGCTTCGAGAATTATTTCTGCATTACTCGGAACACCGGGACTGATTACAAACAAATCAGCATCGTACACTCGATTCGTGTGTCCGCCAATTTCATACTCGATATTCATTTCCTGTAATTGTAAAAGATAATTTTCCAAATCATGTTTAGATTCAACATCACTTACAAATGGAATTGCTCCGAGTGTTTGCAATAATTTCGCAGCAGCAACTCCACTTCTCTTCGCGCCGATAATCGTAACTTTTTTATTTCGCAAATCAACATTCATTTTTCGTTTATTCGTTGGTTTGTTTGTACGTTAATTAGTTTAAGGATAAACGAGATAACGAACTCACGAGAAAACCAACTAACTAATTAACGTAACTTCAACGTCGCTAAACTCACTATCATCAATAGAATTGCGATGATGTAGAATCGCATTACAATCTTCGGCTCGCTCCATCCCTGCATTTCAAAATGATGATGAAGGGGTGCCATTCTAAAAACACGTCTCCCTTCGCCATATTTATTTCTGGTATACTTGAAATAGTATCGCTGAATTATCACCGAAACCGTTTCCACAAAAAAAATTCCTCCGAGAATGGGAAGGAGAAATTCCTGTTTCACGAGAATACACATCGTTCCAATCGCACCGCCAAGCGCAAGGGAACCGGTATCTCCCATAAATACTTCCGCCGGATGAGAATTGAACCATAAAAAACCAAGAGATGCTCCAACCAATGCTGTGCAGTAAATCGTGAGTTCACCGCTTTCGTGCAAAAACGGTAAGTTCAAATATTTTGCAACAATCGCATTTCCCGACACATAACAAATGATAGCAAGCGTTATGGCAACGATACCAACTGTTCCTGCCGCAAGCCCGTCAAGTCCGTCAGTTAGGTTCACAGCATTTGAGGTTGCTGTAATGACAAAAATTACCATCGGAATATAGAAGTAACTAAAATCGAAATAATAATTTTTTACAAACGGAACAATCGTGGACGATTTTAAAACTTGAAAATTTTCATCAAGGAACTGTGGAAAAAAGTAAATAACACTTCCCACCACTGAGCCGACGAGAATTTGCCCGACGAGTTTATCACGTTCAATCATTCCTTTCGGTTTTTTCAGAATCACTTTCAGATAATCATCAATAAAACCAACTGTGCTGAATGCGAGAGAAACAAACAACATCAAAAGGATGTACCCGTTTTTTATATCCGCCCAAAGCAAAACCGGGAGGAGTGTAGCGGCAAGAACTATGATTCCACCCATTGTTGGCGTTCCGGCTTTTTTGCGATGCGTTTCCGGCGCTTCAAGTTTTGCTGCTTCACCGATTTGCTTTTGTTTTAAGAATCGGATAATTTTCGGACCAATAACAAACGCAATGAATAGTGCAGTAACCGTTGCCGCTCCTGCACGAAACGTGATGTACTTAAACACGCCAAATCCCGGCGGATGAAATGTATTTTCGAGATATGTGAATAGGTAATACAACATAAATCCGGTGTCATTGCGAAGAGTGAAGCAACGAAGCAATCTTTTTGGGGGTTTCTTCGCTGACACTGGCAATGACAGTTAAACCTTGAACAATTTCTTCCATTTTCATTCCGCGAGAACCTTTAATAAGAATAATATCATTCGTTTGAATACTATTTTTCAATTCCGAAATCAATTTTTGTTTGTCGTTGAAGTGTTTCACGAAAGTTTGATTTGTTTCTGCGGAAATATATTTTGAAAATACTCCAAACGTAAAGAGATTCTTAAATCCCATTTCCGAAATAATTCTCCCGATTTGCCGATGCTCAGCTTCGCTTGTATTTCCAAATTCCAACATATCTCCGAGAACGATAATTTTCTTACCACTCGTTTTCATTTGCTGTAACGTATGTAATGCCGCAATAACAGAATCAGGATTGGAGTTGTACGTATCATTAATAATGGTAATCCCGTTTGCTTTCAGAATTTCCATTCGTTTATCATACGCGCGAAAATTTTCCAACGATGATTTTATGTTCTCAGAAGAAATGCCAAAATATTTTCCAACGGTTGCAGAAGCGAGAGCGTTTGATGCGTTGTGAATGCCTGCAATCTGCAATTTGCAATTCGTAATTTGTAATTTGTCATTTGTAATTGAGAACGTCACGCATCCACTTTCATCAACATTCACAATATTTCCTGCAACATCAACATTATTCTGAAAGCCGTACGTTTTCTTTTTCTTTAAAATGAAAGAGCGTTTTTTAATTTCTTCATCATCCTCATTTACAAAACCAAACAGTGAATTGGAAAACGTTGTCGTTTCTTCTTTCGCAATATTTTCCAACGAACCGAAAAATTCCAAATGTTCTTTGCCGATATTCGTAACGAGTGAATGTGTCGGAGAAACAATATTCGACAAGTAAGAAATTTCTCCGATGTGATTAGAGCCAAGTTCTAACACTGCAATCTCGGTTTCTTTGTTAATTCCAAACAACGTTTTCGGAACACCGATATGATTGTTATCATTCGCTTGCGTTGAATGAACGTTGTATTGTGTTTGTAAAACTTGCGTGAGCATTTCTTTCGTGGTTGTTTTTCCGTTGCTTCCAGTAATTACAAGAATCGGAATATCAAATTTCTTACGCCAAATGTTTGCAAGTTCTCCAAACGCTTTTGTCGTATTATCAACAAGAACAAATCCAACATTTTGAAAACCTCGTAACTTGTAACTCGCAACTCGAAACCAATTTTCTTCAACAATCGCAATTCTAATTCCTTTTGAAATAACTTCTTCAACAAAATTATGCCCGTCAAATTTATCTCCACGCAATGCGAGAAATATTTGCCCGTCATTAATTGTTCGCGAATCCGTTGAAACGCCAAGAAACGGTTCACGAGAAAATTGTTCAACATTAATCGCTTCAGCATTGGAAATTTTAAGTAAGTCATCAACAAACAGCATTACGAATTTGCTTCAATATATTTTTCTATTTCTTCCCTATCGCTGAAATGTTCTTTCGTCGTTCCAATGATTTGGTAATTCTCATGCCCTTTTCCGGCAATTAGGACAACATCGTTTTTTTTTGCAAGCGATAATCCCTTATAAATTGCTTCGCGCCGATTAGAAATCTTTATACACTCAACATTATTTTTTATTCCTGCAGCAACATCTGCGATTATTTGTTCAGCATTTTCCGTTCGCGGATTATCGGAAGTTACAATCACAACATCACTCAACTCGGTTGCAACGTTTCCCATCTTCGGACGTTTTGTTGTATCTCTATCCCCTCCTGCGCCAAAAATTGTGATAACTCTTCCGCCATTTTCTTTGGGCAGAATTTCTCGAATAGTTTTCAAAACATTTTCCAATGCATCGTGGGTGTGTGCATAATCTATAATCGCAGTCCAACCAAATGGTGAAGAAATTTGCTGAAATCTTCCTTCAACAGGTTTTAGATTTTCGATTTTAGATTGTAGATTCGAAACGTTCAATTCACTTGCAACAGAATACGCCGCAAGTAAATTATACACATTATATTTTCCGACGAATGGAGATGAAAGCGAAGTATTGTTCACTGTTAGTTGCGTTCCATTTATAGAAAGAGAAATCTCTTTCGCCTGATAATCTGCCTGCGAATTGATTCCGAACGTAACTTTTTTTGATTGAGAATTTTCCACCATTCGTTTTCCATAATCACTGTCAACATTGGTAATTGCTGTTGCATTTTCTTTTAAATTGTTGAACAGAATTTGTTTCGCGCCAAAATAATTTTCGATTGTTGAATGAAAATCCAAATGGTCTTGCGTTAAATTCGTGAATACAGCGCAATCAAAATCCAAACCGAAAACTCTATCCAATGCTAATGAATGAGAAGAAACTTCCATCACTGCTGAACTGCATCCATTCCTTACCATTTCCGCAAGTAAACGATTGAGTTCCAACGATTCGGGAGTTGTGTGGGTTGCTTCCCGCTCTTCATTGCCATCAAAATATTTTATCGTTCCAAGTAATCCAACTTTATTTTCACTTGAAGAAAGAAGTTGTTGAATCATTATTGTCGCCGTTGTTTTTCCGTTTGTGCCTGTTACACCGACAAGTTTCAATTTCTTGGACGGATGGTCATAAAAGTTTGCAGAAAGTTGAGCAAGTGCTTTTCGGGAATTTTCTACAACGACTTTTATTACTCCAGTATGCATCGCAAGCGAATCGGGAAACGAGTTATCATCTTCTACTACAACACATTTTGCTCCGCGACTTACTGCATCAGAAATAAATTTATGCCCGTCAACTGCAGTTCCGCGAATAGCAACAAACATTTCATCACGGGAAATTTTTCGCGAATCATACTGAATTCCTGCAATCATCATTTCGTGCGTAACCACCATTTTCCCGTACATCGTTTGAAATAATTTTCTTACAGAAATTCCATTGAGCAATTGCGAAAGAATCATCCGAGTCGAACAAAGGTATGTTGTTTTATTGACTTTCCGTACACTTCCATTATGCCATCGAGAAATTTCCAGAAAGCGTATGCTGTTGATTCCATCGCGAATGTAACTTTCGTATAATTTTCCGTGGTCACACTTTTGTCAATAATTTCCCGTTCCAAAAGAGAATGAACCGTATCGCGTTCCTGCCGAACATGAAAAAATTTTGTATTACGTTTTTCCGTAAGCGGATAATATTTCAACAAACCGTCCATCTTCATTTTAAACAATGGAGGAAGTTGCACCTCATAGGCGTACAACGAGGCAAGCCCCTCTAACGATGAGTGATTCCTGCAAAAATTATTCATTGTGTCGAGCAGATGTCTTGTCTTCGGTAACGTGTGCGCATTTTCCAATTCCATGCGGGATATTCCCAACGATTCAGCATAACGCACCCAAAGTTCGGCAGAATGTTCTTTCGCCCCGTCTTCCCGGTTCAAGGTTTTCAATATCACCTTGCGTGTTAAAAGTTCCGATGTATTTGAGTGAATTGCACTTAACATTCGCGGGAAATGTTTGATGAGATGATAAAATTGGCTGACAAACACTCGCAATGTATCGTTGGAAACGGCGCCGCAATTCCATAACTGAAAGAACGGATGTTTCAATACATTATGTTTTTCGATGATTTTTGCAATTGTTGCAGACAACGATTCATTATCGGCGATGGATGGTTGAGAGATAATTCCGATGGGATGTTTAATAATAGTTCTTGTTAGCATATTCTCCAATATCAATTCATTGTAATTCGTTACCAGTATTCGTAATTGTAAAGCACCACGCGTTCGACTTTTTTTTCTGCATTTAATATCGTCTCCTTTAGTATTTTTCCTTCTTGATTGTATTCGTACCGTCTTGAGCGAAGAAGGACGCTCGCTCCATTGTAATCATCTCGTTTCTGTAAAACATTTTTTTTATCATAGAAATACACCCATTTGTATTTCATCTGTGTTCCCTCTTTCCCCCACTCTTCGATGAGATTTTTCTGAACGTCATACCGGTATTGTTTCACGGAATATAATTGTCCCTTCGGGCTGTAGAGTTCCTCATTCGTCAGGAGATTCGTACTATCATAAAATTTTAAGGAATGAAATCCCGGCTTCATTGCGCTGTTGATTTCCTGAGTCTTTTTTAAAACTCCGTTCGAATCATAATGATATTCCAATTTCAGTGAAAATTTTTCATCATTGAATAATTCATAGAATGATAACCGCGCCGTGCTATCGTACGTGTATATCCGTTTCAGTACAGCTTTTTTCTGCATCTCGGGCCAGATACGCTCATTCAATTCTTCCGTCAGAAATCCGTTTTTATCATAGAATTTTATTATACTCGATTGGTCGGGAATGAGTTCCCCTTTTGAACCGGGTGTGTACCCAATTTGAGTTTCTTTTTTCAATACTTTTGCCGTCTGTGTAAAAGTATCGGGGGTAATAAAAAACAAGAGTGCCACACAAAGAAATATTCTAGTAAAGAAGTCAGAACGCATCATAGGAGATTAGTTATTGATTGCAATTTTTTCGGATGCACAATATAATTTCACAGACATATTTTCTTTTATTTTTTCGCCTGCCGAGGGAAACTGTTTTACAATAATACCCGTGCCGAATATTTGCGGCGATATTTTTAATTCCGAAAGCAGGATAAATGCTTTTCGCGTACTCATTCCGACAACATTGGGAAGCAATGACAATGATAATGCGGTAGAAATCATCGTGTCATTTTTTTGTGAAGCGTCTTTAACGAGCGAATAATTTCTACGGGCAATTTTCTTCTGCAAAACATCGCTGTCATTTCCGGCAATCGGCATTGACTTCTCAAACGAAGCCACATTTTTTTTCGGAATGCCTGTCGTTGCAGAAATTTTTTCGACTAATTCCTTGAATGCCGGCGCGGCGGTTTGTGATGCGTAATATACTCCCGAGGGGTCATCAATCATTATGAGCGCTGCAAATTCCGGTTTTTCCACAGGGAAAAATCCGACAAACATTGATTGATAACGCCCGACAACATAATGCCCGTTAATATTTTTCTTCGTAGTTCCGGTTTTCCCTGCGATGCGGATTCCTTCTACTTGCGATTCCTTTGCTGTTCCGCGAAGCACCACACCCTCCATAAATGATGAAAGTGTTGCCGCAGTTTTTTCCGAAACTACGCGGCGAATGTTACTGGAACGCCCTTCATAAAGAACGCGATGATCGGGTGAAAGAATTTTTTTCACCAAATATGGCGTCAGGAGTACCCCGTGGTTAGCAATCGCGGCGTATGCCATCAGCACTTGTAAAGGAGTAACACTCACTTCATAGCCAAAAGCCATCGTATTCAAACTTGTTTTCGACCATAAAAAAGGTTTCTTCACAACACCGGCGACTTCGCCTGCGAGGTCAATGCCTGTTGCTTCACCGAAACCAAAATTTTTCGCAGTCTGGTAAAAATAATTCGCCCCGACTCTATCTGAAATTTTTGCGGCGACGATATTGCTTGACTGCTCAAAGGCTTCGCGCATCGAAAGCATTGGCGATGAATGGGTATCAACAATCGGCGCCCGGCGATACGGTGCAAAATATTTACTCCCTGCAGTGAATACGTTATCGGGTTGAACAAGATTATATTCCAACGCAGCTGCCATTGTAACAAGTTTGAAAACCGACCCGGGTTCAAACATATCTGTTATCGCACGCAATTTTTGGTCTTTGGTTTCGGATTCATTCACTTTTGACGGATACAAAAATGGATATTGCGCCATTGCGAGAATTTCTCCTGTCTGAGGATGGATGATGATTGCTATCCCACCTATTGCCTTGCACCGTTCCACTGCCCCCTGCAAAATGTCTTCAACAATTGACTGAATCGTTCCATCCAACGTGAGATATACTGTGCTTCCTTGAACCGGCTTGATGTGAGGATATTCCAACCGTGCCGCCATTTTATTTGCCCCAACTTTTTGCAACAATATTTCTCCGTCCTTTCCTTTCAAGAGAGAATCCAGCGCCAATTCAACGCCGGAAATTCCAACATTATCTCCATTGGTAAACCCCAAAAGTTGTGCTCCTAATTTTTCTGAAGGATACATTCGGTGAGGAAACGGAAGTTCTGTTATGAGCGGTAAGCTCTTCTCGCGAACTCGCGTTGCAAGTATCGGGGAAACCGTCCGCTCTAAAACCACATAGCGGGGATACGAACGAAATTTTTTCAGATACTCTCCCGGAGGAACACCAAAAATTGAACTCAACTCACCGGCAATATATTTTCGTACGGAATCAGGAACCCATTTGGAGTCAGCAACGTACGATGGATGATACGCACTCGTTACTAAAAGTTTTCCGTTTCTGTCAAACACATTTCCCCTCAATGCATGTAATTGAACGGAATGTTCGTGTTGGTGCTCCGCTTTCTCCGCGTAATATTCGTGTTTGAGGATTTGAATGTAAAATAGTTTTCCCGCGATTACCGTAAAGGCGCAACAGAAGAAGAGGAATAATATCCGCGTATGTTTCCGAAACCGCTTCTCACGCTTTTCCTGTAATGTTTCCTCGTCGAAAAGTTCAGAAATTTTCGGAAGTTTGTTTTTTGAAAGAAGGAATTGAATGCGTTCTTTCACGGTACGCCTCCTCTTTTTTCACTCGAGAGTTCAATCGTGGGGTCGGTCAGATGTTTCAACCCAAGTTTCAATGATGCGTTTTTAGTAATGACATCAAAACTTGTTTTGCTATCCAACCGTGACCGATAACCGGTAATTTCGTCTTCCATCTTTTGGATTTTCTCCCCTAACTGATAATTTTGGTCTGTCATAGATTGAACATAAAAATAGTTTAGCATCAGAAGAATGAGCCAAACCATCAAAACAATAAACGAAACAAGAAAAAGGGTAACTCTCCGGAGTTTTTTCCTCGATGTTTTCGATTTTCGTAGAGGTAAATTCTCCCCCCTGTTCGAATCAAAATTCTGTTTTGATTTTTCCTGATTCAATGACGCGGTTTCTCCACGCACTGTAAAACTATCTATAACCATCGGTATCCAAATTTCTTTCAGTAATAAGGGGATCTCTAAAAACCATATTTTTTAAACACAGAGAGCACAAAGTATTTTCACCAAGAACACAAAGAGCAATACATTCAATACTTTGCGACCTTTGTGCCTGCTTTGTGTCCTTCGCGTTTAAATTCATTTTTATCTATGACTCGTAGAGAGTTATTAGAGATGCCCATAATAAGTTACATTTATCAACTTTAAATCATCAAGGTAATTTTTCCGCTACACGCATTTTCGCGCTCCGTGAACGAGGATTAGTTTTCAATTCTTCCTCGGACGGAAGAAAAACTTTTCTCGTTAATATCATAAGTCGAGGACTTTCATTTTTTGCATTTGCTTGAAACATTTGTTTCACAATTCTATCTTCAAGCGAGTGATACGAAATAACAACGATTCTTCCTGTCGGTAATAACACATCAATCGCTTGTTCCAATGCTTGTTTCAAACTTTCCAATTCATCATTCACTGCAATCCGTACCGCTTGAAAAATGCGAGCGAGTGATTTATTCAAAAACTTTCCACCAACACATTTCTGTACGAGTATTTTTAATTCTTCCGTTGTTGATATCGGTTTCAATTTTCGCTCTTCAATAATTCGTCGTGCAATTCTTCGAGAGTTTCGTTCCTCGCCGAAGTAAAAAAATATATCGGCAAGTTCTGATTCATCGTACTCATTGATAATCGTGTAACCATCGAGTTCTTGTTCTCGGTTCATCCGAAAATCTAATCGCGCATTTCCTCTGAATGAAAACCCTTTGCTCTCATCGTCAATTTGATATGATGAAATCCCCAAATCGAACAACACGCCATTCACTTTTTCTGTTTTTCCTTTTTCCAAAATTGTTTTCAGATTTCTAAAATTATCGTGAACTAAAATTTTATTGGAAAATTTTTCTAATCTTTTTTCTGAAAAAAGTATTGCATCGCTATCAGCATCAATCGCAACTAATTTTCCATTGGAAGAAATTAGCTCCAAAATCTTTTCCGAATGTCCGCCGCCGCCAAGTGTTGCATCAACATACTTTCCGTTAACATAGGTAATCAAAAACTCAATTGCTTCTTTTTGTAAAACGGGAATGTGGTATGCTTCTGTCATTCATTTTCCGTCATCCGCATTTTTCAAAAAATGCAAGAAGATTAATTTCCACTTCGTCCGAACGCTTTCGAATACAATTCTTGGGAACGTGCTTCGGTTCGCTTTTTGAATTCATCAAACGTTTTCGGCTCCCACAATGCAAGCAGGTTCCCAACGCCGATGATGACAACTTCATTCGTGATGTTTATAAAACGACGCATTGATTCCGAAAGCATAATGCGGGATTGCGCGAGAAGTTTACACGGTTCGGTAGATATTCCGACAAACATACGCACCGCAATATCATCGCCGCCTGCGAGTACGGAATAATTTTTCATCCGTTCGACGACCGCTTCAAACTCTTTTTTCGGGTATAAAAAAATACAATTTTCGTGCGGACTTTGCGTTGCATAAAACAAATCGTCTTCTTCCGTAAGGAATTGCCGAACACGTGAAGGGATTTTCACACGTCCTTTTGTATCCACGGAGTAGGTTTCAGCCCCGAATAAAAACTGCATTACTTGCGAAATTTACTTATTTCAGATTTTGATTAGACCAAAAACGTACATTTCTGTACACAAATGTGGCGTGAATATAAAATACTACTAATTCAAAAGCAAGTGTTTTATGAAAAAATTAAAAATATTTTTTGTGGGAGGTAAAATGAACTTCAGTTCGTTATTTGGAGGAAGGGAAAAAAATGAAGTAGTGTAATGAGGTTTTAAAATAGAAAAATCCAGTTGTTGCTGGATTTTTATTTGAATGATAAATGAGTCAACTTCTGCTTTGTTGCTCCTTATTCGTCGTACCGTGTTGAAGGAGGAATAAGAATATGGCTAAACACAAAGGCGACATTTCAATTGTTCTGTTTTTATGTTTACCGAAACGTTTATTCATTTTTATCTTGAATGGACGAATGTAGTTCACCATAAATAGCAGTAATGCACGATAAAGAGAGAAAGGTAAAAGTTTGAAAAGATGATACACGATATCAACCAAAAACGATAACCAACGAAAAGTAACAAACGTACAATATGCGGTAGTGTCAAAATTGAGTTGACATAAATTAAATTTCGTATCTTTGTTCACCTAATATTATGATAACAAAGATACATCAATGCCATGCATGCGAAAGCATTCGTCTCGTAAAAAATGGAAAAACAAA